>Ga0302319_10026720_pt1 | contig 10158 bp, 9 predicted proteins | sample Bog_T0_2_FD_203319 | JGI IMG/M metagenome (GOLD analysis project Ga0302319, IMG submission 203319) | Peat permafrost microbial communities from Stordalen Mire near Abisko, Sweden - Bog_T0_2 | ecosystem: Environmental > Terrestrial > Soil > Wetlands > Peat | place: Sweden: Abisko, Stordalen Mire...
CTCAGTTCTCGCGCATGGTAGGCCGAGCGAACTTTATCCAGCGGCCGGGGCGTCGAAATCACCAGCAACCCGTCCTCTTTGAGCGCCGCCGCAATCTTTTCTATCGCCCGGTACTGATTCCCCACATGCTCAATCAGTTCAAAACAGGTAACAACGTCGAACTGGCGGCCAAACGAAAAATCTTCGGCGGAGGCTACCGAGAAACTCAAGTTGCGATGTGGGTAGTACATCTCCGCGTGCTTAATCGCCTCAGACGAAATATCGAAGGCGGTCACCGATTCCGCGCCCCGGCTCGCCAGCAACTGTGATCCGTAGCCAACGCCGCAGCCAACGTCCAATACCGCGCGGCCTTGAATCGCTTGTGACGCAAACAGATAACGGGCACTGTGCTCCTGGTACATCTTGAGCGCAAACAAGGGCTCACAATTAGGGGCCTCGGGCACGATTCTTTCTCCACTAAAATTGAGCATATGTTTGTAACCGGCTAGCTACGGTACGCTAGGAACGGAATAAACGAAATTATATCGTTTCCGGGGAACGGCTCCTGCCAAGCATCGAATAAACCGATGGGTGCACACCCAGTTGCTATACTTGCTCCTAATAAGCGGTCTTTGCCCCCAAAGCAAAAGTCGCCGGTCCTGGAGTGGGTTCGGTCTGTCAATGTTTCGCCGTTCAAAGGTAAGCCCTGAACGAAAACATGACAAGCGTGGAAGGATCAAAATTGAATGAATTCTCGATCAACGCGTGAATGAGGAATTCCCTGCATAGTACAGCGCTTGTCACCGGCGCCGCCGGCTTCATTGGCAGTCATCTGGTTGATCTGCTTCTCGACGGCGGGCAGCGAGTAGTGGGCATAGATAATCTCTCGCGCGGAACGCGCAACAACCTGGCAAGTGCGCTGAAAAGGCCGGGGTTCCAATTTTTTCAGGCAGATTTAAACGATCTGCCAGCACTGCGAAACATCGTTCAGAACGCAAATATCGAAGTCGTTTGGCATATGGCCGCCAACTCCGACATTGTCGGTGGCATGACCGATCCCGCGGTCGATTTGCAAGCCACGTTCATGACGACGTTCCATGTTCTGGGAGTGATGCGCGAGTTCGCGATTCGCAAGATTGCGTTTGCGTCCACATCCGCCGTTTACGGAGTGCACAATAAGGCTCTTACGGAAGATACCGGGCCGTTAATGCCCATTTCTAATTACGGCGCCATGAAGCTGGCCGCTGAAGCCGTCATTAGCGCGGCTGTCGAAAGCTTCTTAGAGCGCGCGTGGATTTTCCGCTTTCCCAACGTGGTCGGTTCGCGTGCCACCCACGGCATCATCTTTGATCTCTTAACGAAGCTAAGCCATAATCCGCCCGATCTGGAGGTGCTGGGAGACGGCAGTCAACAAAAGCCTTATTTGCACGTTTCAGAACTGCTCGAAGCCATGTTGCTGATTTGCGATAAGGCCGATGAGCCGCGGAACCTGTTCAACATTGGTCCGCCGGACGAAGGCGCCACGGTCAAAGAGATTGCGATGGCGGTTTCGCGGCGTGCCGCCCCGGGTCTGCCCGTGCGCTTTACCGGTGGTTCCCGAGGCTGGGTGGGAGATGTGCCGCGATTCTATTACTCGATTGAGAAACTCGCGCAGTTGGGATGGCGCCCTAAGCTAACGTCGGCAGAGGCGATTCAGAAAGCAGTAGAGGAAATCTGCCTGGAATTTGAGGCCCTCCTCCCCAGAGGATAAATGCAAGCCGTCATCATAGCCGGCGGAAAGGGAACCCGCCTCAAAGAACTGACGGGCGATTTGCCAAAACCACTGGTGGATATCTGCGGCAAGCCCTTGCTGGAACACCAGATCCTCCTAGCCAAGACGCATGGAATCGAGCGGATCTTACTGCTCACCGGTTTTGGAGCCGAAGCAATAGAGGATTACTGCGGAGATGGATCGAAGTGGGGCCTGCGCATCCAGTACCACCGCGAACCACAACCACTGGGCACCGCCGGCGCGGTCCTGGATGCATTCCCGCACTTAGTACACGACTTTATTGTCATCTATGCCGACACGATGTTGAATGTGGACTTGCGGCGCTTCTCGTCGTTCCATACGGCATCACCGGGTATTACTGCGTTTCTACATCCGAATGATCATCCACAGGATTCCGACCTGATTGAGATAGATGAAGCTAATCGCATCACCGCCTTGCACCCATACCCTCATCCGCCGGGACAATACTTCCGGAATCTTGTTAACGCAGCTCTCTACGTTGTGAGGAAAGATGCGATTGCACCTTGGTACCAGCGGCGAGCCGAATTGTCTTACCCTTTTGACTTCGCCAAACATCTTTTCCCGGAGATGATCGCCGGCGGCGGCAACCTGCGCGGTTATGTCAGCCGCGAATACATAAAAGATGCCGGCACGCCGGAGCGTGTTTACCGCGTCAGGGAAGATTATCTTTCCGGCCGCATTGACGTAGCGTCTCTCCAGAACCCGAAACCGGCGGTTTTTTTTGATCGCGATGGAACTTTGAACGTAGACTCCGGCTGGATCAAGTCGCCGGCGGAATTGGCGTTGCTTCCCGGCGCGGCCCAAGCGGTACGCGCGGTCAATCAATCCGGGCGGCTGGCCGTGGTGGTCACCAACCAGCCCGTGATCGCGCGCGGCGATTGTTCGGAAAGCGGCTTGCGGCTCATTCACAATAAGTTCGAATGGCTGCTGGGGCAGGAACACGCTTTTGTCGATGGCATCTATTATTGCCCCCACCACCCCCACAAAGGCTTCCCTGGCGAGCGTCCTGAGTTGAAAGTGCCGTGTGATTGCCGGAAACCGGCCACCGGCCTATTTGAAAAAGCCGCCGCCGATCTCAACATAGACGCCGAACGATCGTGGATGATCGGCGATAGTGCGGATGATATGGAAGCAGCCATGCAGTTTGGCATCCATTCGATACTTGTAAAAACGGGCCGTCAAGGCCGGCAGCCGTCGCGTCCGCCGGATTTTGTTTGCACCAACGTTTTGGATGCCGTGCAGTTCATCGCCCAACAGGAGGAGCAAAGACAGCCATGATTGTGACCGAAACCCCTTTGCGGGTCAGCTTCGCCGGCGGCGGCAGCGATATGCGCAGCTACTACCGCAGATTCGGCGGAGCCGTCCTCAGCACTGCCATCGACAAATATGTCTATGTCACTGTCAACAAGAAGTTCGACAATCACATCCGGGTCAGTTACTCGCGAACCGAAGAAGTGGAGCATGTCCACGAACTGCAGCACCCGCTGGTGCGTGCCGCACTGCTCGAATTGTCGATTGATGGCGGCGTGGAGATCACGTCTGTCGCCGATATTCCATCGCGCGGCACGGGCCTCGGATCGTCCAGCTCTTTTACCGCCGGGCTGTTGCTCGCCTTGCATGCGCACAAATCCACCTATATTTCGCCGGGCGATTTGGCGGAGCAAAGCTGCCGAATTGAGATTGACTTGTGCGGTGAGCCCATCGGCAAACAGGATCAATACGCCGCTGCTTTCGGTGGCTTGAATTTCATTCGCTTCGAACCGGACGACAGTGTGAGCGTAGAACCCATTCTCTGCTCCAGTGAAAATCTCTTGCGGCTGGAGTCCTCGCTGGTGACGTTTTACACCGGCCAGACGCGTGCCGCGTCCTTGATACTAGCGGAGCAAACCACGCTTACCGAAAAGAGCGAAGCCACGCAAGCGTTGCTGCATCGCATGGTGAAGTTGGCCTGGCAGCTTCGCCTTGAGTTGAATAGCGGGAATATCGACGCGCTCGGCGAGGTGATGGAGGAGGGCTGGCGTCTGAAACGCGAAATCCATTCCGGGGTCAGCAACGGTGAAATTGACGATCTTTACGCCAAAGCTAAACGCGCCGGCGCGGTTGGGGGCAAGCTCTTAGGCGCCGGCGGCGGCGGCTTCATGACTTTCTTCGCCCCGCCTGAACTTCATGACCGGATAGGCAAGGCGCTTGGCCTGAGGCGCATGGACTTCGCCCTCGCCCGCTCCGGCAGCCGCGTGTTGCTTTACCACAAGCAAGTCATGCGCAGCAACGCCAAAGCCACGGCCGCCGTCACAGTCTAGCCAGGCGCACTCGCTCAGCTACAATTAGGGTTTATCGAATGACTGAACTTTTCCGCGACGCTTATCGCTACCGCGAGCTGATCTGGGCGCTCGCCGTGAAGGAACTCACAATTCGTTACAAACGTTCCATCCTCGGTTTTCTTTGGGCGTTACTGAACCCGATGCTGCTGATGCTGGTGCTCTCGGTGGTGTTCTCGAAAATATTGGTTTCGGCCCAGCCGCATTACGCCATTTTTCTTCTCAGCATGTTGCTGCCGTGGACTTTCTTTTCGCAGTCCCTCAGCTATGCAGCCGAATCCATCGTCGGCAACGCCGATCTCATCAAGAAAGTGCGCGTGGCGAAGCTGGTTTTTCCCATTGCCGCCGTGGTCTCCAACTTGATTAACTTGCTGCTTTCGTTTATTCCGTTGATCCTGATCGTCATTGTGATGCGGCACCCCTTCTATTTGACCTGGCTTTATCTGCCGGTGCCGCTGCTCGCCCTCGCCATCCTCACCCTGGGCGCAACGTTTTTTTTCGCCACGGCGAATGTCTATTACCGCGATGTTGCTCACATCGTCCAAATCCTATTGCAGGTTTGGTTCTATATAACGCCGATCATCTATTCGCTCGAAACTTTTCCGGCAAAATACCGCATTTTTTTCAGGCTGAATCCGGTGATCTACGTCCTCAACGGCTTCCGTTTAGGCGTCTACTACGGCCTGTTGCCGACCCCCGCCTCGGTGATCGCTTCTTTCGTGTGCGCGTTCGGAGCGCTTTTTTTTGGTTACCGGATATTCCGCAAACACCAGGACGATTTCGTTTTTTACGTTTAAATCATGAACGATCCTTCCCTCGCCATCAGTGTTCAGAACGTAAGCCAGCGCTTCCGGGTCATTCACGAACGGCCCGATACGGTCCGCGAGCTGTTCGCGAAATTTAGAGGAAAACGCACCAGCTATCGCGATTTTCTGGCGGTGAGCGAAGTTTCTTTCGATATTCGTAAAGGCGAGATCCTCGGCTTGATTGGCCGCAACGGGTCGGGCAAGAGCACGTTGCTCAAAATCATCGCGGGTGTCTACCGGCCTACCAGTGGAACGGTTGAGGTGCACGGTACGCTCGCGCCATTGATTGAACTGGGAGCCGGCATGCACCACGAACTCACCGGCCGCGAGAACATCTTGCTGAACGGACTGCTCATGGGTTACTCAAAAGAAACCATGCGCGAGCGGCAGCAAAAAATCATCGAATTTGCCGACATCGGCGATTTCATCGACGCGCCGGTGAAGCAATACTCTTCGGGCATGTACATGCGCCTGGCTTTCGCGGTAGCCACTGAGATCGATCCCGACATTCTGGTGGTGGATGAAATCCTGGCGGTCGGCGACTTTGCGTTTCAGGAAAAGTGCGTGCAGCGGCTGCGCAGTTTTCGCGCGGCCGGCAAGACCATCATCCTGGTGAGCCACAGCTTGACGCAAATTGAAGAACAGTGCGACCGGGTGATCTTGCTCGAAAAGGGCAAGCTGACGATAGACGGATCGCCTGCGGAAGCCATCAAAACTTATTTAGGTGGCACCGCCACCATTGAAGAACCGGTTTTGGTGGATTCGCCGTCTCCCAGGGCTTGAACAAACTCGTCGCGTGCCCGCGGAAAATCGGCCCATCAAATAAAAACGCCCTCGGGCGAACCCAAGGGCGGATTGTTTGTGTTTTAGAAACCCGCTAGTGCGGGCGGCACTGTTACTTCTTTTTCTTAGCAGGGGCCTTCTTGGCGGCCTTCTTCACTGCTTTTTTGGTTGCGTTCTTCATCGTGTGATTCTCCCTAACGTATAAATTTGCAATCTTATGCAGATCGCAGTCGTGATTCATATATAAGATGGTTCGCGACTTAAGTCAAGAAAAAAATTCACTTGACGCCCTTTGGAGACCAAATTGCCACCCAAAAGTCCAAAACGTAGACTTCATTTTATGTTTTAAACGTCCGAAGAGGGTCGCAGCCACCCCTTGCGCGGTTGCATCGAGCCCGTTTCTGACGGAGGATAGAAGAAGTGAGCAGAGCTTTTCGCACCGTAGGCGGATCGATGACCATCGCCGCCTGTATTTTTTTCGCGGACGGATGCGGAAACAAGAACAAGCGAGCGGCAGAGGCGCCACCCGCTCCCACTCCGATGCCGCGAGTCCCTCCGGCCGGTGGCGGTACTAAGCAGACAACGAAGCAAATGGCAGCGTTGCCCGTTGGCTACATCGAAGAAGGCGTTGCTAGTTGGTACGGCATTCCCTATCACGGACGCAGAGCCGCCGACGGTGAGACCTACGACATGGAAACATTAGTGGCCGCCCATCGCGTGATGCCTTTCAACACATGGTTGAAAGTCACCAACCTGACCAACAACAAGATCGTGGTCGTGCGGATTATCGACCGCGGACCTTTCGTGGACAACCGCATCATCGATCTTTCGAAAGCCGCCGCCCGCCAAATCGATTTGTTGGGACCCGGCATCGGCCGTGTTCGCCTGGAAGTCATCGCCGCTCCCGCCGATATTCCAGCCGACGACTTTTACGCGGTGCAAGTGGGCGTGTTCTCCGTGTACGATAACGCCGACCGTTTGCGAGCCGGCCTTGAACTGCGCTTCGGTATCGCAAAATTAGTACCCATGCTCGGCCCGCAGCCACGCTGGCGCGTTCTTGTCGGAAAAGAACCCACGCCCGAAGGCGCGCAACGCTTGGCCTCCACCTTAAACACCGAGATCCGCGATGTCTTCGTGGTCCGTTTAGACGACAAGCTGCCCGTTCCCGCTCCGCAGCCGCCTCCCGCGGTCGCGGAATCTATAAAGGTTTGGCAAAATCCTTAAAAGCTAACCTTCCCTCCGAAACGGCTACTGAAGTAAGGTCTGAAAGAGAACTTCGCCGAAGTTGCGCCACTACCTTTTAGACCTATACCGTCGAAGATCACGCCGTGACGCCACAAACCGCACTGGATTCATCTCCGTTAAACACCTTGGTCGGGACCTCCACCGCCATGAGACAGGTGCAGCGGCTTGTCATGCGCATGGCCAAGTCGCGTTACCCCGTCTTAATCCTAGGTGAGACCGGCACCGGGAAAGAAGTTGTGGCCCAAGCCATCCACAACATCGAAGGCAAAGGACGTTTTGTGGTCGTCGATTGCTCTTCTCTGGTTGGACCTTTGATGGAAAGCAATCTTTTCGGTCACCGCAAGGGTTCCTATACCGGGGCGCACGCCGACAAGCTGGGTTTGTTGGACGAAGCAAACGGGGGCACTGCTTTCTTCGACGAGATCGGCGAACTCCCCATGGAGCTGCAGATGAAGCTACTGCGCGTCTTGCAGGAAAAAGAGTATCGTGCCATTGGCGCGAATGCAACGCGCAGTTCCAATTTCAGAGTGATCGCCGCCACCAATCGCAATTTGGAAGCGGAGGTGACCGAGAAGCGCTTCCGCCAGGACTTATATTTCCGGCTCAACGTGATGAAGCTCCGGCTGCCGCCGCTGCGCGAACGCAAGGAGGACATTCCGCTGCTGATTTCGCATTTCCTGCTGCGCCACGGAAACGGCCACAAAGTGCCGAATGAAGTGATGGATCAGCTCTGCGAATACGATTGGCCGGGTAATGTCCGCGAATTGGAACACACCGTGCAGACGATGGTAGCCATGAACACCGGACCTTGGATCACCATCGCCGATTTGCCCAGCGCACTGATCAATGCTACGCGCGAAAAAAATGCGCAGTTTGCCGGAGCGATTGCTTTGAACGAAGACGCCTTGGCGACAGGCGGTGATGCCTGCAACACCGTCATTCCGCTTGACGACCTCATCAAGGTTGCCATCAAACGAGCGATTCGCGTCACCAAAGGCGACCGCACGATGGCCGCCAACCTGCTCGGCATCGGGCGGACGACGCTCTACCGCAAGCTGAAAGAGTACGGAATGTAAGACTATAGTGTGCGGATCGCGCTTGATGCCAGCTATTCGGTAGATCGGCAGCCGTCCGGTATCGCCGTTTATTCGCGCGAAATTCTGGATGGTCTTGCGCAAGCGTATCCGGAAGACTCTTTTTTTCACTGCTACCGCCCCAAGCAATATAGGCAAGCGTCCAAGCCGCGATATAAAAACGTGCGAAAGAGCTTGCTGCTTCCGCTCTTCGGCGGAAACCTCTCACGGCCAGATCTGTTTCACGCGCTGAATCAGCGTGCTGATCGCCGCATCGGGCGGCGCCTGGTGACGACCTTTCACGATTTGTTCGTCCTGAGCGGTGAATACTCTACCGCCGAGTTCCGCCATCGCTTCACGCAACAAGCGCGCCTGGCTGCGAAGAATTCCGACATGATCATAGCCGTTTCCGAGTTCACGGCGAACCAGGTGCATGAGTTGCTTAAGGTGGAGCGCTCGCGGATTCGCGTGGTTCCGCATGGCGCGCATCAGCCCCCGGAAGCATTGCCGCGCCAGGAAGAGAAGATGATTCTCACGGTGGGCGCAATGCAACTCCGCAAGAACACGGCGCGGCTTGTCGAAGCGTTTGAAACTTTGCCGGGCGATTGGAGCCTGGTGCTGGCGGGTGCCGCTTCCGGCTATGGAGCACAACAGATTTTGGACCGCATTGAGGCCAGTCCGGCGCGCAATCGCATTCGGGTAGCGGGTTATGTGGCTGGCGAAGAATTGGAGCGCCTCTATGCGCGCGCCGCGGTTTTCGCCTTTCCGTCGCTCGATGAAGGCTTCGGCATTCCGGTCCTGGAAGCGATGGCGCATGGAGTGCCGGTAGTGACGTCAAACCGCTCGGCGCTGCCGGAGGTTGCGGGCGGAGCGGCGCTGCTGGTTGATCCGGCGGATGTTTCCGCTATCGCGGCGGCGCTATCGGAGCTGATTGGCAACAGCGAACGAAGGCAGGCGCTGGCGCAAGCCGGCCGTGCGCGCGCACAGTCTTTCTCTTGGCAACGGGCGGTTATGGAAACTTATGCGGTGTATCGGGAATTAATGAGTTGAGCCGCTGCGCATTTTTTCCGGATATACTGCCAGCTAGAGAGGTGTTGAATTGTTTCCTCGGATTGGCTTATTGGTATGTACGGCATTCTTGTTATCGGCGCAGCAACCGTCCAATGAAGTCCCACCGCAACCGGGTTCGCCGTTTAGCGCGATGAGCGTGACCGAGACGACGAAACCCGATCCCAGCGGAAGCTCCATGGTGATCAAGACCATCACTGTTCTTGCCCGCGACTCTAAAGGCCGCACGCGCGTGGAAAACCACTTCGCGCTCTCCCCTAACGAAAGCGGCGAGGGAGGCATTCGCGGTATCACGATTTCCGATCCAGTGGCGCATACCAGGACGGTCTTGGACCCGCGTTCCATGCATGCCAACGTATCTTCCCTCGCCGATGCGGAACCGGCTGCCGGCGCCACGCCATCGGCTGATAGCGAAGACTTGGGCGTATCCGCCATCGAAGGGCTGACGGTACACGGTTATCGAAAAGAGGAGACCGAGTATTGGTACTCCGAACAACTGCACATGAACGTCAAAGCAAAATGGACAAACTCACAAGGCCAAACCACGACTTTCACGCTCGCGCAAGTAAACCTGAATGAGCCCGAGCCAACTCTATTTCAAGTACCGCCGGAATACAGCATCATTGACACGCGCGGCGCCATGAGGATTAGCGGCGGCGTGGCAGAGGCAAACTTGATTAAACGAGTCCCGGCGGAATATCCGGCGCTGGCTAAATCGGCGCGGGTGCGAGGCTCGGTTGAATTCACGGCGACGATTGGAACGGACGGCTCGATCAAGAACCTGCAGCTTGTACGCGGACATCCGCTGCTGGTGAATGCCGCCAAAGAAGCGGTTCTGCAATGGCGCTACCGGCCCGTTCTGCTGAACGGCAATGCCGTGATGGTGATTGCTCCCATCATTGTGAACTTCACTTTGGCGCAACAGTAGTAGTTCAATGCCAGGGGTTGGCGAAGCGCGGGTCATGGAGAACCGCTTCGTCGGTTAGGCATTTCAGGAATGCAAGCAAGTCTTGGCGATTGCTGGTGGTTAACGGAGGCCCGTCGGCGTGATGATCCAAGACATCGTCGAGAGCGGTTAGGCGGCCGTCGTGCAT
>Ga0302319_10026721_pt1 | contig 10158 bp, 10 predicted proteins | sample Bog_T0_2_FD_203319 | JGI IMG/M metagenome (GOLD analysis project Ga0302319, IMG submission 203319) | Peat permafrost microbial communities from Stordalen Mire near Abisko, Sweden - Bog_T0_2 | ecosystem: Environmental > Terrestrial > Soil > Wetlands > Peat | place: Sweden: Abisko, Stordalen Mire...
CGGAAGCGCATCAACTTGAGTGTGAGGGTGCCCCCGGTCCCTCGCTTTCGGGGACCGGGGAGGAAGAGTCGACGTGCCGGAAGCGCATCAACTTGAGTGTGAGGGTGCCCCCGGTCCCTCGCTTTCGGGGACCGGGGAGGAAGAGTCGACGTGCCGGAAGCGCATCCACTCGGGCAACTGCCAGCCTCTCTCACGGGCCGTCCATTCCGATTCGATCTCCACGGTCCCACGCATACCCGTAGCGTAGTGGCGAAAGCTCGACCACTTCCAATCCTCCGGTTTGGCAACCAGCCCGCGACGGACTGGGTTGCGATGGATGTAGCGCAATTTCTCCACAAACTTTGCGTGGGCGTAGACGTTGAAGTCGTAATAATGCGCCTGCCAGAAAGGTCTCTCCCGGCTCCGCATCGAAACCGACAGCTTGAGGGCCTGAACAGCCCTGGACAAAAGCGCACGCTGGGGTTCGTTGACCAGCAGATGCACGTGCTCGGGCATGACGACGTAACCGGCAACCGCAAAGAGATAGCGCTGGCGCACGCGCTCCAGCGCATCTTCAAAGAGATCCATGGCCGCGACCGACGTGAGATAGGATCGGCGGCGGAAACAACTGAAGGTGAGGAAGTGGTACTCCCCCGTCTGCTGATAACGAATGCGCTTGCCTTTCATGCACTGCGAGGATACTCCGGTTCTAAATCCGACGGTGGTGAAAAGTGAGTCTCACATCCCCGGTCCCAAAAAGCGAGGGACCGGGGGCACCCTCATCGTGGTTGATGATAGTCACCGGAACCGGGACCACCCGCCGCGTAGGTGACCGCCGTCTCAGCCCCCCACCCGCCATCGATTATCCTGACCCTTGGAACCCCACTCTCAGACTCTCCGTGCATCCCCCAGCCCGCTTGCCGCCGCCGCCGTCACCCTCTGCGGTGTCTGTGCCTTTCTCCAGCTCTACTGCACCCAGCCCCTGCTCCCACTCCTGACCACCCTCTTCCACGCCTCCAAAACCGCCGCCGGCCTCACTGTCTCCGCCGCTACCCTCGGCGTCGCGCTTTCCGCCCCGGTCTTCGGCGCGCTCACCGAACGTCTGGCCCGCAAGCGCGTCATCGTCGCCTCGCTCCTCGGCATCGCCATCCCCACCCTGCTCGCCGCTACCTCTACCTCGCTGGCCCAGCTCATCGTCTGGCGATTCCTCCAGGGCATCATGGTTCCCGGCATCGTCGCCGTCGTCGTCACCTACATCGGCGAAGAATGGCCCCCCGACCGCGTCGCCCTCATCATGAGCTTCTACGTCAGCGGAACGGCCCTCGGCGGCTTCATCGGCCGCGTCGGCGCAGGCATCCTCACCGACTGGTTCAGTTGGCGCGTCGCTTTCCTCGCCCTCGGCCTTGCCTCCCTCGCCGGAGCCGGAGCCGTAGCCGCCTGGCTCCCCCGCGGCCGCCGCCGCACCACCGCGCCACATCCCTCAGCCCAGCTACCGACCTTCCCCCAACAAGTCAGGACCCTCTTCCGCCTCCGCCGCCTCGTCGCCACCTTCGCCGTCGGCTTCAACGTCCTCTTCTCCCTCGTCGGCGTCTTCACCTGGATCACTTTCCACCTCAGCGCCGCTCCCTTCCGTCTCTCCACCACAGCGCTCAGCTCACTTTTCTTCGTCTACCTCATCGGTCTCGTCGTCACCCCTGCCGCCGGATTCCTCATCACCCGCGTCGGCCTCCGCGCCGGCATCGCCGGAGCCATCGCCTGCTCCATGGCCGGCGTCCTGCTCACCCTCTCGCCCTCGCTCACCGTCATCATCCTCGGCCTGACGCTCGTCTCCTCCGGCGTCTTCATCGCCCAGACCGCCGCGCAGAGCCATCTCCGCGAAGCCGCTCCGCCCGGCTCCCGCGTCACCGCCGCCGGCCTCTACATGACCTGCTACTACATCGGTGGAACCGCTGCCGGCGTCGTCCCCGGAGCCTTCTGGGCCCTCGGCAAGTGGCCCGCCTGCGCCATCTTCATCGTCGCCATGCAGGCCATCGCCTTGGTCATCGCCCTCATCGGCTGGCGCACCCCCAAATCCGCCCCAATCCCCCTTCAAGCGAATCCATGAACCCCAAACCCGCCCATCCGAATCTATAAAAAGGAAGAATCTGCGCTTCTCGCGCTCTTCTTGAGCATTCCCAGCGCAATTCGTCCTGTTTCAAACATCTTTTACGGCCGCTCAGCCCGCACCACCCTTCGAGGAGAACCCTTTTGTCCGCAGCCTCACCTGCCACGCCCGCTCCCGCCGGCGTCACCGTCACCAACCCCCAGGCCGCGCCCCTCGCCGCCTGGAAGCCCCGCGTCAATCCCTGGCTCATCGCCATGACCGTCGCCCTGGCCGCCTTCATGGAGGTGCTCGACACCTCCATCGCCAACGTCGCCCTGCCCCACATCGCCGGCTCCCTCGGCGCATCCACCGACGAAGGCACCTGGGTCCTCACCAGCTATCTGGTCGCCAACGCCATCGTCCTCCCCCTCGGCGGATGGGCCTCCAGCGTCATGGGCCGCCGTAACTTCTTTGTTTTGTGCATTACCATCTTCACCGTCTCCAGCTTTCTCTGCGGCGCGGCCCCCTCGCTGCCCATCCTCCTCATCTGCCGCATCCTCCAGGGCGCAGGCGGCGGAGGCATGCAGCCCATGGCCCAGGCCATCATGGCCGACTCCTTCGAGCCCCAGAAGCGCGGCCAGGCCTTCGCCCTCTACGGCCTCGTCGCCGTCCTCGCCCCGTCAATCGGCCCGACTTTAGGCGGCTTCATCACCGACAACTTCTCCTGGCGCTGGATCTTCTTCATCAACATCCCCGTCGGCATCCTCGCCTTCGTCCTCGTCACCCGCCTCGTCGAAGATCCCCCCTGGATCAAGCCTGACCGCTCTCGCCTCCGCCACATGGACTACCTCGGCCTCAGCTTCCTCGCCATCGCCATGGGAGGCCTCCAGATCATGCTCGACAAGGGCGAAGAGAACGACTGGTTCGGCTCGCCCTTCATCTGGGTCTGCTGCGCGCTCTTCGTCGGCGGCATCATCGCCCTCGTCGCCTGGGAGTGGAACCACAAAGAGCCCATCATCAACCTCAAGCTATTCCGCTACAAGAACTTCGCCATCTGCTGCCTGCTCATGATGCTGGTCGGCGGCGTCCTCAACGCCTCCACCGTCCTGCAGCCCCAATTCATGCAGCAGCTCCTCGGCTGGACCGCCACCACCGCCGGCATGGCCCTCACCGCCGGAGGCTTCGCCCTGCTCGTCGTCATGCCCATCGCCGGATGGGCCACAGGCAAGGTCGCCGCCCGCTGGCTCGCTGTGCTCGGCTTCACCCTCTTCACATTCACCTACCGCTACGCCGCCAACGTCACCACCCTCCAGATGACCTTCTCCCAGTCCTCCTGGCTGCGCGTCATCCAGATGCTCCCCCTCCCCTTCTGCTTCATCTCCATCACCACCGCCGCCTACGTCGGCATGCCCCGCGAGCAGTCCAACCAGGTCGCAGGCCTCATCAACTTCGTCCGCAACATCGGCGGCAGCATCCTCATCGCCATCACCGGCGCCCAGGTCACCACCCGCACCATGTGGCACGAGCAGCACCTCCAGAACACCATGACCTCCGCCAGTTCCGCCTTCCAGCAACAGTCCCAGGCCCTCACCGGCTTTTTCGGCGGTACCTTCGGCGGGCCCAACGGCAGCGCCAGGGCCCTGGCCAGCCTTTACAACCAGCTCAACATGCAGGCCACGACCCAGGGCTACCAGGACGTCTACATGGAGCTCAGTTGGATGTCCGTCGGCCTCGTCGTCCTCGCCTTCCTGCTCAGCGGCAACAAGCCCGGCGCCGCCCCCTCCGAAGGCGCCGGAATCCACTAGCGCCACTCCGCAGGTTCGCATCAAAAACGATCTGTCCTCCTGAGCGACCGAAGCGTAGCGCAGGGAGTCGAAGAACCTGCTTTTGTCTTTCGTTGCGCTCCACCCCGCCTGGCGGGGGCCTTGTAGCAGGGCATGACTTCAGTCATGCCGAAAAGGGCCGAAAAAACGACGGGCTTCAGCCCCTGCGGTACTCTTTTCGTGCCTCTCGCGGGGAGCCGCGGCCTTTTCCGCAGCCTCCTGCGCCCCGGAGGGCCGACGTGAAACCACGGACCCGTCCTCCCGTCCCCCCGCCAAACACCCGCCGCCCGGACAACAAGGATTTCCCCACCACCGCCGCCAACCGCCGCCAACCGCCGCCGGCGATCGAACAGCCGCCTCCATGCGGACTGCGCATTCCCCCTTGCGGCAACGGCGTTTGTTGGTACGAATCTGCGGTGTCTCAACGGCACATTCGGTTCTCAATTGAATGTTCCTCGGCCAGGATGAGTGACCCCCGCGAGTACCGCCCGGTGAACTCCAGATCAGGCCAGTACACCCTCAACCGTTTGCGAACTCCGATGATCCGGCCAGGAACGCCGAAGGCAGCCCTGCGGAGAAAGACGAAATCTCCAACGGCGAGCGGGCGAGTTTGTGTTGGAATAATCATTGCGTGCTCACGCTCTTGTCAGCGTCCTCGTTGGGATGTTGCGCTGCCCATTCTTCACGCGACGGAAGCTGCATCGTCTTCTTTACGTTGTCGCGGAGAGCGCGCGCGGCCCAGTCGTCTTTGCCCTTTGCATTCCACGTGTGCATCATCTTGGCCAAGAGGTCGTAATTACGGCACCCAGTCCGAATCGCTTCGGCCTTGGCTTCGTGAAGTGCGGCGCTGGTCGGGTAGCGCCTGCGCACTTCGGCGGCGGCCATTTGTTCGCACTCCTGTGTCCAGCCAATCTCGATGCGCTCGTTCTCGGCCTGATCCCTCCGCTGCTGCGCCTCCTCGGCCCGGAGCCTCTCTCTCTCGGCCCTGATTTTTTTGTACGTTCCTGCGGCGACACCCTTCGGGACCGCGCCCATGACAAGCCCGCCTGTGCTGCTTTTAATCTTGCCTCGCTGCTCCAGCTTCAACGCTGGCGGAATCTCAACTTCAAGCCCAATCAGAATCTCCTCAAACTTGACATCGGGATCGGCCTGGAGACATGCGGCGGTCATGTCCGTTGGACCTTCGAGGTTCCTGACCCCGACCGGCTGCAACACTTCGAGGAACGCAGGCGGCCAACTCCGGGCGTGTTCGGGCAGGGAAGAGCCGGGCTCCCTCCTCCTCCTCCTCTTTTTTACGGGGCGAGAGCCCCGTTTTGCATCTGCCTCTGCCTCTGCCTCTGCTTCTGCATTATGTCCACCCGTGTCCTCACCGGTCCTCACGGGTCCACAATTGTCCACATTGTCCACAATAGAATCCACACGCTTATTGATCCTGGACTGCCGTTGCCATTCAGTCTTGTAGCTTCGTCGTTCTTCTAGGTCTCTCAACGCCCGGTACTTACCGTGGTTTATTAACCTCCACCCGCCATCAATTTCCTCGATCCTTTTGCCTTCGGCTGTTTTGGTGCGGGAATATGGGTCGGGTGCAAGAAATTTCGCAATCGCCACCTCGCACGCGTCCACGGATACAACCGCTTCTTTAGCCAGGCCTGGAATTGAAGCCCAAACGCGCCCATACCTATCCGCCATTGCTAGCATTGTTATCCACACGACGCGCGTATCGCTGGACTCGCACCACACCGTTGACGCAGTAATCGACGAGAATAGTTTTGTGAAGGTCACCGACATCTGCGTCCTCCATTTGTGGACAACGGTGTCCACTAGGAACACAAGGCGAACTATAGCCGTAGTGGCCATCAAAAAGCAAGTTAAGTCCTTATACATCAATTAGATAGATGCTAAACTGACGTTCATGTTTCGGCGTATCAACGGCTTGCGACCGCAAGATTCAGCAATGGACGGATTGCCGACCATGTAACCTGGACGGTCTAAGTGATCATGGGCCGACGATGTCGCGAACGCATCTGCTTGTCGCTCGTCGAGCGCCAGAACACTTTTGATCAGAATGGGAATGCGGCGCATGACAAGACTCACAAATGTTTTTTCGAAGAAGTGGGGAGAACATGCAGGCTGCTTATTATCTATGGCTTGCATCCTACAACTTCTGTAGGATTCACAAAACTCTGAAAGTGACGCCTGCTATGGAAAGTGGGGTCGCGGACCACGTTTGGGAATTGGAAGAATTGTTTATTTGACACATTTGCGGGCAATTCTTCACTATTCTGGTAGACTTTTCCTCAGTGACTGTTGAATACTGAGGGCGCTGTTGGCTGTCGAATCAAACGGTTCCAGCCATTCGGGCAGTTGTAAGGAAACTTTTTGCGCTCAACCCCATCTAAGCTGATGGACGCATCCAGCCGATCTTAGAGCTGAGGAGACAATGGGAAACAAAGTAAAATCAGACTTTCTGTTCGCGCAGCCGTCATTTGCGTCTGGCGCTGCTCGTGTATTCGATCTGTTTGGTCAATTCGATGAATACAACAGAAGCGAGACGCCCGAGGAAGCAGATGCTAAGGCCATTGCTTCCGATTGGATTGTTGTCGGGCAGGATATGGTTGACGCGGTTGAGCAGAATGAGTCCGAAATGCAGGCTGCTTGAGACCCTGTGACTAAGCGCAACCGCAATAATCCGCCTCCGCCAAGCAATGCAATCACTTCCCTCACAACTCAATCGGTTTCATTTTCTGGACCTCTGCCGCCTCCAGGTCTTCTCGCTAGATATAACGATGTGATACCAAATGGCGCTGAGCGCATCATGGCGATGGCGGAACGGCAGAGTGCCCATCGGGAGTCGCTCGAAGCCACGGTGGTAGCAGGCAATGTCGCGAGTCAAGCGCGTGGATCGCACTACGCCTTCATCATTTGCCTCATTACCATTGTCGGTGGGTTCGTGCTGATTGGGATGGGCAAAAATATTTACGGAATTTCTGCGGTCATCGGGAGCCTAGCCACTCTTGCGGGAGTATTTGTAATTGCGAAGAGAGAACAGAAGAGAGAGCGCATCGATAAATCGAACGCCCTTGAAAAACGCAGACGCTCGTAAGCCGGCAACGCAATCTTAGGACGTTACCTTACACCTTTGCAGACGTGGGAAGCGCATTCGGTGTCATACCTAACGTGCCGCTGAAAACCCGCACTGGGCGCGGGGAAGCTGGCACCTCTCCGCGAACTCTCCGCAAATAATCATTATCGGACGATGGCCGGTGACGATGGCCGACCAGGACGGTTCCATGCTCACCGTGAAGCCGCCGATGGCCGACCGGACACCGGCCAGGATGATCACTTGTGCCCCGGTGGGAGCTTCCAGGACGCGCCGTTGGCGATTCCGTGGGGGGTAAGAGGGTCCAGAGGCTCCTGGGGCCGGGAATGGGGCAAAAAAGCAGGGGGGGATGCCCGCAAAGACTCCCCCCTGCTCCTGCTGTCTAAGCTGATGGGTGTTCGCATCGGCACCCACGGAGAAACGGTTTTCTCCCAAAGAAACCGCGCTCGGACAGCAAGCTTAATAGAGGCGGGGGGATTCGCAAATCCCCCCCTTTTGCGACTAAGCTAACTGGCGGGACCAGCGCCAGACGGTACGGAGGGTACCGGCTCAGTCGCAAACTAGATTCGCGCGTCCATCTCCGCCTCTCGCGCCCGTTGGAAAACGGCCTCGGCTTCCCACTCGGCAAACTTGGCGCGGTCAAGCTCGGCTTGCTCGGTGCCGATCCGGGCGGCGATCCGCGCGGCCTCGGTGTCGAGTTCGGCGCGGCGTTGCTTCCATGCGTCGAGTTCGCTCGGCAAAGGAAATGTATCCGGGTCTGGCGGGGTGCATCGATTCGCGTTCCGTTGCGCGGCCTCTAGGTCAGCGCGGGACCGGCCAAGAACCATTTCGCATTGCTCACGGACAGCGACCAGCTCGGCATGGTGGTCCATACGATGGCGGGCCACGGCGCGGAGTTCCGCATGACGGGCGACCTTCTCTTGCTTGATGCGTGTTTGGCTTTCGATCATTGCCGCACCAGTCGCGGCCATCATGCGGCGGTGTTCTTGCTGCGCGGCCTCTTCATTCACCAGCGCGGCTTGGGCCTCGGCCTGTCTCGCTTCCACGGTCTGCCTTGCTGTCTCCATGTCAATCATGTTCTGCTCCTTCCCTGTTGCGATTGCGAGTTGTTAACAATCGATCGATGGCGCGGCGCTGCTCTTCCCAAGAGACTGCCGCAATAAGCTCGTCACGCTGTTGCGGCGTTACACCTAACGCAAGAGTGAGCGCGTACCGGGCCGCAGCTAGGTCACTGTCGCTCATGCCGGTGTCGTTTTCATCAGGCATGGCTCATTGCCTTTGCGCGGATGTATTCATCGTGACGGGCCGCGCCGACAGCATGGGGAACGCCGTTGTAGAAAGTAGCGATCAAGCTAGCCTCCGCCAAGCTGGCCGGGTCCGGTTGCAGCCAGGCCGGCATCTCAAGAATTTCAGTTGTCGGCTCGGGTGCCTTGGCGCTGTCGGTTGCGATTGCCACCGTCGCAAGGTTCCACTCCGAGCCAATCGATGCGAAGGCGAGCCGATCTCGCAGTTCGCGGCGGCGTTCCATGTGCGCGTCGATCATGCGGGGCCTCCGGTGTCGTGCGGGTCAACAGGGATACTCTCAAACCCTTGCTGAAACGCGGATGCGCCAGCCTTGGGGCTGGGGCTGGTCAATGTGCTGAATGCGACCGGCGCGGCATCGGTTGTGCCGGTGATGGGCCTTTGCTCTTCGCCAGCGGTGATGCCGGTGTGAGGGGCGGTGTGCTTCATTGCTTCGGGAATAATTTCTGTCATTGTTGCCTCCGTGGTTGGGTTCAAATCATCTCGCTCATGTTCTCAGTTACGATGCGCCCGTCCTCGTCAATATCGTTTTCCCGGCCTTGTTGCAAGGTTTCAAACACTACGCGGGCCGCCGAACAAATTGCGGTTGCCGGTGCCGTTGGAGACTCCAGAACTTTCTTGAGTCCGGCCACAGCAAGCGGCGCAAGCTCTCGCAGCTCGTTCATCGTCGCGCCCAGCAGTTGCTCTTTGCCAGCTCGGAGGGCAATTCGGAACTGAGGTAAGCGACGCCAGCGCCTCAAGGTACTCACATCGACACCGGCGATACGTGCAGCCTCTTCCAAACTGCCAGCGGTAAGCATGGCGGCAACCGCCTTTTCCTGGGCCGGGGTGAGTTCGGGCAAATCCCCCGGACCGCTCAGTTCCGCTTGAAATCGCTCAAAACTTTTTTGGGGCATGATTCATCTCCTGGGCGCGAAAACCTCACGCACGCGCCCGCGCGTACGCCGTTGTAAACTCCCTTCCATTTTCCGCGAAACCCCGCGCTTTCATTGGCGATTGTCGTTTACCCGTCCAAAATCTTAATTATTTCGAGCGGTTCTGTTTTCGGCCTGCTGGCGATCCATGCGGCAACCTCGGATTCAAGCCATCCCACGCGACCGGGCGAAAGCTGGCGTTGCCGGGGGAACTGGCCAGCGGCAACCAGGCGGTAGATTGTGCTCACGCCGATCCCGGAACGGCGGCCCGTCGCCTTCGGCGGCAAGATTTTATCTGGCATACAGGCTCCCTTCCCCGCTCTCGCGGGCAATGAAAAACCGCCTTTCGGCGGTCGGGTGATGGTCGGGTTTTCGTGCAAACACACTTCACACTTTTGTGTCCTTTTCTCAAAGACACTCGATGAGCATTGGACTGCTCAACCGGGGGCGTTCACGGCTGCCCCATACGGAGACTCGCTCACTGCCGCCCTAGAACTTCCGCGTTGGGCGGCGCGGTCCGGCGTCCCTGATGTTCTTCTGCCGGTTGTTTCATCCCTTGCGTTGCGGGACAAGAGTATCTTCCCACGGTTTCTCAGTTGCAGTCAAGCTCTTCCATTGGCATGGCGGCATGACGGCTGCTCACAGTTTTCTCTCCGTGAACTGCTTTCAGAACGCTACAAAACGCTACAAAACGCCATGCGCAAATCGGCCGTGTTCTGTTGAAAATGTTGTAGTTGACTGTAGGGCACTGTAGCTGCTTGGAGCTGAATTTCCCTGCATCACCGAATGCGCGACTTGGTGACAGCGTACTGGACTGTTGACGATAAAGTAACTGACGGGTAGGCGGTAATCCGCCCGGAACTGCGGAATTCGCCCACTCAATACTCGATTCGTGCCTTGGAGATATTAGCCGGGTCGAGATCAAATTTGATTCAGTGTTCTGCCGGCGGCGAAGGT
>Ga0302319_10026722_pt1 | contig 10157 bp, 6 predicted proteins | sample Bog_T0_2_FD_203319 | JGI IMG/M metagenome (GOLD analysis project Ga0302319, IMG submission 203319) | Peat permafrost microbial communities from Stordalen Mire near Abisko, Sweden - Bog_T0_2 | ecosystem: Environmental > Terrestrial > Soil > Wetlands > Peat | place: Sweden: Abisko, Stordalen Mire...
GTTGGAGCGTGAAATACAACAAGCCGGTGTTCATCAGTGAATTTGGCGCGGACGCCAAGCAGGGATTTCACGCCGATGCGCTGACCCGGTTCAGCGAGGAATACCAGGAGGACGTTTACAAGCGCACGCTGCCGATGCTGGAAAAAATCCCCGGCTTCAGCGGCTGCACGCCCTGGATTTTGTGCGACTTCCGTTCGCCGCGGCGGCCGCTGCCCGGGATTCAAGACGGCTGGAACATCAAGGGTCTCATCAGCAGCCACGGCGACAAGAAACTGGCCTTCAACGTTCTAAAATCCTTTTATGACGCGAAGGCGAAGGCTGACGCGGCGAAACAATAATCTTCCGAAACGATGAAAATTTCGATTGAAGAACTGATGGCGCGCAGCGGCGTGGTGTTTGGCACCAGCGGCGCGCGCGGACTGGCAACCGAAATGACCGATTTGGTTTGTTACGCCTACACCAGAGGCTTCCTCCAGTACCTCGAATCCATTGGCGAAATCCATCGCGCCAGGGAACGCGTTGTGGTGGGCGGCGATCTGCGGCCCAGCACCAGCCGGGTGATGGAGGCCGTTTGCCGGGCGGCGGAGGACATGGGTTATCGGCCGGTCAATTGCGGAAAAATTCCCTCGCCCGCCGTTGCGCTGTTCGGCCTGGAAAACATAATTCCTGCCATCGTGGTCACGGGCAGCCACATTCCTGACGACCGCAACGGCATCAAGTTCAACAAATGCACTGGTGAAGTGTTGAAGGCCGACGAAAAGGGCATGAGCAGCCAGGTCGTCGAGTTAAACGAAACGATGTTTGACGCCGATGGGGATTTTTCCCAGCGAGCCGGGTCGGAGACCGGCGCTCCGCATGAAGTATCCCCGGTGGCGGGTGAGAATTATGTGATGCGCTATTTGAATTTTTTTGCGCCGGACGCGCTTCGTGGATTGCATGTGGCGGTTTATCAGCATTCCGCCGTGGGCCGTGACGTGCTGGTGAAAATACTTTCGCATCTTGGCGCCGCAGTGACGCCGCTGGGACGTTCGGAGAAATTCATACCCGTGGACACGGAAGCCATCCGGCCCGAAGACGTGCAACTCGCGGCGGAATGGGCCAGGCCGGGAAAATTCGACGCCATCGTCTCCGCCGACGGCGACAGCGACCGCCCGCTGGTGAGCGATGAACATGGCAACTGGCTGCGCGGCGACCTCGCAGGAATCCTTTGCGCGAAGTTTTTGCAGGCAGATTCCGTCAGCACGCCGGTAAGCTGCAACACCGCCGTGGAGAAATGCGGCTGGTTCCGCGAAATCCGCCGCACGCGCATCGGCTCGCCCTACGTCGTGGCCGCGATGATTGAAGCCGCAGCCGCCGGGGCCAAACGCGTGATGGGCTATGAGGCCAACGGCGGCTTTTTGCTCAATTCAAATATTGAAGCGGACGGGAAAATATTGCGCGCCTTGCCAACGCGCGACGCGGCAATTGTCATCCTAAGTGTTTTGCTGCTGGCAAAACAACACGGCACGAAAGTGTCAGCCCTGGCGGCCAGTCTCCCCGCGCGTTTCACCGCCAGTGACCGGATCAAAAATTTCCCCACGGAAAAAAGCCGGGCTCTGCTGGCGAATTTCGATTCCGGTTCCGACACCGCTGACCAGGCGGCCATTGAAAAAGTTTTTGGGGGAATTTGCGGGCGGGTTACGACGCTGAACCGCACCGATGGCTTGAGAATTACTTTTGCCAACGAAGAAATTATTCATCTGCGGCCCTCAGGCAATGCCCCGGAATTTCGCTGCTATGCCGAGGCCAAAACCGACAAACGCGCCCGCGAAATCACCGCGGACGCGCTCGCCAAAATCAGCGGCTGAAGGTCAGCGCCAATAGCCGTGGACCCACACGCGGTGGCCGTTGCGATGTTCCCAATGCGGCCCGAACCAAACGGCGCCGGTGCGGGGCCGCGCAATCCAGTGGCCCCTCGTCCAGACCCAGCGCCCGTTCCATTCCCAGGCGCCCGGCGCCCAGAACCACACTGAAGGCGGCCCGGGTGCGACAGTCTGGATTTCCACCTGCGGCGGCGGCGGTGGCGGAGCTTCCTCCTCCACAATTGGCGGAGCCGGGGCGACGACTACCGGCGGTGGCGCCGGGCGGTCGCGATACACCACCTGGCGTTCCACACATCCCGCAAAGAACGGCACGCTGGCGCCAATCAATAAGCACTTAACTAGAAATGAGGGTTTCATATTCAAAAACTTAGACGTTTAACCGGCCATTTTGTTTAAAGATTTTAGGCATTTATGGTCAATGGGCGGCGCCCGCCGGGGGCTTTTTGACATATTGCACCCGCTTGAAGAGAAAAATCAAGGGTATCCCGCACAGCGCCAGCACGCCGAAAACGAAGAAATTATCCACAAACGCCCATAAATGGGCCTGTTGATCGAGCAATGAATAGAGGGCGTTGTAGGCCTGCCTCGTGGCCGTCACGGCATCGGTGTGCTGGGACAGCACTTTTTTGGCGTCGGCGAATCGTTGCGCAAAAGCCGGGTCCGTGGGCGTGAGATGCCCGACCATCAGGGCCTGATGCGCCTGGGCTCCGCGCGCGAGCATGGTGGTGACAAACGCGATGCCGATGCTGCCCCCCAGGTTGCGCATGAGATTGTACAGCCCGCTGGCGTTGCCGATCTGCGCCTGGCCAAGCTGGCTCATTGTGGAGGTGGTCAGTGGCACGAAAATGAAACTGATGGCGATGCCGTTGATGATGCTCGGCCAGATGACGTTCATCATGCTCATCTGTAGATTAATATTGGCGAGCATGAAGGACGAATATGCCAGCGTGACGAAGCCAAAACACAACATCCAGCGCGCGCGAATCTTGCCAACGAGCCGTCCGACAAAGAAAGTGGTGACAAAGGCCGCCACACCGCGCGGACTCATGGCATAGCCGCTTTGCAACGCCGGGTAGCCCATCAACGTCTGCAGGAACAACGGCAGGCTCGCCGTGGTGCCGTAAAGGATGGCCGCCAACGAAGTCATTAAAATCAGGCCCACGGTAAAATTGCGGTTTTTGAAGACGCGCAGGTCCACCAGCGGATGGTCAATTTTGAATTCCCACCAGACGAAACAGAAAAAGGAAACGAAGGACGCCAACGTGAACCAGCGCACCCATTCCGCGCCGAGCCAGTCGGCCTCCTGGCCTTTGTCCAAAACGATTTGCATGGTCGCCAGCCAGACGGCCAGCAGCGCGAATCCGATGTAGTCAATCGTCGCCGCGACGTTGCGTTTGATGTAGGGCGGGTCCTCGACGACCCATTTCGCCATCAGCACCGCAAAAATTCCCACCGGCAGGTTGATGTAAAAAATCCACCGCCACGAATAGCTGTCGGTAATCCAGCCGCCGAGGGTTGGGCCGAGAATCGGGGCCACCACCACCCCCTGCGCGAACACGGCCATGGCTGCGCCGCGTTTCTGGGGCGGAAAGCTTTCCAGCATGATGGCCTGCGCGATGGGCACCATCGCGCCGCCACCCAAGCCCTGTAGGATGCGCGCAATCACCAGGGTCGGCAGGTCCCACGCCAGCCCGCACAGGGCGGAGGCGAACGTAAACATCATGATGCACGAAAGCAGCACGCGTTTGCGCCCGAAATAATTTCCGAGCCAGCCCGTCATTGGCAGGATGATGGCGTTTGCCACGAGGTAGCTCGTCAGCACCCACGTCGCCTCTTCCGGGGTGGCCGACAAGCCGCCCGCAATGTGCGGCAGCGCAATGTTCGCGATGGACGTGTCCAGCACCTCCATGAAGACCGCCACCATCACCGATAGCGTTATGAGCCACGGATTGTGGCGCGGATGCCAGTCCTGTTTGGGCGCGTCGGCCATTGGCATTTATAATCCGCCAGCTTTATGCCTGCCAGTGGAAAGAAGAATCAATGCTGAGATGATCGCCACGATGATGGCAATCAACGCACTGGCCCACGCGGGGAAAACATAGGTGCTGACTTGCACGCTGGGCGTGACCGACAGGCCCGGTCCAATCACATGATCGGCGGGCAGGGGCTCGGTGAAAACAATCTTCACCGGCACGCGCTGGATTACCTTCACGTAATTGCCGGTCGCATTCTCCGGCGGCAGCAGGCTGAACTGCGCGCCGCTGCCGGCCTGCACGCTGTCCACCTTCGCGGAAAATTCGCGTCCGCCCAGCGCGTCAATGCTCACCAACGCCGGTTGGCCCGGCTGCATTTTTCTCAACTGCGACTCCTTAAAATTGGCCACCACCCACACTTCGGTGGGCACGATGGACATGATCTGCTGGCCGGCTTCCAGATAATCGCCCACTTCCACGGCCTTGCGCGTGACCCGTCCATCCATGGGCGCAAAGATTTTCGTGTAGGACAAATTCAATTGCGCGACGGCGATGTTAGTCTGGGCTTCATTGAGCTGGGAAAACGCCATGTCCTTTTCCGCGAACGCGGCTTCGGCCTGCTTTTGCGACTCGTCCACCTTGGAATTGTCTTCTTCCACCGTGTCCTGCGCGGACTTGAAGTCCGCCTGCGCCTTGGTCACGGCGGCCTGGGCGTTGTCAAATTCCTGCTGGGAAATCGTTTTCTGCGCCAGCAAATCCTTGATGCGGTCAAAATTCGTCTGCGCAATTTGCGCGGTGGACTCGGCGGCGTCGGCGTCTGCCTGGGATTTGCGGGCGGTGGCCTCGGCGGTGGCCACCTTGGCGCGCATCAGTTGATACGCCGCAACCACGGTGCGGAAGTTGGCGTCCTGGGACAGCGAGGCCGCCTGCTTTTGCGCCACCGTGATGGCGTAGTCGGCCGGGTCAATTTCGACGAGCAAATCATTCGAATGCACCATCTGGTTGTCCAACACCTGTACGGCGACGACCTGCCCGGCAATGCGCGGCGCGATGGAGGTGATGTGCCCGGCTATGAAGGCATCATCCGTGGTCTCGTGCGTAAAGATGTTTGCCACATAGCCGATCAGGAAATACAGGACCACCGCCAGCGCGATGGCGGCAGGCCAGACAAACAGCGGCGAACTAAACTTGGAAGCGCCGTTGCCGGTTTTCTCCGGGGACGCGACAGGTTTTTCTTCACTCATAAATTCAAACGGGCTCCGCCGCAGATTCAAACGGGCTCCGCCCTCAGCGGTTTTTCGGCGGCATGATCCTTGGCGATTAAAATGTAAATGGACGGCACGACGAGCAACGTGAACAGGGTGCCGATCGTCATGCCGCTGACGAGCACAATGCCAATGGAATTGCGCGCCGCCGCGCCCGCTCCGGTCACCAAGGTGAGCGGGAAGTTGCCGGCGATGGTGGCCACGGTGGTCATCAGCACCGGGCGCAACCGGAGCATGGCCGCTTCACGGACGGCTTCCATTTTATTGCGGCCCTGGCGCTGCAACTGGTTGGCGAATTCCACAATCAGAATGCCGTTTTTGGCAATCAGCCCGACCAGCGTGATAAGGCCGACTTCGGAATAAATGTTGATGGAGGTGGTCCAGCCGTTGGTCCAATAGGGAATGTTGGGGTTGGGCATTTTCAAAAAGCAGAAAATCAGCGCGCCGAAAATTGCCAGCGGCACCGAGCCCAGGATGATGATGAAGGGATCGCGAAAGCTGTTGAACAGCGCCGCGAGCACCAGGATGATCAGCAGGACGGCCATCATAAAGGCAGGCAGGAATTGATTGCCTTCCACGCGCAGGAACCGCGAGTCGCCGGTGTAATCCAGCTTGTAGCCACTCGGAAGCATTTTCGCGCATTCGCCCTCGAGAAATTTCAACGCCGTGTCGAGCGGCACAATCGCCATGCCGCTCAGCTTGACGGAATTCAACTGTTGAAACCGGTTCAGCGCCCGCGGCGTGGTATGTTTTTCCAGATGGGCAAAGGTGCTGACGGGAATCATCTGGTTCGCCGGCCCGCGCACGTACGTGTTTTCCAATTGATCGGCCGTGAGCCGCGCGCCGCGCTGGAGCTGCGGAATGACCTTGTAGCTGCGCCCGGCGAAATCAAACCGGTTGACGTAATTACCGCCGACCAGCGCCCCCAAATCCGAGCCCACACTCTGCATGTCGAGGTTGAGGGCGGCAACTTTGTCGCGGTCAATCACCAGCTCGTACTCGGGCTGGTCCACCTTGGTGTCAATGAGCGGCGGAAAGGCAAACATCCCGTTGGTCGCGCAGATCTGCTGCAACTTCTGCGCGAATTCCAAAATCTGTTCCGGCTCGGCCGTGGAGGACAAAACCAGGTTCACGGGAAAATTTTCCCCGCCGGTCGGCAGTGGCGGCGGCGTAATCATATAGGTGTGAATGCCGGGAATACTGTTCACCATCGCCTGCGCCTCCGGCAGGATTTGGAAAACCGTCCGCTTCCGTTCACCCCACGGCTTGAGCACCATGCCGCCAAAGCCCGAGTCCGGCATGGTAAGCTGGAAAATCTGCTGCTGCTCGGGAATTTTGGCAAAGGCCCGCCCGGCCACGTCGGCGTAGTATGAAACCTGGTCAATGGTCGCATCCGGGGGCGTTTCCAATGCGCCGAAGATCACACCTTGATCTTCCGTCGGCGCGGCCTCCTTGGCGCTCCACGCCATAAAAAACATCGGGATCATCAGCAAGGTCAGCCCAATCCACACCGCATACACCATTGGCCGCCGCGCCAGCGTCCAGTCCAGCACGCGCCCGTAAAATTTTTTCAACCGGTCAAAATCGCGGTTGATGCGGGCGACCAGGCCGCGGTCCTCGCGATCGTGACGGAGGAGGACTGACGCCATCACGGGCGAGAGAGTCAACGCCACGATGCCGGAGATGAACACCGCCCCCGCGAGGGTCAGGGCGAATTCACGGAACAGCGAGCCGGTCAATCCTCCTTGAAAAGCAATCGGCGCGTACACCGCCGCAAGCGTGACGGTCATGGCGATGATCGGCCCCACCAATTCACGTGCCCCCAGCAAGGCTGCGTCGAACGGGGTCTTGCCTTCCCGCACGTGCCGTTCCACGTTTTCGACGATGACAATGGCGTCGTCCACCACCAGGCCCACGGCCAGGACGATGGCCAGCAGCGTGAGCAGGTTCAGCGTAAAATCGAAAACTTGCATCAAAAAGACCGCGCCAATCAGCGAGAGCGGAATCGCGATGAGCGGAATTAGCACAGACCGGAACGAACCCAAAAACAGGAAGATCACCACCGAAACAATGGCCAGCGTCATGCCCAGGGTCTTGACCACCTCGTGCAAGGCATCGGAGATATATTGGGTCGCATCATAAGCAATGTGCGCCGTTAGTCCCGTGGGCAGGTCCTTTTGGATGGACGCCATTTCCTTGCGGACTTCCTTGATGACATCGAGCGAATTGGCATTGGGCAGCGCCCAGATGCCCATGAATACGGCGCGTTCACCGCTGAAGCGCACCTCGCTGTCATAGTCCTCCGCGCCGAGCACGACGTCGGCGACGTCTTGCAACCGCACCAACTGGTCACCATTTTGGCGCACGACCAGATTTTTAAATTCCTCGACGGAGCGCAAATCCGTATTCGCCGTCAAATTCACCTGCACCAGGGAGCCCTTGGTGTGGCCGACGGCGGAAAGAAAATTGTTTGCCGCGAGGACCAGCCGGACTTCATTAGGGCTGATGTTGAATGCCGCCAGGCGGTCGGGCTTGAGCCAGATGCGCATGGCAAATGTGCGTCCGCCCAGGATGTCCGCCTTTTGCACGCCCTCCAGCGCCGAAAGCCGTGGCTGCACGATGCGCGTGAGATAGTCGGTGATCTGGTTGGCTTCCAGGATGTCCGAGGAAAAACTCAAATAGGCCGAGGCGAACTGCGAGTCAGCGGTGGCGATCGCCAGCGCTGGAATTTCCGCCTCGGCCGGCAGGTCATTGCGCACCTGGTCCACCTTGGAACTGATTTCGGCGAGCGCCTTTTTGGAATCGTAGTTCAGCCGCAGGTGCACCGTAATGGTCGAAAGCCCCAGCTTGCTGGCCGATTCCATGTAATCAATTCCATCCGCCGCCGCAATGGAGCGCTCCAGCGGTTCGGTCACAAATCCGCGCACGAGGTTCGCACTGGCGCCCACATAGACGGTGGTGACGGTGACCGTGGCATTTTCGCTGCGCGGATACTGACGCACGTTGAGCGAGCGGATGGCTTGCAACCCGGCGAGCAGGATGAGCAGGCTCACCACGATCGCCAGCACCGGCCGGTAAATGAAAATATCGGTAAAGGATTTCATGCGGCCCTAGCTGTTCGGCGGGGTGGGGGTTTCCGATGCCTTGGGCGTCGCGTCATTGTTTTCCTGGATGTTCATCCCGTTGCGCAATTTGAAGATGCCGGCGGTGGCCACCCGGTCGCCGGACTTGAGGCCGCTGATCACGCTCACAAAATCGCCGTGTGCGTGGCCCGTACGGATGAAGGTCTGCTGCACCACGAGATTGGTGGAACCGTTCTTGTCCGGCGTCACAATGAAAACAGAATCGCCATAAGGCGCGCTTAGAATGGCCGTGGCGGGAACCACCAGGACGGTGTTCGCGTGCGGCAAGACCACGCTGACGCGGGCGAACATGCCGGCATGAAGCAGTTCATCGGTGTTCTCAAATTTCGCGCGCACGCGGACACTGCGGGTGGATTCGTCCAAGTCTGGATTGATGGCCGAGATTTCGCCTTCAAACGTATTGGTCGGATAAGAGTCTGAAAACGCCTGCACCTTGAGGCCGTTTTGCAACTGCGCGAATTCCTGCTGCGGTATGGAAAAATCCACAAACACTGGGGTCAGTGATTGCAACGAGACCACGGCCTTGCCGACGTCAAGCTGTTCGCCGAGATTGACCAGGCGGATGCCCAGTTTGCCAGCAAAGGGCGCGCGGATGGTTTTCTTTTCAATCGTTGCCCGGATGCTGTCCACGTTGGCCTGCGATTGTTTCGATGTCGCATTTGCCTGGTCTAGTTCGGATTGTGCGGCGGTTTTGTCGGCAATCAGTTTTTCTTCCCGCGCGGCGGTGATTTTCGCCAAATCCGCCTGGGCCTGGGCGGCGCGCAATTGCGCCTCCTCGGACGAGGTGTCCAGCCGCAGCAACAGGTCGCCCTGTTTTACGGTTGCGCCCGATTCAAAGTCAATTTCACTCACCGTGCCCGCGACCTCCGGAGCGACCATCACGCCCTGCGAGGCCGTGACCGAGCCTACGGCTGACAGCGCCTCCTGCCAGGTCTCCTCATGCACGATGGCGGTGGCAACCGTTTCCGAGGGTGCGGGCCAAGGGGAGGCCAGCATGGTTCGAATTTGCATGTACTTTACCCCGGCGAGCGCGCCAAGGACGATCAGCACAATTAAAATTCCCGCAAGTACCTTACGTATCATTTTCTCCCTTTGGTTGAATGCTTCGGATTTTCCGCGGCGGATTTGGGGCCGGCACCGGCCAGAAATAATTCCACAATTCGCCGGGCTGTCAACTCGTCCGGCTGGCAATCCTCACAGACGAGATGGCCCACCATGTAAAAATTTGCCTGGCCGTAGAAACCCATGGCCAGTTCCTGGCTGTCAAAATGTTTGTCCAGTTCGCCATTTTTTTGCGCCAGCTTGATCAGGGCATGGATAAATTCATAATTACGCTGGCATTTTTCCGCGCAATCCGCGTCCTCTGGCACCTCGCCGGGGGCCGCAAACATGGTGGCAAAGGATATGCGCATCAGGTCGCGATTTTCCCTGAAATACGCAAACAGGGCCGCCAGCATGGCCTCCAGTTGCGCCCGGATTCCAGTGTGGCTCTCCGCGGCCGCACGCAACAGCCGGTAACGCTCGTCGTGTGCCTCATGCACCAGCGCCTGGAACAGCCCCGCCTTGTCCTTGAAATGATAATACAGCGCCGGCTTTGACAGCTTGGCGTCATCCACAATATCCTGCACGGACGTGGCGGCATAGCCGCTGTTGGCAAAATGCTTCAAGGCCGCCCGCAGCAGGTGCTGCCGGGTGTCCGAATGATGCACGGGTTTGGCCATAAACTTACCGAACGGTAGGTATGAGCCGCCCCTTTGTCAAATCATATTCATGACCGCTATTTCCCCGTTGCCCCCGAACCCCGGCGGCTGCTGATCACGCGCAGGGTGGCAAAGTTTTGGTCATCGTTCGGGTTCCGGGCCACAAAGCCAATGATGCCGCCGCAGGCCAGCAGGGACGGGCGCGGATCTGTGA
>Ga0302319_10026726_pt1 | contig 10156 bp, 5 predicted proteins | sample Bog_T0_2_FD_203319 | JGI IMG/M metagenome (GOLD analysis project Ga0302319, IMG submission 203319) | Peat permafrost microbial communities from Stordalen Mire near Abisko, Sweden - Bog_T0_2 | ecosystem: Environmental > Terrestrial > Soil > Wetlands > Peat | place: Sweden: Abisko, Stordalen Mire...
CATCGCACTCCAGATTGACGCGGGCGCCGATGCGATAACCGCCTAAAGTCGTATTCCGGTAAGTGTGCGGAATGATGGTCACGGAGAGCACGTCCGATTCCAGTGCGGCGATGGTCAGACTGATGCCATCGATGGCGATCGATCCTTTGTAAACCAGAAAGCGGTCGAGATCGGCGGGTACGCGAATGCGCAGCCACCAGTTTTCGTCGCCCAGCGATTCCAGCCCGAGAAACTCGCCAGTGCCATCCACATGACCCTGCACAATGTGACCGCTCAAGCGGCCGGTGGGCGACATGGGGCGCTCCAGATTGACGCGGGAACCGGGGCGGAGATCGCCCAGATTGCTGCGGCGCAGGGTTTCGGGAGCCAGGTCGGCGGAGAAGGAATCGGGCCGCGGGTCCAGGGCAGTGAGACACACGCCGTTGACGGCGACGCTGGCGCCCTCGGTCATATCGGACATCACGGTGGCGCAGCGGACCTTCAAACGGGCGCCCGCCGCGCGCGGCTGAACGGCATCGACGGCGCCCAATTCTTCAATAATCCCGGTGAACATCGACGTATCCTTCCACTGCAAACTCGTCCGGCGGAATCGGGTGGATGGCCACCTTGTGTATGCGGATGGCGTCGGCGCGGCGGCGCCGTCCGATGCCGCCGGCCAGGGGCAGCGCTTCCAGGCCGCCGAGAATCTTGGGGCCGTAGTAGAAAAAGATGCGGTCCACGCACCCCGATTCGAGCGCGGTCCAGTTGACCTTGCTGCCGGCTTCGATCATCAGCGAGAGGCACTGTTTGCGGGCCAGCCAGTCAATCACGCCGCGAAGATCGGCGCGGCCTCCGGGGCCATCGAGCACCAGCACTTCGATCCCGCGGCCGGCGACAGTTTTGCGGCGCTCGGAGGCGGAGGCCGAGGTGGTGACCACCACCAGGTCGTCTTGGGCGCCGAGCGCCATCCGCGAATCGAGAGGGATGCGCAATTGCGAATCGAGCACGATGCGCAGCAGGGGACGGTGGCGGGGGAGGCCGGAACGGTCGGTGAGTTTCGGATCGTCGGCCAGGACGGTGCCGATGCCGGTGAGGATGGCGTCGTGATCGTGGCGGAGTTCCTGCACGTGGGCGCGCGCGCGAGTACTGGTGATCCAGCCGCGATTGTCGTCGGGCGCGGAGATCTTGCCATCCAGCGTGATGGCGGTCTTCAGAGTAACCAGGGGGCGGCCGGAGCGCATGAAGTGCAGGAACGGCTCGTTGAGTTTCTCGGCCTCGGCGGCGAATTCGAGGGCCATTTCGACTTCGATGCCGGCGTCCCGCAACTGGCGGAATCCGGCGCCGGCCACTAACACATTGGGGTCGGCGATGGGTGCCACCACGCGCGCTATGCCGGCTTGAATCAGGGCCGCGGTGCAGGGCTGCGTGCGGCCCTGGTGGGCGCACGGTTCCAGGTTGATGTAGAGAGTGGCGCCGCGGGCGCGGGCGCCGGCCTCGGCCAGCGCGATCGCCTCGGCGTGCCGCAGGCCGGCATAGGTGTGAAAGCCGCGGCCCACCACCTCGCCGTCGCGCACCAGTACCGCGCCCACCATGGGGTTGGGACTCGCCAGCGCCCGGCCCTTACGGGCAAGATCGAGCGCCTCGCGCATGCATTCGGGGTTCATTTTTCGAATAGCGATTGGATGAACTTTTCGGAGTCGAAGGGCAGCAGGTCTTCGACCTTTTCTCCCACGCCGACATAGCGGATGGGTAAGTTGAGCTCGCGGGCGATAGCTACTACGATGCCGCCCTTGGCGGTGCCATCCAACTTAGTAAGTACAATGCCGGTGACGCCCGAGGACTCGGTGAACTTACGGGCCTGTTCGAGACCGTTTTGCCCAGTAGTGGCATCCAGCACGAGCAGCACCTCATGAGGCGCGCCGGGGATCACCTTGCGGGCGGTGCGGCTCATCTTCTGCAGTTCCAACATGAGGTTCTCTTTGGTCTGCAGGCGGCCGGCGGTATCGACCAGAACGTAGTCGATCTTGCGGGCTTTGGCGGCTTGCACGGCGTCGAAAAGAACGGCGCTGGGGTCGCTGCCGGGGCCCTGGCGGATCACCTGAATACCGGTGCGCTGGCCCCAGACCTCCAATTGTTCGATGGCGGCGGCGCGGAAGGTGTCGGCGGCGCAGAGCAGGACGGAGCGCTGCTCCTTGCGGAAACGCTGCCCCAGTTTGCCGACGGTGGTGGTCTTTCCGGAGCCGTTGACGCCCACCAGGAGGACCACGGCGGGCGGTTCCGCGACGCGCGCGGGGGCCCGCTCGCTGGCGGCCAGGATCTCGAGAAGGTGCTCGCGGATGAGCGCTTTCAACTCGGCGGCGTCGGCCAACTGGTGGCGCTCCACGCGCTGGCGGATGCGTTCGAGAATCTCCTCGGTGGTGCGCACGCCGACATCGGCCGCCAGGAGCGTGGCCTCGAGTTCCTCGAGAAGATCGGCATCGATCTCCTTCTTGCCCTGGAGCGCGTCTTCCAGAGCATTGACCAGCCCGGCGCGTGTTTTCTGCACGCCGCTTTTCAATTTTTCCAGAAGGGAGGGCTCTTGCTCGACGGAGCCGAAAAGGGTTTGAATCATTTTTCCCTTATTTTAGCGTAGCGGGGTTCGGTAGCGCTGGCGCGCTTTTTCCCGATTTCAGAACTCCTTATGTCGTGGAATTTGCAGTGAGCCCGCAGGTGGGGCAGGCGGTGCTCGCCTTCGCTCGATCCTATTCGAGCAGCGGGCCTAATTCAGCGCGGGCGGGCAGGCGGCACCGCCTGCCCCACCTGCGAAGCTCTCGCCATCGAAAGCAATGGCTCAGCCCATTTTCCCCGCCAGGCAGAAATTGCCGGGGCGACATCAGGAGTTCTGGATTTGGTCCGGTTGGGAGTGGCTGCCGTTGTCATGCCAGCCGGGTTTCCGCCGATCGAGCGCGCCGGCGCGGCATCGTTGATTGGGGGCCTTTCGGCGGCACGAAACTTCCGAGAGCGATGCCGAGATGGTTAGTTTCTCTCAATGAAACTCCGGCTCGTAACGGCAAGACCGCTCCCTGGCGGGGTGCCCTCTGGGCCGGGCTCAGTAACAAGTCCCGTGGAATCATCGCGGCGTTTTCCGAGCCGCGCGCGCAAGCAAGCGGTCCTTGCCACTTGAAGGCAGTTTCATGACAGAAACCAGTTAGAAGCCGCGAAGAAATATCCTGTGCACTCAGACCCAACCGCTTGCTCCCGCGCGCGGCTCGGCATGCGCATTTGACAGAGCCGGGCCCAGAGGGCACCCCGTTAGGGAGCGATTGCGCACGTTCGAGACATTTGGTCAGCTTATCGTTTCGCGGCCGGCTCGAGGTGGGGATTCGGGCGCCGGCGCGTCTCCTTGTTTCCAGTGGCTCCCTATTTCGAGGTTATGTAGCCTGTCCCCGAAATAGGCTGGGGTACAATCTTGTCATGCCGTTGTCCCCGGGAGACAAGCTCGGCCCCTATGAAATCGTCGCACCGCTCGGCGCGGGCGGCATGGGCGAAGTGTGGCGCGCGCGCGATTCGCGCCTGAACCGCGATGTGGCCATCAAGACCTTGCCGGCGGCACTCGCCGCTGACGCCAACCGCATGGCGCGCCTCCAACGGGAAGCGCAGGTGCTGGCGTCCCTCAGCCATCCCGGGATCGCACCTATTTTCGGCCTGGAAGAGGCCGGCGGTGTGCGCGCGCTGGTCATGGAGTTGGTGGAAGGGCCGACGCTGGCCGAACGGATCGCGGCCGGACCGATTCCACTCGACGAGGCGCTCGCGCTGGCGCACCAGATCGCCGATGCTTTGGAGGCGGCGCACGAAAAAGGGATCGTGCATCGCGACCTGAAGCCGGCCAATATCAAGCTGACGGCCGATAACAAAGTCAAGGTGCTCGACTTCGGCCTCGCCAAAGCCTTCGAAGGCGAGGCCGCGTCCGGGAATCTGACCAACTCGCCGACGCTGACGCTGGACGCCACGGGCGCGGGCATGATCATGGGCACGGCCGGATATATGAGCCCGGAGCAGGCGCGCGGCAAGCCGGTGGACAAGCGCGCCGACATCTGGGCCTTCGGCGTGGTGCTGTATGAGATGCTGACGGGCAAGACCACTTTTGAAGGCGAGACCGTCTCCGACACGCTGGCGGCGGTGTTGCGCGCGGACATCGATTGGAAACAGTTACCCGCCGGTACGCCGCCCAAAGTGCGCCGCCTGCTGCACCGCTGCCTGGAACGGGATGTGAAGAAGCGGCTGCGGGACATCGGCGATGCGTGGATCGAGATCGATGCGCCCGACGATCCCGCCGCGGCCTCGCCGGTTCCGCCCCGCCAAAAAGGACTATGGTGGCTCGGGTGGGCCGCGGCCGTGGCGATTGGCGGAGCGGGGTTGGGCTGGGCCCTGTTGCACCGCCCATCGGCCGAGCCGCGCGCGGTGGTGCGCTGGACGTATGCGCAGAAGGCGTATTTTGGCGTTCCGGTGCTTTCCCGCGATGGCACGCGGCTGGAGTTTTCGGAGTTGGTCGGCGTTACCCCCTGGCTGATGTTGCGGATGATGGATCAGGTCGAAGCCAAGCCCCTGGCTGGGGGCGACAACATGTATTTTGGGGACTTTTCTCCGGACGGCCAGTGGATTGCCGCGTTCATGGGCCTAACCGATGCGAAGCTGAAGAAGATACCAGTCACCGGGGGAACCTCGATCACGCTGGCGGACGTGGCGGCGCCCGCGGGGGTGAGTTGGGGCGACGACGGTACCATCGTCTTCAGCGCGGGCAAAGGGCTGATGCGGATCTCGAGTTCGGGCGGCACGCCGGAAACTCTCACCACGCCGGACAGCAAGAAGGGAGAAACGTCGCACCGCACGCCGCACTTTCTGCCGGGCTCGCGGACGCTGTTGTTCGCCATCAGGTCCGGGACGGAGAGCCAGATCGCGGTGCTCGACGTGAAAAAGCGGACTTACCATGTGGTGGCCAATAACGGCCACGATGGACGCTACGTGCCTACGGGCCATCTGGTGTACGAGCGCGGGGCCACGTTGTTCGCCGCGCCGTTCGACGCGGGAAAGCTGGCGGTAACCGGCCCCGAGGCGCCGGTGGTTGAGGCCGTATCGGTGAATGGCCCGAGCGCGTCGATTGCGGAATACACATTTTCCGATAACGGTCTGCTGGTTTACATTGAAGGCGCCACCGGGCTGCTTGGCGGAACGACCATGGGCTGGGTGGACCTTCAGGGTCAACCGCAGGCCATCTCGGAAACCACGCTCTGGGGCACGGGAAGATTGTCGCCCGACGGCCGGCGGATCGCCAACGGGATCTACGCGAGCACTACCACGGCCGGCAGTCCGCAGGATATCTGGGTCTTCGACACGGAACGGAAAATCAAGACGCGGGTGACCTTCGGAGGAGCAAACGGCACGCCGGTCTGGACTCCCGACGGCCGGCGCATTACCTACAGCGCCACGGCGGACGGGAAGAGCGGAATCTATTGGGTGCAGGCGGACGGGAGCGGGAAACCGGAGCAACTACTGGCGACCGATGCGGCGTCGGCGCCCAGTTCGTGGTCGCCCGACGGCAAGTTCCTGTTGTACTCGCAAACCGCCGACCGGAAGCCGGCGCGCATCTGGGTGCTGCCGGTATCGGGCGGGGTGGCGGCCAAGCCTTACCCGCTGCACGATGCGCAGGCTTACGAAAGCGATGCCCAGATTTCTCCGGACGGACGCTGGGTGGCATATGAGTCTCAGGAGACCGGGCAGATGGAAGTCTACGTGCAACCCTTCCCCGGGCCCGGCGGCAAAGAGCGGGTGTCCACCGAAGGCGGAGATTCGGTGCGGTGGGCGCACAACGGCCGGGAACTGTACTACCGCGTGGTGATGGGCGAGGGCGCGGTAGTGGGGGTGGACTTTCAAACCAGCCCGCAACTACATCTCGGGTTGCCCAAGGTGCTGGCCACGGGAGTCTTCGGCACTACCTTCGACGCGGCGCCGGACGGTAAGCGATTCCTGGTGGAACTGCTCGGAAGTACGGACCCGGGCGGTCGCCGGATGGTCGGGATCGACAACTGGTTTGAGGAGTTGAAGCGGCGGGTGCCGGTGAAGCCGTAACGGATCTCGCCGCGTGGCGATGTCCACGGAACGGCGGACCGCTCCATGGCGGGAGTTCGGCGCGGCTGATTAATAGCAGGAATTTAAGACACTGCCCGGTATCCGGCAAGGTCAGAACTCCCGATGTCGTGGAATTTGCAGTGAGCCCGCGGGTGGGGCAGGCGGTGCTCGCCTTCGCTCGATCCTATTCGAGCAGCGGGCCTGATGCAGTGCGGGCGGGCAGGCGGCACCGCCTGCCCCACCTGCGAGGCTCTCGCCTCCAGGCAGAAATTGCGGGGCGACATCAGGAGTTCTGAAGGCGCGTGCGTCTACCGGTCCATCTCCTGCACTTCCCGCCAGACCGCCGGATCGACGGGCACACCGAGAGCGATATTCTCGGCGCGAAGTTGCAGCGTGCGCTGGCCCGGATAGCGGGATTCGAGCGAAGCGACGATGGCATCGGCCATCCCGGCCGCGGCGCCGTCCGGCCCGAGTCCCGTCGGGTCGAGGGCGAGGAAGAATTGCGAAATGCCCGTCTCCCGTTCCGGCTCCATGGGGATCTGGTGCGTGGCACGGCCGCCCGAGAGCATGGCCGCAATCATGTCCAGCACGATGGCCAGGCCCGAGCCCTTCCAGTAGCCGATCGGCAAAGGTCGCTGCGAGGCTTCGATGGCCGCGGGATCGCGCGTCAGACGGCCCGCGGAGTCGAAGCCGCCATCCACGGGCAGCATCTCGCCGCGCTCGCGGTAGGCCGCCAGCGCGCCGTAGGAGAATTGCGACATTGCCATATCCAGGACGACGTGGGCGGGCGGCCGCGGGACGGCGAACACGATGGGGTTGTTTCCCAGACGCGCCCCGGTTGCGCCCCACTCGGGCATGTTCGGCAGCGTGTTCGTCCAGCACACGCCGATGAAGCCGGCCTCGGCGGCCTGCCACCCATAGGTGCCGGCGCGCATCCAGTGGTTGGTGTTGGCGAGCGCCACCGCGCCCACCCCGTGCCGGCGAGCCAGAGCGATGGCACGGTCCATGCTGCGGTAGGCGTTGAGGTTGCCGGGACCGCACTTGCCGTCCCAGCGTTCCAGGCCGCCATGGCTCCCCACCATCTCCGGTATGGCATGAATGTCGATGCGCCCGGCCCGAATCATGCGCACAAACCGCGGGAATCGGCTCAGACCGTGGGTGTAGACGCCATCCTGCGTGGTTTCCGCGAATAAGCGGGCGCAGAGAAGCGCGCGTTCCTCTTCGAAACCGAGCCTGCGGAGCACGCCGGCGAGCGTTTGGTGAAGTTCCTCGTAGCGGATTCTCAGCATGGGAAGACTCAGGATAGCGCACCGGTCCCCGAACTCCCGATCCGCCGGAGTCTCTGACTTCCTGTAAGTGCAGACATTAACTGAACATGGGTTGAAGGTGGAGTGCCGACTTCAAGGGCACACCCCGATCCAGCTTTCCAGGCGAAATGCGTGGCGATCTGCACCGGCAGAAGGCGCCACGACCGCCACACCACGGCGATTTCCGAATGCGCCCGCCGTGATCGCCAGAGCTTCACGGATGAACCGCATTGACCGGCATCCACGAAGCACGATCACGGCGGCCCTGGAGCTAGCCCCCGCCTGCCCGCGCCGCCACAACCTTGGCCAGCGCCGGCGAAGCCAGCACCGTCGCGTGAGACAGCGGAATGTACTCTACCGAGTTCCACCTCGCCCTCAGCATCGCGCCCGTTCTTCCGCCGGAGAGCGTGTACATCACGGCGATCGGCCAACCATGTTCGGACGCCGCATGGGTGTCATGCGTCACCTCGCCGATCGCGTTCTGGAGCTTCTTGCGTTTCTTCATGAAATTGGCATTCTTGGACGGATCCGCTCCGGCCGGAACCTTCTGCAAAGCATCCAGCGTCTCCTGCAGCGGGGTAGACGCGTGGTAGATCGCATTCGCCCAAAAGGTCACGTCATACCAGTCGCTGTAAGATGCCGGCGAGTCGCTGGGCGGCTTGCCTCCGTTCGCGTCCATGCGCTGCCACGCCGCGTCATCGTTCAGTACGGCGATGCGCCGCTTGTCCACCACGTCGGCGGGATCGAGCAGCGCAGCCAGCGTCCTCCTCCCCAGCAGCTTCAATTCTTGCAGCCCATGGCCTTTCCGGGCGCCCGGATCCGCGAAAAAGACTTGCATGAGATGATCGTTGTCCAGGTCCTGTTTGGCGTCGATCACGACATGCCGCGGGTTCACCAGCGGGATGGCGTCCAACTGCGCGCCCGTCAATTCTCCGATCAATACGGCGAGCCGCAAGTTCTTATGAAGGTCCGCGGTTGACATTTTCGCCTTGTACATCAGGAGCGACTGGCTCATCTTGAAATCGGGGGTATACTTTCCGCCCGCCAGCTTGTATGCGGCCGTAATGACTTCCGCTTCGTACAGCACGTTCCGGAGCCGGTCCGCATCCGCCAGGTACGGCGTCGATGCCACGGTGATGCGCTTGGCTGTCGCCGTGTCGGTGATCGTGACTGAGCCGTCTTCGTCGTTGTGTACGATGGTGCAGTCTTTAACGAAGTCCGCTACCGTCTCATAGTTGAAAAGACCGAGCAGGTTGACAGAGAACGTGAACTTGATCTCCTCGGCCGTGCCCGTCACATTCCGCAGTTCCCTGGCATTCGGCAGCTTCGGCAGCAACGACCAGTCGCCCCCCAGCGCCGCATCCAGCGCTTTATCGGTTGCCGTGGCCGCGGCGTCCGTCGCCTCCCCCAGGTCGATCGCATAGACCAGCGCCGCTTGATCCGAGAACGATGCCGCGCACGACGCGTTCACCGAGGCAGAAAACGTCCGGCTGATGCTGTCTTGGAGCACGTCGTTGATCGCCTTATATCGCGGGTCGTCTTTGGTCAGGCCCGACTTTGCGAGATCGATGCCCGGCGCCACCGCGTTGAAGAAGGCTTCGATCAAGTCGCCGGTACCGGCTGGCGCCGTTATTCCCGCGCCCGCCGTAAAGCCGGCCGTCAGTGTAGTGCCTTTCTTCTTCAGCAACGCCAGCACGATTTTCGTATCGCTGCTCCGCCAACAAGTGCAGGCATACTCTCCCGTTAATGCCACCGACCCGGTCACCTTCACCGCGAGGTTGGGGTTTACCGTGAATTTGAACGGAACGATCGACTCGGCCAGCGCCAACTGGTTGACGCTGATCGGCAGCGAGTAAGATCCGCTCACCGTGACTCTACCCGCTACATCGGCGGACCGCACCGTTCCCGGCTTCTGTTTGCGGACTTCCGCCGACGAAGCCAATAAGCCGAAGTTGGTGAGGGTTGCACCGATCGCCTCGCCGAGCGTCGGCAGCGGTACCGCGCTTTCCGAAAACAGTGTGTAGCCCGTCAGTTTCACCGCGCTGCCGAACTTCAGGGACACTCCGAAACCGGAGCCCACTGTCGCCGTTCCGCCCACCTCGACGGTAGACTGGAGCCCGAACGATAGCCAGTAGTCGTTGCTGCCGATATCGATCTTCGGAACTGTCGGGTCGGTGCCCAGCAGTGCCTTGTCCTTCGCCGTGTAACGTGTGATGGTGCTGTTCACGCCCGCCTTGATCACCAGACTGCGCTTGGCATCCAGCGCAATTGTCGGCGATTGGAAGGTCGCCCCGAGTGTCGCTGTTTGGAAGGAAGTATCTTGAATCCGGCGCGAAAGCTCGGCTACGAACTGCGTCGTCGTCGACCTCAACTCGTGGAGATTCGCGGTCGCGCCAACTAACGAACCATCGCCGACCGTAATATCTGCCGTCCCCGTAACATCTCCGACAATTACTTTGGCCATTTACTTGTGCTCCTTGCACGAATTGCGTGATTATGTCACAGGCCAATTGACATAGCAAGCAGGTAGTTATCCCGCTTATCCCGCTGTTCGTGAGTGGCGGGCAGCGGGAGGACGAAAGAGCGATTGCGCGCGGTTCTTTCGCGGTGGAGTCCCGCGGCTCGTCCCCGCAACCCAGGTGGCCCCACACTTCCAGCCAGGCGGCACGGGCGCAACGTCAGAACTCCTGATGTCGTGGAATTTGCAGTTGGCCCGCAGGTGGGGCAGGCGGCGCTCGCCTTCGCTCGATCCTATTCGAGCAGCG
>Ga0302319_10026728_pt1 | contig 10155 bp, 7 predicted proteins | sample Bog_T0_2_FD_203319 | JGI IMG/M metagenome (GOLD analysis project Ga0302319, IMG submission 203319) | Peat permafrost microbial communities from Stordalen Mire near Abisko, Sweden - Bog_T0_2 | ecosystem: Environmental > Terrestrial > Soil > Wetlands > Peat | place: Sweden: Abisko, Stordalen Mire...
CTCTATCAATTTTATATTCTAATGAATTTATCTCATCTATACTATAGTATATTTTTCCATTGACTATATAAAAATAGTGAACATCCATTATAGATTTTCGCCCATGCGTTTTTTTATATACTGTCCCTACTGCCTTTACTCCATAATTTGTTGGGAGATAGTTATAGATATACCATGCATAGACTCCTGCACATATAAAAAATATAAATGCACTACCCAAAATAAATTTCCATATTTTATCGAAATTGTTTTTAATATAATTAATAATATCCATAAAATTTATTTCCTATATAGTTCTATATTGGGTATATGAAAAGATGGCACAAAGATAGACGTTTATCTTGTGTTTCTCATATTAGGTGAAACATAGAGTTCGAATTTTTTTTGTTGTTGCGCAGGCGGAGCTTTTTTAGGAGCCCCTTGTCCGGATCCACCACCTTTCTTTGCTTCTTTTTTAGGGTCTTTCTTTGCTTCATCTTTAGCTTTTGGTGTTTCAGCTTTTTTTACCTCTTCTTTCACTTCTTCTCCAGCAGCATTATTAGCAGCCTTTACAACTACCTCTGCAGTTTTTTCTGTCGCTTGTTTGATTGGTTTAGCGACTTTTTCATTCGTTTTCGCTATAACTTTCGCTACCTTTTTTTCCGCTTTCTTAACTACGGTAGCTGATACTCCATCTCCAACTACCCCTGTCGCGTAATCAATCACTGCTTCCGTTCCTGATTTGCCATTACCTAGACTTCTTACTCCAGAAGGTCCCGCATCAACTACTGCATTAAGTACTGATCCAGTAGTGGCAATTACCACTTTTTTGCTTATAGTCCTAGCAAGTGCAGCTTCTGTTCCTAAACCGGCTGTGGCCTCTGTTACTAAACCCGTAACCGTTGCATCAAAATAATCAACCTCATTAAATGCTTTAGTTAAAGTTTTTCCCTCTGCAAGACCGGAAGCAACCTGAATAGTTACATCCAAAACAAATCCTGAAACAAAGCCCCAGCCCAATAATAATTCTTTACCATCGGCATCTACTCCTTGAATAGGTCTATTACTTGCAAACTGATAAGGAGATAGTTCTGAATATTCTTGTTCAGAAATTATCAATGGATCTGTAGATAAAAATTCTCTACCTTTTGGACTATATTCTCTCGCTCCATAATCTTGACAATCATCTAACTCTTCATCATCTCGTTTACCATTAAATGAATTAGGAAATGTGCCTTTTTTAAATGTTCGTTCTGTCATTAAAGCCCCAAATGGCATGTAATCATTAGATGCGATAACATCAGGCCAAAATGCGTCAATGATTCCGTTATTATCGGCATCTATTGGTAATTTTCTATCTGTAAATATGGTTAAAACATTTCCAAGATGATTGCTACCCATGTAGTGTTTATTATCAAGTGTTCTTATAAAAATATTACTTATTGGCAATGTGCCTATCAGTTCTGTTTTTGTTACGTCAATCCCTAATTCACCCGTACCATAAATCTCTTTTTCAGTTTGTGCAAAACTCACAGTTGATGAACTGTCTATCATCTCATGTTTATAGGTACTCATAAGTTTTCCTTCCACATCTCTTACGTAATACTCCGTGTATAGCCAATTACTATTGGAAGTATAAACATGTTTAGCTATACGATTTTTCAAAATATCGTAATCAAACTTTAAATTATATTTACTACTTCCTGATACACGGGCAATAGAATCTATTTTCCCATACAATGTCCAAGTAATTAAAGCTATACTATCCTGTTTATCAGATTTACGTTCGCCTATTTCAGTATAGCTATAATTATTATAAACATTAATGCTATCAGCATTATTAGTGTATGCAATTTGATTTAATAAATCGTTTCCACTTGTAATAGTTGCAGAATCTGTAATAGCATACGTTCTGTTTCTGAACTTTTTGCCGTTCACCATTTGATGGTGATAAATTTGATTATCTATGGTTTGCCCTGTCTGGTTGTTAGCCATTGCTGTTAACAAACTTCCATTAGCATCATAGCTGAATTTATTATGGTACATACCATTGTATGTTAAACCGCTACTCCATGTGTTAGTTGTTGTATTTAGGTTTTGCCATGCTTTCATTTCTACGATACGGTTTAACTGGTCGTATTTGTAAGCTGTACCTTGCGGTAATGGGCTAAATACCACAGAATCTGATTTAGGCAAAGTAGGAGGTACAATGGTAGTAACCATTGATGTAATGTTTGCATTGAATAAGTCATTACGCGAGTTATTCAAATCGCTTCCTGCAATGATACTTTCAAAACGGTTGGTGGCGGTATTCCATTTTAAACCATCAATGGCTTTGTAGTCGTTGGTATGATAATTCAACGTATAACCAAAGGCATCTTTCGCAAAAATGCTGTTAATACTTCCAATAGCACCATCCTTTCCAATATCTCTAAGTGTATCTAACGTATTTGAATTTACCCCTTTAATCCAGCCTTGTAGCGTGTAGGCGTAATCTTGTCCCTGTACTTTATTATCTCCGATTTCGGTACGTGCCAGTGGGCCATGTGCATAATAAAAATATTTTGCGTCATTTTCCCACAGCGGGCTATTGGCAACGGTATTGATATTAATCAAAGCATGTGCCTGCGGATAGTTGCTGGTATAAACTGCAATGATTCTATTGTCGGCATCATATTCATAAAAGTGGTAAAAAGCATCAGGTTGTCCATCTTGGTAACTTACGAGGTTAACATTGCCCGAAATAAGGTCAAAATCGTAAATTATTTTTTTAAAGCGTTGAGGCTGTAATGCAGTACTGATAAGGGAAAGCTGTTGGTTGTCCTGCAAGAGTGTGTCTACGTTGCCGTGAATGTCGTAATGATAATGTCCTGCACAGGTTTTTGCTACCATTGACAGGGCTTCGCGTGCTTCTTGTATAAAAGTCGGAATTACTTTCATGGGTAGTAAATGTATAAATTTTCTCTTTCAACTCAAACACTTTTTTTCTTTCAACTGAAAAGTTTTTCAATTGAAAAAAAAGTTCAATTATAACCGTTTGTTGTTGTTGTGCTGTTCAATTGTGAAAAAGTTTTTTTCTTCTTTCTTTCAACAAAAAACTTTTACACAAATGAATAGCATTAATTAAAATACCATGCTGCCGCAGGCGTGCGCCTTGACTGACCGGAGGGAGTAGCGCACTAATTCCGGCAAGTGTTACGTGTGCCAGGTTTATATGCCTTCGGGTGGGGAGTGTTTAAATTTGCGCAGCCAAACACTGTGTGTAAGCGGCTATGAAGCAGGCACACGTAACTTTTGCCGACCGCTTTTTTTTCGGCAGGGCAAGCGGATAAAATAAAATGGTGCGCCTTCAGGCAGGCGTTTTATTTTATTGGCTTGTCCCTGAAGGGTCGGCGTGTGTGGGCGTGCAGTGGGCGTGTGGCTATTTTACATAATGTCACTATAAGACTTTTTCTGTTTTATAGTGCCACATTATGTAACTTAGCTTGGGGTTGTTTTTTTTGGCGGGTCTTTTTGTTAAAGCGTTGTGCAGCTCTTTACTTTTTTCAATTGACCTTAAAAGATAAATTATTTTCAGTTGAAAAAATAAAGTGCTGCTGTGCGTGGGTACAAAAAGCATGACGAAAAAAACAACAGAAGGGAAGGAAGCGGAACAAGCTGCAAAAATGTGCGGGCAATCTGCTTTTGCTGCTTGTGGGGCTGTGTGAACGTTCTTTTCAACGCAAGGGATGGTATTTATTTATCATGTGTTGTAATTCTTCGGTGTCGCTTTGTTTATATTTTTCGGTAGTGTCTGGGCTTTTGTGTCCTACATATACCTGTACTATCCGTATGTCTTTTCCTTGTTTTAATAAGTTGGTAATGACGCTTTGCCGTATGGTTTTTGGATTTATATTTCTGCCCGGGAACTGTTTTTTGTATGTGCCTGTTAAATAATTTATGCCTTCTCCGTTCTCTTCACTGCCCTGCCAGGTTAACAATAGACCCCTCTCCATCTCTCCCCCCAGGGGAGAGGGTTTTCTTCGTAGTAAGAGTTTGGGGTGTACTTCATGGATGTATTTATGTAAGAGCATGATCTGGTTAGTTTGTAGTCCTATGGTTCTGCTGTTGGTATAGGTGGTACCTTTTACATGGACGGTGCCTTTTATTAAATCAATATCGTTTAGTGTAAGTTGTATGAGTTCGCCTGTGCTTAAGCCCTGGTAAATCAATAAGCTAATCAATACTTTGTTTCTTACTTCCATTATCTTATAGCGTTCCGTTCTGTTCAATAATGTTTCTAATTCTGCGGGTGTAAATAAATCCTGTAGTTGTATGCTTTTATTTTTTTTGTCTTTTAATACCATGTAACGGCAAGGGTGGTCGTTTCTTTTTCCGGTGTGCAGCAAGTAATGATAATATTGTTTGATGGCTTGTAATGCGCCTTGTAGTTTACTTATCCCGCATTGTTGTTTCCGTAATGTTCCCATGTAATTCATCACCTCTGTATAGCTTGCCGTTTCTGCGTTTGGAACGGTTACCAAATAATTATCCAGTTGCCGTGTGTAATAATTAACGGTGCTACGGCGGCAGTGCTTTTGTAAGTAAGTTTGAAAGTCCAAAGTTTGAAAATTAAAAGTTTATCGTCAATTGTTTTTTTGTTACTCGTGTATATATCTGTGTTGTTTCTAAAAATTCATGTCCTAAAAAATCCCGTATGTATTCTACCGTTAAGCCATTTTCTAATAAATGACTGGCGATGCTGTGACGCAAGGAGTGTAAGCCTATGCCTTTTGTTTTTAATTCTTCGTTGTTAGTTAATTGCAGGAGTTCTTTTATTCTTTGGTAACAGCGTTCGCCTTTCATTCTGCCGCCTCTTTTGTTTATCATAAATGCTACTTCGCCCCATTCTTTTGCAGTGGATAATAACATACCGCGCTCGTGTACATAATAGTTTTGTAAATCCTGTGTAATGGTTTTACTCATGGGGATCACTCTTCTTTTTTTGCCTTTACCTTCCCGTACGTATAACAGTTGTTTTGTAAAATGGATATCGCGTATATCCAATTGTTCGGCTTCTGTCCGGCGTAATCCGCAACCGTAAAAAATGCCTAACAGTGCTTTGTCTTTTAATGTTTGGCAGGCTTCATACAGTTGTTTTATTTCGTCTTGGGTGAGTATTTCTTTTTGGTTGGGTGCGCTTGTCTGAAAAACCAAACCGCTGACAGGGTTAATGGTTATTGCTCCTGAAAGTTGCTGCCAGTGAAAGAATAAACGAATGGCATAGATGTGTGCTTTTATACTGCTGCTGCTTAATGTTCCGCCACGCCTGATATTGGGGCGTTCCTGTAAATAAATAAAATGCTCTTGTAAACGTTGGGGAGTAATGTTTTGTATGTCCTCTATCTTTTTCTTTTTCAATTGAAAAAAAAACTCTGCTACATGGTTGGGTAGCCCGGCAATGCTTCTTTTACTGTAGCCTAATGTGTGAAGGTAGTTGGTGAATAAGTTGATAGTTGTAAAGTCCAAAGTCCAAAGTTTAATGAGTGAGTACCCCCCTTGTGCATTTTTCTGTTTTTGGTGAACGCTACCTATTTTTTCAATGTTTACAGGTGTTGTAGTGTTCACTTAGTGTTCATTTTCCGTTCACTCGTTTGTTTTTTCGGTGGGTAAGCTGTCGATTTGTCTTTGTAAAAAGGTTTTTACGTCTTCTCTCATCTTTCTGTAATTATCAAAATGTATTATCCTGTACTTATTGCCTTTATTGATGTGGGAGCTTGTTTGCTGTACGTATTCCAAATGAACCAATTCATTTATATAATAACTTAATGCTGTTTTTTTGATGTGCAGGGCTTCGCGTATTTCACGTTGGGTAAATTCATAGTTAGTAGATGCTTGCTTTTGTATGTGCTCTTTTAAGCGTTCAAAGAATTGTCTTAAACTGCCGTCCAGTTCATCCATCTTTAACATGATGCACTCAAATAATAAATCTTTGGCTATCTGGCAATCCTGCTTTGTTGCTATTAATTTTCCGTATGTATTTTTTTTACGTTGGTATTGATGCAACACGGTTATCATATCTATGAAGTAGAGATATAAACGGTATAATCTCCGTTCATCGGTAATGCCTTCAGGGAGTTTTAATTTTGTTGCATGGGGGTTATGCACCTGATAGGGTTGCAGGATGCGTACATAGTTTTGTAGTTGTCGGATGTTATTTTTTTGTTCTTGTTTATTGATTAATCCGGCTGCTTCTTTGGCTTGGTAATCGTTTATTTTTTTTGTTTGTGCTTTACTTTCATCAATGGCAATCAGAAACAAACGGCTCATGTTATCGGCATAGATTGCGCCTTTGGTGGTACAGGCAATACTTGTAATCGGTCCATACACTACTAATTCTTTTATACCGATGTTTCCTTTTTCATCTTTATAACTTACTCCGCTTATCAGTTCTCCGTTACTTACTAATTCACGCCAGGCATATTCTGCTTCTTCGCCCAACCCGTCTACATCTTCAAAACATATCAGTTTATTTTTAAAGTAATATTTGGGTACGTTGTACAGCATCTTTTCGCTGCAACGGCTGTATATTTTTTTGCTTTCATCGGGCATTATTCTAAATATGCCTTTTAATAAATTTGTTTTCCCGCTTCCTGAACTGCCTTGTATCAATGCGTTCAACGGGTTTTCCTGTATGTGGCTTACGCCGATAATAAATAAAAATATCTTGTTTTCTTCTTCGCCGATAATTCCGGTTTGTGTTAACTTTTCTTGTATAGTTTGTATTAAATTTTTATCATTCGCCAGTTGCATGGCTTCGGTTCTTTCATTGGTGTTCATGCTGTATTGCTCCGACTCGGGGTTTATTTCTTCATTCATTAGTTGCATTTCTTTTTCTCTGTACTCATCTAATTGCCCTATTAAAAGTTCTATTTCCATTTGCAGTTGTAAATTGTTAATTTGTAATTGTTCGCTTGCTTCTACTATCATTTTTTCTACTTGTTTGTTATCGTACAAATCAACCTTAAACCTTCTCTTATTAATGCTTTCATTGAGTTGTTTGTTTACTATTTCAATAGTTACAGTTAGCTTATTCATTATTTTATCTACTCCGCCTTTGATGTAATAAAGGGCTGTTTGGGTTGTAAATAGTAGCTTATAAGGATTTTTACAGTCCAACGTTGGGAAGTTTAGTGTTGGAGCATTTAAGTTGTTTGCTGCTGTGAGTGTTGGTTTTGTTGCTTGTTTAGGGATTTGTAAGGTTTGTTGTTGTTCTTCTTTTTTCATTTGAAAAAGAATTTTTCTTTCTTTTAATAAGTGGTTAAATACTTCTTGATTGTGGGCGATAAGGGTTTCGTTTACATCCTTGCAAGGCAAGTTTAATTTGCTGAACCTCACCCCGTCCCTCTCCACAGGAGAGGGGGAACGATTTGTATTAAGCAATTGGTTGAGTTCTTCTGTATATTTTTCTACTGCTTTATTTCCTGCTTCATCATTATCAAAGGCAAATACAATTTCTTTTAAGTGTTTTAATTCGTTTATGGCGGCTTTCATTTCTTCGTTAAGCCTGTTAGTTCCGTAGCAAGACAACAGTGAATAGTTATCAGTGATTAGTGGGATTTGTTGTAAACTGGCCGTGTCGATGATGCTTTCTGCTATGATTAATTTTTGCGTGTCTGGGTGCGGATAGTGTGGATATAATCCCTTGCTTTCTTTTAAATAAAAATGTTTAGCCTGTACTGAGCCTGACGAAGTACTGTTATTATAAATGCATCTACCGTACAATCCGGTTACATTATTATTTTTATCTCTTAATGCGAACACAACACAGTGCTTTAAACCTTCTGTTGTTGTTACGTTGTAGCCCACTTCTATTTTTGTACTGTCTAAATTTCTGCTTTGTAGATACGCTTTTGCCTGTGCGCTTTTATTCAGATTGATTTGTAATTGTTTGAATATTTCGTTCAGATTTTTTTCTTTCCCTTCGACAGGCTCAGGGTAAAATGTCGGGGCTGATTGCATCGGTTTTACAGGGGGTAACGTTTGTATGTTGATTAAACTTTCTGCTTTTTTTAATGCTTCGTGTTTGGCTTCTGTCGGACGGAGCTTATCGAAGCCTTCTTTGTACATGATAAAATCTATCGCGTCTATTGCTTTTCCTTGCAGTTGGCAGTTACTACTGAAACAAAATACCGTGTTGGTTTTTGGATATACCTGCATGCTCGGGGTTCTATCCTCGTGAAAAGGGCAGCGGATTCGTTTGTTCTTGTCGGGTTTTAAATTGTATTGAGCTAATACGCTGATGATGGATAGGTTTACTTTGATGTCCTGAATTTCCATTGTTGATAAATTATTTTAGTGGCTTTTAGGACACAAAGTAAGCCATAAAAGAACCTAAATAAAAGACCTGACAAAACAAGTTTTTAACAAAATGACACCAATACTTGTTTAAACAGCTTCTTATGTGGTATTTTTGTGTTGATAAATTAGTAAATAAGACACTACTATGAAACAAACCATTGGCGAGCGCATTAAGGAATTACGCACTCAAAACAATCTTTCTCAACAAGACCTTTCCGACAAAGTGAAAATTTCAAAGTCGCAAATGAACCGTTACGAAAACAGAGGCGTACAGCCTCCTGCCGATGTATTGAATAAACTTTCGGATGTTTTAAATACTTCTGTGGATTTCTTGATTAACGGTAATAAGGATGAAAAGGCAAAAGCCACATTGAAAAACAACGAACTGCTGAGTAAATTTAAAGATGTGGAAGCCTTGCCGGATAAAGACCAAAGTATTTTAATGAGTGTTATCGGGGCGTATATCCGTGATTACAAAGCTAAACTTACTTACGCCAGTTAATTTAAAACCTGTACATTATGCACCAATTACTTGTAGATATTAAAGATGATAGTAAATTAGATATTTTACTAAACTTCTTAAAAAGCCTTAATTACATTAGCGTTAAAGAGCTTTCTGATAACGATGTTATTGTGAGTGAAGCAGAAAAAAACATCATGCGTGAACGGGTTAAAAAAGCTAAACCCGAAAATTTTAAAAACTGGGACGATATTAAAAACTCTTTTAAACTGGATTAAATGAAAAGGTTTAAGATTGTTGTGTATGATGATGCTATTGCCGACTTTAACAAAGCTTTAGATTATTACCGGAACATTTCCCCTGCCCTTACTAAAAAGTTTCATAGTGCTGTGAATACTGCCTTTAACGACCTTAAGAAAAACCCCTTCTACCAAATCAGGTACGATAATTTTAGATTGAAACTTGTTAAAAAATTTCCTTATCTCCTGCATTTTATTATTGATGAAAACAATAAAACCGTTTTTGTCTATGGTATTCGTAATTCCTATCAAGACCCTAATACTTCCTATTTTTTGAAGAAGTGAAACGGCGGAAGAAGTTTCGTTTTAAATTACACCCCAAAATCCTCCCGTTTTTATTGCCTTAAAACTTGCAGGCTTTTATCATCATAAAACTACGTTTTTATTTTTTTATAGTAGGTAGCGCCACAAACGGATTAAAGTGTTCTACAGCTTACTTTTAGGGCGTTAAATACAGTCTTTTTGATGGAGGGATACCCTAATGTATTTTAACCATTAAACGTAAAAAAGCTCGTTCTAAACCCCTACCAAAAAAGTAGACTATCTGTCCAAAACGTTCTGCAAGGTGGCCTCAGTAACACGCCACCTTATATATAGTACGCTATAGTAAAATTTTACTGACAAAATTCTTTGAAACATCCTCCCTTCTAGAAAACCCAACTTATTTAGAATCATTCTAAGTGCTAATTTGTCTGTTTTTAAAATTGCATCGCTTTTTTTTCATTTATAATGCTGTAATTTAATGATAATTAATAATATATGAAAATTGAAAATTTAACATGCCTTGCTATTGCTACTTTCTTTACTAAAACGTTCGTTTTTTACCCCCCGTTTTATCACAAAAAAACCTCCCGTTTTTATTGCCTAAATTTTTGCCCGTTTTCATCCTTCTGAAAAACCGTTTTTTTACTTTTTACTGTGGGTAACACCATAAGATGACAAATTACAACTACCACCATGTGTTAAATCCTTTGCAAGTGCAACTTGCAAATAACTTAGACACGCAGTACCTGCCCACATCCTTGCACACAAACTGCGCGCCTACCTTACTAATGGACATCTTCGGTGACTACGGGG
>Ga0302319_10026730_pt1 | contig 10155 bp, 6 predicted proteins | sample Bog_T0_2_FD_203319 | JGI IMG/M metagenome (GOLD analysis project Ga0302319, IMG submission 203319) | Peat permafrost microbial communities from Stordalen Mire near Abisko, Sweden - Bog_T0_2 | ecosystem: Environmental > Terrestrial > Soil > Wetlands > Peat | place: Sweden: Abisko, Stordalen Mire...
CGTTTGCCCGCCCACAGCAGGGCCGCCAGGGCGAGAAGGCCCCACACGAACAGGAGCCGCCACCAGCTGTTGAGCAGAACACGCAGCCACGGCGCCGATAGTGAAAAGCGATTGTCGTGGTAACCTGGACCGGCCACGCGGCCGGTCCAGGTCCAGATCACGTAGATGGCGGCCAGCGCGAGGAACGGTGCGGCGCCCGCCAACCCGCGCTTCCAGCGAGTATGGTCAAAGACCAACGGCAGCAGCATCAGCGCCGCGAAGATCCAGACCGACTCCTTGGAGGCGGCGGCCAGCAGGAACGCCACGATGGCGGACGCGTACCATTTCCAGCTTCCGCCCTGCAGCCACTTCACCCAGCAGACCCATGCGGCCATGCCGAACAGAAACACCAGCAGATCGCCTGCCGCCGCGGGCCACATGACCGCCTCCTGATGCCCTTCCTGAATCGCGAAGAAAGCGGCGGCCCAGCAAGCGACCGGTTCTCCGATCTCCGTCCAGACACCGCTGGCGTACACTAACAAGACGCAGAGCACATGCAGAATAATACTGGCCGCGTAGAAAGACATCGGAGTAAATCCGAAGGTGCGGTCCAGCACCGCGCTCAGCAGCATGTAAGTGGCGCGCGACCGCAGGTTCACTTCGTGGAATAACGGCCACCATCCCTGGTCCGCGAAGTGACGCGCGAGCGGTATCTGCGTGTAGTCGTCGGCGATGAAAGGAAGACGCAGCGCGGGCAGATAAGCGGCTATCGCGAGCGCTGCGAGAAGGACTAGGCGCCCGCGGGCGGAAAAGGAGGGCATCCGATTGGAACCATCCGATTCTAGCAAGCATCAGAAGGCAGGCGACAAGATCGCCTGCCACACAAGGCCCAGGCCAAGAGTCTGTTAGCGCACGACGAGGCGGGCGCGCGGGAAGGCGAATTTCCGGCCTACTTCATCCACCGCAGTGATCTGGCTGACGTACTCGCCGGGCGGGATGTCCTTCAACGGTACCTGGAACTGCACGGGGACCGCCTCCGGGCGTGTCGACGCCACCTGCGTCGCGTCGATCGGACCGACCTCAAAGGCCCTCATGCCGTTCCTGTTGAACAGGCTCATGCTGACCTTGACGCGGCGCGCTTTGGTATCGGTCGGGTCCGGCTGGGCGTCGTAAACGTCGAAATTCACATACAGCGTCTGCGCGCGGCGGAACACCTTCGTCACGTTCGGTATCACCTTTTCAGTACCGACGATCAGCGGATTCGCCGCCATCGATTGCCGCGTCGCCCGTTCGGCGGATCCGACGGCCGCCGTCACCGCATTGCGCTGGTTACTCAGGATAATCGAGCTCAGCTTCAGCCCGGCGGTATCGGCGCTGAGATCGGGCACGACGAATTTCGTCTCGAACGTACCCATCTTGCCCGAAACGTTCTCGCGGACGACGAACTTGAGATGATAAGCGCCGGGCTGGAGCGTAAACCCGGCATCGTACTGGTAAGTGCCCTTGGTCGCGCGTTCCGCGTTGGCGCCGTCCAGCTTGATCTTGATGTTGTCGCGTACGGTGCCCACTGCGGCGTGCGTATCGTCCTGAACCTGTCCGCCGAAATCGAGGACCGACTCGGCGGCTCCGCCTTTCTGGGCGGTTGCGACCACGGAACCCGGCACGCGAATCGAAACCGGCACATAGTAGGCGGTCGGCGAGATGCGGAAATAATCGACCTGCAGGACGAGGGGTATGTCGGTTACCGGATCGCCGGCCGAAAGCGCCTGGGTGATCTGGTATTCTTTATCTTCCCCATTCATCTTCTGCCAGTTCTTATCGGCGTAATAACCCTTGCGGAATTCCAGTTTGCCGCCGCCGAGCTTGCCCCCGTTCACTTTGACATCGATCTTGCGATACTTACCGTCTTCTTTGTCGTTGGTGCTGTAATAGCCGAGCAGATAGTAACTGCCCATGGCCTTCTGGACGTTCTCGATGCCCAGGGCGATGTTGTTGCTGTCCACGAACATCTTGCCGCCGGTATCCACGGCCAGCGAGTTCAGAGTATCCTGCGAGGCGTTGACGGCGGAGCGCTGCGAGTTGTAAGCCGCTCCGCTATAGACTCCGGACCCGCGCGATGCCGCGGTGCTCGCGCCGCCGCCCGGAGGATCGGCCATCAGTCCGCGCGCGTCGATCGGATAGATGACCATATTGGCTTTCTCCGCCAGGTTAACCGTCGCTTCCAGCTGCGCGTCGTTCTCCATGCCGGTGCGGGTTACGCCCGACGAGAAATACAACAGCGCCTTTTTTTCGGGGAAGCTCTTGAGCATCTTGGCGATCTGGCCGATGGCGTAGAGCTTCTGGTCCGTGTTGTAGACGTTGAATTCGGTTTCGTCGGCGACGAACGCCGCGCCCGTGTCCGCGCCGTTCGCATCGCCGGTATCGGCAAGGCCGGCCAGATCGGTCGCTTCCCCGATGGGCAACTGGCGGATGACGTTAGTCAGAAGATCGCGGTCGCCGGTGAAATCGCATTCGACAATCGGAGTCGTCGAGTAGAGTACGATCGCGACTAAATCGTCCTTGGTGATGTATTTCTTCAGATAGTCCAGAGCGGCGTCCTGCGCGCGCAACTGCTCAGGGATCTGCATGGACGAGAAGTCCAGATAGAAGACCATCAGCCGCTTGTCTTTAAAATGAACCTGACCGGGAGTGGGCGAAGTCAGCTCGGTTTTCGGCGCTTCCGGGAGCTTCAGTTCGTCGCTGAGCTTGAGCTCTTCGGGGGGCTCCGGCTCCATGGTGATTTCCTGATACTCGAAGATGGAAATATCCTGTTTCTTGCCGTCTTCGGTAACCGTGAAGTCTTCTTTCTTCAGGTTTCCGATGGAATTTCCGGCTTTGTCGGTTGCCGTTACATCCACGATGACGAGATAGCTGTTCGACTTGAAAAGCGGTGTTTCCGTCTCCTTGGTCTTTGCCGCGGGCTTCGCGGGGGCGGGCAGATTTACCGGGGTCGTTTGCGGAGCAGCGGGAGCGGGCTCCTGGGCCGGCTGCTGAGACCAGGCCGGGGCCAATAATACGAGACCTATGGAAGTAAGAATAAGACCCGTAGTTCGCATCAGAATGTAAACCTCGACTGTAACGATACCGTTCGCATCTGCGACGCGCCGGTGGCATAACCGAACGTGTTGGAATTCACCGTGGTCCCGATGCCGGTAATCGTCGGATGATTCAGGGCGTTATTGGTGTTGATCTGGAACGACAGCGTGCGCTGCGAAGCCTCGCCGAGGCGGAACATGCGCCGCAGCGACAGGTTGAAGACGGCGTGCTCCAGCCCCGGAATCGTGTCCCGGCCCGCGTCGCCGAACTGACCGGCCAGTGGCGTCGTGAACGCCAGAGGGTTGAAATAGGGATAGCCGGGGGCGTCGATGGGCAGGCCGGTCGCCTGCGCGCGTAACTGGCCGCCGATGCCTCCGCTGCCGGCGATATTGGACTGGTTTCCCGAGACGGTCGCCGTCATGGGCATGCCTGAAGTGATGGAGAACGTTCCGCTGGTCGCCCAGCCCTTCAGCCAGTTGGTGTACCATTTCGTGTTGCGAAAACGTCCGCGCACGCCGAACGGCGAAGTGTATTGGAACGTGGTGGACAGATTATTGCGCTGGTCGAAACTCGAAAGCCCGCGTTCGAGGCCGAGGTTGTTAATGTACTGCACGACGGTGCCGCCCGGACCGCTGAAACTGGAGACATCGTCAATCGACTTGCCGTGGGTGTAGAGAGCAGTGGCATTCAAGCCGCCCGTCAGGCGCTTGGTGAGTCTGATCTGACCCGCATGGTAGATGGAATCTCCGTTGGATGTCTGGTAAGTGAACTGCGCGGCGTCGGCGATCGGCAGCACGCCCGTAAACGAACGATTCGGTTCTTCCACGATGCCGAGCCGGGTTCCTTTTGTGCCGATATACTCCACTTCCATCAGCAATCCCCACCAGAGCGAATCCTGGGCCGTGGCATTCCAGGTTTGCGCATAAGCGAGCCGGTAGTTCGGATCGATCGCATAAGTGTCGGTAACGGTCGCGGTCGAGCTACCGAAGAACCCGTTCTGGAGGGTCAGGGGATCGGAAAGCTGCGTCGTAAACGCCTGCGCATTGACGAACGGCGGTTGCGAGCCCATCTGGCCGGCGATCTGGTTGTAGGCTGAGCCGCTGTAGAAAATGCTGTAGCCGAAGCGCGTCACCAGTGCGTGTTTTTGCCAGGGACGCCAGGCGAGGCCGAGACGCGGCGAGAACGCCTCTTTTTCGGGACGCACCAGAGTCGAGGGCAGCTTGGTTCCGGTGAACGGATCGACTTGCCCCGGCGTGACAACGGCGGCCTGCGTCATCGCCGGATTCAGAACGATATCGGCCAGGTTCCCTCGTAACTCCGTGTCCGGCGCGAAGTACTCGTAGCGCAATCCGATATTCAGAGTCATGCCCTGAGAGATACGGAAATCGTCCTGCGCGTAGCCGTTGGTGTTGTGCTGGCGGAAGTACCGGTTGGTGGCGCCGTACTGCAGCGAACTCGACGCGGGCATGCCGAGAAGAAAGTCGGCGAAGTCGTAGCCGGTTCCGGCGATGGGTTGTCCGGCGGCGTTGAGTTGGCTGGTCAGCAATCCCGTGAAACTGAACTGTCCGCGGGTGTTCGAGTAACTCAGATTATTGTACTGCTGGTGCTGGTAACTGTAACCGAAAGTCAGGTTATGCTTTCTTCCGATGATGTAAGTGAAGGTGTCCGTGAAGCCCGCGGTCTGAGGACGGCTGAGCGAATGGTTGGCGTCGCCGATGCCTCCAAAGTTTGTGAAGCCGATTGAGGGCGGACCGTAAGCTTCCGGGTCCTGAGTGGTGCCGGTGATGCCCAGGGCCGCCGCGATGTTGGTCTTGTTGGCGAAGTAAGGCACGTTATTGGAGATATTGCGGCTGAACGAGACGCTGCTGGTATTGTTCACGCGCGCTTTGAAGCTGTGACTCCAGCTGAGCGAGGAACTGAGGCCACTGCCGGATGTGTTGTCCTGGAATTCTCCGAAGTTAGACAGACCGTAACCGGTTCTTTCCTGATACTGGTAGTTCACGCTCAGCCTGTCTTTCGTCGTGATATTCACATTCATCAGGCGGATCCCGATGTTCTGGCTGTCGGACGGCGTGTTGGCAATCAGCCGGAAATTCTGGACGAGTATGTTGCTGTAAGTCGGCGCCGGCAAGTACTGGAGCAGGCCTTCAGACGCGGAATTGATACGCGACTGCGGAATGATGTTACCGGAAAAAGGAACGCCGGGGTCGAGAGGGTCGTAGATCGTAGTCGGTTTGCTCAGGTTATTGAAATTGCCGGAGAGCAGGGAAGCGGTCGGGACCGTAGATAGCTGGTCGATGCCGGAAAGGTTGTGCGTTCCCGAGTAACTGATTGAATAGGAAGACCGCAGCCACGGAGTTTTATTGATGTGCGGGAACACCGTCGGTCCGCCCAGGGTGGCCGAATAGCTGTTCGTCGCAGCCGAGGGCTTTTTGGAGGCCGTGCCGTTCAGCGAAAACGGTTCGGCGTTCAGGACGGAGTTCGTACCGTTCCACGAAATCGTGCCGGTTGGCTTGTACGGATTCTTGCGCCGGTTGCCGATGGTGTTGTATTGCCCGCCAAAAGCGCCGCGCAGACTCGCCGTAGCGCCGCCGCGCCCGCCACCGCCGCCACCGCCGCCACCGCGGCCACCTCCTCCACCGCCGCCTCCGCCGCCTCCGCCACCACCACCTCCCCCGCCGCGACCACCTCCGCCCGCACCGCCTGGCGTGAAGCCGTTCCCGCCGGCACCACCGGCGGCGCCGATGCCGAAGCCGCCGTTGATCGCCGCCGCGCCGAAGCCGCCGAGGCCGAGCGAATCGTTGTTCATCATCCCCGAGGACGGGATACCGAGGTTGTCCAGAGTTGAACTGTCCAGTGCCGCCGAGGCTATGCCGCCGCCTCCTCCACCGCCGCCACGGCCACCGGCATTGGCCAGCATCCGCTGACGGGTCGCCTCATCCATGCCCGATTGCGCCAGACCGCCGCTAGTGCTGCCATTGACGAGCAATGCTTCGTCGCCGGCGCTTTCGTCGAACTCCGAGGGGAGATTCGTCGGGGCCGGTGTCGCCGTGGTGGCCGCCGCCGGAGTTGCGGGCTGCCCTTCCTGCGTTGCCCGGACCTGAGCATTCTGGAAGCCGCGACCCGGAGTAGCCGCTGCCAGAGCTCCCGTTGCCCCGGTCGCACCGGTTGCGCCAGCCGCTCCACGGCCCGCGCGGCCGCCCGCCTGTTGTCCAAATCCGCCGGGCCCGCCAGGTCCGCCGAAGCCGCCCCGTCCGCCGCGCCCACCTCTTCCGCCCCGTCCGCCACCGCCGGCCTGGGCTCCTGTCTGCTGGGCCGCAGCGGCGGCGGCCATCGCGCCGGCCGTCGTCTGATCCGTTTCGGCTCCCGCAGCGCCACCCAGGCGTTCGCGAAGTTTCGGCATTTCGAGCGCCCACTCCTGCCTGGCCGGTGCGTCGCCGAGCGTCACTTTACCGGTCGAGGTCGTAAACTCGAACATCTCGACCGAGATATCCCAGACTCCCACGGCCAGATCCATGCTGTAGCGGCCGTTTTCGTCGGTGTAGGCGATGACCTTCTCGTCGCCCTGTTTCGCCGTGACCATTGCGCCGGGAACGGGCTGGTCGGCCGCACGTACCGATCCGCTGTATGGAACGCACGTCACGCCGAGGCCGGAAAGTGAACAAACGGCTGCCAGGAGCGGACTACCGCCCCAGGCGAGAATCAAACAACCGAGGGTAAAAAGCAGGAGGCGTGCGCGTGTTGGCATAGTCGATTCAGATCCCGTGAGCGGTAATTATGATTGTCGATGGCCGCCGTTTCGTGCCATAACGGGGGGTAAAAATGTGCAAAGGGACGCAATGACGAGGATAGCGGAGCGGCTGGCGAACGTCCAGAAGTCTTTTCGGATGAAGCGAATGCGGCGATTTGCGGCAGCGTTCGCGATTACCCCGCGCACGCGGATTCTGGATGTGGGAGGAACGCCCGACATCTGGGGATTGCTGCCGCGAGCGCGCAGAGTGGTACTGATCAATATGCCGCGCGCGGATGAGAGCCGGCAATCCGCCGCCGCGGGAATGGAATACGTCCACGGCGATGGCTGCCATCTTCCGTTCGCGGACGGATCGTTCGATATCGTCTTCAGCAATTCGGTCATCGAACACGTGGGCGAGCCGGAAGCCCAGTTGCGGTTTGCCCAAGAGATCAGGCGCACGGGCCGGGGGTATTGGGTACAGACGCCGAACCGTTTTTTCCCGATCGAGACGCACCTGCTCACGCCGTTCGTGCATCTTCTGCCCCGTGCGTGGCGTGCGTTTATCGTGGGGCGATTCACGGTGTGGCAATGGATACATCGGCCGGGCGCGGAAGAAAAGCGGTTCTATATCGAGCACTTCGTGAACGATATCCGGTTGCTCTCGGCGGGGGAGATGCAGCGGCTGTTTCCCGATGCCGTGATTCTGCGCGAACGGTTTCTGGGGTTTACGAAGTCGCTGATTGCGTATCGGGCGGCGGAAACGCGTCGTCCACTTTGAAGCTGCTGCCGGGGGCGGAGAGAGGTTCGATGCTTTCGCCTGCGTGGTGCGAGGTCACGTCTTCGTAGACACCGGCGCGGGGGTCGCGATGAACGACGATGCGACGGCCCACGACGTCAACGACCCAGTATTCGCGGATTCCGGCACGCGCGTAGAGGCGAGCTTTGGTCTTCAGGTCGAAGGCCAGGGTTGTGTCGGAGATTTCTACAAGCAGGCGCACGCCGGATGGTCCAGGCTGGGCGCTTCCGTAGGTCACACACGGATGTTCGAGCACTGTCAGGTCCGGTTCGGGCTCGTTGGTGGGGTTGTCCTCGGGAGACAGGTCGATCGGCGCATCCTGAATCGCGTACAGCGCGCCGAAAACGGCTGCCAGCCATTTCAGCACGAGTGCCGTGGCGTTGACGTGCGGCCAGTTCTTACCCATTTTGCTGATCAGGTCCCCTTCGATTAACTCCAGTCGCTCGCGGTCCCACAAGCCGCTGGCTTCCAGAGACTGGCAGTCGGCTCTGGTCCAGCGCTTGCGGGGGGGATAGCCGGGGGCGATTCTCTCGGGGCTTGCGATGGCTTCTGCCGGCATGATGCGCCTGATCCGATGTTAACGCAGTTCGCCGGGATCAGGTTCTCCGTGGGGGCGAAGGCCCTGTTTGCCCCACTCAAACCGCCCCAGCACATGGCTGCGCAGCGCCCAGGTATCCCCGTAGCGCACGTGATTGATCCAGCCCTGTACGCTGTCGTGGAATTCCGCGAAGCCTCTGGCCCCGGCCTGCCAGTCGTCGAACCGTATCTTCAGGCGCCGCGTCGCTTCTACAGCTTTGCGGGCCTTCAGCCGCCGATGTTCAGGGAAGACGACGAAGCCCAACCACGGGACGCCTTCTGAAACCGGCTGAACCTGAGCCGGTCGCTCGTGTACCGTAAGGCGCAACCGCTCCAGGCGTTTCACGACGGCAATCTTCCATTCCCGCAGCTCCTCCTTGCTGTCGGAGAGCAAGGCCATGTCGTCGACGTATCGCAGATAGGCGCGGCACCGCAGTTCGCGCTTGATGAACTGGTCGAGCGGATTCAGATAACAGTTCGACCAGAATTGCGACGTCAGGTTGCCGATGGGGAGCCCGCGTGGCCGGCACAGGGCGAACAGGTCGTCGCCGGGAAACCAGACCATCTCATATTCCCGTTCGAGTATGCGGTCGCCGCTGGCGACGATCCGCGCCGCCAGGCCGAGAACGCGCTCGTCGGAGATCGTGCGCCCCAGAATGCCGAGTAGAATCGAGTGGTCGATCGAAGGAAAGTGCTTCACCACGTCCAGCCGAAGCGCGTAGCGGCGCCTGCGGGCAAAGTACTGCAGGCGGTCGATGGCGCGGTGCGTGCCCTTGCCTTCGCGGTTGGCGAAGCTGTCGGCAATAAAGCTTCGTTCGAACGCCGGGCCGATCACGTTGCAGAGCGCATGGTGGACGACGCGGTCGGCAAAAGGAGCGGCGCTGATGAGCCGGGTTTTCGGGGAGTGGATCTGAAAATGGACGTAGGGACCGGGCGACCACGTGCCGTTGGCGAGCCCGGACTGGATGGCCAGGAGTTTGTCCGCGGCGTGGAATTCGAAAGCGGCCACGTTGCGCTTACCGCGTTTGCCGGCGGCGGCTTTTCGCCATGCGCAAAGCAGGTTGTCCCAGGCGCACACGCTTTCCAAAAGCAGCGCACGGCCTGGCCGCTCCAGGCGGCTGGGACGAATGATGCCGAGTCCTCTGGTGCCGCGCGTCGCGGCCCGTGCGCTTTCAAGAGTCATGCTGGAAGGACAAGGAGGAACGGTGGAGGATCTGGTCATTTTTTCGCGCACGTCAGATCTGCTTGCCTGGCTGGTGCCGAAGGCGGAAACGTTTCCACGCTCGTTCCGGCAAACGGTCACCGCGCGGCTGCTGGCCGCGGCGCTGGACCTGCCGGAACAGCTTCTGGAAGCGCAGAGCCGCCGTGGCGCGCCACGCCGCGAGAGACTGGCGCAGGCGGATGCCACGCTCAATAAGCTGCGCCTCTATCTGAAGCTCGCCCATCAGTGGCGCTGGCTGTCGGACGGGCAGTACGAGCACGTGAGCCGCATGGTGGCCGAGATCGGCAGGCTGCTGGGAGGGTGGATCCGGCAGGCGAAAGGGGAACATGCGGATTAACCGGACGCCGCAAGGCTTTCGCCCAGGCGGCGTCCGTCTTTTGTATGCGCCCGACGCCCGTTCGGCGTGCGGACAGGACGCACCCGCGCCATCCAGCGACCCCTCCACCGCATCCCGCCAACCGTGATCGGCGCGACCCGAACGGTACCCGAAGGGGCGAAGGTGGATGTGAGACGACACCACCACCCGGAAACCGATGTTGTCGTTCCGGTTGTGTGGATGGTTGTTGTTGCGGTTGTCCGCGCGCGCGTTCTCCCGATTGTTGTTCCAGGAGCCACCGCGCAACACCCGAGACTCGTTTCCGGGGCGCCCGGCCGGTTACCCGGCGAACACGAGTGTAGCAGGAAGAGACTCCTCCGGGCAAAATTTTTCGCCGCGCTGCGCGCGGTCAGTGGCCAGCGCCCCAGCTTTCCAGCGTTCAGCGTCTCAGCTCCCAG
>Ga0302319_10026732_pt1 | contig 10155 bp, 8 predicted proteins | sample Bog_T0_2_FD_203319 | JGI IMG/M metagenome (GOLD analysis project Ga0302319, IMG submission 203319) | Peat permafrost microbial communities from Stordalen Mire near Abisko, Sweden - Bog_T0_2 | ecosystem: Environmental > Terrestrial > Soil > Wetlands > Peat | place: Sweden: Abisko, Stordalen Mire...
CCGAGGACGGCGCGCAGGCCCTCGCCGCGCTCGACCGCGCCCGCCACGGCCTGATCCTCACCGACGGCCACATGCCGGTAATGGACGGCTGGGAACTGATCCGAACCTTGCGCGAGGCGGAGGCCGAAGCCGGACTGCCGCGCCTGCCCGTCCTCCTCGCCACCGCCGACGCGGTCTCCGATGTCTCCGGCCGCGCCCCGCCCGGCGCGATCGACGCCTTCCTCACCAAGCCGCTGCGCCGCGATCAGCTAGAGGCCGCGATCCTCAAGGCGCTGCCGGTCCTCACGACATTGCGCGTGCCGCTTCAGTCACCCGGCCCCGTGGCGCGCGCCGCCCCCGCCGCGCTGGACCTGCACGGGCTGATCGACCTCGTCGGCGACTCGCCCGACGATCTGCGCGCCATCCTGGCCGATTTCCGAACCGGCACACTGGCCCAGAACGCCAAGCTCGGTGCCGCCCTCGCCGCCGGCGACCGCCAGGCCGTGCGGCTGACCGCCCATGCCATCAAGGGCGCCGCGGGCTATGCCGGCGCCACCACCATCGCCGCATACGCCAAGGCGCTGGAGGACGCGGCCAAGGAAGGCAGCCCGCTCGACCGGATGACCCCGCAATTCGAGGCGCTCAGTCAGACCCTGGCCGGGCTGGAGGCCGATATCGCCGCCAGCCTTGCCGCGCATTTCGGCTGACCCGCCGGAACGGGATCAAACGCCGGGATCGTCACCGCAGGCGATCGCGCGCTTCACCTCGTCAGTCACGTCCTCGACGTGATGCAGCAGATACAGCACGTGCCCGTCCTCGTCGCTGATCGGCGTGTTGCGCGGCCGCCAGTAGCGCTCGACGAACACGCCGTCGGCATTTTGCACGTCATAGCGCTGCACCTTCATCATATGTCGCAGACCGGTCCCCGCCGCGATCCGCAGCGATCGCAGCAGCTTGCTGACGCCGTCGGCAAATGGGTCGTCGGGATTGTCGGGAAACACGTCGAACATCCGCTGCCCGGCGATCCTGCTCCGGTCGGTCAACGTCGCCGCGGCATAGGCGTTGTTGGCATCCACGATGTGCAGACCCTGCCGCGGATCGATCAGCAGATAGGCCTGCGTCGACTCCTCGATATCATGCTGGAACCGGCTCAACGCCCGAGCCTTCTGAGTCAGCCACACGCGGTCGGAGCAGGGCGGGCGCAACCCGGTGCGCGCGCCGGTCTCGGCGACCTCGATCAGTGCCAGGTCCCGCTCCGCGTGCAGCAGCATCGACCGCAGCGTGTCCCGCGACGCCTCGTTCGTCTCGACGGCCAGGAACTTGTTGAAACGCCCAATGTTTTGCTCAAGAACCCATCGATCCATGGTGCGGCCCTCCAGGCTTCCATGTGTCGCAATATCATCAGATAAATGGCATGGAATCAAGCGCGTTTGACAGTCCGGCAGGTTCCGGACAAAAGATCAAAACAACGAATTGCCCAATAAACGCGATTTATATCTCTTTTATCGATCACCGGCGCAAGTCGAGGTAATGAATTTGCCGCCAAAGGCTAACAATTTCTGTGGCGCCCCTGTGACGAAAGCGCCCTCATGACCCGGCCGCAGCGTCGGCGCGCGCCGGATAGACGATATCGACGATCTCCAGCAGTTCCACACCGCGCGGCGTGCGCACCGAAACCTCGTCGCCCCGCCGCGCCCGCAGCAGCGCCAGCGCCACCGGTGAGCCGATGCTGATCCTACCCGCCGCCATGTCGGCCTCGTCCACGCCGACGATGGTGACCGTCACCGCCTCGTCGCGCGCATTTGCATAGGTCACCGTTGCGCCAAAGAACACACGGTCTCGCTGCGTCTGCGCCGCCGGATCAACCACCTCGGCATGCGCCAACCGGTTGAGCAGGAACCGCAGCCGCCGGTCGATCTCCCGCAGCCGCCGCTTGCCCTCCTTGTAATCCGCGTTCTCGCTGCGATCACCGTTCCCCGCCGCCCAGGAGACGATCTCCACCACGCGATGGCGTTCGGCGCGTTGCGACTCCAACTCCGCCCGCAACCGGCCATGCCCGCGCGGCGTCATGTAGAACTTGCCGCCCGGCAGGCGCGGCGGCCCCTCCTCGTCGTCGTCATCCACGGCCGGTAGCCTCCTCACGCGCAGCCAGTTCCTGGCCCGCGGCACCTGACCCTACACGACATCACGCCAGCCGTCTGTGCGCCCGCGTCACACCCGGGCTTGCGTCCGGCCGGCGCGTCCCGTATCCGCCCCGGATGCCCGATCCCGCCGTTACGGCCGAAGCCGAACTCCGCCGTCTGCTCGACATCATGGCCGCGCTGCGCGATCCCGCGACCGGCTGTCCGTGGGACAAGACCCAGAGCTTTGACAGCATCGCGCCCTATACCATCGAGGAAGCCTACGAAGTCGCCGACGCCATCGCCCAGCGTGATTTCACCGCGCTGCCCGACGAACTCGGCGATCTGCTGTTCCAGGTCGTCTACCACGCCCGCATGGCCGAGGAAGCCGGGTATTTCGCCTTCGCCGACGTGGCAAAATGCATCAGCGACAAAATGATACGCCGCCATCCTCATGTCTTCGGCGATGCCGCCGCGCGCGACGCCGCCGCCCAGACCGCCGCCTGGGAACAGCAGAAATCCGCCGAACGCGCCGCCCGGGCGCAATCCGACGCGCTCGCCGGCGTCCCGGTCGGCCTGCCCGCCCTGACCCGCGCCGTCAAGCTGACCAACCGAGCGGCGCGGGTCGGCTTCGACTGGAGCGATGCGGAACAGGTGCTGGCGAAACTCGACGAGGAAGTCCACGAATTGCGCGCCGAACTCCCCGCCGCCGACCCGGCCCGCCTGACCGATGAGGTCGGCGACATTCTGTTCGTGCTCGCCAACCTCGCCCGCAAGCTGGGACTGGACCCGGAAACCTGCCTGCGCCACGCCAATGACAAATTTGCCCGCCGATTCAACGCGATGGAGCGCGACTTTGCGGGCCAGGCGCAAACCCTGTCGGAACTCTCGCTGGATCAGATGGAGGCCGGCTGGCAGCGTGTGAAGGCGGCCGAACGCCGCCAGGCCGAGGACTGAAGACAATATCCACCTTTATTTGGTTTTACTTGTCTCCCGATTCCCCATCCCGAACAATTGCATTATCAGCGCGCTGCGGGAGGACATCGGCACGCGCTTCAGGAGCCTGCCATGGCAGCCTGGGCCGGTGTACCATCGTCCTGCTCCGCGGCCATCAACCTGTCGCGCTGGTCGACTGCGGCCCCTTGCGCCTTTTCCAGCGGTTCATATTTCGCCGTCACCGGAACTGCACAGCCGCCCCCCGCAATCATTTTGAAATAAATTAATCTTTTGGTAAGATTGTAGGTGCTTCTTCGCCATCCGGACCTTTAGGAGACGGCTATGGCGAGATTTTTGGCGCGCTGCCGCATTGGCTGCCAGATCGCGGTGCTGGGTGTCGTCGGATTGCTGGGGGTGTTCCTTCAGTCCGGCATCAACTGGGACAGCAGTCGCCAGGTGGACCGCAGTGACGCCGCCGTGTCAGCGGCCCGCGATGCCCGCGACCTCGACGGCCAGTTGCAGACCCTGCTGCTGCAGGCCCGCCGTGAAGAAAAGAATTTCCTGCTCCGCCGCGACATGAACGCGGTCGGACTGCACGCCGCCGCGATCAAAGCAGCTGGCAAGACTCTGGCCGAACTCGACGCGACGCAGGCAAACGATCCGGCGCTGCAGGCCTCGGTCAAGGCGTTGCAGGCAGACGTCGCACGCTATGCGGCTGCCTTCGCCAACATGGTGCAACAGGCGCAGTCGGTCGGCCTGAACGAATCCCAGGGTCTGCTCGGCGCCCTGCGCGGCACCGTTCACGACGTCGAGGACGAACTGAAGCCGATCCATATTCCGGATGCCCAGATCGCGATGCTGATGATGCGCCGGCATGAGAAAGACTTCATGGCCCGTCTCGATCCCGCCTATGGCACGCAGTTGAAGGCTCGGATGGCGGATTTCGTTGCCGCCCTCGATGCCGCCGACCTCGCGCCGGAGGTCAAAACCGGATTGATGGCCAAAATGACCGCCTATCAGGACACCTTCGTCCGTTTCATGGCCGGAACGCTCGCCGAACAGGCCGCCATCAAGGCCCTCAGCCAGGTTTACGCCGAGATCGAGCCGCGCCTTGCCGCGTTCGACACCACCTTCGTCGCCCAGGCCAGTGCGGCGCGGGCGGAGGGGATCGCGCAAACCGAGGCCTCGCATCGTCTCGTGCTGATCTCCCTCAGCGCCATTGTGATCGTCGTGGCCGGCCTGTGCTGGTTCGTCGGGCGCGGCATCGCCCGCCCGATCATCGCCGTGACCCGGTCCATGGAAGGGCTGGTGCAGGGAAACCTCGACGTCGCCATCCCCGCCGACGACCGGCACGATGAAATCGGCACCATGGTCCAGGCCGTGCAGGCCTTCAAAGCCAGCCTGATCCAGTCCCGCGACCTGCGCCAGGCACAGGCCGCGTCACAGGCGCAGGCCGAAGCCGACAAGCAGGCCGCACTGACCAGCATGGCCGACCGGATCGAAACCGATGCCGGCGCCGCCGTCCAAACGATCAGCGAACGCACCGGCACCATGTCGCACACCGCCGGGGAAATGCGCGAACTCGCCGGTCGCACCGGGGAGTCGGCCAAAGGCGCCGCGCACGCGGCTGCCACCGCACTGGCCAACGCCCAGACCGTCGCCAGCGCCGCCGAACAACTCACCGCGTCGATCCACGAGATCAGCGGCCAGATCGCCCAGTCAACCAAGGTGGTGAACCAGGCCGTCGGCGCCGGCAACGCCACGCGAACCGCGATCGAAGCCCTGACCGAGAAGGTCGGCCGCATCGGCGCGGTCGCCGACATGATCGGCGACATTGCCGCCAAGACCAACCTGCTGGCACTCAACGCCACGATCGAGGCCGCCCGCGCCGGCGAGGCCGGCAAGGGCTTCGCCGTCGTCGCCAGTGAGGTGAAGCACCTCGCCACCCAGACGGCGCGTTCGACGCAGGAGATCAACCAGCATATCGGCGAGGTCCGCAGCGCCACCTCCGAAGCCGTCGCCGCCGTCGCGCGGATTGAAACCATCATCGGCGAGGTCAACGCCATCGCCGGGTCGATCGCCGCCGCGGTCGAGCAACAGGGTGCGGCCACCGCCGAAATCGCCCGCAACGTCACCGAAACCGCATCCGCCGTCGACGAAATGACCGCGCGCAACGACGCCGTGTCGCGCGACGCCGAACAGGCCGGCCGTTACGCCGAGGACGTGCTCGAAAACACCGTTGCGCTCAACAGCGCGGTCCGCGACCTGCGACACACGATGATCCGCACCGTCCGCACCTCCACAGCCGAGGTAAACCGGCGCGCAACAGCCCGCTATGCGCTGGATCGCGCGTGCACGGTGGACCTGCCCGGCCGGGGCACAGTTTCCGCCCGCATCGGCGACCTCTCCGAGGGCGGCGCCCGGATCACTGGCCTGGCCGACGCAACGGCCGGATCGCGCGGTTCGTTGCGGCTCGACGGGGTCGCCGTGCCGCTCGCCTTCCGGGTCCTCGCCGTCGACGATGAAGCGATCCACGTGTCCTTCGAAGCCGATGCGGCCGCCCAGCAAGCGCTGCGCACGCTTATGGAGCGCAGTTCGCTCCGAGCGGCGTAACCGTGCAGCCGCCACCTGCCCCCGCGTGATGACGGTATCGAACGTCACCGCCTCCGCCCCAGTCTCTTTCCCGGCCGCCGGAGCCGGATCGATGCATAACCCCCCCTGCCCGTCCGTCCGCGTCACCGCGAACCCGGTGAACGTCTCGTCCAGCGGCCCAGCCAGGTTCTCGTCATTCGGATGCGGATACCGCTCGGCCGCATTCTCCTGCCAGATTTCCACCATCGCGCCCGCCACCGCCTCGCCCTTCTCCGTCAGCACCAGGCCCAACACATACAGGATCGTCCCCTTCGCCTGGCCGCCGTCGGTGTCAGCATGAACGGATAGAAGGGCCCGAGACTGTGCGGCAGCGTCGAGGCGGCAGGCTTTGTGGCAGTGGCGACATCGGCCATGGTAACCTCCTTGCATTTGCAGCCGGCTCGCCGCTCCGGCGCGTCAATCCCCACGGTGCCGCTATGCTGACTGATGTGCAACGCTGTTTCCTCGACGCCAGCCGGGTCGCCCACCTGGCCACCGCCGACCGCGCCGGCGCACCGCATCTGGTGCCGGTCTGCTTCTGCCTCGACCAGCTTTCTCTGTATATCACCGTCGACGAGAAGCCGAAGCGCACCGACCGCCCGCTCAAGCGGCTGCGCAACATCCAGGAAAACCCGGCCGTGGCGGTCACCGTGGACCGCTGGGATGAGGACTGGACCCGCCTCGCCTGGATCATGCTGCGCGGACAAGCCGAAATCCTCCGCGATGGCACCGAACACGACGCCGCCCAGTCCCGGCTTCGCGACCGCTATACGCAGTACCGCACGATGGAGCTCGCACCCCTGCCGGTGATCGCGCTCCGCATCCGGCGCGTGCTGTCCTGGGGCGCGTTGGCCTGACCCCCCTGGTCTGACGCCCACCGACGCTCCCCCGAACCGACTCTCGTCGACGAAAGACGCCACAAACGCCTGATGAATTGAGCGCGATTTGTCGTTTCACTCATCTTGCACGGCTGCGTCATATCAACGACAAGTAGCGACATGGCCAGGCGAATGAAGCTGTGACCAGCGGGGAAAACGTTTCGCTTCATGCAGGCGCAGCGGTGTCAAACCGCGCCATGATCACAATTTCCGCCATTGGCGCGACGTTGCTGCAATCGCTCGACCAGACCATCGCCAATGTGGCGCTGCCCTACATGCAGGGCAGCTTCTCCGCCAGCTTCGACGAAATCACCTGGGTGCTGACCTCCTACATCACCGCCGCCTCGATCATGACTGCGCCAGTCGGCTGGCTCGCCGGCCGCTTCGGCCGCAAGCCATTGTTCATCGTCTGCATCCTCGGCTTCACCGTCGCCTCGATGCTCTGTGGCGCCGCCCAGTCGCTCGCCCAGATCGTCGGCTTCCGCCTGCTGCAAGGCGTGTTCAGCGCCGCCTTGGTGCCACTGTCCCAGACCACCCTGCTCGACATCTACCCGCCCGAACGGCGCGGCTTCGCCATGGCGATCTGGGGCATGGGCGTGATGATCGGCCCAATCATGGGTCCCACCCTCGGCGGCTTCCTTACCGACCATTATGACTGGCGATGGGTGTTCTACATCAATGTGCCGTTCGGCCTGCTCGCCGCCGCCGGCCTGCTGATCTTCCTGCCCAACACCCGCGAATCCAACTTCGCCCGCTTCGACTGGCTGGGTTTCGCCGTCCTTTCCACCGGCATCGGCGCGCTGCAACTGATGCTCGACCGCGGCCAGGACCAGGACTGGTTTTCCTCGCGCGAAATCATCACTGAAACGATCCTGGCCGGCCTCGGCCTCTATCTGTTCACCGTGCACCTGTTCTCCGCCCGCCAGCCGCTGTTGCGTCCGACCTTGTTTCGCGACAGGAACTTCCTCTCCGGCCTGATCCTGATGTTCGCGGTCGGTACCCTGCTGGTCTCCAGCCTGTCGCTGATGACCCCCTGGCTGCAGGTCATGAGCGATTACCCGGTGCAGACCGCCGGCATGATTATGGCGCCGCGCGGCATAGGCAATTTCACCGCGATCATGCTCAGCGGCCGTCTCGCCACGCGGACCGACCCGCGCTACCTCGCCGCCACCGGCCTCGTGCTGCTCTGCGCCTCGTTCTATATCATGACCGGCTGGACCCCCGCGGTGTCACAGCGAACCATCATCCTGACCATCGTGCTGCAGGGCTTCGGCCTCGGCCTTGTATTCATGTCCGTGCAGGTCCTTGCCTTCGCCACCCTCGCCCAGGAACTGCGCACCGAGGGGGCAGCGCTGTTCGCCCTGCTGCGCAACATCGGCGCCGCCATCGGCGTCTCGGTCACCTCCACCGAACTGGCGCGCAACACCCAGGCCCTGCATGAGGTGATCGGCGCCAGCCTCACCCCGTTCAACCGGGCGCTGGCGGCGGTCGAGGCGTTCAATCCGCACACGCCGCACGGTGCCGCCATGCTGGACCAGGTGGTCAGCCGCCAAGCCTCGATCATCGCCTATATCGATGACTACGTGTTGCTGATCTGCACGACGCTGCCGTCGGTGCTGCTGCTGCTGTTCATGCGCCGCCCGCGCCTTGTTGCTGTCGCGGAGGTCGAACCGGTCGAATAAGTCTCGGAGAGGAAACGATGCGCCAAACCGCACGAAACGGCCTGCTCTGCGGCAGCCTGACCACACTGTTCGCCTGTTCGCCCCCTGCCCCGCCGCCGGCCGCCGCGCCGCCGCCGGTCCCGCTGACCGAGGTCTATGAGCGCAGCATCCGAAGCGCCGCGGTGCGCGATCCGGGCTTTGCCGAACCGCTGCGCACCATCGCCCCGGCCCAGGCCAACGTCACCGTCGCCACCTTCACCGAATGGGGCGCGCCGCCCTCGCCGACGCAACGCCTGGTCTGGGTCTCGTTGCCGGACCAGTTGCGCGGTTTCTGCCACGGCAAACCCGATCCCGTCCTGGCCATCCAGCAGGCCCTCGGTGTGCCGCCGCAAGCGACGCCATCGCAACCCACGCATGAATGGGCGGTCGTCACCTTCACCGCACGCCGCAGTGCGCTGTTCCGCCCCTGCCCCGGCGGCACCGATGTCGCCGCCCCCGCCTGCGGCAACACCCTGGCCCCCGCGGCGATCCCCGGCACCCGCCACGCCGGCACGCTGGACGTCGCAACCACCCGCTTCCTGCTCGACCAGATCTGGAGTTCCGACCGGGTCGGCTTCCGCAGCCCGGCCGGCGAGCCTGACTGGGGCTACCCGTTCACCGGAATGGGCTGGACCTATAACTGGGACCCTCAGGCCGCCTCCCCGGTCGGCGTGACCGAGTTTGTCCTGCGCACCGGCAGCACTGTCACCGCACCGGTAGCGGCCAGCCCGGCCGCCTTCTGCGCCGCCCCGGCGAGCTGAACCCCGCCCGTCCGTCCGCCGATCGCGCGCGCGTGATCACAATCGTTGACAGCCAGCCCCACATCCCGATAGCGAGCCGCTGTTCCGGGGAGATTGCAGTGCAGGCACTTCGATACCGCCCGTCCGCCGGCGGCGCGTGACCGCCGAGACCACCGCCTGGCCGCCCTATCAGCACCCGGTCGCGGTGGTTCAGCCATTGCCCGGCATCGGTGACATGGTCTGGCACCTGCCCCATCTGCGCGCCATCGCCGCCCATGCCGGCGCTCCGGTCACCCTGATCGCCAAGCCGCGCTCGCTGGCGGATCAGTTGCTGACCGGGGATCCCGCCGTCGCCTCAATCCTCTGGGTCGATCTCAACCCGCACGGCCGCCGCGGCGCGCATGACGGCCTCCTTGGATTTCATCGCCTGGTCCGCAAGCTGGCGGCGCCGCAGTTCGGCACCATCGTCATGCTGCACCACAGTGCCCAGCTTGCCGCCGCCGCCTGGCGCGCCGGCATCCCCGACCGGCGCGGCTACGGCTGGGGCCGCCAGCGCTGGTTCCTCACCACCGGCCCATTCCTGTCCCCCGAGATCAAGCTGCTGCACCAGCACACCCGCGCCACCACCTACCTCGCCGCTGCCGAAATCGCCGTTCCCTCCGCCGAACCGGCGCTGTCCGTTGCGCCGGCGATGCTGCAGGAGTCGATGATGCGTCTCGGCGAGATCGCGCATCCCTACGTGGCCATCGGCATCGGCAGCAGCGAGGCGCTGCGCCAGTGGGGCGCCGAACGCTTCGCCGAACTCGCCGCTGCGCTGCTGGATGCCGGCTGGCCGGCGCTGCTGCTGGTGGGCGGCCTCGACGACATGATGGCGGCCAGGATGATCGTCGATGCGCTGGGCGAGCGCGGCAGCCGCATCAAACTGGCCATGGGCTGGAACCTCGCCGATGTCATGGGCGTGCTGTCCCAGGCCGCGTTCTATGTCGGCAACAACACCGGCGTGATGAACATCGCCGCCGCCACCGGCCGGCGCAGCTACGCGCTGTTCGGCACCACCGCGCCGTTCCACCATGCCAGCCAGATCGTGCCGGTCAGCGCCCCCGACACCGGCGTGCATGACGGCACCCTGCGCGTGAGCGTCGCCGTCGTCCTGGCAACAATCCATGCGGAC
>Ga0302319_10026735_pt1 | contig 10154 bp, 5 predicted proteins | sample Bog_T0_2_FD_203319 | JGI IMG/M metagenome (GOLD analysis project Ga0302319, IMG submission 203319) | Peat permafrost microbial communities from Stordalen Mire near Abisko, Sweden - Bog_T0_2 | ecosystem: Environmental > Terrestrial > Soil > Wetlands > Peat | place: Sweden: Abisko, Stordalen Mire...
GGCGGCGATGTGCTCCGCGTCTTTGAGCGCTATCACTCCCGGACGGTCCACATTCATCTAAAAGATGTAAAAAAAGACCAGGCCGCCGCAGGGTATACGGAGAATGACAGTTTTGCTCCCCTTGGCAGGGGATCCCTGCCAATCAAAGAAATCATCGCAGAAGCATCGAACCGTGGCTATCGCGGATGGATGACTGTGGAACTCGATGCGTCAAGGGACGCATTAGGCGACGCGAAGCTAAGCCTTGCAAACCTGAAGCGGTGGCTTGACGAACTAAGTATTCCAACACGTCTAAGGGAATTGACCTAGAGGGTCCTTCCTACTTCGCCGCTTCACCCGGCGAGGCCAGCAACCCGCTATCCGCCAGCCAGTCGCTGAGACGTTGCGTCCACGACTTGATCGACGCGAGCTTCGAGCGCGCGCCCATGGTGAACCCGTGCCCGCCTTTCGCGTAAAGGTGGCATTCCACAGGGCGTTTGGCCTGCTCATACTTGGAGACCTGATCAAGCACGGCGCCAACATGGCTGACATCGTCATTGGCCACAACGAAGAATGCGGGCGGCGCATCGGCAGGAATCGGACCGGAAGGAATACCCAACGGGCCGGGATAGATGGAAATCTGGAAATCGCACCGGCAATCCACGCGGTCGATCGGATCGGCAGCCTGCGCATCGCCGGCCGACGGGCTATAGACCAGCATCGCGACCGTTTCACCGCCGGCCGAGAACCCCATGGCGCCGATCCGCTTTGGATCAAGGTTCCACTCCGCCGCGCGGCTGCGGATCAGCCGCACGGCGCGCTGGATGTCCTGCCGCGGATGGACGTCGAGAGAGTAAGGCGAGTTGGGCTCGCGGGGAAGACGATGCTTGAGCACAAAGGCGGTGATGCCAAGGTCGTTCAAGAACTTCGCCGGCTCCACGCCTTCCCCGATGAAACCGAGCTGCCGATGCCCCCCGCCGGGAACGACGATCACCGCCGCTCCGTTGGCCTTGTCCTTGGGCGCAGGGAAGACGGTGATGGATGGGTTGTGGACGTTGGTGACCGAGCCGCCCTTCACGACTTCGGGTTCGTCACGCCGGGATTCAAAGCCCGGCGCGCCCGCGTCCCAAAGATGAATGACCAGCGGCTCATCGGCGCGGGCGGCGACGAGGCTGACGAAACAGAGAGCGAAAAGGACGAGGAGGGATCGATGGATTTTCATGGCGGCAAAGAAACGAACTACGGATCGCGTCCCCCGGAGTCAATGTTTGGCTCCCCTTAAGCTCCTCTTTCCCAATCTGAGGGATTGGAAATGCAAGTCTTCGGTCCCGCAGTCGCGGGATCCGTTTCGCGGCGGGCGGCGGGCATTCGCCATTTACCTTCCGACGTGCCTCACGGTCCCGTTGCTTATCTTTACGTCTCCATCCGCATTCGCTCTTGCGCCTCTTCGCGTTCTGCCGATGAAACATCGAAAAGAATCGGAGAAACAGCAGCCAAAGTGGACAGCCCGGCCCAGCAGATCATGCCGCCGCCACCAACCACTCGTCCCGCGTTCCCATCGCGCACACCGCCGCGCGGAGTTTCTTCACCCCAAGCTCCAGACGGGTCTTCACGGTGCCCAGCGGAATGCCGGTCTTCTTTGCGATCTCCCGCTGGCTCAGGCCTTGGTAAAAGGCCAGATGCACGACCTGTTGCTGGGCTTCCGGCAGTTTCGCAATGAGTGCCGCAAACGTCGCGGCCGTATCGGCGCCCGCGGCCTGCTCTTCCACATCTTCCGAGGCGAGATGCTGGGTGCCGGTGTCGCTTGAAATCCGAAAGCGCATTTCCGCTCGGTCATAGGCCTGGCGCCGGCGAACCCGGTCAATCGCCCGGCGGCGGGTCATCGTGATAATCCACCCGATCGCCCGGCCTTTCGAGATGTCGAAATTGGACGCCTGGTTCCAGATCCCCAGGAAAACTTCCTCCACCACGTCGGTGACGTCCTGGTCAATGGGGAGAATCCGCCCGGCCACGCTCCGAAGCATGGCGCCATAGCGTTTCATGAGGATTTCCAGCGCCCGTTCGTCTTGCGCCTGGATGCGCTGCATGAGTTCTTCGTCGGAGGGTCCAACGACTGGGACGGAAGCGGCGGTCGGTGTGCTGAACTCAGAGATTTGTTGATGGTCGAATTCGTAGAGCATGGGATTTGGTGGTTTCCATTCCCCCCTTCGCGATTCCCGTGCCCGACCCCTTTTACTCTGGAGAGCGCTGAATTCTGGTCAGAAAAGTGTCCACCAGCGGACACTCTTGCCCCAAACAGTGACATCAAAGTCGAAGGCCTGCCCTTGGCTCTCCATTCAGATCTCTCTTGCCTGCGAGGAGTGACGCTCGCGGGATTCCGTGAGGCGACCGATGGCGGCGATGAGCTGCGGGACGGCGATCGGTTTGACGAGGTGCTCGGCGAAGCCGGCTTCCTGGGTTCTCCGAATATCTTCATCCATGCCGTAGCCGCTCATGGCGATGCCGGGGACGATCCGCCGGGCGCGGATGGCCCGCATCACTTCGTAGCCGTCGCCATCCGGCAGGCCGAGATCGCTGACGACGAGATCAAACGGCTCGCGGTCAAATGCCGCCAGCGCAGTCGCCACATCGCAGGCCGTCACCACGGTCATGCCCGCGGCGTGCAGGATCCGGGTCAGCGCGCGGGCGGTATCGGCGTGGTCTTCGACGAGGAGCAGCCGGGTGCGGCGGGCGCCCGCGCCCTTCTCCCCGTGGGCCGCGGGGGCTTTGCTGGCCGGGGACGCCGCCTCGCCGGGGAGTTCGACGGTGAACGTGGCGCCCTGGCCGGGGCCGGCGCTCTCCGCGCGGATCGTGCCGTCGTGGAGTTCGACGAGCGCGCGGGAGATGGCGAGCCCGAGACCCAAGCCGCCGAATTGCCGCGTGATGCGCGCGTCCCCCTGCTCGAAGGCATTGAAGACACGCGGAAGAATCTCGGGCGGAATGCCGATGCCGCGATCCTGGACGCGCACCTCGCACCGCTGGGAATCGCGCCGCTGGCTGGTGACGCGGACCGAGCCGCCTTGGGGGCTGAATTTGATGGCGTTTTTGAGCAGATTCCACAGCACTTGCTGGAGGCGCGCCGGATCGGCGGAGATCGTGCCGACATCCTCGCCGAGTTCCATTTCGAGCCGCACCTGGGCGCCGATGAGATGGGGCTGGCAAATGCCGCAGACCTGGCGCACCGCCTCGTTGAGATCGACGCTCTCCGGTTTCAGCTCGACCTTCCCGCTGGTGATCCGGCTCAGGTCGAGCAGGTCGTCGATCAGTTTGGTTTCCAGCTCGACGTTCCGTTTGATCATCGCGAGATCCTCGCGGACTTCCGGCGGGAGATCAGGATCGTGCTCGAGCGCGCCCGCGATCATGAGCACCGGCGTGAGCGGGGTGCGCAACTCGTGGCTGAGCACGGCGAGGAAGCGGTCCTTGCTCGCGTTGGCCGCTTCGGCCTCCTCCTTGGCCTGCTGGAGAGCGGTCTCGATGCGGTGGCGCTCGGTGACATCGCTGAAATAGCAGACCACTCCGTGACGGCCGTCGGGCAGGGTCACGCGCTGCGTCTCCCACTCGAAGGCCTGTTCCTCCCCGATGTCGTGACGCTGCGCGGAGAAGCGCGGCGAGATGCAGCGCTCTCCGGTCATCAGGGTGCGCCGGAAAATCCTCGCGAATTCACCGCCACGTTCCGGCCCCCAGAGGATCTCCATGACTTCGTCGAAATTCCGCCCGATGAGCGGGTTCACGGAGACGAAAGCGGGCAGCGCCACCGAATTCACCTGCTTCACGCGGAAGTCCGCATCCACCACATAGGCGCCAAGCGGAGCCTGGTCGATGATGTCGTTAAACAAGGCGGCGTTCTGGCGCAGCGCCGCCTCCGTTTGTTCGCGGGCGGTCACGTTCTGGGCGGTGCCGACCAGGCTGGCGGGCGCCCCCTCGGGACCCGGCACGCGCTTGCCGGTGAATTCGATCCAGCGCGACTCGCCATCGGGGCGGCGCAGGCGGCCTTTGAAATAGAAGCGCGCGCCGGGCTGCTGCGCTTCGGCGACGGCGCGTTCAAAGGCCGCGCGGTCCTCCGGGTGGACCAGGTCCGCCGCAAAATGAGCCGCATTGATGGCCTGCTCGCCGCGCGGGATGTCCAGGATTTCGTACGGCCAATCATTTTCCCACACGACGCGGTCAGTTTGAGGATGCCACGTCCAGATTCCCAGCTCGGCGGCATCCGTGGCCAGGCGCAGCCGCTCTTCGCTCGCGCGCAGCGCCTCCGCCGTGCGCTCCGCCGCCGAGATATCCCGCGCCACCTTCGAGGCGCCGATGATTTTTCCAGACGCGTCCTTGATCGGAGAAACCGTCAGCGAAATGCGCACGCTGGCCCCGTCCTTGCGCACGCGCACCGTCTCGAAAGATTGAATCGTGTCCCCCGCGGCGATTCGGCGGAGGATTTCGGTTTCTTCGGCTTGCCGCTCCGCGGGAATCAACCGCACGATCGGCTGCCCGATCATTTCGGCGGCCGTGTAGCCGAAGATCTTTTCCGCGCCGCCGTTCCAGCTCGTGACGATGCCGCGCAAATCTTTTCCCACAATCGCGTCGCTGGAGGATTCCACGATCGCGGCCAGCCGCGCCGTGGACTCCTCCGCCCGCTTCAGCGTCGTGATGTCGGTAAATGTGATCACCACGCCGGCAATCCGGTCGTCGGTGGTGCGATAAGCCAGCGTGCGCGCGTGGAAACAATGGGCGGCAGCGCGAACTTCCCGCTCGACGGGAGTGAGGCTGGTCAGCGCCTTTTCCGCGTCGGCCATGATCTCCGGGTAGTCAACCTTGCGGCTGAGATCGGAGAGAGGCCGGCCGAGGTCCGTCGAAATGAAATGGAAGAGGCTCTCCGCTGACGGGGTGAAGCGCGTGATCCGCAGTTCGCGGTCCAAAAAGACGGTGGCGACGTCCGTGGCCGACATCAGGTTGTGCATGTCGCTCAGCGCGTGATCGAGTTCTTCGACCTTATGGTTCAACTCCTGATTCACCCTTATCAGTTCCTCATTGACCGAGTTTAACTTCTCCCGGCTCGTTTCCAGCTCTACGGTCGCGGAACGCAGCTCCTCATTCAGCGCCTGGAGCTCCTCGTTGCTCGCTTTCAGCTCCTGGGTGGAAGTCTCGGACTCGGCGAGGGTGTCGCGCGGCCGCGCCTTCGTCGTCTCCACCGCTTGTTCGAGGCGGAGCGAGACCCCAGCGCCCGCCGGAGCCGCGTGTTCGATTTCACCGGCCAGCGCTGGCTCGGCCGCGTCACGGGAAACTACCGGAAGGCCGTCTTGGGCGGGTGGGGGCGGCTGAGCGGATGATGAAAAAGCGTCGGCGTTCTCCTGGAGCACAGCTTTAGCCTAGGTAACTGGGTGCGCCCACGCGAGGCTTTTCCGTCCGGAGCCAATTTTGCAAGACCTCAAGTTCTCTCTCGGAAACCGCGTCCATTGGTGAGTCCGTGCCTGCTACGGATCCGTCGCGCACGCCGCCGACGGATTCGCTTTACACCCCAGGGCAGAAACCTGCACCACCGTATAAATCTCTTCACCGATTCGCAAATAAGCATCGGCGTTAACGGAATGGCATCGCGAATCCAGAAGGGCGCGGGATGCGTCTTCATCTGTCATCCCGTCCGCGAAATAATACGCGGTTTTGGTCAGCTTGTTGATGAATGGATTTCTAGAGCGGCGAGCGGTCATCGGCGGCGGAAAACGGGAACCTTCTCTTTTACTTCGCACCTGTCGTCAGAGTTGCTCGCGTGTTCCAACGGAATGTTTTGAAACAACCGCTTTCGGGTCATGCCGCGATTGAAAAGACGGTGAATACAAATTCCTTCAAGCTTTGGAAAGGCCGGCCCAATCCGCTCGGCGCGACTGTCAATGAACACGGAGTGAATTTTGCTCTGTTTTCGGAGAACGCCACCGCGGTGGATCTTTGTTTGTTTGATGACGCGTCAGCCCCGTCGGAGACGATGCGGCTCCCGATGTATGAGCGGACCAATCAGGTCTGGCACTGTCTGGTCCCCGGGCTGAAAGCCGGCCAGATTTATGGATACAGGGTCCACGGACCATTCGAACCTTCCCAGGGACATCGTTTTAATCCTGCGAAGCTTCTCCTCGATCCCTACGCGAAAGCCATCACCGGTTTGGTGGCCTGGGGTCCGGAAATGTTCGGCTATGCGCAGGATGGAAGTGAGGATGCTGACCTCAAGCTGGATTCACGGGATAACGCGCCTTGCATGCCGAAGTCCGTCGTGGTGGACGATGCCTTCGACTGGGGGCGCGATCCGGTTCTCGACATCGGCCAGGCGGAGTCCGTTTACTACGAACTCCACGTCAAGGGATTCTCCAGGTTGTGCCCCCACATCCCGGAGGAAATCCGCGGCTCCTACGCGGCGCTCGCGCATCCGTTTGCCATCGACTACTTCAAAAAACTCGGCGTCACCGCCGTCGAACTGCTGCCGGTCCATCATTTCGTGAACGATGAGTTCCTGGAGAACAAGGGGCTGACGAACTACTGGGGTTACAATTCAATCGGGTATTTTGCTCCACATTCCGCCTATTCATCGACCGGCGTGGCCGGGGAACAGGTCCGCGAATTCAAGGAGATGGTCAAGGCGCTTCACTCCGCGGGCCTCGAAGTGATTCTCGATGTGGTCTACAACCATACCGGCGAGGGAAACCAGCTTGGGCCGATGCTCTGTTTTCGCGGCATCGACAACGCCGCCTACTACCGGTTGGTCCAGAATGACCGCCGGTATTATATGGACTACACCGGCACGGGCAACACCTTGAATATGCAGCACCCTTTCGTGTTGCAGTTGCTCATGGATTCGCTGCGCTATTGGGTCACGGAGATGCATGTGGACGGCTTTCGTTTCGATCTGGCTTCCACACTCGCGCGAGAGTTCCATGACGTTTCCAAACTCTCGGCGTTCTTCGATTTAATTCATCAGGATCCCATCATCTCGAAGGTCAAATTGATCGCGGAACCCTGGGACGTCGGCGAAGGCGGATACCAGGTGGGAAATTTTCCTGTCCTTTGGCAGGAGTGGAACGGCAAATACCGCGACTGCCTCAAAGCCTATTGGAAGGGCGACTTGGGCCTTTTGGGCGAGGTCGCGTATCGCCTGACCGGTTCCGCCGATTTGTTTGAATGGGGTGGCCGCCGCCCCTACGCGTCCGTCAATTTTTTGACCGCTCACGATGGCTTCACGCTGTACGACACGGTCGCCTACAATGAGAAGCATAACGAGGCCAACGGAGAGAACAATCAGGACGGCCACAACGATAATCGCTCCTGGAATTGTGGCGCCGAGGGTCCGACCGAAGACGAATCCATTAACACCCTTCGCCGGAAGCAACTTCGCAATTTCCTCGCCACCTTGCTCCTTTCCCAAGGCGTGCCGATGATCGTCGGAGGCGACGAGTTCGGTCGCACCCAGAAAGGAAACAACAACGCTTATTGTCAGGATAACGAGATCTCCTGGGTGAACTGGGAGCACGCCGCTTGGCAGAAGGCGCTGCTTGCCTTCACGCGCCGGCTCATTGAGGAAAGAAAGCGCCATCCCATTTTCCGTCGTCCCAAGTATTTCCAAGGTCGCCGTATCGTCGGCGACCAGATCAAAGATCTCATGTGGTTTAATACCGACGGGAGTGAGATGACCAAAGAGCATTGGCAGTCGGCCAACCGGTGCGTCGCCATGCTCCTCTCGGGGGATGCGCTGGACGTGCGGGATCCGCAAGGCGAGCCGGTTCGTGACGACACTTTCGTCTTCCTTTTCAATGCCTATCACGAGCAGGTCAACTTTGCGTTGCCTGGCAAAGAGTCTGTTCACTGGCAGCCTTTCCTCAACACGTATGAAGAGAGCGGCTTCCCGCAGGAGGCGCCTCTTTCAAGTTCTGGCGATGACTTCCCCGTGGAAGGTCGGAGCTTGTGCATTTTGCGCTTGGTCAAGGGGTCGCAGGACGACGCCCGCAACGTGGCTTGGAAGCGGACTCAGAAAGAGGACCCGGTCGCGCCGCCCGCGCCGCCGAAGCCATCGAAGCATGAGCCCATCGATCCCACAACGACCGGCCATCGCCTCCGGGCGAAGCAACCGCCACCCTCTCTCTCTGACCTTACGCAGGGCGCGGCAGGACACGAAGATCCGCCTCTGCGTTAGCCGATATGCTGGCGGGAAGAGTCGACATTTCGCACGTCCTCCCGCAAATAAACAACAGGAACGAAATTTCGCACGGTAGCGCGGCTTTAGGGGAAAAACGCATGCCGTTGGAGATGTGGTGTTTACGTGTGGCGTAATATCCTGGCACGCAAAATGTGATAGTATCAGGGAGTGCGGCTGGCGCGTTCTGCGCACGCGCCCAACCGGAGCCTGCAACGCATCACCAAACCCGAAGGCAGAAACACCAATCCCATCGCCCGGCCTCGCTCGTCGCGGCCGCCAACCAGGAGCAAGATTATGACAACCCCCGACAATCTTCGCCACACGAAGTTCCCGCTCAACAACGGCGCCGGCGCCATCCCGGCGCTCGGTTTTGGAACTTTGATCCCCGACCCTATCGCCACCAAAAACGCCACCAAGGCCGCGCTGGAGGCGGGGTTTCGCGCGCTCGACACCGCGGAGCGCTACGGGACTGAGAAAGAGGTTGGCGAAGCGATCCTGGAGGTGTTCCGGGCAGGGACGATCAAGCGCGACGATGTCTTTGTCGCGACGAAGCTCTGGAACACCAACCATCGTCCGGAGCGCGTCAAGCCGGCCTTCGAGGCGAGCCTCAAGAAGCTTCAACTCGACTACCTCGATCTCTATCTCATCCACACCCCTTTCGCCTTTCAACCGGGCGACACGCAGGACCCCAGGGACGCAAACGGCAACGTGATCTATGATCGCGGGGTGACGCTCCTGGACACTTGGGGGGCGCTCCAGGAACTCGTGACCGAGGGCAAGTGCAAGGCGATTGGCTTATCCGACATCAGCCTGGAAAAGGTCCAGGAAATCTCCGCCGCCGCGGCCATCAAGCCGGCGGTGGTCCACGTCGAATCCCATCCGTATCTTCCGGAATGGGAGCTCTTGGACTATTGCCGAAAGAATGGCATCGTCCTGCAGGTTTTCGCCCCGCTGGGTCATAACAGCGAGCCCAGCTTGATCGCCGATCCGATCATCACCGCGATCGCTCATCGCCTCGGCAAAACGCCCGCCCAAGTCCTGCTCGCGTGGGCCATCCAACGCGGAACGGCGCTCCTGACCACCACCAAGACCCCCAGCCGGCTCGCGGAAAACTTCGACGTCTCGACCCTTCCGGAAGACGCCATGCGGGAGATCAGCGAAGGAATCACCTCGCGGATCAGGTTCAATGCCGTCGTCCAGACCGGCGTTCCCGGATTCATTCCACGAGCCAAATAGACTCGAGGCGGGAATCACCCCAACAGTCCTTTTTGCAGCGCATTGATCGTCGCCGTTTTGTAGAGCGTTCCGAGCGTCGGCATATTGAAGCAGGCGTCCACAAAAAGCATCGCCGAGGCGTTGCACATCATGGCCACGAGGCCAATATGCGCGACCTCCGTCGCGAGATCGCCCATGAGATGCACGCCGAGCAATCTCTGGTCGTCCTGACGAAAGAGCAGCTTCAGAAAGCCGTCCTGGTCGCCGATAATCCGGCCCCGCGCGGTGTCCCGATAGTTCGCCCGTCCCACAATGTAAGCGATCCCCTTCTTTTTGAGTGATTCCTCCGTCTCGCCGACCATGCTGACTTCGGGGATGGTATAGATTCCGTTGGGCAGGAGCGGGGAAAGCGCGCTCATGCCCAGGCCGAGCGCATGACGGGCCGCCCGGCGGGCCTGCTCCATGCTCGTCGAGGCCAGTGCCGGAAAACCGATCACATCGCCGGCGGCATAGATATTCTCGATGTTTGTCTGGAAATGCTCGTTCACGGGAATAATCCCCCGCTCGCCGGTGGTCACCCCCGCTTTCTCGAGTCCCAGCTTCACGGTATTGCTTTGTCTTCCCGCCGCGACCAGCACCGCCTCCACGGTCAGCGCCGCGCCGCTCGAGAGTTCGAGCCGAACGCCGCCGGATTCCTGCGGAAGGCATTTCTGCACCCTTTCTTTCCAGCGAAAAACGATTCCGCTGCGTTCCAGCG
>Ga0302319_10026739_pt1 | contig 10153 bp, 8 predicted proteins | sample Bog_T0_2_FD_203319 | JGI IMG/M metagenome (GOLD analysis project Ga0302319, IMG submission 203319) | Peat permafrost microbial communities from Stordalen Mire near Abisko, Sweden - Bog_T0_2 | ecosystem: Environmental > Terrestrial > Soil > Wetlands > Peat | place: Sweden: Abisko, Stordalen Mire...
GACGTGGCAAAGTTAGTGACGGGCGTGGTGGTAGCGGCACCTGCGCCGGCCACGGCCGAGGCCTCCGCTGCGGGAACACCGGCAGCCGCGGAGCTCTTGACCAGCGGGCCGTTGCTGGTGGCGATGATGAGCGGAGCATACGCGGCCGCGCCAAAGAGCTGATCGGTGGTGGAGAGTTCGGTGCGCTGCTCCAGCCCGTTGATGTAGCCGGTAGGCTCGGCGACGTTGACGGTGCCGATAGCCGCGCGCAGGTTTTCGAGGCCCAGCCCGTAGCTGGTGAGCTGGTCGGGGTTGGCCTCAATGCGCACAGCGGGCTTGGCAGAGCCGCCGGTAAAGGTCTGGCCAACGCCCTGCACCTGTGCAATCTTCTGCGCCAGGATGGAGTCTGAGGCGTCGTACATCTGCGGTACGGTCGCTGTGGTCGAGGTGAGCGCGAGGATGAGGATGGGCGAGTCGGACGGATTGATCTTGCGGTAGGTGGGGTTGGACGGCATGTTCGCCGGCAACTGCGCGCGAGCCGCGTTGATGGCCGCCTGCACATCGCGCGCGGCTCCATTCACATCGCGGTTCAGGTCAAACTGCATGGTGATGCTGGTGGCCCCGGTGGAGCTGGATGAGGTCATCTGGTTCACGCCGGCGATGCGCGAGAACTGGCGCTCCAGCGGCGTTGCGACCGCGGAGGCCATGGTGTCCGGGTCGGCGCCGGGCAGCGATGCTCCGACGGAGATTACGGGGAACTCCACCTGCGGCAGCGACGCGACCGGAAGCAGCGTGTATGCCACAGCGCCGGCCAGCAGGATGGCGATGGAGAGCAGGAAGGTGGCAACCGGGCGCATGATGAACGGCGCGGAGAAGTTGATGCCGCCGATGGGCGCGTCTTCATCGGTGTGAAGTTCTTCGACGGAGGGTTCGTTGGTGCGCGGTTGTTCGTCGCCGCCGCGGGCCACGTTGCGCTCGTGCAGGTTCGCCTCGTCACCGGGACGCGTGGCGTCGGTGGGAGTGCGGTCGCCGGGTTGGGGGTCGTTGAGGCTCATTTGGAGGCGATGCTGTAATTCGGATTTGTATAGAACGTGTAAGTATCGGCGACGATTTCGACGTGCTGAAGATCAATTCGAGTGATTGCCGTCTTCGGATGATCGGACTCCGCCCCGAGAAGAAAGTGAACGACAACCGGACACTCGCGGGGGCCGGTATAGCGATTCGCCCTCCAGCTCTTCACGAAATCGACGGCTGCCAGATACAACATCGGCGGTCCGCTGATGGCTCTGACCGATGAGATTGTTCCATCCTGACCGAAGGATGCCATCAAAACCACATGCCCATGAACGTGAGCGGCTTTGGCAATGGGCGGATAGGCCAGTGGCGTTGATTCTTGAATTGATGTGAGACCGCAATTGGCAGACTGCGCGTGAGCAGTACTAAAGGTCATCGCCATACAAAGGAGTGCGGTCGCGCTGTGCGCGATACCCCACCCTTTCGCAAAGTGCGCGAAAGGATGGGCCACCCGACTGATCGAGTGTGTTGTCCTCGATTCAGGACCAGTCACGTTGCCGGCCTCCGTAGTCATAGCCTTCAATTTCCACGATCTGATCTTCATCAAAGACCGCGAACAATATCGAGACACGTCCCTCGAAGCCGATGCTGCGGAGGCCCGGTCTGAGGTTCTCACGGCGCTCGCCGCGGTGCGGTGCGATGGCGAGCTCTGCACTGAATTCCCTGAGCCGCCGGACATATCTGGCTGCCGTACGAGAGGTCGATTTGAGCGCAATGTATTCACGAAGTTCTCTTAGGTCTATACGAGCTTCAGGGGTCAACTGGACGCGATACAAAGGCTTTCTCCGCGGAGCCACGATCTACTCTTCTGTATCCAGTCCTGCGAACGCTTCTTCGATGGAGATGGCCCGCGAAGGATCGGCCCGCATTGCATCGTAACGCCGGACTCCTTCAGTACGAATCCACTCATCCAGATCGTCGGCTTGAATCGGAGGAAGAATGGTGTCGATCAACGCCTCCTCGATGACGGCACTCTCGTTGGTGTACTTACCGGAGGCCATCCTCGAACGCACCAGATCCGCTATGTCAGTAGGCAGGTCAATCACAAGCTGTTCTGTTGTTGGCATCGCGCGGCTCCTTGAGAAAAGTATCTACGCAGTAACAATTTTAGTCTCCATGGGCATGCTGCGGCCGGTGCTGGCCGCCGTGGGTGTGCTCGTAGAGTTCTTCGTCGGTCTTTTCCGTGCCCAGGTACTTGCGTCCGATGCGGTCAAAGAACAGATAGACCACCGGCGTGGTGAACAGCGTGAGCACCTGCGAGATGATCAACCCGCCGATGATGGTGATGCCCAGCGGCCGGCGCAGCTCCGAGCCCGTACCTGATCCCAGCGCCAGCGGCACCGCGCCCAGCAGCGCGGCCATGGTGGTCATCATGATGGGGCGGAAGCGCAGCAGGCAGGCCTGATAGATGGCCTCCTCGGGCTCCATGCCCTGTTCGCGTTCGGCCTCGAGCGCGAAGTCGATCATCATGATGGCGTTCTTTTTAACGATACCGATCAGCAGGATGATTCCTATGAGCGCAATCACCGAGAGATCGATGTGGAAGATGATCAGCGCGAGGATCGCACCCACGCCGGCGGAGGGCAGCGTGGAGAGAATCGTGACCGGATGGATGTAGCTCTCATAGAGCACGCCCAGCACGATGTACACCGTGATGAGCGCGGCGAGGATCAGCAGCGGCTCGTTGGTGAGCGAGGCCTCAAACGCGGCGGCGGTACCCTGGAACGCCGTGTTCACGCTGATGGGCAGCTTGAGCCCGGCGACGGCGGTGTTCACCGCGCTGACGGCATCACCGATAGACGAACCCGGCGCAAGGTTGAAGGAGATCGTCACCGACGGGAACTGTCCCTGGTGGCTGATGGAGAGCGCGGCAGGGTGGTCCACGATGCGCGTGAAGGTGGAGAGCGGAACCTGCGTTCCGTTGGAGCTCTTGACGTAGAGGTTGTCCAGGCCGGTCATGGTGCGCTGGAAGTTGGGTGCAACCTCCATCACCACGTGGTACTGGTTCAGCTGCGTGAAGATGGTGGAGACCTGGCGCTGGCCGAAGGCGTCGTCCAGCACATCGTCAATGTTCTGCGGTGTAATGCCGAGCCGCGATGCGGTGTCGCGGTCGATAATCAGCGTTGCGCCGAGTCCGTTAAGCTGCTGGTCGCTGGCGACGTCGGTGAGCTGGGGCAGCTTCTTGAGTGACGCGATGATCCGGTCGGTTGCTACGGCGAGTTCCGTGGCGCTGGCATCCTCCACGGTGTACTGGTACTGCGTGCGCGAGACACGGTCCTCCACGGTCAGGTCCTGTGAGGGTTGCAGGAAGGTCTGGATGCCGTGGACATCATTGACCTTGGGCTGCAGGCGCGCGATGACGGCCTGTGCGTCCGAGGAGCGCTCATCGCGGCTCTTGAGATCAATTTGGATGCGGCCGGAGTTCAGCGTGGAGTTGGTGCCGTCAATGCCGATGAAGCTGGAGACGTTGACGACGTCGGGGTCCTGGAGGATTACCTTGGCGAGCTGCTGCTGATGCGCTGACATGGCAGCGAAGGAGATGCTCTGGTCGGCCTCCGTGATGGCGAGGATTACGCCGGTGTCCTGCACCGGGAAGAAGCCCTTGGGCACGATGATGTACAGGAAGATGGTGAGCACGAACGTCGCCGCGGTGATGATGAGCGTGAGCGTCTGGTGGTCAAGCACCCAGCGCACGCCCCTGCCGTACTGCGCAATCACGTACTGGAACCATTCTTCGCTCTTGCGGTAGAAGGCGCTGCGCTGCGCGTCAGTCTTGTGCTTGAGCAGCTTGGCGGACATCATCGGCGTGAGTGTGAGCGAGACAAACGCCGATACCAGGATGGTGACCGCGAGCGTGACGGCGAACTCGCGGAAGAGGCGTCCGACGATGTCTCCCATGAACAGCAGAGGGATGAGCACGGCGATGAGCGAGACCGTCAGCGAGACGATGGTGAAGCCGATCTGTTCGGAGCCTTTGAGCGCGGCGTCCAGCGGCGACTCGCCCATCTCCAGGAAGCGATCGATGTTCTCGATCATCACGATGGCATCATCCACGACGAAGCCGGTGGAGATGGTGAGTGCCATCAGGCTGAGGTTGTTCAGCGAGTAGCCCAGCAGGTACATCACGCCGAAGGTACCCACGATAGAGAGTGGCACGGCGACCGCCGGTATGACCGTGGCAGCGAACGAGCGCAGGAAGAGGAAGATCACCATCACCACCAGCGCGATGGTGAGCAGCAGCTCGAACTGCACGTCTGCGACGGAGGCGCGGATGGTGCCGGTGCGGTCGGTGAGCACCTGCAGCTCCACGCCGGCAGGCAGCGACTGTTGCAGCTTGGGCAGCAGCTTCTGCACGCTGTCCACCACCGCGATGATGTTGGCGTTGGGCTGGCGCTGGATGTTGATGAGGACAGCCGGGCTCAGCTGCGCGGGTGTGTTGCCTGAAGCCGCCGTTCCCATCCACGCTGCCTGGTAGAGGTTCTCGGCGGAGTCCACCGAGTTGGCGACGTCAGAGAGCCGCACCGCAGCTCCGTTGCGGTACGCGATGATGACGTTGTTGTAGTCGCCGCTGTTGAGCAGTTGGTCATTGGCGCCGATGGTGTAGGCCTGGCGCGGGCCGTTGATGGAGCCCTTGGCCTGGTCTACGTTCGCTGTACCCAGCGCGGTGCGGATGTCCTCCAGCGACAGGCCATAACCGGCCAGCGCGGTAGGGTTGGCCTGGATGCGCACGGCGGGCTTCTGGCCGCCGGCGATGGAGACCAGTCCCACGCCGGAGAGCTGTGAGATCTTCTGCGCCAGCACCGTATCGGCAAGGTCCTCGACCTTGGTCAGGGGAAGGCTGCTGGAGGTCATGGACAGGGTAAGGATGGGCGCGTCGGCGGGGTTGACCTTGGCGTAGATGGGCGGGTTGGGCAGATCGGCGGGCAGGTAGGAGTACGCCGCGTTGATGGCCGCCTGCACGTCCTGCTGGGCGATGTCGATGGACTCCGAGAGTGAGAACTCCAGCGTGACGACGGAGCCGCCACCGGAGGAGGTGGAGGTCATCTGCTGCAGGCCGGGGATCTGGCCGAACTGGCGCTCCAGCGGCGCTGTGACCTTGTTCGCCATCACCTCCGGACTGGCACCTGGGTAGAAGGTGGTGACCTGGATGATGGGGTAGTCGACCTCAGGCAGAGCGGAGATCGGCAACTGCTTGTAGGCGACGACGCCCGCAAGCAAAATGGCCACCATCAGGAGCGTGGTGGCCACCGGCCGCAGGATGAAGGGCCGCGACGGGCTCATGGCTGGCCCTTTCCGTTGTTGGTGTGGGTTCCGGCGTGGGCACTCAGTGGCGTGGCTGGCGGCGGCTGGCTGGAGGTGGATGGGGCCGGAGCAGGTGCCAACTGCGGCGTCACATTGCCGCCGTCCACCAGCTTCTCCTGGCCGTCCACCACCACCTGCTGGCCGGCCTGCACGGCGCCGTCAGCGAGAACGGAGTTGGTGCCGATGACAAAGTCCACGTGCACCGGTACGGTGTCCACATGGTACGGAGTGCGGGGCTTGCCATCCTTGCCTGTGGTCGGGGCGTCAGCATCCGCGGCACTCGTCTTGTGTCCGGTGCTGCTACTGGCACCGGGAAGGTTCTTGCGCTTGGCCGCTGGCGTTGGTCCGGGGTTCACGACGAAGACATAGTCGCCCTGGGTGCCGGTGCTGATGGCCGCCGTAGGAACCACGATGGCGTTGGGCCGCTGCGTCAGCACCAGTCGTACATTCACAAACTGGTTGGCGAAGAGTGAGTTGTCAGTGTTGTCAAAGACCGCCTTGAGCTTGGCCGTGCCGGTGGTGGTGTCAATCTGGTTGTCGATGGTGAGCAGCGTGCCGGCGGCGATCTTGTGCGCGTCCGTGCGGTCATAGGCCTCGACAACCAACGGCTGCGCACTGGCCTTCATGGCGCGCTGCACCTGTGGCAGTTGATCCTCGGGGAGCGTGAAGATAATGGCGATGGGATGAATCTGCGTAATCACGACCAGGCCGCTTGAAGAGCTGCTGCCGGAGGTCGAGCCGGCGTTCACGATGTTGCCGGGATCCACCTGGCGCAGCCCCACCACGCCGTCAATGGGCGAGGTGATGCGGGTGTAGTTCAGGTTCACGCGCGCGGCCTCAATCGATGCCTGGTCCGCCTTGATGGTTCCGGCGGCCTGGCCCTCGTTGGAGACCTGAAGCTGCTGTGTCTCCTTGCTGACCACGCCGGCGTTATAGAGCGCGGTGTAACGCTGGGACTCGGCGGCGGTGTTCTTCTGGTTGGCCTCATCCTTGGCTAACTGGCCGATGGCCTGGTCCAGCGCGGCCTTGTAGGGCGCGGGGTCGATCTCCATCAGTAACTGGCCCTTGTGCACGTTCTGGCCCTCGCGGAAGTTCACATGCAGCAACTGGCCGCTGACCCGCGCGTTCACCGTGACCGTGTTGTAGGCGGTGACCGTGCCCAGCGCGGTGAGGAATACCGGTACGTTGCGTTGCTGCACCACAGACACCTGCACCGGAATGGGACGGCGGGCCTGTGCCGCGGCCTTGTCAGCCTCTGCCTGGGCGGCCTGTTTGCCCGCATAGATGCGCCAGCCGACGATGGCTACCAGCGCCAGCACAACGGCGATGATGATGATCTTGCGCAGGCCGCTGCCGTGCGGGGACTCGGTGCTGTCCGCTGGACGCTGGGTGAGCCGCGAGGATGTGTCGTTGGCGTAAGCCGGTTCCAGTTGGGTGGGCTCGGACATGTGGCTGGAGATGCTCCTGCGAAGAGTTTAGACCGCGCCCCGCTCGACGGCGAGGGGGGTTGCGGATGCTGGTTCCATGGAATGAGGATACGGGCGTTGGTATGTTGGTTGCCTGAGTCACCATCATACTGGCGGTATAGTGACTTATAGAACTAAAGAACAGTGTACTTGCGAGGCGTTCTGCACGCTGATGGTCAGGAGACGAAGATGACGCCTTTAGAGTCTCAGCTTTTGGAGTCTCCGGTGATTGGCGCCCCTGAGAACGGGAGAGAGGAGCGATCTGTCCCGGCCCTTTGCGTGGATCTGGACGGAACGCTGGTCAAGTCCAACACCCTGGTGGACTCCCTTCTGGTGCTGGCCCGCAAGCGTCCGATGGACATCCTGCGGCTGCCGGGATGGCTGGCCAAGGGCCGCGTGGTCTTCAAGCAGCGGGTGAGCGCCGCCGTACAGCTTGACGTGGAGCACCTGCCCTACAACCAACTTCTGCTGGAGTACCTGCGCAAGCAGCACGGCGCGGGCCGTCCGCTGTACCTGGCAACCGCCGCGGACAGCGTGCTGGCCGACCACGTCGCGGGCTTTCTGGGCATATTTGATGAGGTTCTGGCCTCGGACGGCGTGACCAACCTGTCTGGTGAGAACAAGCTCGAGGCGTTCCGCCGGCGCTTTCCGCAGGGCTTCTGCTACATCGGCAACGCCAGCCCGGATGCCTTGCTGCTGGCCGCCAGCCAGACGCCAATGGTGGCGAACCCGCACCTCTCCCTGCGCCGCCTGATGCGCCGCAGCGGCACGGTCTCCACGGCGAGCTTTATCGACCGCGCACCGCTGTTCAAGAGCTGGCTGCGCGCGGTGCGCCTGCACCAGTGGGCCAAAAACACGCTGATCTTCGTTCCGCTGCTGCTGGCCCACCAGTGGAATGCCGCTACCATCACCGGGGCAGTTGTCGCGTTCTTCAGCTTCGGGATGTGCGCTTCGGCGACGTACATCATCAATGACCTGCTGGATCTGGAGACCGACCGCAGGCACCCGCGCAAGCGGCGGCGTCCGTTCGCGGCGGGCGATCTGTCGGCGATTAGCGGGGTGTTCGCTGTGCTGGTGCTGATGGCCGCGGCGGCGGCGCTGGCAGTGGCGCTGCCGGCTATCGTGGCCGCGGTGGCCGGGTATGACGCGCTGGAGAAGCCCTACAGCTTCCTGGGCTGGCTAGGCCTGTACACGGTCACGACCCTGATCTACTCGCTGTACCTGAAGCGGCGGCTGCTGCTGGATGTGTTTGTGCTGAGCGGGCTGTATACCATCCGCATCCTGGCCGGATGGGGTGCGACGGGCGTGGAGGTCTCCGCGTGGCTGGCGGGTTTCAGCGTGTTCTTCTTTTTGTCCCTGGCATACGTCAAGCGGTTCAGCGAGCTCAAGAGCCTGGGCGAGCGTGGCGACGCCTCCACCAGTGGCCGCGGCTACACGATTGGCGACCTGGAGATGTTGCGCGCGCTGGGCGTGGGCTCGGCGTACGCGGCGGTGGTGGTGATGACGCTCTATATCAACAACGGTGCTAACGCGAGCGCGCTCTACCTACACCCTGTGCGGCTGTGGATGGTGGTGCCTGTGCTGCTGCTGTGGCTGAGCCATGTGTGGATGCTCGCCAGCCGCGGCCAGATGCATGACGATCCCGTGATCTATGCCGTCACCGACAAGCGCAGTCTGTTTCTCGGGGTGCTGATGGCAGCGGTGGTGTGGTTCGCGCTTTAGGAAGCGGTTTAGAATAAATTCATGCCGCCAAAGTACAAAGAGATTCAAACGCGGCTGGAGCAAGACGGCTGGAGAATTAAAGACCAGAAGGGCAGCCACATGCAGTTTGTCCACCCAATGAAGAAGGGCAAGATCACCCTCGCAGGAAAACCATCTGCGACTCCTCCAGACGGCACGTACCTCAGCATCCTCAGACAGGCAGGACTGGAAAAATGAGAGAGTATGCAGTTATCTACGAAAAAGGCCCTGTAAGTTGGGGCGCATACCTTCCCGATCTTCCGGGACTCGTTGCTGCGGGCGATTCATTGGAAGAAGTGCAGGCTCTTATCAAGGAAGGGCTTCAGTTGCATCTTGAATCCATGCTTGAAGATGGCGATCCGATTCCCGACGCTGCGTCTCTCGTGGGCACACTCAAAACAGATATTGTTGAAACGTGGCAGCCGCACCTCGCGAAGTCGGCTTAGGAACGCCAGTTGAACATTCCTCAACTCACAGACTTCTCGGAAGCTTCGCTCGACGCCGCTTTTGCAGCCGTACGTAAGGAAGCTGAGGCTGCTGTAGCATCTTCTGGTTTCGATATCGAGCAGTTCCGGTTGGACTGGCTGGGTCGCAAGCAGGGGTTTCTCAAGCAAATTAGCGATGCCTGGTTGAAAGCGGCTCCAATTGATGCCAAGAAGTTGATTGGACAACGATTCAATGCTCTCAAAGAGACGATTGAGCTGAAGCTCTCGTCAGAGGTCCTGCTAGATGAGGGAGAGCGCTCTTCCTTGTCCGCACTTGACCCCACTCTCCCCGGCACCTCCCAGCGCCTCGGCGCGGAGCATCCGCTCATCCGCACCTCGGCGGAGATCGTCAGCGTCTTTCAGCGGCTCGGCTACTCCGTCGCGCTGGGGCCGGAGGTGGAGACCGACTTCTACAACTTTGAGTCGCTGAACTTTCCGCCCAACCATCCCGCGCGCGACACGCAGGACACCCTTGTGCTCGCCGCTCAGGAGGCCAAGCCGCTCCGCGACCGCCTGCTGCTGCGCACCCACACCTCGCCGGTGCAGATTCGGTCCATGATCGAGGGGCCACCGCCGCTGCGGCTCGTGATCCCTGGCAAGGTGCACCGCAATGAGGCTGCCGACGCCACGCACTCGCCGGTTTTCCATCAGGTCGAAGGTCTCTGCGTGGACACCAACATCACCTTCAGCGATCTGAAGGGCACGCTCGACCACGCCATGAAGGCGCTCTTCGGATCGAGTGTCAAGACGCGCTTCTTCCCGTCGTTCTTCCCGTTCACCGAGCCGAGCGCCGACGTGCAGATTAGCTGCATCTTCTGCGGCGGCAAGGGCTGCCGCAAGTGCAAGCACTCCGGCTGGATTGAGCTGCTGGGCTGCGGCATGGTGGACCCCGCGGTCTTTCAGGCGGTCGACCAGCGGCGCATCGAGCTGGGCCGCGAGCCAGCGTATGACACCGAGAAGATCTCCGGCTTCGCCTTCGGCATGGGCGTGGACCGCATCGCCATGATGAAGTACGGCATCAGCGATATCGGGCTGCTGTACTCCGGCGACATGCGCTTCCTGGAGCAGTTCGCCTGAGCGCGCAGCGCTTGTCCGTGCGTGCGGCTC
>Ga0302319_10026740_pt1 | contig 10153 bp, 8 predicted proteins | sample Bog_T0_2_FD_203319 | JGI IMG/M metagenome (GOLD analysis project Ga0302319, IMG submission 203319) | Peat permafrost microbial communities from Stordalen Mire near Abisko, Sweden - Bog_T0_2 | ecosystem: Environmental > Terrestrial > Soil > Wetlands > Peat | place: Sweden: Abisko, Stordalen Mire...
TGGTGGCGACCGCGCCGGTGGCCAGGAACTGATCCGGTATCAGCAGCGTCGCGCGATCGAGTTCGCCGAGATGGCTGGGGTCGAGCAGCCAGGCCTTGAACTCTTGACCCAGCTTTTCATCGGCCAGGATGCGGTCGCGATCGATCTGGTTCTCCATCGGCGCTTCCTCGAACGCGTTCGATGGCGCGTCGAAATGAAACACCTTGAACAGATAGTCGGTGCGGAAATCCCGCGCCGTCGATTTCGACACATGAACGATCTGCACATTGGTCTCGATGCGATCGATGTCTTCGGGCCGCACCAGATCCAGCGGACCGTCGGCGGCTATCAGCTTCGCCGCGAGTTCCGCGCCGGTCTGTGTCAACTCGCCTGCGGCGAGCCAACGCCGCGCGATCTCGGCGCAGGAGATCGAATGGGTCGGCGCCAGCGGATTATCGCCTTTGGCCTTCAGCACAATGTTGAGCGTCATCGGCAGGCGCGGCGAAATCGCATCCTCGCCGGTCGTCTCGGGAATGTCGGTGCGCACCAGCCGGTAGATCAGCCGGACTTCACCGCAATTGGCTTCGGAGACATAGGCGCGATCCATCCGGTTGACGATGCCCGCCAGCACGAAGCGCGCATGATCGGAATAAAGCGGTTCGCGGTCGAACAGCTGAAAATCGTAATAGCTGCCGACCCCGATGGATTGGTCCGGAAGCAGGGCCTCGTGCCGTGCGATGTATCGATCGAACTCGGCGTCGAGCGCCTTGCGGACGGCAAGCATCGACGGCAGCGCGAACAGATCGCCGCCGGTGAGCGGGGCGTCGCCCGAACGCGCCGGCGCGAGCACATGGCCGAGCCCAAATCTGCCGCGATCGAGTTCGCGCAGCGCCGAGGGATCGATAATCGCGGTGCCGCGCTCCAGCGCCGCCGCGCTTTGCGCGGTGCGTACGGTGCAAACGCTGGAGAGCAGGATGAAGACGGCAACTAGATATCGCACGCGGTGCCCGTGTCCTTCCAAAGCAACCGCAGCCGCCAATCGAGGCGTACTGCAGGTGGCGTTTGCTATGCAGCAATATAGCCGAAATGGAGGCGGGCGGTCGCGCGATTATCGAGCGCTCATTTCACCTTTGTTGAAGTTACGGAGATGTGACCGGCGTCAACGCCCGACCACCAGTCCCCTGCTGGTCACGACCACCCAGCGGCCGTCCTGCCGCCGGATGGCATCGATGCGGCCGAGACCGGGCACTGGATCGCCCGGATGGACCTCGAACATGCCATCGCTGCCTTCGATATAGGCCACGCCGCCCGCGATTCGACGCAGCAGCCAGCCGTCCACGATCGGCAGCCTCGCGACCGCCGGCTTGGGGGCCACGGCCGGCGTAATCGATCCGGTGGCGTCCTTCGACACGATCCGCGCCTCGGCAGCCGGCGCGGCAACGGGCGGCGGCGCGTCGCGGAGAAGTTCCAGGGCTTCGCTCAGTCTTCCGAGTTTGGAGGTTGGATCGGTCTGCGCCTTCTCGATCTTTTCCAGACGTTCGCTGGTTTTGCTGAGCTGGGCCAGGCTCAGCCGGGACGTATTTTCGACGCTGGCTTTCAGCGCCTGGATCGCGGTGTCGATCCGCGCCACGGAGGCCTCGACCGCGCGGTTTTGGTCGCTTGCGATCTCATTGCCAGCCATTCGCGGCAGACCGTAGATCAACACTGCGCTGCCGAGCGCGCCTGCTACCGCGGCCACCGCAGCTACCGCCGCCAATGCCGAAAGGCTTCCCTTGCCCGGGACCGCTGGTTTCGGTGCGGAGTTCGGTTGCTGGCCGGCTCCGTTGCCTTCCCAGGCGCGGTTGCCGGTTGCCGTGTTGATGACCTTGGCGGGAGCCCGCAAGGCATCGGCCGGCGCCGCCTCGGGCTTCGCCGCGCCTGCTATGCCTGCGCTCAGCGCCGGTGTTTCGCCGCTGCGGCGATCCCCGGCGACCGGGGACGCGACATCGCTGGATCCCGGCACCACGGCCGGCGCCGAAACCGCCGCGGGCTCGATTTGCGCAGCCGATGGACTGGGGGCAGCCCAGCCTGCGCCAAGAGAACCGGATTCGCTGCTGGTTGGGTCCGCCTGTTGATCACTCACGGTCAAATCTCCATTCAGGGTTGACCATTTGGTAACTTTACTTGCTTGCGAATTCGTTACCCGGGCCCGACTTTAGGTAGTTCTACCAAGGCGTCCGGCACGGCCCGGCGCGGCGGCATCGGCAGCCGGTGCGATGCACGTTTGCGCTACCAGATTTCCCGACTAACATGGGCGGGAACCAGGCAGGGAACTTCATGGCCATCGAGAAGTGCATTAACGAATATGGCACCGGCGATGTCATCTTCGAGGAAGGTTCGACCGGCCGCGAGCTGTTCGTGGTGCTCGATGGCGAGGTCGAGATTGCCAAGCTCAGCGGCGCCGGCAAGACCGTCATCGTGACGCTGGGCAAGGGTGAGTTCTTCGGGGAGATGGCGGTGATCGACGGCTCGTCGCGCTCGGCCACCGCGATATCGGCCGCCCCCAACACCCGCGTAATGCGGATCAATCATGCCCGCTTCGTCTATTTGGTCAGCCAGCAGCCGGCCTTTGCACTGATGATCATGGATGCGCTGAGCAAGCGGCTGCGCCGTTCCAATGAAGTGACGTTCAAGGCGGCCCATCCATGAGCGACCGCAAGCCGAGTCCGTTTCCCGTCTTGCTGAACAACGACGTCTGCTCGCTGATCCAGGCGGCCGAGGACGTCTACCAGGTCCGGTTCAAGAACCGCGCCGCCAATGCCTATCTGGTGCGCGGAAAGTCCCGCAATATCATGATCGATGTCGGGCTGTCGTCGAACTTTCCGGCCCTTAAGGAATGCCTGCTTCATCTCGACTGCCCGCCGGAAAAGATCGACATGGTCATTCTCAGCCATGAACATCTCGACCACATCGGCGCCGCCTGGCATTTCGGCGGCCGCACCATCATCGCCGCGCATCGGCTCGCCGCCAACAAGATCATGCTGCGCGACGACTTCGCGATGCTGCGCAAGATGTTCAACGAGCCCGACGTCCCGATCAATGTCGATATCTGGCTGGAAGAGGGCAACCTGCTCGACCTCGGCAATTTCCGCCTCAACGTCATGTACACGCCCGGCCACACCTCGGCCTGCATCAGCCTGTTCGACCAGGAGCAGGGACTGTTGTTCGCCGCCGACACCTTGATGCCCGGCGGCGTGATGGGCGGGGTGTTCGGGTCAGGCAGCATCGCCGACTACATCCAGTCGCTGGAACGGCTCAAGGGATTGAACTCGAAAATCCTGCTGTCCGGGCACGGCCGGCTGTCCGACACGCCGCAGGACGATGTCCGCATCGCGATCGCACGCTCGCACGGGCTGTTGTCTGATACCGCCCAGCTTTTCGACGCGCTCGATGCACGGTCGAATTTCGAGCCGATCATGCAATCGGTGCGCGATCTCAACAAGCTCGACGACAACTGAGGCCGGCTCCATCGTGATCCGCCTGGCTCGCCGAGCGACCGTCGGCGAAGGCAAAGGTTTTCGCGTTATTGTGCTGGATTGCTACCGGTCCGGGACGGCGTCGTTAATACATTTTCAAATTGATTGCGGCGGCACGGCTGTCGACCGGCACGGTACGACCGCGCCGGCGTCAAACTTTCCTCGTATGTCTCGTCAGACTGCGATCGGGGCCAACCTAAACCATGGACTAGCCAGCTTCGGTGTTAAAGATCTATTCGCTGGCGCGTCGGGCGATCGCCAATACGCTGCTGATCTGCGCTTCGGCGCTGATCTGTTACGTCGCGATGGAGTACGCGATTTTTCGCGTCATGCTCCCGGTCGTACCGCTGGACATCCATTCGCCGCTTCCGGCGGTCGCCGACGTCCTGATGCAAACCACCAAGTCCGACTACCTGCCGCGCGATTATATCGCGCTGCTCGGCGACTCCTATGCGGAAGGTTACGGCGACTGGCTGCAGCAGGTCGGTAGCAAGCGGAAAGGACCGTTCCATTCGGCCGACATCATCCACCGGCGGACCGGGCGCGACGTCGTGACCTTCGGCATCAGCGGCGCCGGCAGCGCGGAGGCCATGGTGATGCGACCGGCCGAGGTCTTGCCTTCGTCGCCATGTTCGGTATTTCCCGCGATCGACCCGCCGCGGCAGATGTTTGTCTATTTCTACGAAGGCAACGACATCGAGGACAATCTCCGATTCATCGACCGGGTGAGCAAGCGCTACGGCTCCAGCGATCCGCAGGCGATCGATCGCTATCTGGCCGAACAATATGCGGGCTCGCCGCTGCTGCGCTGCCACGCGCAATTCGCCCAGACGACATTCAAGGAGGCGGAGTTCCTGTCGCAGTACTACATCACTGGATTTTCCATCGCGACTTGCGGGATGCCGATTCCGAGCCGGAACCACATCGTGGTCGGCGGCCAGACCATCGAGACCCCGGCGCTGCAGGGCGCGGCGCCGCATTTGCCGGAGGCCAGCATCCGTGTTGGCATGGAGGTGTTCGCGCGCTCGCTGGCGTGGCTGCGCCAGCGCTTCGCGCAGGTGCCGATCACGATGGTCTACGTGCCCTCGCCGCTCTCGATCTATCGCCACGCCGCAGACGATATCTCCTTTTGCAGCGTTACCGGCGGCGGCGTTGCCCCCAGGGCCGTCACGGAACGACACCACGATCTGATCCGCGACATGGTTGCTGGCATCAGCGCCGAGCAAGGCGTCGACTTTGTCGATGCCACGCCGGCGTTGCGCGCGGCCGCCGAGAATCGCGTCATTCACGGCCCGCGCGACTGGGACCACCTGAACCAGACCGGCTACGAGGTGCTGGGCACGCTGGTCGCCGCGCAGTTCCAGACGAATCTTGGGGATTGAGCAGCAGCGTTTCGAAAGTTCTTGTCATATCGGCATCCTCCCCGACCTCATCCTGAGGAGCGTCGCGCAAGCGATGCGTCTCGAAGGATGGCCAGAAACGACGGCCTGCCATCCTTCGAGACGCAAACCTTCGCCCTCCGGACAAAGGTTGCTGCTCCTCAGGATGAGGACCGTGAGCTGTAACGATTGGCTTCATGCAATCGATCTATTGGATCGCGGGTCGATCATCTCTTACATCAGCACCGGCGCGTCCGGCAGTTCGTTCGGGCCCGGTGCCTGCCTCGGAAAATACTTCGCCAGCTGGGTTGAGACCGCCGCGATGCCCTTGATCGCGCCGGCTTCGAAATTGCCTGCCCTGAAATCGCGCTCCACGTCGGCGCAGATGCGCTTCCAGCCGCTGACGCCGACAGCTGCATCGATGCCGCGGTCGGCGACGATCTCGACTTTGCGGTCGGCCAGCAACAGATAGATCAGCACGCCGTTGTTGTGGGCGGTGTCCCAGATCCGCAACTGCGAAAAAACATCCAGCGCCCGCGCCCGCGCCGATTGGCCCTTGAACAACGGCACGCCGTCGAGCGCGCCTTCCACGACGAAGCGGACCTGCCCGGAATGGGTCGCTTCCCCGGCCTTGATCGCCTGCTCGATCGCCGACAGCACGTGGGGCGGGAACACGCGCCTGGCCCGCCAATGATGTTCGACGAGATGCTTGCCGATCCGCCTGATGCCCATATTGCCAGCTCCAACCCTACCAACTCCCCGACGCGCCGCCGCCGCCGAAGCTGCCGCCACCGCCGCTGAAGGAGCCGCTGTCGCTCGAACCGCGGCCGCCGGAGAATCCACCACCACCGATAAAGCCTCCGCGGCCGCCCGCGGAGGCGATGCTGTCGCCGACCATGGTGAAGACAAAGGCCAATACGGAAGCGACCAGCGACAAGGTCAGGGATCCCAGAAGAAACCACGCGAGCACCCCGATAACGCCGCCGGCGGCGACCGAACCGATCAGCCGGCCCAGCGTGGCGCGCAGGATGGCGCCGACGATGAACACGGCGAAGATCAAGAACGGGTTGAACAGGTCCCCGATCGACCCGGACGAGCCGGTATTTTGCCGCGGCGCGGGCGCAGGCAGTTTTTCGCCGTCGATCACGCCGATGATGCGATCGACGCCGGCCGAAATGCCGCCGGCAAAATCGCCGCTCCTGAATTTCGGCGTGATCACCTCCTCGATGATGCGTTCGGCGGTGGCGTCGTTGAGCGCGCCTTCGAGGCCGTAGCCGACCTCGATGCGCAGCTTGCGATCGTCCTTGGCGACCACCAGGAGCGCGCCGTCGTCGATTTTCTTGCGCCCGATCTTCCAGGCTTCCGCCACCCGGATCGAAAACTGATCGATGGTCTCAGGCGCCGTGGTCGGCACGATCAGCACCGCGACCTGGCTGCCCTTGCGCGACTCCAGATCCTTCAGCCGCTGGGTCAGCGCGTCGATATCGCTTGGCGAGAGCGTCGCGGTCTGGTCGACCACGCGGCCGGTGAGCGGCGGCACCGCGACGTCGGCCGCGGCCACGGAAGCCCAGCACAGCATGAGCGCAAGGATGCAGGCTCTCGCAGCGTTCATCGCGGGCCGATCGGGTTTTCGGTTTGTCGCACTATTTCGCAGGAGCCGGAGCCGAATTGAAATCCACCTTCGGCGCGGTCGAGATTTCCTTCTCGTTGTCGACGGTGAAATTCGCCTTCTCTTTATACCCGAAAGCCATCGCCGTGAGATTGCTCGGGAACGAGCGGATCGTCACATTATAGTCCTGCACCGCCTTGATATAGCGGTTGCGCGCCACCGTGATGCGGTTCTCGGTGCCTTCGAGCTGCGCCATCAGGTCGTGGAACAGCGCATCGGATTTGAGCTGCGGGTAATTCTCGGTCACCACCAGGAGCTTCGACAGCGCGCTGGTCAATTCGCCCTGCGCGGCCTGGAACTTGGCGAACGCGCCGGGATCGTTGACGAGTTCCGGCGTGGCCTGGATGCTGCCGACCCTGGCGCGGGCATTGGTGACGCCGAGCAGCACGTCCTTCTCCTGCTGCGCAAAGCCCTTCACCGAATTGACCAAATTGGGCACCAGGTCGGCGCGGCGCTGATACTGGTTCAGGACTTCGGACCAGGCCGACTTGACCTGCTCGTCATTGCTCTGGATGGCGTTGTAGCCGCAATTGGTCAGGCTCAACGTCGCCAGCGCCGCCAGCACGGTCCATAGTCTACGCATCGCGTTCTCTCCCTGTGTCGTTCGGCAAGCTAACAGAACGAGTCCGGATAAGCCGACAAATATTTTATCCTCATGGTGAGGAGGCGCTCCCGCGCCGTCTCGAACCGCTCCGATGCGGCCTCATCCTGAGACGCGGTGATGGCGCCGCTCCCAGGATGAGGAGCAACAGTCACTTTGCCGCCGCCTTCGCATCCCGGATCGCCTGCCAGACCTTCATCGGCGTCAGCGGGGTCGGCAGGTTCGCGATGCCGAGTTCGGCGAGCGCGTCCATCACGCCGTTGACGATGCAGGGCGGCCCGCCGATCGCACCCGATTCGCCGCAGCCCTTGGCGCCCAAAGGATTGGTGCGGCAGGGCGCGGAGTCGTCGAGCGTGACCGCGATCGGCGGAATGTCGTCGGCGCGCGGCAGGCAGTAATCCTGGTAGCTCGCAGTCAACAGCTGGCCCTCCGGATCGTAGCTGACGCCCTCATACAGCGCCTGGCCGATGCCCTGCGCGACGCCGCCGTGAACCTGCCCCGTCACCAGCATCGGGTTGACGGCAATGCCGACGTCGTCAACCGTGGTGTAGCGCACCACGCGGGTGATGCCGGTCTCCGGATCGATCTCGACCTCGCAGATATGGGTGCCGTTGGGCCAGCTCGGTCCGTCGACCTCGCCCTCGCTGTCGACGCTGAGGCGGCCGCCGCGCTCGTCCTTGGCGATCTCGAACAGGCCGATCCGCTTGTCGGTGCCGACCACCGTGAGCCAGCCGGAGCGATATTCGATGTCCGCGGCCGAGGCTTCCAGCATCTGTGAGGCCTTTTCGCGCGCCTTGGCGACGAGGTCATTGGTCGAGACCGCCACTGCGGTGCCGCCGACGAACAGCGAACGCGAGCCGACGCTGCCGAATCCGACTGCGAGATCGGTGTCGCCCTGCACGACATCGATCTTGTCCAGGGGGATGCCGAGCGAATCCGACACCATCTGGCTGTAGGTGGTCTGCAGACCCTGCCCCATCGCCTGGGTTCCTGAATGCAGGACGATGCGGCCCTCAGCGGTGGCATGCAGGCTGACTTTTTCGGTGTGGACGCGGCCGCCGGTCCATTCGATGTAGCTGGTGAGGCCGCGGCCATAGAGCAGGCCCTTCTTCTTCGCCGCCTTTTTTCGCGCGGCAAAGCCGTCCCAGTCGGCGAGCTTCGAGGCCCGCTCCAGCATGTGCGCGAAGGCGCCGGAATCGTAGACCTGGCCGACCGCGTTGGTGTAGGGCATTTGCGATGGCTTGATATAATTGACCTTGCGGATGGCGCGCGGATCAATTCCGATCTGGCGTGCCGCTGCGTCCATCAGCCGCTCGATGATGAAGACGCCTTCGGGGCGGCCGGCGCCGCGATAGGCGCCGACCGGTGCGGTGTGGGTCATGACCGCCTTGATCTCGTAATGCACCAGCGGCAGGTCGTAGACGCCGCTCTGCACGAACGGCCCGAGCACAAGCGGAATCACGGTGCCGGTGCCCGAGAGATAGGCACCGGTGCCGCCGACCGAGCGCACGCGGTAGGCCAACACGCGGCCCTTGGCGTCGAGCGCGAGTTCCGCCGTCGAGGTGAGATCGCGGCCATGGGTGCCGCCGACGAAATCGTCGGTGCGGTCGCCGCGCCAGCGCACTTTGCGCCCAAGTTTTGTCGCGGCATAGGCGACGATGCCGTCTTCCGGATAGAGGCTGGTCTTGTGGCCGAAGCCGCCGCCGATGTCGCCGACCAGCACGCGGATCGATTCCTTCGGCCGCTTCAGGATCGCTTCGGCGAGAAGGTCGCGGGTCGAGCCCGGCGTCTGCGACTGGGTGTGCAGGATCAGCCGGCCGGATTTCTTCTCAATCTCGGCAAAGGTCGAGCGCGGCTCCATCGCCGACGGCACCAGCCGCTGGCTGACGAGATCGAGCGACACTTTGTGCGGCGCGCTGGCAAATGCCGCCTCGACCGCGGTGGCGTCGCCGTAGCTCATGGCGGCCGCAATATTGTCCGGCGTACCTTCCCAGACCACCGGCGCCCCGGGCTTGATCGCCGCCAGCGGATCGACCACCGCGGGCAGCACCTCATATTCGACCACAATGGCCTCGGCCGCGCTCTGCGCCGCGACTCGCGAACTCGCCACCACGGCGGCGACCGGCTCGCCGGCAAAGCGAACGACCTCGTGGGCCAACAGGCGCCGCGGCGGCGCCGTCATCGGCTTGCCGTCGGGCCGCGGAAACACCAACAGCGTCGGCAACGTGCCGATGTCCTCGGCGACCAGGTCCGCGCCGGTATAGACCGCCTGCACGCCGGGCATTTCAGCCGCGGCCTTGGTATCGACGGCGACGATCTTTGCATGGGCATGCGGCGAGCGCAGCACGTGCAGCCACAGCGTCCCCTCTTCCGGCCTGTCGTCGATGAATTGCCCCTTCCCGGTCAACAGCCGCTGGTCCTCGAGCCGCTTGACGGGCTGTCCCGCTCCGAAACGCATATTGCCGGGAAGAATGTTCATTGCGCTGGTCCTCTGGTCTCTCGTTCGATCGGGCCGTGTTGTAGCGGATAGGCAAGCTCCAGGCCAACCCCTGGGGTGGCACAGGAAATCGTCACAGCCGGGCCAGTCCCGGCCATGACCAGGTTGCATCCGGACGCGCTCCAACGCTCCGTCGCCCCATGAAAGCCCAGTCGGAAGCCCCGCTCCAAATATGCTTTCGCTTTCGGAAGCTTACCGGACCTGGCCAGACCTGTTGTTGACCCGACCCTGTTGCGAATGACCCGAAACGAAAATCACACTTCGATAATGATCTTTGCTCGCCTCGCATCATGAGATAGTCGTCGCCGCTAGAAAACCGATGGGCTCCTGCAGGGCGTTTATCCCGTGAACTTGCCAAAACGCATTCTCGTCCTCGGGCCTAGCGGGGCCGGCAAGTCGACGCTGGCACGGTTTATTGGATCTCGGCTTGACCTGCCCGTCGTTCATCTTGACGCTATCCATTGGAAGCCTGGCTGGGTGAAGACCGAAGTAGGGCAGCTTCGCGAGAGGGTT
>Ga0302319_10026743_pt1 | contig 10152 bp, 7 predicted proteins | sample Bog_T0_2_FD_203319 | JGI IMG/M metagenome (GOLD analysis project Ga0302319, IMG submission 203319) | Peat permafrost microbial communities from Stordalen Mire near Abisko, Sweden - Bog_T0_2 | ecosystem: Environmental > Terrestrial > Soil > Wetlands > Peat | place: Sweden: Abisko, Stordalen Mire...
AAGTGCATTGAGCGCTGCAATGAACTGGTCTAAGGTGATTCCGGCCTGGCGAAGGATGGCTTCCAAAGTTCCCGGCGCCACTGACGGATGAAGTGGAACGGTCACCCGGACAATGCCGCGTCCCAGCCTGACGTGTGAGCCGTCCTGCCGAAGAATCCTGAAGTTCGCCCGTTCCAGCGCCCGCACGACATCGGACCCGGAAACACCGCGAGGCAGCCTCACGCCGCAGCCAGAACCGGATCGTCCACAAAGTGTAGCCGCAAGTGTCTCGGCAGTTCGCCGGGTTCGAAGTGGACAGCTACGGCTTCGCGGATATTCCGCTCAAGGTCGCTGAGCCGTTCCGCCTGCGTCGTTATGCCCCCGCACCCGCCGGGATCGTCCCACGACGCCACCAGAAGGCCCGTGTCTTCGCAGGTGCTTATGCTGATCGTGATCTCGTCCACCACACCCCAGTGTATCGTGTCACCGAAGCCTCCGGCCGAAGTGACGCTAATTCGAAATCATCGCGACGGAGCCACAGGGATCAGTGCGCCCGGACCGGCATCCATTGGCATCCACAATTACGGCGAGCGGGTGCGAGTTCACGGAGTCGGCGCGGTCGAGCGAGAAAATCTGTATGAACGCACTGATGTGCGATAGACTAGCGCACTATGCGGATGGCCCGTTGGATCCTGCCCTTTCTCTTGCTCAGCGCCGTGGCTCTTGCGCAACCGGCCGACACCGGTACTGCGCACAAAGCGGTCGCTACGGCTTTGCTCAACTCGAATAACACCGGAGCCGCGCACCTTGCCTGCCCCGCTTCCATCTTTCCCGAGCCGACGTCTACCCCGCCAGGCGGCGGTCCGCCCAGAACTGCAGGTGCCCCCGCGGCCGGTCGTGGGGCGGCCGGAGGACGTGGCGCTGGTGGGCGAGGCGCGCCTCCGCCGCGCGAAAACTGGTATGCCGAAGGTGGGCAGGTGTTTGACAACCTCTATATGCTCACGACGAAGGCCAACAGCGCCTGGGCCGTGAAGACCTCCGCAGGCATCATTTTGATCGACACCCTGTTCGGTTACGCCGCGCAGGACGAAATTGTGGATGGCATGAAGAAGATGGGGCTCGATCCCGCCGATATCAAGTACATCGTCGTCAGCCATGCGCATGGCGATCATGATGGCGCCGTCAAATTCCTGCAGGACACTTACCATCCGCACGTCATCCTGGCGCCCAAAGACTGGGAACTGGCTGCCCGGCAAGCCACTCCTTACACCCATGATATGGACGCCTCGGACGGACAGAAGCTCACTCTGGGCGATACAACCATCACGATTTACTTCACTCCGGGCCACACCGGCGGTACGCTTTCCTTTCTGGTTCCAGTGAAAGATCACGGCGCGCCGCACGTCGCGATGGAATGGGGCGGGACGGCGCTGAGCGGCAACACATCGAAGGAAATGCTGCAGTCTTATATATCGAACGCCGCCCGCATGAAGGATATCGCCGATGGTTCCGGCGCCGACGTGATTATCGGCAACCACACCGAATACAACGATGCGCTGACGCTGCTGGAGCGGACCAAAGCGCGAAAACCCGGCGATCCCAACCCTTGGGTGGTCGGCAAGGTTGAAGTCGGCAAGTATCTTACCGTCGTCGAAGAATGCGCCAAGTCCTGGCTCGCAATCGACGAAGGCCGCCCCTGAAAGGATTATGCAGATGAGACACGTTGTGGTGTTCGCGACATTGATAGGTGTGGCTGCGCCCTGGCCCATGTCAGCAAAGCAATATGATGCCCGCCGCGCGGGCGACGTTATCCGGCTCGAAGACACGAGCAGGCGCATGGTGGTATCGGTCGTCCCTTCAATGGGGAACATCGTGTCCGAATTTTCGGTCAATGGCCGGAACGTGTTGCGCTGGCCGTACACATCCCTCGAGGATTACAAGGCGCGCGGTGGCGGTCTCAACGGCATCCCGTTCCTGGGACCGTGGGCCAATCGTCTGGATGAACAGGCGTTCTACGCGAACGGCAAGAAGTACACCTTCGACATGGAACTGGGCAATGTGCGCGGCGCGATTCCGATCCACGGGTTCCTGAGCGCGACCGACCAGTGGCAGGTGACGGAAGTGAAGGCCGACGGCAAATCGGCATGGGTAACCAGCAAACTCGAAGTGTGGAAACAGCCAATGTGGATGAAGCAGTGGCCGTTCGCCCATACGATCGAGATTACGCATCGACTACAGGACGGCGTGCTGCAGGTGCAAACGAAGATTACCAACCTGAGCGCGGAGCCGATGCCGGTCGGGGTAGGATTTCACCCGTACTATCAGCTCACCGATTCGCCCCGCGAAGACTGGACCGTCACCATCCCGGCGAAAACGCACTATTTGCTGTCGGGCACCAAGCTTCCGACCGGCGAAACAGAGGCTGTCGAGAAGTTGTTTCCGAACCGGCAGGGCACGCTGAAGGACTACAACCTGGACGACGTGTTCGGCGATCTGGAGCGCGACGCGCAGGGCCGCTCCCACACGATCGTCAAGGGCAAGGAGCAGATGCTGGACATCATGTTCAGCCCGAACTATCGGGCGCTGGTGGTCTACTCACCCAATCCGACCGGCCAGGGTCTCGGGGGCAACGCCCCGCAGAATCCGAACCCGCCTGCGCGCGGCGCGGTTCCGGGACGCGGAGCAGCGGGCGGGGGCGGACGCGGCAGAGGCGCGCCCAATCCGCTCGCGACGCCGAACTACATTTGCATCGAACCTATGCCGGGTATCACCAACGCGATCAACCTGGCGCAGAAGGGCACCTTCAAGGATCTGCAGTCGGTCGCGCCTAATCAGACTTGGGAAGCGAGCTTCTGGGTGAAGCCCAGCGGTTTCTAACGCTCTGCCTCGGGGGGATGCCGCATCATCAGTTCACAGCCGATTCAGTTGCTCCCCGTGGGGCCAAGGCTTCGGCCTTGCCGCCGGGCTTCCGCCTACCCCTCGGCTTTGGCCTTTTGAATTTCTCCCACCTGGATTCGTGGTCAGAATCAATGCGGCCGATCTAACTGAATGCAGATCGAGCGCAAGGTCGGAGGGGCGCACCAGCACAAACCTGTAACCCCGGCGAATCAGCTGAAATGCAATTCGGTCGACAGACCAGGTACCGTCCTCGACAACGACGAGCGTGTTCTTGCAGGCGCGGCCACTTTGCATCGCCGCGAGTATAACGCCGCGCGCCGTCCGCCTGGAGCCTATTCGGCCCGTCGGACTGGCAGGCAGCATGAGCGGACGATTCACCGCCGCGGACGGATGGCCGGTGTTCCCGGATACAGCCCCCCTTTCCCCGACCAGCCTCTGCGCGCCGTCCGGCGACGGAACCAGGCAGCTAAATCCCTTGTTCGTTCCGGCTGTAGGAACAAGAATGCTCAAAACACACCGTCTCTCTAGAATCGCGGTCATGGGAGCCCGGATCATCGTCAGCGCCAATCCCAGGGCCAGGCAGGCTAAGGAGAACCGGACGATTGCGCTGATTATCGGAGCCATTGTAGGCCTGTGTCTCTTGACCTGCCTGCTGATCGCGGCGGACATGCGCATCGACCTGTCGGAGCTTGAGCCGAAGCGAGCCGGCACGGAAGCCGGAGCATCGCTCGTCGGGTGGGCTACCCTGGATTCAGAGAAGCCCGCTGATCTTCCCAGGGGCAAGGTCCGCATGTTGGGATACAGGATGGATGGCTATCAGGCTGTGCCCGACGGCACGCCCGTGAAGATGTTCATGCTGATGCCGGACAACTCCTGCATGCGGCGCACCGCATTCCCGATGAGATGGTCGAGGTATGGCTGGAAGCTGGCAGGACGGTTCCCTATCGCGACAGGAGCATGGTCTGGACGCAAGGAATTCTTCGCCACAGGCAGCCCGATGCGGCTGAAGGGATCGCCGCTTATGCGATGGACCACGCCTCGGTCGAAAGCGCCACCGACCGCGACCTCGGACAGTGGTTTGTCCCCCGGCGAGCGGACTGAAGCCGTCTGCCGTCAAAGATAGTTCGTTCACTTTCCGCTTCCGGCCGCCTGTCCGAATTCACTAAAATTGGTACAGTGCCGCATGGTACAAGCACAACAGTTCGAAAGCATGCTGAAGACCCTGATAGTCGACGACGAACCGATCGCAAGGCGCGTACTGCGGGATGAACTGGCGACGCTTCCGGACGTGGAGATCGTCGGCGAAGCGGAGAATGGCGAGGCTGCGCTCACGGAGATCGAGAGTGAACGTCCGGACCTCGTGCTGCTCGATCTGCAGATGCCGGTCATGAGCGGTCTGGATGTAGTGCGGCGGCTCAAAGGCGGCCCGTTCCTGCCGGCGATCGTCATAGTCACGGCCTGGAATCAGCATGCGATTGAGGCTTTTGAAGCGGGGGCCATCGATTACCTGCTGAAGCCTGTTTCGCACGAACGTCTTTGCGACGCCGTCGAACGGGCACGCCGGTTTACAGGCCGGGAAACGGCAGAGCGGGTGGCCCGCCTTCAGGAGACCGCTGTGGCCGCGCCTTCGGAATCGCCGAAGGACAGGCCCGCGCGCAGGATCGTGGGACGCAGCGGCGCCGAGTATATTCTGCTGACGGCCGACGAAGTCTACGCTTTCCAGGCCGAGGGCGACCTTGTCTGGATCATTACGGCCAAAACTAAGCTGCTGGCGACCCAACCGCTCAAGGCATTGGAAGAGAGGCTGGCGAATACCAGCTTCCGGCGCATTCATCGTAACGCGCTGGTCAACATCGATCACGTCAGGAAGATGAGCACCCTGACCAGCCAGCGATGGCTGGTGACGCTTAACAACAAGATGGAGTTTATTGTGAGCAAACGCCAGGCGAGCAGCATTCGTCATCTGCTCAACTGGTGAACTTCCGCGCTGGAATACCATCCGTTTGCCGGGTCAGGAAGTTCATTCACCGGCCGTTTCCCGCCAGTGATCGGATTGTTCAAGGCTATCCGGGAGCATGCCCGCAAAATGGCAGGTAACACTGCCATGCAAAAACTCCTCGCTTGTCTTACTTTGGGACTCATCTGTGCCGCAATGACTTATGCTCAATCGATCAGCGCGGGCTCAGGGACCATTCGCGGCACTGTAATCGACCCTTCGGGCGCTGCTATCCCCGGCGCCCTGGTGGAAATTCAGAACCCTGTCTCCCACTACGATCAAACCGTTAAGACAGACGCCCAGGGAAAATTCGAACTCAGTAACGTACCGTACAACAATTACCATTGCACTGCGCTGGTCAAAGGCTTTCAGACGGGCGAGCAGGACATCGACGTGCGTTCTCCGATACCTGCCGAGCTGAAGGTCAGCCTCAGGATCGGCGAATCGACAACCGCCGTGGAAGTTACCGAGGCGGGCGACTTGCTCGAAACCGATCCGACCTCCCACACCGACGTGGATCGCGGATTGTTCGACAAGCTGCCTCTCGAAAGCGCGTCGTCGTCGCTGAGTTCGTTGGTGACGATCGCGACGCCGGGAGTCGCGGCCGATTCCAACGGCCTGTTCCACGGCCTTGGCGATCACGCGTCGAATTCCTTCTCCGTCGATGGCCAGCCCATTACCGATCAGCAGAGCAAGATCTTTTCGAATCAGGTGCCCGTGGATTCGGTGCAGTCGATGGAGGTAATCGAGGGAGCGCCTCCCGCCGAATACGGCGGCAAGACGAGCCTCGTGATCGTAGTGACCACCCGCTCCGGACTGGGCGCCACCACGCCTCACGGCGACGTGACAGCATCCTACGGAACGTTCGGCAGTTCGACGGGCGGTTTCGCCCTGGCCTACGGCACGCAGAAATGGGGGAACTTCATCTCAGCGAGCGGCCTGAACACGGGCCGGTTTCTCGACGGACCCGAATATCAGGTGTTTCACGATCACGGCAACGAGGAGAACGTCTTCGACCGGTTTGACTTCAAGCTTTCGGACAAGGACTCGATCAATCTGAATCTTGGGTTCAGCCGCTCCTGGTTCCAGACGCCGAATTCCTATGACGCGCAGAATGCGACCGCGTGGAATGGCCTGGTGGCCAATAACAATGGCCTTGGCCCCAACGGTTTACCGGTAGGGTCCGCCGACCAACGCTCCAAGATCAGAACCTTCAACATCGCCCCGACCTGGACTCACCTGGTCAACGCCAACAGCATTTTCACGTTTGCCGGCTTTGTCCGGCAGGATCAATACAATTACTATCCCAGCGATAATCCTTTCGCCGACTTCACTCCGGGACTCCAGCTCGCGACGGAGGGCCAGAGCCGCAGTCTGAAAAATGCCGGCGCCCGTTCGAATTACTCCTGGATCAACCACGCGCACAACATCAAAGTGGGCGCGACTTATGAGCACACCTTCATTACGGAGCGCGATACGTTTGGACTGGTCGACCCGACCGCGAATGCACCTTGCCTCAATGCGGACGGAAGTTTCGATACCGATCCGACGCTGGCTAATCCTGACTGTTCCGGCGCGGGCCTGCAGCAGAATCCCGGTTTTATCCCGCTCCTTGCCTGTTATGACCTGACCCGTACGGCTCCGCTGCCCGCCTCCGATGGCTGTCCGAATAAGACCAGCGGGGAGTATGGATACTACGGGCACGCCGATATCAAGGAGTTTGCCCTTTACTTTCAGGATGCGATTACTATCCGCAACTGGACCTTCAACCTCGGCGTGCGCTTCGACAAGTACAACGGACTCGCTCGGGCCGCGCAGGGCGAACCGCGGTTGGGCATCGCCTACAACTTCAAGCCGACCAACACGGTTTTCCGCGTATCCTACGCCCGAACGATGGAGACGCCATTCAACGAGAACCTGGTGCTGGCGAGTGAGGGCTGCAACAATCCCGTGATCAACGCTTTGCAGGCGACGGTTCCGGGGGGCGCCTGCCAGGCCAACACGCCGCTGAGTCCCGGTCACCGCAACGAGTTCCATGCCGGTCTGCAGCAGGCGTTCGGAAAATATCTGGTGATCGATGGAGAATATATCTGGAAATATACGCATAAAGCGTTCGACTTCAGTGTGCTCGGCAATACGCCGATTACGTATCCGATCGAATGGCAGAGCTCGAAGATTCCGGGCTACGCGATTCGCGCTACAGTTCCGAATTATCACGGACTATCGGCGTTTATCGTAATGTCAAGCGTGGCGGCACGCTTCTTCGGTCCGCAGGTTGCCGGCATTGGCGCGGGTCCCGGCGGCGATGTTGTATTCCGCATCGATCACGACGAGAAGTTTAACCAGACTACTCACCTGCAGTATCAGCCCTGGAAAACCGGACCCTGGTTCAGCCTGAACTGGCGCTACGATAGCGGACTGGTGGCCGGTCCCGCCCCCTGCGCGGGCTGCGGCGGGAACGGGCCGAATGGCAGCGACACAGTTGTGGACGCATCCGGCCTGACGCCGGATCAGCAGTTCCAGGCCGGGCTCTACTGCGGCAGCGTATTCGCCACGCCGACCACTCCCATCAGTCCGACCGGTCTCTGCCCGGCATCGCAGTATGGATCGAAGTTCCTGAGCCTTCCCGCTCCGGGCAAGGAGGACGACGATCATAATCCGCCGCGAATCGCATCCCGCAATTTGTTCGATATTGCGGTCGGACACGATAACATCTTCCACGGCGACCGGTATAAGTTCAGCGGACGTCTGACGGTAGTCAATCTGACCAATAAGGAGGCGCTCTACAACTTCATCTCGACCTTCAGCGGAACGCATTATGTTACGCCCAGGGCGATCACGGCGACGGTCGGGTTTCATTTCTAGCTGGTCTCAGCCTGGGACTCTGTGAATTTCAGGGTTTGGTTTGCGCGCCGGTCCCTGAGAGAATGGCAATCGGACTGAATGATGCAGACCGAAGAAATGCGCCGGATCGGCGTTCCTTATCTGGAGGAATTCTGGTCGCGGAAGACCGCGAATCTCCCGGACGGCGGGCACTGGGTTGCGGATAATACTCTGCTTTGCGGGCTGCGGGTCGGCTTGCGCGAAACGCTCGATTATCTGCTGCACGCGCGGCCATCGCTTGCTGAGTTCGAAACCTGGATTCTGGAGCGAAACGGGGGAGCGGTCGAGCCGGCGCGGACCGACCGGCTGAACCGGGCACTGTCGGAAACGGGTATTGCGGGCGAGCCGGCCGATGCGTTCGCCGAGCCGGTGCTGAGTGCGGACGACCTCGCGTTCTGGGATGAGAACGGCTACGTGGTGGTGCACGATGCGGTGCCTGCGGAGAACGCGCAGGCGGCCGCGCGGGCGATCTGCGAATTCATGGAGGCGGATCCGGCGCGTCCGGAGACGTGGTATCGCGGGCCGCAGGGGCACAGCATCTGGATTCCGCTGCTGCATCATCCGGCGCTGTGGGCCAATCGCGACGCTCCGCGTGTGCGGCGGGCGTTTGCGCAGTTGTGGGGGCGCGAAGACATCTGGATGAACGTGGATCAGGCCGGCTTCAATCCGCCGGAGCGGCCGGGATGGTTCTTTCCGGGACCTTATGTGCACTGGGATGTGAGCCTGGCGCGGCCGGTACCGTTTGGCGTGCAGGGGATTCTGTACCTTGCCGATACGGCGGCGGATCAGGGTGCGTTTGTGTGCGTGCCGGGGTTTCATCGCCGGATCGAATCGTGGCTCGACTGCCTGCCGGACGGTATCGATCCCCGGAAAGCGGATTTCTCGGCGGAAGCGGTGCCCATCGCCGGCCGTGCGGGCGACCTGGTGATCTGGCACCATGCACTGCCGCACGGGAGCAGTCCGAACAGGGGGGCGTTGCCGCGGATCGTACAGTACATGATCGGACGGCCGAGCTGGTGGGGATACCGGGAGGAATGGTTGTAGGGACACGTTCCGCCCGCTGTGCGTCCTGGGGCATCGGGGGCCGGAGGGACACTTCAGGTGTGAGTGGTGGATTGCGGTTTGATTTTGGCCGTTGAAAACTGGTTAGGCGGCTTTCCTTTGGCCTGCCGCGAGCGGATTTCCGTAGCAGCACTTGAATTTCTGACCGGAATTGCAGGGGCAGGGGGCGTTGCGAGGAGTAATTCGCGGCGGTGCCGCCGATTTTGCGGGTGCTGCGGCCGGTTTACAATTCGAACCCATCGACCATTGGTTGCTCGTCTGCGACTGGGTTTCAGTACGGATAAGATCTGATACGTGCTTCGGAGAACAAGGAGTGTGGGCGGCCGGGGCGGTTTCGGGCTCCGCGTCGGTGTCCCTGGGTTTGGTTTTGGCGACCTGGCGGAGGTCCATCAGGCCGAGTCCCGCCGGTACGTCGGTTTCGGGGACGGCCTGGCTGCGGATGCCGCGTTCGGTCTGAAGTTTGCGCAGCGCGTTTATGCAGCGGTTCATTATGTTCATAGACTGGGCGCGGGCGCGGTCCACGGATTTCTGCTGCGCGGCGGTTTCGGGGACCTGCATGGGGTCGAGGATGGCGATTCCGGCGATGTCCCCTTCGACCATGCGGCAACGGCGAAGACGCCAGGGTCGCGCTCATGATTTCGGTGGTGAATGCTTCCTCAATGGTTCCGGCGGGGGAGAGTTCGCTCCCGAGACTAATCCATCCTGACCGCGAGTTTTGCGCGGGTCGCCGCGAGGCGGCACTGTGAAGCGTAATTAGCATCGCGGGCCTCAGCCCGCACCCAGTCCGACTCCACCGAATCCCGCGACCACAGCACCACCACGCACCGTGCCTCATCCAGCGCCTTCTCGATAACCCGGTCAGGACTTCCCCGGCGGAATCGTATGATCCCACCACACCGACCATCCCCGGCGCGCCGGTTCCTCCGCCAGAGGCTTCACGCGCGCCTTATCCGCGCGCGAATAGCTGATGAATATGTCGCTCAATCCGTGTCTCGGGAGTCAATATTCTCTCATACGCCAGCGTCTGTTTTCGGCATGCGGGGGCGCTTAACGGTTTTGGGGTTGGCGGCAGAAGGAGAGTGCAAACGACACAAGAAAAACCCGGAGACGCAGGCGAAAACGCCTACGCTACAAGGCAGGCAAGCACTCGTGGCACGCCGGATCGCCAATCCAACCCCAAATCCTCAGAATCGTTAAGCACCCGCGTCCCGGGCAGGAAAGAGCAAGCGACAGGAGAAGTGCCCGCAGACGCATTCGAAATCGCCTACGCTGCAAGGCAGGCGTTTAGCACTCCGGCACTCCGTATAGAATCGCGCTATGGAATTCAGACACAG
>Ga0302319_10026744_pt1 | contig 10152 bp, 10 predicted proteins | sample Bog_T0_2_FD_203319 | JGI IMG/M metagenome (GOLD analysis project Ga0302319, IMG submission 203319) | Peat permafrost microbial communities from Stordalen Mire near Abisko, Sweden - Bog_T0_2 | ecosystem: Environmental > Terrestrial > Soil > Wetlands > Peat | place: Sweden: Abisko, Stordalen Mire...
CCAATCTCGCCATTCGCCCGCTCATCGAAGCCGGCGTGGTCGACCGAGCGGCGGGCATCGTCTGCGACGCCAAATCGGGCGTCAGCGGTGCCGGGCGCAAGGCGCGCCTGGAAAACAGCTTCTGCGAAGTCACCGAGAACTTCTCGGCCTATTCCATCCTGCGCCACCGGCACGTTCCCGAAGTTCTACAGGTTTCCGGGCTGGAGGAGCGCGAGTTCAGCTTCACCGCCCAGCTTCTGCCCCTCGATCGCGGCATCCTCGAAACCATCTACTTCCGCGCCCACGGCGTTGGCAGCGCCGAAGACCTGCTACGCATCTACGAAACCCGCTACGCGGATGAGCCGTTCGTGCGCATTTACCAGCCCGGACGGGTGCCCGACTTGCACGCCGTCGCGCGCACCAACTTCTGCGACCTGGGGGTCAATTTCGATCCCCGCACCGGGCGCGCGGTAGTGGTCAGCGCCATCGATAATCTGGTGAAAGGCGCGGCCGGCCAGGCCATCCAGAACATGAACCTGATGCTGGGATATCCCGAGTCCGAGGGGTTGTTGTGAGAGTGCTGGTCAAGCTGGGCGGCACACTCCTCGATTCGGCGGAATCGCGGGACGCCCTGGCTGTGCAACTGGCAGCGGCCCGCCGGCGCGGCGTGGAACTGGTGGTGGTGCACGGCGGCGGCAAGCAGATGACCCGCTACCTGGCGGAACGCGGCATCGAAAGCCGCTTCGTCAACGGGCTCCGCGTCACCACGGCGGAAACCGTGGACGCCGTCCTCAAGGTCTTCACCGGCAGTGTGAACCATGAACTGGTGGCCAGCGTCAATCGCGCGGGCGTGCCGGGTGTAGGAATTTCCGGCATCGACGCTTTCCTGGTGGAGGCGGAACAGATGGATCCCGCGCTCGGCGCCGTAGGCCGCGTGACCTGCTGCAATCCGGCGCTGCTCGAATTGTTGGTGGCGAACGGTTATCTACCGGTGGTCGCCTGTGTAGCCGGCGACCGGCAGGGCCGCGTCTATAACGTCAATGCCGATCAACTGGCGGTAGCATGTGCGGTCGCTTTTGGCGCCCAGCGGCTGGTCTTTCTGACGGACGTGGAAGGTGTATTGGATGGCGGCGGGTGCGTCCGGCCGGTCCTCACCGCGGCCGAAAGCCAGGGCTTGATCGCGAGTGGGGTTGCCACGGGCGGCATGTATGCCAAGCTCAATGCCGCCATAGCCGCGCTCGCCGGCGGCGTGAAACAGGTCCGGATCGCGCCCGGAACGGCGCCGCAAGTGATCGAGCGGTGCTTCGCGGGCGAAGAGATCGGCACGCGCATCATGGTCGAAGAGGGGCAAACAGTATGATCAGTAGTCTGCAAGCGGAGGATTTTGTCGAGGCTCAGGACGGCGCCAGGCGGCCTCTCACCATTCGTAAAGCGGTGATGCGCGACATCGCGCCGATTCTCGATCTGATTAACGGCTATGCGGCCAAGGGCGTCATGCTACCGCGGACCGAGTTCGAAATGTCCGAGGCCATCCGCGATTTTACCGTGGTGATGCTCGGCAGCCATTTGGTGGGCTGTGGGGCGCTGCATTTCTACAGCCCCGCGTTGGCCGAGATCCGTTCGCTGGCGGTTGCCGAAGAGGCGAAGACCCTTGGGGTAGGACGGCGGCTGGTGAAAGCCCTGGTCCAGGAAGCGCAGGAGTACGAGTTGGACGCCGCCTTTGCTTTCACTTACGTGACCGGGTTTTTCGAGAAGGTAGGCTTTCACGTGGTGGAGCGCGGCGTGCTGCCGCTCAAAGCGTGGAAGGATTGCGTCCGCTGCCCCAAGTTTCAGGCGTGCGACGAAATCGCGGTGCTGCGTATTCTGCGGCCGGAGCGTTGGAACGCCCAAGTGTGGCAAATGGCAGCGCCCGACGACCAGCTCATCCAGATCCCGACCCCGGGCGAGATTCTGAAGCGTTAGTTAGTTTCTGTCGCGAAACTCAGTTTCGGCGTGCAAGACCGCTCCCTCACGGTCGCGGCTCCGATCCGAAGTCTTGTAGTGTCAACGAAACCATCAGAGCCCCGACCGTAAGGGAGGGTTCCTTCGCCGGCGCACGGGAGTTTTGCGACAGAAACTAGTTAGTGATGCAATCCTACCCTAACCATCCTGTTTGTGTCCATTGGATACCCCCAAAGTAGGGAATCCCCCCACTCCCCGCAAAAGACCGCGGAAATAATCCACGAGTTTCATTACGTTTCGGCTAGAATCATATTTCAGGATTTAAGAGCCTGAAATGAATTTGATCCTACTTCTTGTGAGGCTTGCATGAGAGCGCAAACGGTTGACGTGAAATCCTCAACTGGACGGGTCCTTTGTTGCACTGTTTTCCGCCCGGGCGGGAAGAAGCTGCTGGCTAAAGGGCATGTCATCAGTGATGAAGATGTTCGGGTTTTGGAGTCTGAAGGTATGGATTCCATTTGGGTTACCGAGCTGGAAGATGGTGAAGTCGGCGAAGATGACGCCGTCTGCCAGGTGGCCAGCGAAATGGGTTGCGGCAGTTTCGAAATCCGTCTGGCTGCCGGAGGCCGGGCCAATCTGCTGGCAACCGAGAACTGCTGCGTGCTGGTGGATGATGAGCTGCTGAAGCAGATTAACTGCACCTCCAGCGTGGTGATCGCCACTTCGCTGAATTTCAGCTACGCCGTGGCGGGCCAGCGCATTGCCACGGTGAAGAGCGCTCCGTTCGCCGTTGCCAAAGAACAGTTGGAAGCGCTGATCGGCATTTTGAAGGAACGGGGCCCAATCCTGCAGGCTCGGCCCGTGCGGACGCCTAGCGTAGGAGTTCTCTACACCGACCCAATCAGCGGGGAGCGGGCACGGCAACTGTTCGAGAACATCATGCGCCAGCGTCTGGAGCGTTTTGGGGTGAGTGCGAATTTCGTGCTGTCCTGTACCGAGGATGAGAATTCCGTGGCGCGCTGCATGCAACACCTGCTGCGTTCCAAACCTTGTGTGATCCTGGTGGCCTCTACTACCGCGCCGGCGGGGCCGGAAGATGTCATCGGTCAGGCCATGCTCAAAGTGGGCGGCCAGGTAGAGCGTTTCCTGGCTCCCGTGGAACCCGGCAACCTGTTACTAATGTCGTACAAAGACGACGTGCCGATTATCTCCGCTCCCGGGTGTTTCCGGTCGGCAAAGCCCAACGTGGTAGACCTGGTGATGCCGCCCCTGCTGGCGCGGTATCATGTGACAGGTTGGGAAATAGCCTGCCTGGGACACGGCGGCCTATTGGCGTAGTTAGAACAAGCTCCTCCGACCCTGCATTCTGTATCCTCCGTGCAGTTTACAGGGGTTCCTTAGCCGGGCGTTCCTCCGTGAACGCCCGGCAGTTTTATTGCCAGCGAATTCCTCGCGTCTTCAATTCCCCCTGTAACTGCGCCGCCGACTCGAACTGCACGGCATCGATGCCCAAATTTCGCGCCGCCGCCACGAAAGCCGGAATATCGTCCGTGTAGAAACATTCATCCGGACGGCACCCGGCGCGGGCGATGGCGGCCTGAAAAATCTCCGGCTGCGGCTTCATGGCTTTCACTTCATACGACAGCACCAGGTCGTGAAAATGGCGCAGCATGGGATGACTGACGCGGAGCCCCTCGAAGTGGATGGCGTTGGTGTTGGATAGCAGCAGCAGCCGGTAGCGCGCCGCCAGTCCGGCGAGCATGCTCTCCGGAACCAGCGTGTCGGTAAAGATAGAACTCCAGATGCCACAAAAGTGGTCGTAATCCATGTCCAGCTCAAGCATGGCGGACATCTCCGCGACAAACTCCCGCGGCTCGATCAGTCCGGTCTCGAAGCGCGCGACCAGATCGCTGTTCGCCAGCCGCCGGGGAATCTCCCTGGCGGCATGTGGACAAAACTCTTCCATGGCTTGGTAGCCACGCTGAAAATCGAAATTGACCAGAACCCGGCCCAGATCGAAGATGACGGCCTTATGCATGGCTCGATCCGCGCGTCCGGTCACTGTCCGTCTTTGGGCAGCGCGCCGGATACGAACTCGCTGAAATCGTGTTTCAGCTTGGTGTGCGAATCGCTGTCGATATACAGCATGTGGCCGGCCTGGTAGAAATCCCAAGTGATGTTCTTGTGCATCTCGGGGCGCAGGCCCATATGGTTAAAGGTGTACTCCACGGCGTAATAGGGCGTGGCCAGGTCGAAGTAGGCGGCGGCGATCATCACTTTCAGGTAGGGGTTCTTCACCATCGCATTGCGCAGCGCGCTGGTGGTATCGCCGAAGCCGTTCTGCACGCCGTAATCCCAAGGCTGAATGCCGCCCGACGTGTAGTAGTACATGTCCGTTTTGTAGCCCAGTTCGCCGCGGATGTAGTTGGTGAACATGGCGGTGAATGGCGGCGTGATGAGGGTGGCGGATGGATCGAACTCGGCGGTCTCCCCGGTATTCAAACCCGATGGCCCGGTGAGCCGCCCGTCGTAGCGGCCGATCGTCAATTCCTTGTCGCGCAGCAGTTGGCGCGCAAAGTGGGAAACATCCCAACGCAAGTTGGTCTCGTCCAGGTAACGGGCGTGCAGTCCGGTATAGCGCACCAGCTTATCGATCACCGCCTTGCGCTCGGTGGCGGGCAACTCATCGCCTTTGGCCAGCGCGCCGGCATACTCGCCCAGCGCGAAAGTTTCGGCTTCCTTGAGGAAGGTCTTCAAGTCTTTCTTCTGCAGATCGGCAGCCACCTTCTTGTGATAGTAGGCATCGGCGCAATAGGTGGGCAGCTCCAGTTCGTAAACCAGGTCGTCGCTGCGGCTCCAGATGGTTTCCAGATTGAGCGTGGTGCCGATCAACACGATCCCGTTGAAGGCGATGCCGCGGTCGATCAGATAACCGGCCAGACCCGCTGCCCGAAAGGTGCCATAACTTTCCCCGGCGATAAACAGTGGGGATATTTCGCGGCTGTTGCGGGCGATGTACAGGCGCATGAATTCACCCACCGATTGAATGTCGCCCGTCACCCCGTTCATGCGGCGCGCGATTTCCACCGTCTTGGCCCGGCTGTACCCCGTGCCCACCGGATCGATGAAAACCAGGTCTGTCTTATCCAGCCAGGTGTCGGGATTATCTTTCAACTGGTAAGGCGGTGGCGGCATGCTGCCGGTGGGCAGCAATTTGGGACTGCGCGGCCCCATGCCGCCCATATGAACCCACATGGATGCCGACCCTGGCCCGCCGTTGAAGCAGAAGGTCAGCGGCCGCTTGCCGGCATCAGGCACACCGTCGAGCGTGTAGGCCATGTAGAAAATGTGCGCCTCGGTTTCGCCGAAGGCGTCTTTCAGCGGCATCTGCGCCACCGTAGCGGTGTAATTGAGCGCCTTGCCGTCCACGGTGATGGAGTGATGCGTCACCACCGGGGTTTCATCCACATCGCCGCCCAGCGCGGGCGCGGGACTGGCAGCGCCTCCACGCCCGCGGGCTCCCTCGGCGGCCGGCGTTTGCGCGGCGGCAGGCGCCGCGGGGGGTTGGGCCGCCCGGCCTTGCGCGCGCACCCGCGGCAGTTGTGGAAGGAACATCAGCGCCACGAGCGCCCCTATAGCGCCGGAGTGTTTCGTAAGTATCAGTCTCATGGTTCTTCTGTTTATCCTAACCGAGACGAGGTCCGCCCTGCGACGCTCGCCCCGCATGGCAAGGACAAGTTAGGGCAAGCAAGGGATGAAGTCGAACGGCCTACCCGATGCATGCAAATAAGTGATATACCTCGGGTGGGGTGAAATACTATGGGTTTATCGTACACATGCGCCGGGCTGGCGCTTTTCTCTTTGATCTCGGCCCAGGCGCAGACAGCAACAACCAAGCAGACATCCGCGGCGAGCGCCAGCTTCGCCTATGTTTCCGACGATGGTTGCGTGCAGAACGAAGTGATCGTGTTCGCCACGAAAACCACGGTGACCGCGGCCGCCACGCCGAACCCGACGTCGGCGGTCACATATTCCCGCTACCGGTATGACGATTGTCAGGATGCCGATCTGGGCACGGACGTGGGCAGCAGCCAGCGATCGTTGTTCTCGGGAGATTTGAACAAAGCCATGCTGAACGCCACCATCAACGGTACTACAGCGTCGGGCGGCACGGTCACGATTTCGATTGTGCTGGTGTGGGAGGGCAAGGGCAGCCCGACCCGTCTGCCAGACCACCCGGCGAACCAGCGCGCCGGCGGTCCGAAAGTGATTCGCGGCGAGAGTTTGAGCCGCAACGCCACCTTGGTCAGCGGGACCATAGATGGACAGGACGTCTCCCACGGGGTGGTTAGCGCCATCCTGCATACGACCCAGACTACGACTCCCCGGTAACGCCTGGTTTGGCGGCTGCTGCGTCCTTGGCCAGGCGCCGAATAGCCGGCCCGCCTCGCTCTATCCCATTGACATGGGACCCGCACTTCGATATAAGAACTGCGGCGGGCATTACCAAATGAATGAGGTAACCACACGTGAATAGCAGACCAAAAGGCACCAGGATCGGAACTGCGTTGTTCCTCTTGTTCCTGGCAGGAACGACGCAGGGATACGCCTGGGCACAGGCTGGACGAGGCGCGGCCACCCAGGGCGTTCCTCCGGCGCAGGGCCAGAACCGCAACGGCATGCATATCTATATCTGGGGCGGGCTGAAGTCCCATGGGGAGGGCCAACACGACTACCCTCAGTTTCTGGCCGACTGGAGCAAGGTCCTGACGCAACATGGCGCCGTGGTCGATGGAGCGCTGCATGCTCCCTCCGCCGCCGATCTGGAGCACACCGATGTAGTCGTGATCTACAAAGGCGATGCCGCCTACCTGACCGACACCGAAAAGGCGGCGCTCGATGCCTACGTCAAACGCGGCGGCGGGCTGGTGAGCTTTCACGACTCTCTGTGCGGGCCTGATCCGGCGTATTTCGCCACTCTGGTGGGCGGCGCCAAGAAGCACGGCGAAGTCAATTACACCTTGGACGCGCCGATACCCTACACCGTCGTGGATAAAGCCGATCCCATCATGAAGGATATGTCCGATATCACCATTTCCGATGAAGCCTTCTTCCTGATGACGTGGGCGAAAGACCCTGCCCCCCACATCCTGGCCACCGCCAAGGTCCCCGGAACACCCAGCGCCGGCACTCACAAAGATGAAATCGCACCGCAGATCTGGACCTACGAACACACGCTCCCCGGCGGTCAGCCGGCGCGAGCCTTCGTGTGGATGCAAGGCCACACCTACGCCAATTTCGCCAATAAGCAGATTCAGACGATGTTGCTCCGCGGCATCGCATGGGCGGGGAAGAAGCCCGTGGACGAACTGGTGAACTACGTTCCTCCCGCCCGTGCGGGCCGCGGCGGAGTTCCCGGAGTTCCCCCGGCGGGTGGTGGGAGATAGCCGCGGCGTTACAATGTCTCTGTGGTTCCCCGGCACGGACTATTGAGATTTTCTTCGAGAGGGTATGAAAATGCACAGAATGAGAAATGACGCAGCGGCAGTATTGATCCTGGCGGGACTGCTCGCGGTCCCGGCTTTGGCACAGGCGCCGCCATCGTTTCCCCCAGGGCAGCTAGACCAACTGGTGTCGCGTATCGCTCTGTACCCGGACCCGCTGCTGGCGCAAATCCTTGCCGCGGCTACCTATCCTAACGACATTCCCGCGGCCGCTCAATGGGCGGATCAGCACCATTACCTTTCCGGCCAGGCACTTGCCGGCGCGATTGCCGAAGACCAGTTGCCGTGGGAACCGCCGGTGCAGGCGCTGCTCCCCTTTCCTTCCGTGCTCGACATGATGAATGGGGACATGAACTGGACTACGCAAGTGGGGAATGCTTTCCTGGCGCAGCAACTGGACGTGATGGACGCGGTGCAGCGGCAGCGGGTTCTGGCGCAGCGCTACGGCTACCTCAGGAGCAACGCGCAGATCGTGGTTGGCGGCGGGCCGTTCATTACCATCATGCCGTTCAATCCGGCATTTATCGTGGTGCCCTACTATGATCCGGCCATCGTCTTTTTTGCGCCACGATCTGGATTCATGATTGCTGGGGCCATCCGCTTCGGTTTCGGCGTGGGTATCGGTGGGTTCTTCGCACCCTGGGGCTGGGGGGGCGGGGGGATTCGCTTCGACTGGGGGGCGCACGCCGTGTTCCTGAACAACGAACGCTGGGGCAGGACGTGGGCCAACCGCGCCTCCTACGTGCATCCTTACCCCGCGGTCCGGCGCCCCGCTCCCGGCGTGATGCGCCCGGCAGAGGGGCACCCGCTGGAGTCGCGCTCCGAAGCCGAGCGGACTGCCGCGCGCCAGGGCAAGGCGGCGCCTCGCGAAACGCACAAGGGACGCGGCAAGTAGCAAGGCCGCGTAGTTCGCAACAATTCTCCGGCAGTGCAAGTTGGGGTTCTCGCCTTCCAGGTTAGAATGAAGCTGATGAGCGATGTAGACCCCAACCCGCCCGCGCAGGAGGACTACCAGGTCCCCATGCCGCCTGCGTCTTTCTCTTTTATTGTGCTGTCCTTGCGCGCACAGGCCGAAATGCAGCTTGGCTTGATGCACTTCGGCGAAGAGGAGAAGCCCCAACCGGATCTCCCGCTTGCCCGCCACTCCATCGACCTGATGGCTATTCTGTTGGAGAAAACCAAGGGCAATCTCTCCCTCGAAGAGCATCGTTTGTTGGAGAATTCCCTTACCGAATTGCGTTTCCGCTTCGTGCAGGTCTCCGATGATGTGGCCAAAGCGGCGGCTCAGAAAGCGTGAATGCCGGCTCCTCCCGTCAAGATCACCGTTCTCGGTTCGGGAACCAGCGTCGGTGTGCCTACCATCGGTTGCCATTGCGCCGTCTGCACGTCCACCGACCCGCGCGATAACCGTCTGCGACCTTCCATCCTGATTACCTATGAAGGCCGCAACATCCTAGTCGATACCACGCCCGATTTCCGCACCCAGGCTTTGCGCGCCGGCATCCAGAACCTCCATGCCGTTATTTTCACCCACGCCCATGCCGACCACATGATGGGTCTCGACGATGTCCGCCCCTTCAACTTCCGCCAAAGCGGCGATATTCCCGTTTATGCCGCCCCTGATACCATGTCCGCGATCCGCCGTTGTTTTCCTTACATCTTCGACGGGGTGGAAAAGAAGACCAACGTGCCGCACATCGACGCCCGCCTGATCGATGGTTCGGCCTTCGACCTCTTTGGGCTGGAGTTTCTCCCCATCCCTATCCTGCACGGGCCGCAGACCATTTATGGCTTCCGCTTCGGCGATGCCGCCTATCTCACCGACCATCACGAGATCCCCGCCAGTTCCATGGAACTGCTGCGCGGCCTGGATGTCATCTTCCTCGATGCCCTGCGCTACAAGCCGCATCCCACGCATTCCACGGTGGAGCGGTCGATAAAGACCGTCGAACTGCTGGGCGCCCGCCGGGCTTTCTTCACGCACATCTGTCACGACCTGGGCCACGAACGCGCCGAGAGCCTCCTGCCGCCGCACATCCGCCTGGCCTACGATGGCCTTGAAATCCTCGTCGGAGCTGCCGCTTAGCCGCGATGCAAGTCTACCGCAGTCTCGCCGAGGTGCCCGCCGATTTCGGCCCCTGCGCCCTCACCATCGGCAATTTCGATGGGGTGCACCATGGCCACCGGCGCATCCTGCGGAGTGTCACTGCGTTGGCCGCGGAACGAGGATGGAAGTCGGCGGTGCTCACTTTCGACCCCCATCCTACCCGCGTGGTGGCCCCGGAGCGCACCCCGCTCCTCCTCACCTCGCCCGCCCGCCGTTCCCAGTTGATGGCTGAGGAAGGTATCGAGGAAGTGCTGATTCTGCCCTTCACGGCGGAGCTGGCGCGGCTTTCGCCGGAGGATTTCGCCCGCCAGTTGCTGGTGGAACGCCTGGGCGCCCGCGCCGTGCTGGTGGGGGACAACTTCTGCTTCGGGTATCGCCAGTCGGGCAACGTCAAGGTGCTGGCGGAACTGGGCGCCCGCCTGGGCTTCGAAACCGGAATTGTTTCCGCCGTCTTCTGGCGCGGCCGCATGGTCAATAGCAGCGGCATCCGCAGCCTCATCGCCGCCGGGCGCGTGGCGCTGGCGGCGCGCCTGTTGCAACACCCCTACGCCCTGGAGGGCACGGTCGTCGAAGGACGCGGCGTCGGGTCGAAACAAACTGTTCCCACGCTTAACCTCGCTC
>Ga0302319_10026746_pt1 | contig 10152 bp, 5 predicted proteins | sample Bog_T0_2_FD_203319 | JGI IMG/M metagenome (GOLD analysis project Ga0302319, IMG submission 203319) | Peat permafrost microbial communities from Stordalen Mire near Abisko, Sweden - Bog_T0_2 | ecosystem: Environmental > Terrestrial > Soil > Wetlands > Peat | place: Sweden: Abisko, Stordalen Mire...
AGATCGCCGCCCAGCATGACCTGGGTTCGGCCTTTGTAGGCTAGCTGGTTTCCGCCGTGGAGGCCGGCTTGCGCAGCGGCTCCTCCGGGCAGCACTCTCTCGATCAGGATGCCGTAATCGGCGGGCAAGCCGATCTGTTCCGCTTCATCAGGGCCGATAGGGAGGGTGACGATATCAAGCGAAGGACGGCGGGCGTGGCCGTACTTCATGATGTCTTCGACGACGGCTTTCGCGGTGGAGATGGGGATGGCGAAGCCGATGCCGGCGGATTGATCCGCGCCGCCGTTGGGGTTTGACGCGATCATCGTGGTGATGCCGACTACGTCTCCATGCGAGTTGAGGAGAGGGCCTCCGGAGTTGCCGGGATTGACGGACGCGTCGGTTTGGATGGCGTCTTCGATGCGATTACCGGAGGGCAGAAGGACGGAGCGGATCGCGGAGATCATGCCGCGGGTCATGGTTCCGGAAAAGCCGAACGGGTTACCGATGGCGTAGACCTGCTGACCGACGAGGAGGTGTGTGGAGTCGGCGAGCGTGGCGGGCTGGAGGTCTTTGGCGCCTGTGATTTGGAGCAGGGCTACATCGTGAATAGGGTCTACGCCGATGCGGGTGGCCTTAAATTTCTTCTTGTTCCAGAGTGTGACTTCGACGTTCTCCGCGTCTGCTACGACGTGGTAGTTGGTGAGGATATGTCCTTCATTGTCAATGATGAAGCCGGAACCCTGGCCTTGCTGGGGGACGGGTCTTAAGAAGAAATCGCAGCAGACTACTTCGGTGCTGGTGATATTGACTACTGAGGGGAGGGCCTTTTTGTAGACGGCGATATTCTGGACTTCTTCGGTGTCGTAGGCCGGGGCCGCGCTGGCTTCGGTGAGGGTGAAGTTGCCGTTGGGAGTGTTGGTGGTGGTGACGGCTAAGTTGTTTGGATTGTGGTGCATGAGGCCTGCCATCGCGCCAGCGGGGAGCCAGCGGGTGGTCAGGAAGTAGAAGCCGCACAGGATCAGGAGAACCAGAAGTACAGGACGCAGTTTCATAGATCAGGGACCTGCTGGGCGCAGAGGCGCCGGATTTCTCTATTTTAGACGTACATTTCGATGCAGACTTAGCCCTGTTTCGGGACTCAAATCGCGTAGTTCAGCACAATTCTGTACGTTCCGCTTTGGCGGCTAGTTCCCGTCGGGGATTTGCTCAAGAGCTAATAGTTGGCGTTTGCGGTCGGTTCCCCAGCGGTAGCCGGTTAACCGGCCGTCGGAGCCTACGACCCGGTGGCAGGGGATGACGACGGCGAGGAGGTTGGAGCCGCAGGCGGTGCCGACGGCGCGGACCGATTTGGGGGAGCCGACGGCTTCGGCGATCTGGGCGTAGGTGCGGGTTTCGCCACGGGGGATTTCGAGGAGCGCCTGCCAAACGCGCTGCTGGAAGGCGGTGGCGCGGACGTGGAAAGGGAGGGCCTGGGCGGTGGGGTGCTCGGTGAGGCGGGAGAGGACGAAGTCTACGGCATCGGCGAGGGCATCGTCCGGTGTGGAAAGCCTGAGGACGGCTTGCGGAAATTGTTCGCGGAGCTGGATGGCGAGGTCGGCGTCGGTGTCGCCGAATAAGACGGCGCAGAGGCCGCGGCCGGTGGTGGCGACGAGGAGGCGGCCGAGGGGGCTGTCGGTGGTGGTGTAGTGGATGGTCTCGCCGGCGCCTCCAGACTTCATGGCGGTCGGGCTCATGCCGAGGGTTTGGTCGACGCCCTCGTAGAGGCGGGAGGAAGAGCCGAAGCCGGCCTCGTAGACCGCGTCGGTGATGGAGAGTTTGGGGGTGCGGACTTTGTCGCGGAAGCGGGTCTTGCGCTGTTCGCGAGCGAAGTCGCCGGGGGTGACGCCGAGGACTCGTTTGAAGCCGCGCTGGAGGGCGAATTTGCCGAGGCCGGAGGCGGTGGCGAGGTCGTCGAGCTTGGTGCGCTGGCCGGCGTGGGTGGTGAGGAAGGTGGCGGCCTTGGCGATGGCTTCGGCCTGGGGGTCGGCTTTGGGCGCGGTGCGGAGGGGCTCGCAGCGGAGGCAAGCTCGGAAGCCGGCGGCTTCGGCGAGGGCGGGGGTTGGGAAGAAGCTGACGTTCTTGCGCTCGGGGCGGCGCGAGGGGCAGGAGGGTCGGCAAAAGATTCCGGTGGATTTGACGGCGTAGACGAACTGGCCGTCGGCGGCGGGGTCGCGCGCGAGGACTTGTTGCCAGGCGCGGCCTGCGAAGACGGACGGGGTTGCGGTGGTCTTGTGCATGGGGTGGATTTCTGCGAGGGTGAAGATGGAGGTCGCCATACCAGTATCGTGCATGCGAGGCGCGGGTGGGCGCACTCCGGTGATTGCGGGGGATGTTTGGGGGTAAAGTTGCACGAGCGCGGGGTTCGCTTATACTTCGCGCAATGGTCTGTACAGGCAAATGGCGGCGGAGGTCGATCGGTTTCGCGACGGTCCTGCTGGCGACAGGTTGCTCGGTGGGTGCGCTGGGGCAGACGATATCCGGAGGGGACGACTCGGGGTGCGGCGCTTACGCGTCGATCGCTCTGCCGGCAGAGGCGGAGTCGACTACGGCTCCCAAGGAATTTCCGGCATGCGCTTCGTATCGGTCCTATCGTGGGATTGGGCGGCCGGTGAATGATGACGAAGCACGGGCGTGCGCGTGGCGAGAACGGCTGGCGCAAAAGGCGGGGCTCGCGCAGAATCCGGAGGAGCCTACTGCGTGGGTGGTGGGTGGATCGCTGATCCTTGCGGACATTTATTTCAATGGCGCGGGGGTGAAACGCGATGTTCCGCTGGCAGTTCACCTGGCGTGCGAGTCCGAAGACGGGATGGCCTCGCTGGCGCTGCGGGACATTACGAAGCTGGGTGGAGCGCTTCCGGTGCATCGGCCGTTTGAGTTTTGCGATTATGCGGCGACAACTTTCTCTGAGAACTTCTGCGCTGGGTATTCTGCGGAGATCGCGAATGATCGAAGGAGGCGCTATTACCAGTCACTGAAAGCTTCGATGAGTTCGCAGCAGCGGGCGGCTTTCGAAAAGCTGCTTGCGGCTGAGGCTTCGTTTATTGAGGCGCATGCGCGTGAGGTGGATCAGGGCGGCAGTATCCGCAACATACGGACACTCGGCTCGCAGAACATTTTGAACAATTTGTTTCATGCCGAGATTGTTCATGCTGAGCACAAAGAGTGGCCCGCACTGACGGAGGGCGATGCAGGCGGGGCGGACGCGGTGCTGCGGGGCGTGTACGAAGAGAAGCTGCGGAAGTTGCGAACGAACACGCAGGATGAAATTGAAGGAGGCGCGGTGACGGCGGACAACCTCGCCAAAGTGGAGGCGAAGTGGGAGGTTTTTCGCGATGCTTGGTTGGCCTTTGCGCGGTTGCGGTATCCGGCGGGCGCGTCGAGAATCGTCGCCGAAGTCACGGTTGAACGATACCGTTATCTGAAGACAATCTAGTACAGGGATCGGCGCTTCTGTGGAGTGAAGCGTGGGGTGGCGATGGTTCGGCGGATCTGGGCGGGAACAGGTTGGCTGGGTTAAAGCGGTTTATTAGGGGTTGTCCAGCGTTATGGTCCTTCTGTATAGTGCGGGGTGCAGGAAACGTTCACAATTTTGGGCGTTGAACAAAGGAGTCGTATGACCACACCTTCTCTTCGCGTGTCTTTCGTAAAGCTTATGGTTGCAGCGCAGGCTTCCTTTGCTGTCGTACTCGGCGCAATGGTGTTGAGCTGTGGGCTTGTCGGAGCTACTGCTTTCGCGCAGCAGGAGCCTTCCGCTACGGCTCCTTATTTGAATCCAGCGTTGGCGCCGGATGTGCGGGCGCGCGACCTGGTGGGGAAGATGACGCTGGAAGAAAAGGCTTCGCAGCTGGTGAACCAGTCGCGCGCGATTCCTCGGCTGAAGGTTCCGGCGTATGACTGGTGGAGTGAATCGCTGCATGGCGTCGCGGTGAACGGGACGACGGAGTATCCCGAACCGATTGGGCTGGCTGCCACATTTGATGTGGCGTCCATTCATACGATGGCTACGGCGATTGGTGTTGAGGGCCGCGTGGTCCATGCGCGGGATATGAAAGATGGCGGATCGGCGATCTTCCACGGTTTGGATTTCTGGGCTCCGAATGTGAATATTTTTCGCGATCCGCGCTGGGGACGTGGGCAGGAGACGTATGGCGAAGATCCTTTTCTGACGGGGCGGATGGGCGTGGCGTTTGTGACGGGGATGCAGGGTGATGATCCGAATCACTATCGGGTGATCTCGACTCCGAAACATTTTGCAGTACATAGCGGGCCGGAACCTACGCGGCATATTGCTGACGTGGACGTAAGCCGGCATGACCAGGTGGATACGTATGAGCCGGCGTTTCGCGCTGCGGTGGTGGAGGGCAAAGCTGGTTCGGTGATGTGCGCCTATAACGCCATCAATGGTGAGCCCGCTTGCGCGAATCAATATTTGCTGCAGGATTTGTTGCGCGGCGCATGGAGTTTTCAGGGTTATGTGGTGTCGGACTGTGGAGCGGTGCGCGATATATTTGCTGGTCACCGCTACCGTGCTACGCAGGCGCAGGCTTCGGCGATTTCGCTCGAGCGCGGGATGGATAACGAGTGCGTCGACTTTACTTCGCTGGTTAAAGACGACCACGACTATAAGCCGTATGTGGAGGCGGTGCAGCAGGGATACCTGAGCCAGGACGCGATGGATACGGCGTTGGTTCGGCTGTTTACTGCACGCATCAAGCTTGGGTTGATGGACCCGGCGGAGAGCGATCCTTACGCGAAGATTGACGCGAAGGAGTTGGACAGCGCGGAGCATCGGGCGCTGGCGCGGAAGTTGGCGGAAGAGTCGATGGTGCTGCTGAAGAACGATGGCACTCTGCCGATCAAGCCGAGCGCTCACAACATTCTGGTGGTGGGGCCGCTGGCTGATCAGACTGCCGTGATGCTGGGCAACTATAACGGCACGCCGACGCATACCGTGTCGTTGCTGGAGGGATTGAAGGCGGAGTTTCCTGACGCGAAGATCACGTACATTCCGGGGACACAATTTCTTCGCGATGAGGGTGCGCCGATTCCGAATAACTTGCTGACAACGGCGGATGGCAAGCCTGGCCTGAAGGCTGAATACGCGGAGACGGAAGGCGTTGATTTCGGTTCAAGCGCGAAGCCGAAGCCCATTGCTTCGCGCGTGGAGGCGAACATTGATCTCGAGAAGCAAGGGCTTCCCGCTGAAGCGTCGGCGAGCAAATCCGTTGGGGTGGAATGGACTGGGAATCTCTCGGCACCGGCTACCGGCGATTACATGATTGGCATGCAGGCGGACGGGTTTGCGCGCGTGGCGGTGAATGGCAAGATGGTGGCGCTGCAGTACGGTTCGCAGGATGTTGAGACGCATCTTGGGCGCGTGCATTTGGTGAAGGGCGAGAAGACTGCGCTGGAGGTGCAGTATCGCGGGTCGGATAGCGGGAAGCACACCGCGAAGCTTATCTGGGCGGCGGTGAATGACGCTCCTTCGCCGCTGGCTGTGGCTGCGGCTCGGAAGGCTGATCTGGTGATCGCGGCCGTCGGCATCACGAGCCGGCTGGAAGGCGAAGAGATGCCTGTGAGCCAGGCTGGATTTCTGGGGGGCGATCGGACGAGCATCGACCTGCCTCAGCCTGAGGAGGACTTGGTGGAGTCTGTCGCGGCGGCGGGTAAGCCGCTGGTTGTGGTGCTGATGAACGGGAGCGCGCTGGGCGTTAACTGGATCAACCAACATGCGAATGCCGTTGTGGAGGCGTGGTACTCGGGCGAAGAGGGCGGGGCTGCGATTGCGAGTACGCTGAGTGGCAAGAATAATCCGGCGGGGCGGCTTCCTGTGACCTTCTACAAGGACGTGAGCCAGTTGCCGAACTTCGAAGATTACTCGATGGAGGGCCGCACGTACCGGTACTTTGCGGGCGAGCCGCTTTATCCGTTTGGGTATGGGCTGAGTTATACGACCTTCAGCTACGGCGCGCTTACGCTGTCGGAGACCAGCGTGCAGGCGGGCGCGCCGGTGGACGCTACGGTGACGGTGACCAACAGCGGGAAGGTCGCTGGAGATGAAGTGGCTCAGCTGTATTTGAAGTTTCCTGCCGTGGAGGGCGCACCGCGCATTGCTCTGCGCGGATTTCAGCGGGTCCATTTGGAGCCGGGACAGAGTCAGGAAATTCACTTCGAGCTGAAGAATCGCGACCTCGGAATGGTGACGGCGATTGGCCAGCCGATCATTGCGGCGGGTGACTACACGATCAGTGTCGGCGGCGGTCAGCCGGGTGCCGGATGGAAGGGAAGCACTGTGCATTTCCACGTGGTCGGGCAGGTGGCGTTGCCGGAATAATGCCGAGGGAATTTGCTGCGCATTCGTGGTGCGAGATTCGTTGCGGCTATACAATTCAGCGACGTCATCTTGCCCTAGATATCAGCTCTTGAGATTGCCGGGGTTGCGGTTCGGCGCTCGGGAGTTTTGAGAGGAAGCGCCATGCCTTTCCCGCGAGTTTTGAGAGCTTGTTCTGTCGGAATGTTGATTGGGTGCGCGGCGGTGCGCATGGTGGGTCAGGCTTCGGGGTATGACCTGCCACCGAAGAATATTTTGGATGTGATGCTTGCTGCGCCGCCGCCAATTCCGGTGGTGAGTCCGGCGAAAGACCGGCTGCTGCTGGTGAGATTTCAGATTTATCCGTCGATTGCGCGGGTGGCTACTCCGTATCTGCGGCTGGCTGGCGTGCGGGTGGAACCGAAGAACCATAGCAAGCATGACACTCCCGGTGGGTACGGGATTACGTCCTGCGCGACTTCGTTTGACCTGGTGACGATTCCGGGCGGGGCGCAGGTGCCTGTGGCGCTGCCGCAGGTGGCGTGTCCGCAGGAGCCGATGTGGTCGGCGGATGGGAAGATGTTTGCGTTTGCGAATAATGCCGCGGACTCGGTGGAGCTTTGGATTGGCGATGCGGCTACGGGTGCGGTGCATCGGGTGGACGGGGTGAAGTTGAACCCGATGTTTGGCGGGGAGATGCAGTGGATGCCGGATCAGAAGACGTTGCTGGTGAAGCTGGTGCCGGAGGGGATGGGTGCTCCTCCGCCGGAGCCGGTGGTCCCGATTGGGCCGTCGATCCAGGAGACCGGCGGGCAGACGGGGCAGAGCAGCACGTATGAGAATCGCGACACGCTGGGGAACACGCATGATGAGGATTTGTTCGATTACTATGCGGCGTCGCAGTTGGCGGTGGTAGATGTAGGGACGGGGAAGATTACGCCGGTGGGGAAGGTGGCGAATTTTGATGCGGTGTCGGCGGCTCCGGATGGTGTGCACGTTTTGGTGAGTGCGATCCATAAGCCTTACTCGTATGTGACGACGTACGATCGTTTTCCGCACGAGGTGGAGGTGTGGGATCTCGCGGGCGGGGGAATGACGACGCATATGATTGCGTCGCTGCCGTTGGCAGATCGCGTGCCGATTCGTGGCGTGCCGTTGGGGCCTCGCGAATTTGTGTGGAGGCCGACGGATCCGGCGACGCTGGTGTGGGCAGAGGCGTTGGATAAAGGCGACTGGAAGGTGACTGTTCCGGATCGCGATAAAGTGATGCTGCAGAAGGCTCCGTTTACTTCTCCGGCAGTTGAGATTGCTCGGAGCGAGCAACGGTATGTGGGGATGGATTGGAGCGAGCGGCCTAGCGTGGCGTTCCTGGAGGAGTACGACAACAACACGCATATGCGGCACACGCTGATTTTGGACGTGGATGATCCGCAGATGAAGCCGAGGCAGATTTGGGACTTGTCGAGCGATGAACACTATGCGGATCCGGGGTTTCCGGTGACGAAGGTGTTGGCGAATGGGTTCGAGGTGATGCGGCAGGATGGGGATTCTATTTACCTGTCGGGACTTGGGTCTTCGCCGGATGGGGATCGGCCGTTTCTGGATCGCTTCGATATTAAGACGCTGTCGTATGAGCGGCTGTTTCGCAGCGACAAGACTTCCTACGATCAATTTTTCTCGTTTGTTGGACCGGACGCGCGGAAGTTTTTGACGTGGGAGCAATCGCCGATGGATCCTCCGAATGCGTTTGAGCGCACGCTGGGGAAGCATGTGGATGCTCCTGCGGGTGAGGCGGTGTTTGCGTCGACGCGGGTGGCGGTGACGCATATTCCTGATCCTTCGCCGGAGGTTCGCGCGATCAAGAAGCGGCTGGTGACGTATAAGCGCGCGGATGGTTTGGACTTGTCGTTCACGCTGTATACGCCGCCGGGGTACAAGGAGGGAACGCGGGTTCCGGCGATTTTGTATGCGTATCCGGAGGACTTTGCGGACCCGTCGAAGGCCGGGCAGGTGACGGGATCGCAGGAGCGCTTTACGCGGCTTCGTCAATATCAACTTCTGCTGCTTGCGGGGTACGCGATACTTGATAATGCTTCGTTTCCGATTGTGGGCGATCCGAAGAAAGCCTATGACACGTATACGGAACAGCTCGTCGCGGACGCGAAGGCAGCGGTGGATGAGGCGGTGCGGCTGGGTGTGGTGGATCCGAATCGGATTGGCGTGACGGGACATAGTCATGGGGCATTGATGACGGCGAATTTGGTGACGCATTCGGATTTGTTTCGCGCGGGTGTGGCTACTAGCGGGTCGTATAACAAGACGCTGACGCCGTTTGGATTTCAGAATGAGCAGCGATCGGTGTGGGAGGCGCCGGATGTGTATACGAAGGTGTCCCCTTTCTTTTACGCGGATAAGATTAAGACGCCGCTGCTGATTGTGCACGGAGCGGAGGATGCGAATCCAGGGACGATTCCGCTGCAGTCGGTGAAGCTGTACGAGGCGATCCGCGGAAATGGCGGGACGGCGCGACTGGTGCTGCTTCCTCATGAGCCGCACTGGTATGCGGCCTTGGAGTCGAACGAGCAGCTGGTCTACGAGATGCTGCGGTGGTTTGATAAGTACGTGAAGGATGCGCCGCCGAAGTAGGCGGCGCATTGTCGCTGTAGGGTTTCCGGGCCGGGTTGAGTTGTTGCCTCAGGAGGACTTCTTATGGCTGAAGCGGCTGTTCCAGTGTTGTCGACCGAGACGCAACTTTGTAAGGACGATGTTGCGGTGGTGGTGTGCCATGGCCGGTTGGTGGCGGGCACGGAGGATGGGTTTTACGAGACCGTTCGCGCGCTGATGCCGGCGAACAAACGGATCGTGTTGAATTTGGCGGATTTGCAGCATACGGATAGTCGCGGGCTGGGGACGCTGGTGCGGCTTTATGTGGCGGGGAGGTCGAATGGGAGCAGCGTGGAGCTGTCGCATTTGAGTAAACAGATTCGGCACTTGCTGGGAATCACGCAAATGTTCGACGTGTTTACGATTCTTGGGGAGAGGGGCGCGAAGTTTATGTGAGTCGCGCGCGTGTTGACTGACGTGATGCGCGCGGGGACTTGCACAGGACTGTCATAGGGTGGAGTACCTAGACTCGGCTGAGTGGGAGGCCGAGAATGGCAATGAAGTTCTGGGTAGTGGTGTTGGGCGTGATAGTGGCGGGAGGGTGCGCTCGGGCGCAGGGATGGGTGCCGTCGGCGGGGCATCGGCAGGTTGCGATCTGGCCGGGAGCGGGGCCGGATGCGCAGGTTGCTGCTGGGCCGGAGATCGTGGTGACTACTGGCGCGAAAGACTTTGTGGCGGGACGGTCTTGGGCTTCGGTGGAGGATGTTTCGGTGGCGACGATGACGGTTTATTCGCCGCCGAAAGGGAGGAATACAGGAGCGGCGGTGGTGGTGTTTCCAGGAGGCGGGTACGAGGTGCTGGCGATGGATCTTGAGGGGACCGAGGTGTGCGACTGGCTTACGGCGCGGGGTGTTACGTGCGTGCTGCTGAAGTATCGCGTACCGGGGGAGAAGCCGTATGTGGGGGCGGCGTATCCGAAGGCGGGGCCGTATCCTGAGTCTCCGATTGCGCTGGAGGATGCGCAGCGGACGATGGGGTTAGTACGGCTGCATGCGAAGGAGTGGGGGATTGATCCGCACAAGGTGGGGGTGCTGGGATTTTCGGCTGGCGGGCACCTGGTGGCGGCGATCAGCAATCATTTTGATCGGCGGCTGTATCGCAAGGTGGATGCGGCGGATGAGTTGAGTTGTCGGCCGGATTTTGGGGTGGCTGTTTAT
>Ga0302319_10026754_pt1 | contig 10149 bp, 5 predicted proteins | sample Bog_T0_2_FD_203319 | JGI IMG/M metagenome (GOLD analysis project Ga0302319, IMG submission 203319) | Peat permafrost microbial communities from Stordalen Mire near Abisko, Sweden - Bog_T0_2 | ecosystem: Environmental > Terrestrial > Soil > Wetlands > Peat | place: Sweden: Abisko, Stordalen Mire...
CGTTTCACGGCAGTGCATTCGAATACTTCCGTAACGACAAGCTGGATGCCAATGATTGGTTCGCCAACGCGAACAGCCTGGCGAGGCCCGAACTGCGGCAGAACGATTTCGGCGGTGTTCTGGGCGGGCCGATCCTCAAAAGCAAGTTGTTCTTCTTCGGCTCCTCTGAGGGATTGCTGGTGCGCCAGCCTCATGTCGCGAACACATTCGTCCCATCCCTGGCTTCACGACAGAACGCACCCACAGTCCTCCAGCCGCTGCTCAACGCCTTCCCTTTACCGAACGGGCAGCCCCTCGGCAACGGGACAGCCGCATTCTCCGCCAGCTACTCCGATCCCTCCTCGCTGAACTCCACCGGTATCAGGATCGATTATCTGTTGACGCCAAAAGTTGTCATTTTCGGAAGGTATAACGATGCTCCATCCAGTCTTGCGCAGCGAGCTCCTTCGGGTGACGAATACAGCAACATTGAGCATATAAAGTACCGGACCCAGAGCCTGACCCTCGGAAGCAATCAATCGCTCACGCCGCAATTGACGAATGAGTTCCGCTTCAATTACAGCAGGAGCCGGGCCCATAGCTTTTATACCGTCGATAGCTTCGGGGGCGCAGTTGCTCCGCCAGATTCCCTGCTATACCCGGCAGGCTATTCCGCACAGGACGCCCGGTTCCTCTTCTATGCCGGCGCCGGACTTGAATACCTCACCGGCGAATACGCGGACAATCTGCAGCAACAGATCAACGTTACCGACAATGTATCCCGCAATGTTGGCCAGCACCAGCTCAAGTTTGGGCTGGACTATCGTCGTCCTGACGCAAAAGCTGGTCTTGAGCCCTATACCGGTGAATACGCTTTCCTGTCTTTGGCAAACGTCTTGACCAACACGCTGCCCGAGGTGTTCGTTATTTCGCGGAACGCCAATGTGCAACTGGCCTTTCCAAATTGGAGCCTGTTCGCACAGGACACATGGAAGGCAATGCGCACGTTGACGATCACCTATGGCCTGAGGTGGGAGTACAACTCCGCTCCCTCATCGCCCAATGGCACTCTTCCGCTTACTGTCACACAAGTGAATGATTTCGCGACCATGACACTGGCCCCGAAAGGCACGCCCTTGTGGCATCCCCAAAAGGACGACTTCGCTCCACGGCTCGGCATAGCGTGGCAGCCACTTCCAAATCTCGTCATCAGGGCCGGCGCCGGAATCTTTTATGACCTCGGATATTCCGCCGTGGCGGACGCGATGAGCGCATTCCCGTATGCCCAGCAGAACGTGATTCTCGGGGCCTCATTCCCGCTGACCCCTGCGGCTGCCGCTGCGCCTCCATTGACAACAAGTCCCCCTGTTCCATACCTTGCGGTGGTAGATCCGAATCACGTATTACCCAGAACCTATGAATGGAACGCCGCAGTGGAAAGAACGTTTGGAAAGGCTGATCTCCTCACGGTCACCTATCTCGGTGCGGCGGGCCGAAAGCTGATGCGGCAGGATTTCTACTACGTACCCAATCCCGGATTCACCGGCGAGTTTGATTTGATGAGGAATGACGCCGATTCCAGCTATAACGCCCTGCAGGTCCAGTCTCGTCATCGCTTTTCACACGGTCTCCAGGCGCACCTCTCTTATACCTGGGCGCATTCGATCGACGACGATTCCTCGGACGCGTATATCGCGAATGTTGCGCCAAACTACGCGCCATTGTCGCAGGAGCGCGGTTCATCGGACTACGATATCCGCCACACGTTCTCGGGGGCAATTTCGTACAACATACCAGCGCCGGGCCGCGGAACTTGGAAAGCGATCTTGGGGAACTGGTCGACCGATTCAATCGTTTACGCCCGATCCGCACCCACGGTGAATGTGGTCACTGGGCAGGATCCCTTTCCTGGTGGCGCACTCCTGACGGGGGCCTCTGGCGCAGTTCGTCCGAATCTGGTTTCCGGAGTGCCACTCTGGATTTCGGATCCGAACGTCGCCGGCGGAAAGAGAATCAATCCCGCGGCATTTACCATACCGGCCGGGGCGGTGCTGGGAGATCTGGGACGAAATGTCCTGCGCGGATTCGACGCCGTGAATGTCGATTTCGCGCTGCGGAGGCAGTTCAATCTGCGCGAACGGCTTGCTCTTCAGGCGCGGGTGGAGTTCTTCAATCTCTTCAACCACCCCAATTTCGGGAGTCCCGTCAACTATCTCAGTTCTCCCCAATTCGGACAATCGACGCAGATGTTGGGGACATCCCTTGGAAGCGGCGGCGATGGTGGCGGCCTGAATCCGCTGTATCAGGTTGGCGGACCAAGGTCGGCGCAGCTGTCGCTGAAGATGATTTGGTAGGTGAAAAATACATGTAGTCGCACTGGCCGGAGCTGAGTATGGAGAGAAGATCCGTCGTCGCGTTCGGCGTTATCCTGGCGTCCTGCCCTTGCGCCTTCGGCTTGAACCCGTCTCTCCGCATCAATCAATATGCACATAAGGCGTGGACCATTCGCGAGGGCTTTTTCAAATCGAAGGTGCTCTCCATTGCGCAGACGACGGACGGCTATCTCTGGCTCGGCACGGATTCCGGGCTGGTTCGTTTTGACGGCGTTCGGAGCGTGGAGTGGCAGCCGCCCGCAGGTGAACAACTTCCCAGCAGTTTCATCCGCTCTCTGCTCGCCGGACGCGACGGAACTCTTTGGATCGGAACCAACCGCGGACTGGCGAGTTGGAAGGGTGGCAGACTGACCCGGTATCCCGGCCTGGCCGGCAACGATATTCAACCGCTTTATGAGGATCGGGAAGGCACGATATGGGTCGGTCTGCCCAAGCGCCCTTCGCTGAGTGTTTGCGCGATCCGGAGAGGGAACAGCGAGTGTTCCCCGGAGGATGGAAAGTTCGGGACCATACCGGGTGCCATCTATGAAGACAGCTCTGGCAATTTGTGGGTGGAAACGGAAACTGGGCTCTGGCGATGGAGGCCCGGCCCGGCCCGACTCTACCCGATGAAGGAGGGGCCGGGACCAGGTGGCTTAAGCGAGGCCGCCGGCGGTGACTTATTGATCGGCACCCCTACGGGTCTTAAACAGTTTTCTGGCGGCAGAATCGAGGCGTATCCGATCCTTGGAGGAAAGCCGTTTCCGGCCCGCGGGTTGCTCCGCGATCGTGACGGCGGTCTATGGGTCGGAACGATAGATCGTGGCCTGTTGCATATTTGCAACGGGAGGACGGACGTGCTTGCCCGGTCGAACGGTCTCTCGGATGACTTCGTCTTGAGTCTATTCGAGGATCGCGAAGGCAGTATCTGGGTTGCGACCACTCAGGGGCTGGATCGCTTTCGCGACCCAGCCGTCGCCACAATTTCCACTGAACAAGGTCTGTCCAGCTCGGTGGTCCTGTCGGTTCTGGCGACCAGGGATGGAAGCGTGTGGGTGGGCACGCAAAAGGGCTTGAACCAGTGGAACGACGGGCGAATCTCGGTTTATCGCAGGCCGAGCGGACGGCAGAGTTTTGCGGCGCCGCGCTTTCAGGACCCTGCGGGACGAATCTGGGTCTCCGGCGCGTATGGGACCGAACCTGTCGATTCTTTTGAAAAGGGACGCTTTCTCCCGATCTCGGCACTACCTCTGGGCCCGGTTCCCTGGTCTATCACGGGAAACAATGCCGCGGGCAATGCGGAGAATGTCTGGATCAGCCGCGGGGATGGCCTGTTTCATCTGACCAAAAGCCCTTCTGCCGAGCAGATCGCCTGGGCAACCCTCGGGCGGATGGAATCCGCCCTCGCTCTGCTGCCCGATCCCGATGACGGCGGCTTGTGGCTTGGCCCAGGGCTGCCAGGAAAGGGTGGCGTGGCGTATATCAAAGACGCTCAGATTCGCCAATCGTACTCGGCCGCGGATGGCTTGGGCAAGGGCCGCGTCGAGGCTCTCCAGTTTGATCGGGACAGGGCTGTTTGGGCAGCAACCGAAGGCGGGCTGAGCCGGATCAAAGACGGCCGGATCGCGACACTGAGCACCCGTAACGGACTGCCGTGCGACGCGGTTCACTGGATGATGGAAGATGATGTGGACTCGGTGTGGTTATACTTGGCTTGCGGTCTGGTGCGCATCGCCCGATCGGATTTGGATGCTTGGGCGCGCGATCCCAAACGGACCATTCCCACTACGGTTTTCGATGCTTCAGACGGTGTCACAAGCTTCGCGCTGGGCACCCTTTTCAACCCGCAGGTCAGCAAGGCCGCGGATGGAAGAATCTGGTTCGTCAGCGGCGACGGCGTCAGCATCATCGATCCACGCCACATTCCCTTCAACAGGCTCCCTTCGCCAGTACACATTGAGGAGATCACCGCCGATCGCAAGACTCATTGGCGGAACCTTTCGGACGCAATCCGTTCAAATATTCGCTTGCCTGAACTGAGTCGCGATCTGCGGATCGATTACACTGCGCTCAGCTTGGTCGCGCCGGAGAAGGTCCATTTCAAATACAAACTGGACGGCCATGATGACGACTGGGTGGATGGCGGCACCAGACGTGAGGCCTTCTACAACGATCTCCGCCCGCGGAGCTACCGCTTCCGCGTGATCGCCTCCAACAACAGCGGTGTGTGGAACGAGACTGGCGACAGCGTGGAGTTCTCGATCGCGCCAGCGTACTACCAGACTAATTGGTTTCGCGCCTCGTTGGCGGCAGTCTTCGTGGCCATTCTCTGGGGGCTTTATCGGCTTCGACTGTACCAGCTGGCGCGGGAATTCTCGGCGCAGACAGGGGAGCGTGCCCGAATTGCACGCGATCTCCACGACACCCTGTTACAGAGCTTTCAAGCTTCGCTGATCCAGATGCAGACTGCTCGGAATCTTTTCCCGCGGCGTCCCGAAGAGGCCATCCAAACTCTCGATAATGCGATCGGTAGCACAGAGCACGCTATCGATGAGGGCCGGAGCGCGATCCAGGACTTGCGGACCACAGCGGCTTTTCAGAGCGATTTGGAGCATCTGCTTACCGTCGCTGGGCAGGACCTGGGGCAAGCTCCGGATTCAAATGGAGCTCAACCGGTGTTCGGCGTGAGAGTAAATGGGAGGCGTCGGACCTTGTCGTCCATCCTTCAGGACGAGGTTTACCGGATCGGACGCGAGGCACTGCGAAACGCTTTCCATCACGCGGGCGCGAGCCAAATCGAAGTCGAAATTATCTACGGCAAGCGCGACCTTCGCCTGCGGATTCGCGACAATGGAAAGGGCATTGACCGAAACGTGCTGCGGGACGGTGCAAGGGCCGGGCACTGGGGTCTGCCAGGAATTCGTGAGCGCTCGAAACGGATTGGAGCGCGATTCGATATATGGAGTGAAGCTGGAGCAGGAACTGAAATTGAATTGACGGTTCCGGCCTCAAGGGCCTACGCCAGACGTCAGGAGCAACGGCGCTTCAGACTATTTAGAAGGAAGCCGGACGTTGTATGAGCGATTCCGGTCTGATTCGAATCCTTACGGTGGACGATCACGCGCTGCTGCGCAACGGGATCGCGGGCTTGGTCAACGCTGAACCGGATATGAAGATGATCGCGGAGGCTGCGACCGGAGTCGAAGCGATTAAACAGTTCAAGCAGCATCGCCCGGACATCACGCTGATGGACCTCCAGATGCCGGACATGAACGGCATCGAGGCCATCATCGGAATTCGAGGTGATTTTCCGGAGGCTCGAATTATCGTCCTGACGACGTATTCGGGTGACGCGCAGGTGGTTCGGGCATTGAAGGCGGGCGCCCGTGGTTTTCTGCTGAAAGGCCGGGTGAATCGCGAGTTGCTGGATGTCATCCGAGCCGTTCACGCCGGACAGAAGCGAATTCCGCCGGAGATAGCGGCGGAACTGGCCGAGCATGCCGGGGAAGAACATCTGAGCGCGCGGGAGCTGGAGGTTCTCGGGTTGATCGCAAGGGGCAACGCGAACAAAGAAATCGCCGCCCGGCTGGCGATAACCGAGGAGACCGTGAAAAGCCACATCACGAAAATCCTTGCTAAACTCAGCGCGAACGACCGGACGCACGCGGTCACGATCGGGTTGAAGCGCGGGATCATCGACTTGTAATCCCCCAAAAGTCGGATCACAAAATAACAGTTTTGAACGTTTCGTTTCTGCTGCGTTACGCTTAATCTGCAATTGAGAGTACTGTGCAACGACTTTTTTCGACCTTCGCCAGCGGTTGGCCAGGCGGCGGTCTATTGGCGCAACGTCTGCTGCTGGGGATTGCAGAGGTTTATTGCTTCTTTGTCTGCGTGACCCCAACGCCGGTCTGCGGAACTGTCGTTCAGCAAAGTATCGCTGCGCTCGCTGGAATTCTGGTCTTGGCCGGTCTGTGGACTCCGGTCGCCGGAATTTTGGTGGCGATTATGGGAGCGTGGACCGCACTTTTGCTTCCGGCCAACGCAGCACTTCCTGCGGTCTTGGCGGTCCTTGGCGCAAGCCTGGCGATGATCGGCCCTGGGGCTTGGTCCTTGGACGCGTGGCTATTCGGCCGAAAGCATATTGAGCCCCCAGATTTTTGAAGAAGGCATCCGCGACTATCCCTCAGAAGTCGAACTCCAGACTTTTACCATTCAGCACTTCCGGCATGTCACCATTTGGGGTTTCCCCGAGAAGGGCACTTGCTCGAAAATCGGTCAGGGAGACAACACAATGGGATCGGCACCGCATCACCTCCGTCCAGTTCCCGCTGAGAAGGCGGAGACGTGCAGGCGTCTTGACGAAGAGAGCCTGAATCTTTTCGACGACGAAATCCTCTCGACGTCCATGTTCGAGGAGATCGTCGGATCCTCGGAAGCGATCTGCGCCGTGAGTGCGCAACTTCTTAGAGTTGCTCCGAGTGACGCAACGGTTCTGATCACGGGAGATACCGTCGTACTGATACTCCTCCTGGAGTTGAGCGAGCATGGCCGAGTCACCCTTCTGGCGCGACATCTCCCGCCGCAGAGCGATCCGTTGACGGGGGGTCATTGTCACATTGCGGCTTGGGCATACTGGTTCGCAGAAGCCACACTCGATGCACTGTGATGACCCCGTAACCCCCTCGATTTGCGGAAAGGACTTAAGATTCTCCAGGTGAAGGTTGGGATTGCGTGTGAGAATCACGTCGGGAGCCAGAATCCCACTAGGATCGGCGAGCTGCTTTATTCGCCACATCATGGCCGTGGCCTTATCACCCCACTCTGGTGCCACGAACGGCGCCATGTTCCGGCCGGTTCCGTGCTCGGCCTTCAGAGACCCGTCATGTTTCTTAACGACCAGATCCACGAGCTCGGTCATGAAAGCCGAGTACCGCGATAGCCCGTCGGTGCCGCCTAGATCGGCCACGAGAGTGAAATGAAGGTTCCCGTGAGCTGCGTGTCCCGCGACACCGGGGATGAACCCGTGTTTGGCAAGTAGTTCCTGGACGTCGTGCGCTCCCTCCGCCAAACGTTCCGGCGGAAAACAGACGTCCTCAGTGATCAGTGTCGAGCCCTCCGGGCGATTCTTTCCGATCAATCCCAGAAGTCCCTCTCGAACGTGCCAGGCGAGCTCGATGGCCTCGGCAACGCTCGTGAAATCGACCGGCTTGATCAGCCTTGCAGTACTCACCAGATCGAGGACTTTGTGCTGCGTTGCCTCGAGCGAGTTCGAGTCTTCGGCGCCGATCTCTACGAGTAGTGCAGCGGCGTTGGGGTCGAGGGTTCTCCAGTACGACGGCGTTTCCGCAAAGGCCTGACCGGCCGCCGTAAGCGCCGGAGCGACCATCAGCTCTACGGCGGTGGCACCGAGACCGACGAGACCAGGAACAAGGGCGATCGCTTCGTCGATCGTGGGGACTGGAATCCAGGCCACACTTGTCACGCGGGGTGTCGGAACCGTTTCCAGTACCGCTTCCGCGATGAAGGCGAGTGTACCCTCTGAGCCGACGAGGAGGCGCCGAAAAATCCCGAGCGGAGTTTCACCGTCGAGAAGAGCACAAAGCCGCAATCCGTGTGTGTTCCTTATCGCGTACTTGCGACGCGTACGATCTGCCAGCTCCGGATCTGCCAGAAGTTCTCTTCGCAGCTCGAGCAAACCCTCCGCAAGCGCCGGCTCAGCCAATGCGAACTCTTTTTCCGCTTCGGGTCTGGATGTGTCAATCACCGCGCCGGATGGCGTCACGAAAGTAAGGGCTGAGACGGTATGGTAAGCATCCTTCTGCACGGTGCACCGCATGCCACCGGCATTGTTTGCAATGACGCCTCCGATCGTGCAGGCCTGAGAACTAGCGGGATCCGGTCCCACCCGGCGCCCGTGCGGTTCCAACTGCGAGTTGATGTGGCCAAGGATCATCCCGGGCCGTGCCCTTACCCGTCGACCTCCATCCTCCACTTTGGCGCCATACCAATGACGCCGCACATCTATCAAAATGTCGTCGGACAGTGATTGACCGTTGAGACTGGTACCAGCCGATCGAAACGTGGCGTGCCTCCCGGTCTCGCGGCAGTAGCGGAAGAGCTTGACAATGTCATTGGTGGTTCGAGGAAGCACGACAACTTTGGGCACGAGCCGATAAGGGCTCGCATCGGAGGCATACCGTACGAGATCGATCGCTCTGTGGAGAACGTTGTCCTTTCCGAGGAGAGCAATGAGATCGCCCTTCAGGTCTCCGGGGGTCCCATCGACCAACGAGGCGGGGACGGCATCGCTCATTGGGGGCCCGTCGAAGCGACCGATGCGCGTAGGATTCGCGGAAAATAGCTTTGTGATCATAGAGTGGCAGCCGTCCAAACAGAAACCCGGTCATCCGTCCAACATTTATTGATTGCGTCTATTGTTGCTGTCAACTTTTTCTTGTCGATTGACTTGAGGTATCGCTCACGTCACTGGATGCTTCTGTTTAATCTCGTCATTCGCTAAAGAAGAGGCCAGATCCTTCCCTTTTGTTGGACTCTTCGCAGTTTGTTACCACATGGGGGTGAAAGGTTGTGATTGGAGTTTGCCTCTCGATTTTGCGTGGCTTGCTTACCACGCCCCGGAGCGCGGCAAGACACCAGCCGGATTGCGAAAACGATACCCAATCCAGGGTTCGCTCACAATATAGTCCGGATTCGCCGGGTTCCTTTCGATCTTTCTGGACAGCGTGTATACGAGCATGCAGGTACTCCGCGTCGCCTCCGTACTCAAAACCCCAAACTCCCCGTAGAAGCTTGACATGGGGCAGAAGAACGTCGTGTTCTTCATCAGGAAGGTTAGGAGGTCAAATTCCTTGGGCGAAAGATGACTTTAATAGTCGCCACGCCAGAACATGTGACGCTCCAGATCCAACGTCAGGTCACCTACCTGGATCACCCCGCAAATACACGTTGCACCCAAGCAAGGTCGCCGGAGAACCTCCTGTACCCGGGCTTGGCCTCTCCCGTAACCTTCTGCGCCAGATCTTCGGCTACGGGGAGAGGGCATCCCCGGACTTGGAAGATACCTACCAATTGCGACATTACGCCCTGGAACAGGTCACCCGATGGCACAACTTCGCCAAACTCCCAGCAGGAAGATTCGATCTCCTGTCTGACCTGCACGAATCTCTGGCGTTCAGTCCGATCCACTCCGTTCGAGGGTTGTTGTCCGCGATATCGCGTAATCTCATGGTTGATCGCTATGCGCAGTTCCTAAGTCAGGGAGAGGCTACTGTACCCTGGCTTTGTTGGATGTGCCACGTGACTTCTGAACAGTCGCCAGGAGCATTGACCGCGCCCTGAAAAGGCGGCTTTTGACCGCAGGGACGCTGCAGTGCAGGCGTGCTGCGATTTCCAAAGTACTCAACTCCTCGACCTCACGGAGTATCACAACCTCGCGATAGCTCGCAGGCAGCGAAGCTACGAACGCATGCATAGATTCCGTTCCTTGTACTCTGGCCAGACGCTCGTACGGGGATTCGCATCGACAAGCCACGGCATCCAAATTCGACAGGTCCTGAAAACGAGGGGCGCGAAGCTCGCGCCGATGATACTGTCGCACTTCATTGATTGCCACGCGGATGAGCCACGTACGAAAGCTGGATTCTGCGCTGCGGATTCCGAGGGATGGCGATCAGCGTTCCGAAGTGATGGCGATCGGTATTCCGAAGTGATGTCGATCAGTATTCCGAACTGAAACCGATCGGTATTACGGCGGTAGTTCGGAACACTGATCGGC
>Ga0302319_10026755_pt1 | contig 10149 bp, 7 predicted proteins | sample Bog_T0_2_FD_203319 | JGI IMG/M metagenome (GOLD analysis project Ga0302319, IMG submission 203319) | Peat permafrost microbial communities from Stordalen Mire near Abisko, Sweden - Bog_T0_2 | ecosystem: Environmental > Terrestrial > Soil > Wetlands > Peat | place: Sweden: Abisko, Stordalen Mire...
CCAGCGCCCAGAGCTTGTGCTCCAGCCAAAACGTGGTGAGCGTCAAAGGACATATGTCGGCCGCGCTTGTCGTCCAGATTTCCTTCAATCCGAGCGGCCCGACAATGACATGGTTTTCGGTAAGAACCGCGTCATCGTCCCAGATATAGCCCGCGCCCCACACTCCCTGATAGACCAGGGCGACGGCAACAATCAGGACCAAGCCCAAAACCCAATCGCGGCTGAACCATGAAGCCAGCCCTTGCGCCGCCCCTGTCGTGGTGACATTCACGGGAATCTCGCCGCTCAGCGCCTTCCTGTTCTTGGATCGTTTTGCCATACGGGGCTGGCTGGAGCGTGTCTGAAAAACAGTCATGGGTCACGCCGGAAGAGTTTTTCAACTCATCCTCGACAAGTACGGAAGGATGGATTCAATAAGACTATGCCACAGGCAGCCAGGAAACATCGGGAGTTGACGGAGCAAATCCGAAAGCTCGACCGCGCCTATTACGAGGAGGCGCAGCCGCTGGTCTCCGACCAGGAGTACGACCGGCTTTACCGCGAGCTGGTCGACCTGGAAGCGGCGCATCCCGAGTTGCGCACGGCCGATTCGCCCAGCCAGCGCGTGGGCGGCGCGCCGTTGCCGCATTTTACATCGGTGGCGCACGCGATCCCGATGCAGAGCCTCGACAATACCTATTCCGCGACCGAGCTGGAGGCGTTCGTCGACCGCATCCAGAAGGCGTTGCCGGACGAGAAGCTTGGTTTCGTGATCGAGCCGAAGATCGACGGCGTGGCTGTGAGCGTCCGGTATGAGAAGGGGAAATTCGTGCAGGGGTTGACGCGCGGCGACGGGCAGAAGGGCGACGATGTCACCGAGAATCTGCGGACGATCCGCACGCTGCCGCTCGAAATAGAAAATCACGCACCGGTGCTGGAGGTGCGCGGCGAGGTCTATTATCCGAGCGCGGCCTTTGAGAAGCTGAACCGGCAGCGCGAAGCCGCGGGCGAGGCGACTTTCGCCAATCCCCGCAACGCCGCCGCCGGGACGCTGAAGCAGCTCGACTCGGCACTGGTGGCGAAGCGTCCGCTCTCAATTGTTCTCTACGGTCCGGGCGAGCTGCGGGGAGTCGAATGCGCGACGCAGCAGGAATGGCTGAAGCTGATCGCGAAAGCGGGGCTGCCTGTGCCGGAGCGGACGTGGTTTAGCACGACGAAGGCGCAACTGCTGGCCGCCGTGGAGGAACTCGACCTGGCGCGAAAGAATTTTTCCTACGCAACGGACGGCGCGGTGGTGAAGCTGAACGAGTGGCGGCTGCGCAACGCGCTCGGCACGACGTCGAAAGCGCCGCGCTGGGCGATTGCCTACAAGTATTCGGCGGAGAAAGCGGTGACGACCCTGGAAAGCGTCGCGTTTCAAGTCGGGCGCACGGGGGTCATCACGCCGGTGGCCGAACTGCAGCCGGTGCTGCTCGCGGGCACGACGGTGGCGCGGGCGACGCTGCATAATTTCGAGGAGATCAAGCGCAAGGACATCCGGATCGGTGATCACGTCACCATCGAGAAAGCGGGGGAAATCATCCCGGCGGTGCTGGGCGCGGTGATTGAGGCGCGGACAGGCAAGGAAAAGAATATCGAGCCGCCGAGGGAATGTCCCGCCTGCGGGACGGAGCTGGGCTGGGACGGCATTTTTCTGCGCTGCCCGAATCCGTCGTGCCCGGCGCAGACGCAGCGGAGGATCCAGCATTTTGCTCAGCGGGGCGCGATGGACATCGACGGCATGGGCGAGGCGCTCGTGGAGCAATTGGTGGAGGCGAAGTTGGCGAAGGACCCGGCCGATCTTTATGAACTGACGCTGGATCAATTGTCCGGCCTGGAACGGATGGCGGAGAAGTCGGCGAGGAATGTCCTCGATGGCATCGAGGCGAGCAAGAAAGCCGATCTGTGGCGGCTGATTTTCGGCCTGGGCATTCTGCATGTCGGGGCCGGGGCCGCGCGCGCGCTGGCGGCCCATTTCGGTTCGCTGGAGGCAATCGAGAAGGCGACGGAGGAGGAATTATGCGCCGTTCGCGACATCGGCGAGGTGGTTGCGAAAAGCATCGTGACCTGGTTCGGCAAGGAGGAAAACCAGAAGCTGCTGCGGCGGTTGCGCGCTGCCGGGGTGAATGCAAAAGCGCATCAGGCGGCGGCACGGACAGGCGGCGCGAAGCTGGCCGGAAAGACTTTCGTGCTGACGGGAACGCTGAGCGAGCCGCGCGAAGATGTGAAGGAGCGGATCATTGCGGCGGGCGGCAAGGTTTCGGGCAGTGTGAGTAAAAAGACCGATTACGTGGTGGCTGGCGAAAATGCCGGCTCGAAGCTGGATGACGCGGAACGGTTGGGCGTCAAGGTCCTGACCGAGCGGGAATTGGCTGTGATGTTGGCCGAATAGTCGATGTGGCACGCGCGACTTTTCGGAGAGCCTTCAGAGGAGGATGTCGTATTTGGCCGATCTCTTCGTAGCCCACTTCTCACGTAGCGCTGCGGCTATGCTCGTCTTTGGGACGTGGAAAAAGGGGGCATGCATTTCCCCGCTTATGATTCTTGCCATCCTTCGGTTCCAAGCGGATATTTCCCCTTAAGGTGAAAGTGAAAATGTACCTGTCCCTTTTTCTACTCACGGGTGCTATGGTTGGCTTGTGGAGTTCTTTTTTTCATGAAACATTGGAATATTCTTTAATTTCTGAGCTAGTAGAACGCCCGTAGCCATGGCTATGCCCGCTAAACCGCCAAAGTTCGTTTCACGAACGAGCAAAAGACAACCAAAAACACCGGTTGCTAAAACTATAAAAAGAAATAGTTTTTTAAGGGACCAATAACAAATTGTCTCAAAACATTTGCGCCACACAACTGTAAATGCTTTTCGAAATGCCACTAAATAATCGGCTGGTATTTCTTCATTCATAATTTTTAACTATATGCTTATCACGCTGACGTCACTAGGGCGGCGTCACACTTGTAATTTAGATAGATACCATGCCAATAAGGCCCTAAATTAAAAGGAAGAAATGGGGACAGGCAACTTTTCGGTTTCAAGACTCACTTTCGTAAGGGAAAAAGAGGGGCCATGAAACTTTTTAAGCTTTTTAGGCTTTATAGGATTTGCAGTGCTACCGCCTTATTCCCGGATGTGTTAAAATCGCATCCATGAAACAACTTTGCCCCGAATTTCCAACCCCGCTCCGTTACCAATTCGGATTCCCATTTGCACCAGTTTAACCGAATCCGATTCGCTCCATTCGCCTGATTCGCTTGATTCGCTTATTTTTTTTGAAGGGGAAGAAGGGGCTGCAGATGCCGCGCGACGCCGCACCCGCGCTTTTTCCTCTTCGCCAGCGCGGGCTACCATGGATGGCCTCTAAGCTTGCCGAAGGTTAACGTGCTTCGTATGTTAGTAGTCGCTTTACCAGCCCCATATCGTGAAAATACCAGCCCTTTTACTCAGTTTCGCCCTCTGTTTTTCAACAGGGCCCCTGCTGCATGCGCAGGACCCGGGAGCACGGCAGGACGCGGAGGCCGCTCGCGAGAAGCTGCTCAAGGCGGCGGACCAGCTCGATAATATCCAGGCGAATTCGGAAGCGACGAAGACGGCGGTTGACGGGATGAAGGCCGATGTGGCCAAGCTCCAGGGCGATGTGACGCAGTTGCAAACCGAAAACGCCACGCTGCGGCAGCAACTGGCCGATATGCAGACCTCTTTCGATCAGTTCAAACAGGAGCAAATCAAGGCGCGCCAGACTTTGATCGATAACGTGGCCGCCTTGATCGCGGCAAGCAAGGGATCGAGTGCGCCCGTCAAAAAGAAGAAAGACGCGTCCGCGCCGGATGCGACAACGGGGACTTCGGGCCAGGCGAAAACGCCGGATGCGCAGACGGTCAATCCGAACCTCGCACCGCCGCCGGACCCGACTTCAGGCTCGACGGGTTCGACTGCTCCAAGCGCCACCGCCGCGACAGCCACGGAAAGCGCGCCCGCACCGGTCAAACCGCAAAAGGGCTATTATCATGTTGTTGCCGCCGGGGAGACGCTTACACTGATTTGTAACGCCTATAAGGAAAACGGCGTCAATATTACGGTGGCCGACATTCGGAAAGCGAATGGCTTGACAGAGAAGAGCTCTTTGAAGGTGGGGCAGAAACTTTTTATCCCAAAACCGGACTCTAATTTATGAGCGAACTTTCACCGGTCGATGAGGGGCCACTGGTCTGGCGGGTCAAAAAGGCCCCGGATAATTCCATTTACGGTCCGGTTGACCTGGACACGCTCAAGGAATGGGCCGACTCGGCCCAGATCGCGCCCGAGGACATGGTGGATGAAAGCGATGAAAATTGGCGCGCGGCCCCGGAGGTCGATTTTCTCGAGATGTTGTGGATGGTCAAACTGTCGACCGGGGAAATGTATGGCCCCACCACAGTCGGCACCCTGCGCGAATTCATCAATGAAGGGCTTGTGACCGAGAAGACCCTCGCGACGCATGGAAAGACGAACCAATCGCTTCCCCTCACCGCGTTGGTGGCGGCTGTCGATTTTGAAAAAAAACGCACCCAGCGCCGCCCGGTGGCGGGAGCGAACAAGTCGACCGCCAGCCTCGCTGTCGAGATGGCCAAGGACCAGCATATCCGGCAGTTGGAGGAGGACTTGAAGGAGCTTCGGCGCGAGCATGAAACCCTGACCCATCGCTACCGCCAGTTAACGCTGCAAATGCAAGCGAGCGTCAAGACCACGGTCACAAGCATCAAGCCCACGGTCGTGAGAAGAGCCGACGGCACGCAGTCGTAAGCCATCTTGCGGGTCAATGCCGTGATATTTTAACAACCCCACTTTGCCGTGAAATCTCCCACCACTCCCATTCCAGTCACCGTCATCACAGGCTTCCTCGGCGCGGGGAAGACCACGCTGCTCAACCGCATTCTTACGGAACATCACGGCAAACGCATTGCGGTGATCGAAAACGAATTTGGCGAGGTCGGCGTCGACCACCAGCTCGTCATCCAGTCGGACGAGGAAATCTTCGAGCTGAACAACGGCTGCATCTGCTGCCGGGTGCGCGGCGACTTGATCCGCATCCTGGCCAAGCTGAGCCAGCGGCGCGATAAATTCGATTCCGTGCTGATCGAAACTACCGGCATGGCCGATCCAGGCCCGGTGGCCCAGACTTTTTTCACCGACGAGGAAGTGAAGGAGAGTTTTGTCCTCGATGGCATCGTAACGGTCGTCGACGCGAAGCATGTCGGGCTGCATTTCGATGACATGCGCGAAGTGCGCGAGCAGATCGGTTTCGCCGACGTGATTCTTCTCAATAAGGCCGATCTGGTGACACCTGCCGAATTGAAAGCAACCGAGGCGCGGATTCGCAAGATGAATCCCATGGCGAAACTTTACGAGACCACGAACGCGGCGATCGACTTGGGCAAGGTTCTCAATGTGGGCGGCTTCGACTTGAAGCGGGCGCTGGAACTGGAACCCGATTTTCTGAAGGCCGAGGAAGAACACGATCATGAACATGAGCACGAGGGCGAAGACCATCACGAGCATGAGCACGAAGAGGAGCACGATCATCATCATGCTGAAGATGTGACTTCGGTGGGCATCCGTGCGCCGGGCGATCTTGATGAAAAGAAGCTCTCCGATTGGCTCGGCACGCTGCTTCGCACGAAGGGACAGGATATCTTCCGGATGAAGGGCGTGCTGGCCGTGAAAGGCCGCGACATGCGCTTTGTTTTTCAGGGCGTCCACATGCTGATGGATGGCCGGCCCGATCGGCCCTGGGGCAACGATCCACGTCAGAACACGCTGATTTTTATCGGGCGCAACCTGGATCGGCAGGAACTGAACGAGGGGTTCAGGTCATGTTTGGCGTGATTGATGTTGCGGAGGTCTATGCCCGTCGCACAAATTACTGCCGTGGGCAGGACTGGTCATAGACCGATGCTGCAATTATGAGCCTCCGCCCCATCAATTTTCTCTGGCACGGCAAGCTGGATGATTTCAATACCAGCCTCGCCTGGTCGCCGGATGGGACGCGTCTTGCCGCCGCGTCGGTTTCGGGTCAGGTCGCGATTTACGATGCGGCGCAGGGTCGGGCGGTTCATCTTTTCGAGCAGGCCCATGCGGATGGATGCGACGCGCTGGCGTGGCGTCCCGATGGCAAGGCCCTGGCCACGGCAGGTCGTGATGGCACATGGAAGCTTTGGGATGCGGCGGACGGGAAGGTTCTCGCCGAGCACGAAGCGGGAGCGTTGTGGGCGGAGCATCTGGCGTGGAGTTCCAAACCTATCGGCGAGCGCGGGCATCTGCTGGCACTCGGCGCGGGGAACAAGGTGACGCTTTGGAATGAAGCGGGATTGGCCGCCGAAGGGCAGACGGGCGAAGCGATCAAGTTCGCAAAAACGATTGCGGAGGTAGCTTGGATTTTGGGCGGCACGACGCTGGCCGTGGCGATGAGTACGGGCGTGAGCTTGCGCGATCCGCTCACCGGCAAGGAGGAACGCGCGTTCAACGGTCGCGAAGCGATCCTGAGCATGGCGTTCAGCCCGTCGGGCAAATGGCTGATGACGGGCAATCAGGATTGCTCGGTGCATGTCTGGAATGCCGATAACGGCAATGAAATGCACATGCGCGGTTTTGCATGCAAGGTGAGGCAACTCGCGTGGCATCGCGGCAGCCGCTGGCTCGCCACGGGCGGCGGCGACACGGTTTCCGTGTGGGATTGCTCGGGACCGGGGCCGGGAGGGCGCACGCCGCTATTGCTGGAATGGCATACGGAGCAGATCAGCGCGCTGCATTATCAGCCGGAGGGCGACTGGCTGGCCTCGGGCGCGCGCGATGGGAGCATTACGATCTGGTCGCCGACGCAACGGGAAAATCGAATCAGCGGGGCAAAAATCGCGAACGGCGTGACGCGCGTGGCCTGGTCGCCGGATGGAAAGCTGCTGGCGGCGATTGGCGAATGCGGCGAGGTGCAGGTGCTAGCCGTGGAGTGATTTCTGCGAGGGTGAGAATAAGACCTATGGGACATAGGGGACGTATATCTCCCATTTCCTGACCGCTGCCCAGTGTGCGGCAGATGCCGGCTGCACCCGCTGCGGGCTACCACTGCACCGCGGTCAGGTAACGCAAAATGGAATTTCGCGAGGGCAGGTGGCGTTCCTAAATGGAGTTTGGGAACGAGGAAAAAAAGGCAAACCGAACTGATCCTTCGACATGCTCAGGATGACTGAGTTCTATCCCCTCACCCATTCGGGCGAGAACGAATGCGGCTCGATGGAATGAAGCGCCTCCGCGCCGTGCAATCGCGCGCGAGTGTAGAGCGCCCATTGACGGGCGAAAACTTTGTCCCAAGAAAAGCGGGCATGGACGAGCCTCGACGCCTCCGCGCCGAGCGCGGCGAGGTCCTGCTGCTCATAGCGCTCAATTGCGTCGGCGATGTTGTTGGGATCGTTTTGAGTCGCCCAGAGGTCGAGCCCCACCATGATATTGGCATCCATGAAACTGCCGCGCACGCCAACGCACGGCAGGCCGCACGCCTGCGCTTCGAGCACGACAAGGCCGAAGGTTTCGCAAACGCCAGGATGGATGAACAAATCGGCGGCGTGGTAATAATCCGCAAGCTGCGCGTTGTCCTGAATGTAGGAACGCCATGTTAGCGCTTTCGTGCGATGGCGAGTGGCGGGCAGGATGCGGCGCAGCGGACCGTCACCGACGACGACAAGATGGTAGGTGTTCGGATGCCGCGCGTGAAGCGCCTCGAAGGCGGCCAGCAGCATCTCGATGTTTTTTTCCCCTGAGAGGCGACCCACGTAGAGCAGCACTTTCCGGTCGCGGGGAAGTCCCAGTTCATCACGCAGGGCTTCGTTGCGCGGGACGGGCCGAAACGCCTTCGTGTCGACGCCGAGATTGAGCGTCACGGTGTTCGTCACGCCCCAGCCGTGCAGAACCTGGCGCAGATGCTCCGAGGGAACCAGCGTCGCGGTGAACTGGCTGTAGAGCTTGACGATATAATCCTGCGCGTAATTGAGAACGGCATCGCGAAACCAGGCTCCGCCGTATTTCGCCGCCGTGCGCAAATAAGCCTCCGGAAAGTGGGAATGATAGAACCCGAAAACCGGCGCGCGCAGTTGGGCGCCCGCGCGGAGCGCCGTCCACGCGACATGATAGGGGTCGCCCGATTCGATAATGTCGGGCCGGATCTCGTCGAGCAGGTCGAGGACGAGCTTGGTGTTGAGAATCAGCCGGTAGCGCGAGGGATGGCGGGAAAAGAAATCGAGCCGGGGCGACCGGATGGTATGGAGATGAAGCCGCCCCTCGCGTTCGTAGCGGGTGTCGCTGCCCGGGATGATGAGGTGATGCTCATCGCGCGTATGCTCGACCACATGGAGCCGCTTTTCCGAGATGTAGCGCTTCACGCCCCCGCTCACCGGCGAGTAAAACTGGGTGACGTCGCAAATCTTCACAGGGAAAAACCGCTCTCGGCGGCAACTACCGCGGGGTCAACCGATCTGGGTCTTGTCGCCCTTCCCGTTGATGTCGAACAGCGACGAGACCGATTCGCCCCCATGAATGCGTTTGATCGCTTCGCCGAGCAGCTCGGCCACACTCAGCACCGTCAGTTTAATGCCGGGGACGGGACGGACGTTGGTGCTGTTCGTCGTGATGACTTCATCAATAACCGAATCCTGGAGCCGCTTGATGGCAACATCGGTCAGCAGGCAGTGCGAGACGGAGGCCAGGACGCGGCGCGCGCCATTCCCTTTGACCAGCCTCGCCGCGCCGGTAAGCGTGCCGGCGGTCTCGGTCATGTCATCGACCAGAAGGACGTCCTTGCCATCAACGTCGCCGACAATGTATTGCGATTCGACGGAACTGGGACTCGTGCGGCGTTTCGCGACGATGGCCAGGTCAGTGTGGAGAAGCTGCGCATAGGCCGAGGCCAGTTTCATCCCGCCCACATCGGGCGAGACGACCACGAGGTTGTCGAGTTTGAGCGAGGACAAATAGCGATAAATAACAGGCGCGGCGTAGAGGTGATCGACCGGAATGTCGAAGAACCCCTGTATCTGCTGGGCGTGCAGGTCCATGCAAAGAATCCGGTTCGCGCCGCTGGCGACCAGAATATTGGCGACAAGCTTGGCCGTGATCGGAACGCGCGGCTGGTCTTTGCGGTCCTGCCGGGCGTAGCCATAAAAGGGAATCACCGCCGTGATACGCCTGGCGCTGGCCCGGCGCGCGGCATCGATCATGATAAGCAACTCCATCAGGTTCTGATTGGTTGGCGGGGCCGTGGGCTGGACAATGTAGATGTCGCGGCCCCGGACGTTCTCGTTAATTTTGACGCACGTTTCGCCGTTGGGGAACGAGGTCACGGTGGCCTGGCCCAGTGGAAGTCCGACGTAATCGGCGATCTCTTTGGCGAGGGCGGGGTTGGCGTTACCGGTGAAAACTTGCAGACCTGAATTATCCATTGCCCGAGAGGCTGTCCGAAAAGTGGGCGTGGGTCACGCCAAAATATTTTTGGTTCCTCGGTATTTTCAGTGGAATAGAGGGGGAAATGACGGAATCACCAAATTTTCCAAACTCCTGCGGAGGGCAGTACCGGAATTTTGACAGGAAAACATGAAAGCATGAAGACATGAAAAGGCAGATGAGGAGGGATCCCTCTTTTCTCCCCTTCCTGTTTTCATGATTTCATGTCTTCCTGTTAAAAAATTCCTTCCCTCCAATTTCGTTCATTTGGTGATGCAGTACCTTTTCCCTATTCCACTGTTTTTGCGATAGAACCTGATTTTTTCTCTTCCTCTTCGGTTCTCTTCGGCCCTCTGTGCAAAATTCATTTAAAATGGCTCAGGCCGGAGGCTGACCCTCCAAGGCTGAGAGGCCCGCATTTTTTTTCAGAGGGGAAAAAAAGATTTTAAGCGTTTTAGGCTTTGCAAGGTTAACGCCCTGGCCGAATTCCTGTTAGGATCGCGGTATGACAGCCGATTTTATCTCAATTTCCCCGTTTCCAAACTTGCTGCCCTCCGCAGGAGTTTGGAAACGCGATTGTCTGCGCAACTCTGTTGCATTTTCCCAAATTTCCCATGAACCCCCTAAGCGAATCCCATTCGCCTGATTCGCTCCATTCGCCTGATTCG
>Ga0302319_10026757_pt1 | contig 10149 bp, 6 predicted proteins | sample Bog_T0_2_FD_203319 | JGI IMG/M metagenome (GOLD analysis project Ga0302319, IMG submission 203319) | Peat permafrost microbial communities from Stordalen Mire near Abisko, Sweden - Bog_T0_2 | ecosystem: Environmental > Terrestrial > Soil > Wetlands > Peat | place: Sweden: Abisko, Stordalen Mire...
CTGGCCGATCAACTCCGGGCCACGGCGCCCGCCGATGCCTTCGCATGGTGTTGCGCCGCGGCCGCTCGCGGCAATGCGCCGGCCATGACTGAGGCCGGCTTGATGGTTTCCGACGGCGCCGGCACGGCCCAGAATTACGCTCTTGCGGTAAAATGGTTCCGGATGGCCGCCGCCGCCGGCGATGCCGCGGGCAACACATGCCTGGCCGAGTGCTACCTCTACGGCAAGGGGGTCGCCAAAGACGAGGTCCACGCGGTCAACCTCCTGCAGACCGCTGTTGCCGGACGCGATCCGCGCGGCATGGACCTCCTGGGCATGTGCTATCACCGGGGCATCGGCTGCACGAAGGACTACGCCCAGGCTTTCAAGCTCTTCTCGGGCGCCTACGATCTTGGCTTCACCTACGCCGCCGGCAATCTGGGCATCCTTTATATGAATGGCGACGGCGTCCCGCGCGATCCGCACAAGGGGGTCAACCTCTTCGCCGAAGGCGCGCAAAACGGAAGCCCCTATTGCATGTACCTTCTGGCGAAATGCCTCGAGAACGGCACGGGCATCGTCGCCAACCAATTCAAGGCCGAAGACTGGTATCGCAAAGCCGCGGCCGGGGGCGACCCGATGGCCATCCAGTGGTGCAAGGAGAAGAACCTCCCCGTGCGGTGAGTATTACTCATGCCAGATTGGTTATTTCTTACAGGCACGCACTGGAAAGAGCCTGTTAGGACCGTATAAAACCCTTATCCGGTTTAAACGCGCCCTCAGAGGACATCTGGCAACCGGAAGAGCCTTTAGAGCCCGCGTGTTATCCGGTTGGTTGAATTATCCGTCAAGAGATGACCCCGCTCAGACTGGTACCGCAAAGCCGCCGCCGGAGGCAACCCGATGGCCATCCAGTGGTGCAAGGAGAAGAACCTCCCCGTGCGGTAAGTGTCAGGCCAGCCTGATGAGATAGGATTAAGGCGATTGCGCATTCAGCAAAAATGCCTGCGCATCCTGTTGAAGCGGACTTGAGGGGTTGGCGGCAACCGCTTGGACGAGGTCCGGGGCAATGTCGGCAGCCATGTAAAGCGCCTGCCGCTGTACGTCGACGGGTTGCGCCGGCTGGAGGGCAGCCTGGAGCAGGGGGAGGATATTCACTGGCGCGTTGGAGGCTAGGTCTTGCGCTGCAGCCAATAAATCCTGCTTGCGACCAGGATCGGGCTCTCGATAAAACATCGCGGTGAGGCCCGCGATCGCGTTTGAGGAAGCCGAGTTATTCGGTTCCGAGGAGGCAACCCGTACGGCCGTCTCCTCAACTTGATCGGTATTCAAATCCGAAGACACCTCTTCGGCCTCGACGGCGTGTGAGAGCAGCCATTGGCGGCTCGCCGCGCTCAGTTCGGTAGAGCCCGGAGCTTGACCGCTCCGATACTGATTTGCGGCCACCGCGCCAGGCGCTTGAACTTCCCCCATTTGTCCGCCGGACGCCGCGACAGCCACCTGGCTTGGCGCCAGCGCCCCGGGCTGCGCGAGGTCCGACCTCGCCTGCAAGTCATGCCGCGGGAGCAGAGCTTCGTGGGCGCCCGTCGCTATGGTTGGCGTCAAGCCGCCAGGACGGGATGACAACGATTGCGCAGGTCCCGCATGAGCAGGTTGATCAGGCCCGCTCACATCGGCCGCTCGAGAGCCCGAAGGAGCAACAGAGGCGACTCCCCGCCATTGAGTGGAAGCCTCTCCCGCCGGACCGCCACCGGCCTTGAATGGGGAGATTATCCCGAAAGACCACGCCGTCGCGAGAATTGCAGCCGCTCCAACAAGCAGCAGGCCGCCGGCGATAGTCAGCTTTCGAATATTCAAGGTACGATAAGTCCGACCCGCATTACTGCGAAGAGGTCCAGTATGGATCCCCGTCCGCATTCGAGCCGACAATCGGTTTCGGGCGATCGTAATTCAACGATTGAACTTGCCACCAATAGGTGTCGGACAGGTTATGCCCGGTGACCGTCTTGGATAGCACGGAGGCCGTCGGGTCGTTGGCCGGAGGCTTCAACATGAAGGAGCGCCAGAGCTTTTGTGCGCGGCCCGGTTTCTGGACGAATATCTGCATGGCATATTTTGTAGCTCCCGGCACGGCTCCGAACGAATACGTGACACTGACACCGGAAGGCGTTCCACCTGTTGCCGGCATAAGGGTAAGTGGGTTAACCGGATTGGGCGGGTTGGCAACCCGTTGAAACGTCGTATAAGTCGGCTCGAATGAGGTGCTCGCCGCAATCGAGACGGTCTTGCCGGTGGAAGGCAAATAGAGCTTGCTGGCGGGTCGCCGGAAGCCTGTGCGCCAGCGGTACATTCCCGGAGGCAAGGCCAGCTTCGAGAGGATTGATGTAGAATCCACGTCATCGCTCGTGAGCAATTCTAACCGATGCCACATCATTGTCCTCGGGTTCTGCTTTTCCAAATCGACGTAAATCTTCGCGGCACCCGCCAACATGTCGGGTTGCCCTACGGGAGAGAATGAGAACGTCGTGTAAGCGCTTCCGTCGGTCCCCTGCGGAAAATTCGGATTCTGGCTTACAAGGTTAATTATTGCACTCAGGCCGGCGCCGTTGTCGAAGTCCGTGTAGTTAACAAATACGCCTCCGGTGGCGTTGGCGGTCAGTTGGAATTGCGCTGTGCAGCTTGCAAAAGTCGCGTCGGTCGGGCCGCCGGGGTTGATGGTGCAGATGTGGATGGGCATCGATCCGCTGGTCGCCAGCGCAATGGTATCGGAATAGCTGTGGCCTCCGGCCCACGTTTCCGGGTCGTGGCCGGGTGCGTCGCCGATATCGATGATCATGCGAAAAACTGGATTGGGACGCCAGGCGACGTTATTGGCATCGCTCAGGCCGTTCCCGCTCAGGCCATTGTTGAGAGCTGAATAAACGGCTTCCGGCAGGTCGCCGCCGCCTCCGGGACTGAAGCCATTGATGGCGGCGATAGCCGCGGCTGCCGCTCCCGATCCGCTGGTGAATGGCAGGTTGGCTTGGTAAACGTAGTCTCCGAAATCCCCTGGTCCGTCCGGTGGCGGCTCGTCCTTATAGTTGGCAACCGCAATCCGAAAGTCTGGAAAGTCTGCCGCGATAGTAGAGATCAGGGTGGCAAGGTTATTTTGGACGTCGGTGATGAACGGCCCCATGCTTCCGGTCGTGTCCATGATTATCAGGAGATCGAGCGAACTGGAATTGACGGTGAGCGTTTTGTACCATGTGTTCTGAGGTTGTGGCGTGGTAGTTGGCGTCACTCCAGCGGGAAGGGTCGGCGGGGTCGCACCGGCTGGAGGGATTGTTCCGGCGGGGCCGGAGCGCAAGAGAGCGTCGGAAACCAGGTAGGTGCCGAAAAACGGATCGTGAATCGATTCCACTCCAGAATCGTATCCGTAACAAACAATGTCGTGGCCGCCCAGGTCCTGTACCGGTCCGCCCGCTGTGACCGGCGGAAGGCTCCAACGCACGGCGATTATGAACGGAGCCTTATAGGTTTCGATTTGGGTGGTGATTTGGGCCGTCGTAATTTGACCGGGAGCGGGATTCGCAAGGGAGCCATAGTAGGCTTGTGCAGTGATGGTGGGGGTCGTTGACGGAGCGACAGTCGAAAAATGAGAGAGAATCTCCTTGATGCCGTTCCAGGTCACGGTGACGGATTTGGACTCCAACTTGTATTTGCCTGTGCTCGAGTCCAGCACCCAGATCGGCACTTTCCGCGTTTCCATGCCCGTCTTGGAGATATTATTCGCGGTGTCATACGTGGAATTGCCCACGCCGTAGGTCACGACATCAAAGATCGTTGGCGTGTAGTTATAATAATTCAGAATCATCTCCGTGCAGGCGGCCCAACACCAATCGTTGCCGATTAAGTTCCCATTGGGGTCCAATGTCAGTTGAGGGAACTCATTCACGCCTGTTAAGTCCGTCGCGAGCGCTTTTCCAGGAGCAAGCCCGAAGAGGAAAAGCGCGGCAAACAAACAACATATCCAGTTTCCCGGATGGATTCGGGGCGAGGTGGATTTATTCATGATTATATCTTGGTTTGATCTCATGGGTATAATTCCTCGGAGCTTGGTTTGGGGTGGCTTTACTTTTCGCGGAGTTGTTTGATGACTTCATCGGCCTTTCCGAGAACTTGAAGAGCCTTCGGGTTGGGCGATGGGGCGTCAATTCTCAACTGGGTCAGATTCGGATAAGCCGCTTGAGGAACGGTAAAAAAGAACTGCAGGCGAGAGGGAACAATGATGAGCAGCGGCGTGAAACCCTTGGCCGCAGGCCACGCCTCCGTCACCATGGACCATGTGTGCGCCAGCTCAGGCATTCCCATTGTGGCCGGCGCCCACGAGCCATCGGGCATCTTTGCCACCGCGATAAGGCAGGCGGCGCGGCCATTGGAAACAACCGGGAAGTACCACTGGCCGGTGGGGATCAGGAATTTTTCAATTTTGTCTCCCGGCGCAAATTTCGCAATCGAGTCAGGCGGCAAAAAGTGCGGCTCGAAGGGTTTGCCAAGCGTCAGGTGATCGAGGTCGTCCTCCGGCTTGATGCCGAGTTCCAGCCGATGGGCCTGCGTCTTTCTTTGGACGACGGGAAGGAACTTCCGCAATGCCGCATCGCCCGCTTCAATCAAGCCATCCGCGGGAGGCGGGGGCGTCGCACCGAGCGAAAGCAGGCACAAGGAAAAATATACGATGAAATTTTCAATGTTCCTGGCCCCGGCACGCCAAATGGAGCGGATGTCGCCTCCGAAACTCGAGTATTCCTTAAATTTTACCACCGCGTCCATAAAACGGACTTCTTCCGTAGAAAAGCTTATACCCTCGTTTGAGGCAAACGGGCAATAAATCAATATCGCAACTTTTGACGCCCTCCGTTCAGAGTGGCGTGCGACGTGCTTCCAGCGTTGACGCAGCCCAGATTGTCTGTGGGGTCAGTACTGAAACACCACGCTCACACCGGCGTTGACGGAGGTGTATTTTGCGAGGCTGTTGTTCGAGGCGTTGTCCACATAGTTTGCGAACAGCGATACAAACGCTTGCGGCGTCAATTGGTGGATCAGGCTCAACCCTTCGACGTCGCGCAGTTCATCCCGCCCGTACACCATGTAATCGGAATACTGCAATTGCCAATAAACCTGCGCGTACAAGTCGTGACGCAACTGCTGGGTGAGCGAGACGGTCACCGTGTGCGACTGGCGCGTGTCGATGTTCGGCGTCGAGAAGTATTGCCCAAAGTGATACCCGGCAAAGAGCAGCGTCTTGCCGCGATCAAGCGAGACGGTTTGATCGACTCCCGCCACGGGGCCGATGGCCGATGTAAGACGGTCGCCCGTCGCGTAGCTAAAGTAATAATATGGCTCGACCCCCACGAACATTCGCGGCCAGGTGGGCTTGTAGCGGTACTCGAGGTCGGTATCGCCGCTGAAGCCCCAGAACCCGAGGTCCTGGTGGCTCGCGTAGGTGAAGTCCTCGATCCGCGCGTCCGCGTTGATGCGAAAATTCTGATTCAGAGGCGCCGAGAAATTTCCCTGCAACACCGGCGCGATCAAAAAGTCCGCCTGGTCCCGGCTGTGGTAGAGCGGCGCATTGGAGACGTACTGCCCGTTCACCGTGGCCTCGCCATGAAAGTAGGAGCGAATGCCCGCCGACTCCGCCGGGCGGATGTCGCCCAGGTCTTCCTGCACTTTGGCCGGCAGCGGCGAGGAGAATGTCCCGCCCTCGAGGTCCTGATTCGTGTCCGCGGATACACGCGACCCTGCCGCGAGCAGCAGTGCCGCGATCATTACGCCAAAAGAACCGAAGTGCCGTCCGTTCATGGGGGCGGGTGCGCGCTGGGGTTAGGGTTGGGGGTTGGGGTGTCGGTATCGACGGGAGTGGAATTGGAGTTGGACGATTGCGCCGGAGTGCCGGATTTGGAACCGCCCTTCGATGGCGTTGGCCTGACAAATTGCGGGTGCGAATTGAATCGCGAATTCACCTGGCCGAAACCGATGATATCCAGCTTGCGCAAGTCCGGCATCGAGTAGACATGATTGTTCTCGCCGCCAACCTCGGGAAGCTCCGGCAGCGGACCGCCCCACGCGATGAGTTTCCCGGCTGCAGCCTGTCCGGGGTCAAATTGGAAGATGCGGACCTTCCCGTTTACAAACTCGATCGCATCCCCCGGGCCTACTATCCCCCAGGGGGTTTTGATCTGGCCGCTCAGCACCGCGATCAGGTCCCTGGAAACCTTCGCCACCGTACCGGTAATGGCGGCCGTGAGGCTCGGCGTCTTGATGTTCCCCTCGCCGGATCCCGGCGGAACGTAAAACAACATGGCTCCCTTCTCGAGCGAGAGAGTCCGCGACGCGGCATCGAAGGAAAATACGGTGTTCTGCCCGACGCGGACGATCGAGTGATCGGGGAACTCGAGTTCCGCCCGGGATTCGTCTTTTGTGAAAATATAGGTCTGCGCCTGGATGACGTCGTGCAGGAGGGCCGGGCGCTCGTTGCCGCCGGCATGGTTGCCCAAGGTTACGTGATTCTCGATTCGCGTGACCGTCGCGGAGGAAAATGGCAGCCCCCCGTGCGCGCCAGCCGCCGCGAGCGCAAGGAGCATGAGGCAAATAGCACGGGTTCTGGAGAGGATCACGGATGGGATTCGTAACGGGAGGTTTAAGTAAGTCAAATAAAATTTCAAGATTTGCATCGACAATCAAAAAACCGCGGATTTTGATCGTAAGTCACTATGAGAGCGTTTTTGTCGGCAGGCAGGGTCCGGGCGTTGACTATCATCTCTATATTGTTGGCACTGCAGCCAATTCAATCGGGTTTTGCGGCACAACCGCCCAAGGATTCATTCAAATTCACGGAATTAGTGACGCAACACGTCGTCAATACTCGTAGCGCAGGAAGCAGCACCGTGGTTCATACCCTCGTCACGCCGGATACCTTTACCATTTCCGCCCTCATCGACCTTACCGGATCAAGCGAGCCTTCAATCAGCGCGACAACGGTTTTTGCATTATCCGTGGGAGGATACTCGATTTCCCACGAGTTAGGGGACGACAAGACATACAACGCCAGAAAGACGACCGCGACTTTCGTTGACAGCTACACGGAAATTGTCAACGGCAGGAACAAGAAAGTTGTATATCAAACGACTCGCTTGCATTGGACCTCGACGTATTTATCCGCCAGCGTTGTAGCTCATACCACCGATCTTGCATCTCCGGATTGGGCATCGATCCTGGCCAATATTTATATCGGCTCTCCAAACGGCCCTGTAGCCAATTCAATCTCGGGAAGCGTCACTTTCGGCGGGGCCGGCGACATATTCGACCCGATTCCGGTTACCGGCCGCATCAGAGAGACTTCGGTTACCGAGGCTGACAAAACGAAAATCACGGAAACGACGGTGTCGCTCACGGCCAAAGCCGGCACCGTCGAACCGGCATTTACCGCGCTCCTCGTGGTGCCCGGGAGCGACACACCGCAAGGCAGCACGACCGCGACCAATCTCCTTGGCGGAACTCTCACGATTAGCTCCGGCCCGCTGGCAGGAGTCACGGTTACCATTCCCCCGGGCGCCGTTGCCTCGGACACCCAGTTCTCCGTGTCCTCGAACGACCTGACGCTGATACCCAACGCGGGCACTTTCCCGGGCCAGGGCCTCTCGCTTGATTCCGGCGGCCAGACAACATTCCAGCAACCGCTTGAAATCACTGTCCCCTTCCCCGACGACGGAACGATTATCCCCGTTCCGTACTATGTCGATTCCGACAATCATCTCGAGCCTTGCCAGGTGGTATCCATCGACCACGTGGGCCACACGATCACTTTCCTAAGCTTCCATGCTTCTCTTTACACGTGGATTTTTGCGTCGCTTGCGGAAAGCCCCGCCTCCGTCACCACCTACGAACCGGGTGTCGACGGCTTCCAGATTGTCAATAACGGCTCGGTCTACAATCCGGACAATGAAGGTTTCGGGATGTGCGCATTCGAGCAGTGGTACTTCCAAAAGCATGACGGCGGGCTTTACTCGAAGTATTGGCAGGATATTCCCGTGCCCAGCGGCGGGACCGTGAAGGGACAGAACATTATCGCAACCCGTGCGCAAACCTCCGTGGTCCAATACTGGAATAACTATTGGAGCAATATCGCGTTGCAACAGAATCTGAGCAACGGCGAGCAGTTGGCGCTCATCGAGAACACCCTCTCGAACACCGCCTCGCCGACCATCCTCTATCTAAGGGGCATAAGCGGAGGGAGCACCGTCGCGCACGCCGTTCTGGCCTACAACTGCAATAGCAATGGTATCTTGATCAATGACCCGAACGCGCCCGGCGAGGGCCTGATGATTTCCGCAACGAATCCGGTTTATGGCATTTACACCAGCATCATGGAGCTTGGCAACGGCTCGTTGCAGAAGGAAGCTTTCGACAATATTTACAACGATGCAGAGGCCGGATTCGACGGCAATGGCGCCGCCCAGGTCCTGGTGACGTCGTCCACCGATTATCAGGTGTTCACGGATTCGGACGCCTTACTCTCGGGCAACATCACGAGCGGCCAGGTGTTGGTCGATGATCTGGTGGTGTGGCTCAACGGGGTTTCGAGCTACGAACAACAGATCGATACCACCGGCGCTTTCAATATCTCGCCGCTCTTCCTGAACAGCGGCACCAATGACGTCACGTTCGAGACCAGGGGACACGACGAATACGGCAATGTCATCGAGGCTCCCAACACCCAGTTGGCGCCGTTTCACATGATCTACACCGGCTCGTCGAGTTCCTCCGGCACCGGCGACGCCGTCATCCTCGCCACGCTCACCTGGAATACCAATGGCACGGACCTCGACCTCTATACGCTCGATCCCAACTATGCGACCGACTCCGCGGGGTTTTCCGCATTTTATAATAAGGTGACCGACGATGGTGGCGCGCTTGATTTTGACAACACCACCGGGTACGGACCCGAGCATTGGACGCTGCTGAATACGGACAATATCCAGTGGGGCGGGGCCTACCAATTCCGCGTTCACTATTACGACGACCACACGAATCCCAACCCCGGACCGGCCATTCCCACCCAGTGGACTGTTACCATCACATTGTACCAAGGCACGCCGAATTCCGTCACGACCAGTTACTCCGGCGAGCTCTCTTACCACTATGCCTATAATTGCGATCCGCCAACAAGCACCGGACCAGACTGGGCGGACGTTGCGACCATTACACCGGTTCAAGCCCTCGCCGGCGCCAATTTGACGCCGACGGTTACCCGTAGCGCCAACGGAGCAGTACACATTACCGTTCCCATCTCTCCGAAGCTCCTGAAAAAGCCCGTTCATCCGCGGCAGGCCCTTCCTTAGCAGCGTGTTGAATTAACCACGGATTACACGGATGGGCACGGATAATCCCAGAACAAGTTTTCTTGGATCGGTTTAACTAAAACTGCGGCCGTTTTTGAAGCGGCGTTTACCCCCGACTGGGCCACCGGCCCAGGGCTACAGGCGTTGCCGCACGCGGAGGGAAACTTGGTCGCATCACGCTTCGGGGGAAGACGCCGTCACTGAATGGCTACCCTAGAACTTAAACCGCGCTAAACGGTGGTTCCCCCCCAACGTAGAAGGGGCGGAGACAAGCTCCGCCCCTTCAAACTAACCAACCAGGAGAAAAATTATCTTCTATTTCCGCATGGGATGAGTGGAAAAAAATGGCAGAGTTGCGGACGAGGCCCGGGAGGTGAAAGCACCGGAAGAGAGTGAGGAATGGCGCATGAACTGGGTGAAGCGGAACATTGAGCAGTCCTTAACTACACACTGAACCTAAACCGCAGTCGCCCCCAACGGGCGCCGGGAACAAGAGCGAATCCGAAAAGAATCAGAATCCGGTGGTTCCTCCGGCAATCGGCCGGAGGAACCAACCGTGAATCTGAAAGACTAGAACGTGCAGCCGATCGCGCCTGAGAAGACGTGGCGGCTGTCGGCCCCATTGCCCGTGAGCGGTGCATTCGCAGCGCGGACGGTGGTGCCTTCATAGTAGTAGGTGTACGCGCCGGTCAGAGTCCAGGAACCGAACCCGGACGGGATGAACGCGAGCGGCACGGAGATCGACGGGCCGACGGCGAGATACCCGAAGTTATTGCCGAGGTAGAAGCCGGTA
>Ga0302319_10026759_pt1 | contig 10149 bp, 5 predicted proteins | sample Bog_T0_2_FD_203319 | JGI IMG/M metagenome (GOLD analysis project Ga0302319, IMG submission 203319) | Peat permafrost microbial communities from Stordalen Mire near Abisko, Sweden - Bog_T0_2 | ecosystem: Environmental > Terrestrial > Soil > Wetlands > Peat | place: Sweden: Abisko, Stordalen Mire...
ACGTCTTCACGCCGGCGGCCTGTGTTTCATTCCGATGAGGGGCATTCGACAGAACCTTGAGCAGCTAGCCTCATTCTCTTTTGTGCGCACCATCAGACGAATGCCGCGCCTCTCGCTCAATGAATCGCTTCTGCGCACAGCCGACATACCCAGGGGTTTCCAAGTTAAGCTGCCCGACGCTCCGGCCTACAGCGATAAAATTAGGGCAGCCGTATTCGATGGCGGATTGCCACGCGACAACGCCCTTGAGACATGGGCGCACGCGTTTGACGCGCCCGGCGTAGGGCCTGCCGTAGAGTCGCTTCTTAGCCACGGATTAGCAGTAACGTCTGCTTTATTATTCGGCTCTTTTCAAGAGGGGGTCGGGGACTGTCCCGTTCCCTTCTCGGCTGTTGACCATTGGCGAGTGCTAGACCGCAACTCACGTGGGGATGACTTCGAGTTGGTGACCGTCCTTCGGCGCATTTTAGGTATTCTGCGCCAGCGCCCTTACGAATTCGTATGCTTATCGATCGGTCCGGATTTGCCCATTGAGGACGATGAGGTTCATTTGTGGACTTCCAGCCTTGATGCCCACCTCGCCAGCGGGAACACGATATTAGCGGCGGCTTGTGGCAATTCGGGCGACGCGGATTGGGAGTCCGGCAATGCACGTATTCAGCCCGCGTCAGACGCGGTCAACGCCATTGGGATAGGCGCGACTACTGCTGGCGGGATAAATTGGGAGAGGGCTACGTACAGCTCTATAGGTCCCGGGAGGAGTCCGGGAATCGTAAAGCCTGACGTAGTTACCTTCGGCGGTAGCCCGAGCATTCCGTTTAACGTCCTTGACCGTTTCAATCCCGGCCAGACCATTGGGCGTATGGGTACAAGCTACAGCGCTCCGAGCGGTCTGCGGCGTGGAATAGGAGTTAAGGCGCATTTTGGTGACCAACTAAAGGCGGCAGCTATTAGAGCGTTGATGATTCATCATGCCGCTCCTGGCCGACATCCCCAGCGGGAAGTCGGATGGGGCCGCCTTCCAGATACCTTGAGTGATCTGGTTATTTGCCGTGATGGAGAGGTGACCGTGATGTACGAGGGCAAACTTGAGCCTAGCCAATTCATCCGCTTTCCGATTCCGGTTCCGCGCGGCTCACTCGATTCGGACGTAGTCATTAAGGCAACGTTCTGCATATTTACGCCAATAGACCCAGAAGATTCTATTAACTACACCCGAGCCGGACTAAGCATAACGTTCCGGCCACGCACTGTAGGATCGGCTGGAGTCAACGACCAAGGCAAGCCAAGAAGTGCACATCCGTCATCCAGATTCTTTGGGACGCCTCGCGCGTATTCCACCGAAAGCCAAGATCGCCGTGAGATGTACAAGTGGGAACCAGTCTACAAGGCGCAGCGAACTTTCCGCGCTGGAGCGTTAGATCAGCCGGTCTTCGACGTACAACACCACGCTAGGGCGCATGGTGGCCCGGCAACCCGACGCTCCGATATCTGCTATGGTTTGGCGGTAACGATTTACGCTCCACACGAGGCCGATATCTATAACCGCGTCCTGGTGGCCTACCCCAACGTACTCCAGGCGCTTAGGCCGCTAATTGAGATTCCAGTTGAAATCAGACATCAGCCTTGAATCCACGCTCGATCTGAACGCGCCAAGAGTAGCTCAGCGCCGCCGCTTGGCCGAGTAGGATCCGTGTTACTAGGCTCTGGCCATGTCCGATCCCTCGCCCCCGATCCGCGTCAACCGCGCCCCGGTCCTGACCCTCTGGGCGACGGTCGTGGCCGAGCGGCTGGGCTACCCGCCCGAGACTGCCCTCACTCTCGGCCGGTTCGTTGCCGGGTCCAGCGCCCGTGCCAAGGCCCGGCGGCTCGGGATCATCGAAGAGACGCAGGAGGCCGAAGAGCGCCGCGCACGGGCCGCCGAGTTGAAGCCCCGGCGGCAGGCGGTGCGCCTGCTCGGCCGGGACATTCCGGTCCTCCCAGCGGATGACGGCACCCTGCGGGCGGAGGACGACGGCAAGCCGGCATCGGCCAAGAGCGTGCAGTCCTACATCGCACGGGCGTTCGGGAACCGCCTGGGCGAGGCTCGCGCGACGATGGAAGCCCTGGCCGCGTCGCTCCCGCCCGAGGAGCTAAACCGCATCGGGTTCCGGCTCTATGAGCGATTTCGGCCGGAGGTGCCGGAGGGCGCGCAGGGATGTGCGGAGGGCGCGAGTCAGTGGCAGTGCCAAGCTCGGTGACGCTGAACGGTATTCTGCGTGCATACGGTGCACCTTGAGTCCCCTTGCCCTTGGGGGACAGGGCGAGCACAGAGGAGAACGTGGGCAGGGATCTGCGGCGTAGGTTTCCTTGCCCGTCTCGATTTCTAGACGCTCTGCCAGACGCTGGCTGACGCGGGCAGACGACCACGGGGAAGAGCGAGTCGCCAGGGTCTCCTTTGGGAAGGGGGGGTGCTCAGGAGGGGTTATATGCTGGGATTGAAACTCCGACCGGAATTCAGCGGGAGGATACTCCAAGGGACACAGATCGACCTAACGAACGCCAGGAAGACGGGCGCCACCCAGGTGCCTGCCGAACAGTTCCTTGCGATCACCTATCCTACGACAGACCTGATCGGCATGCTGCGTGCCGCCGGTCCCGGTCAGAGCCGCCCAATAGCGCTGATGGGGGAACGTGGCCTCGGCAAATCTCATCTGCTGGGTGCCCTCTACCATGCGCTGACAGATCAGGCTGCGGCTAAGGCTTGGCTTGACCATTGGGCAAGTGTTCTCGGCGATCCATCCTTGGCAAGCTTGCCTTTGCGGTCTGGTCTGGAGGTCGTCACGGCGAGCCTTCACCAACAGCGCTACCCGTTCCTCTGGGACGTGCTGTTCAACCAACACTCAGAGGGGAAGGTCTACCGGGCGATCTGGGAGCATGCCGGCACGTCTAAGACACCGGTCCCGTCAATGGACCTCCTGCTTGGGATGTTCGAGAAGTACCCGACAGCCCTCATCCTCGACGAGTTCCAAACCTGGTTCGACGGCCTCGTAGATGCGCCCAACAGGCCGCACAAGACGTGGGCCTTCAACTTCATACAGCTCCTGTCCGAGATCAGCGATCAGCGCCCTGACGTGTTCCTCTTGGTCGTGTCCATCCGCAACGGCGCGACGGACGCCTTCAAGCAAGTCCAGCGTATCAATCCGGTTATCCAGAATTTCAGCGGCGCCTACGCAAAGCGGGACCGGCGCCGCCTTCTGTTGCACAGGCTGTTCGAAAACCGGCTGCACGTGCCTGACTCTGATATCGAGAAGCTCGCCGCGGTCCATGTCACCGAGTACCTCCGCCTTGCGGAAGTTCCACCGTCGCAGCACGCGTCCACCCAGCACGACTTCACCGAGGCCTGGCCTTTCGCACCACATCTGCTTCAATTACTCGAAGATCAGATTCTCATCGCTACCTCGGCACAGGAGAATCGTGACCTCATTAAAATTCTGGCCGGCCTCTACAAGAGTCGTGGTGACGTCTCACCGGTGCTGACCGCCGCAGACTTTCACATCGACGATGAAGAAAGCGGCATCGGCCCGTTGCTCGATTCCGTCAGCAATCCACAGCACCGCGCTCTCCGCGACAAGGCTCGACGCAACCGGGATGCCGTCACCGAAGCTATCGACAATCCTGCGAAGGATGTGCCGCATCTGGAGGACATCATCGCGTCGCTATGGCTGCGCTCCATTGCTGTGGGCAATGTAGTCGGTGCGACGCGTGCCCAGCTCCAGGCCGATTGCACGCGCGACAAGCCACTCGACGCGAATGCCTTTCCGGCCGAGTTCGACACCATCCTCGACAACAGTTTCAATCTGCATGAGGTCGGCGATCGACTTGTCTTCCGCGAAGAGGAGAATGCCGAGGCAAAGTTGAAGGCAGCGGCACGCAACCCCAAGCTCTTCGCATCCGGCGAAGACGAAGCGCATCTGGCAAAGGAAATCCGCTACGTCATCTATGGCGATCCCGCGCTGCCATTACCCTTCCGCGTCATCGCGCTACCGAAAACCTGGCTCACTGATCCCTGGAGCGGCCTCGCGCCGGAAGAGCAGCCAGCGATGTGGGACAACCGTATCCCAGTCCTTGTCCTGCCCGAGACGCCGGACCGGCTGCATGAGCGTCTCGCGCAATGGCTCAAGGATCATCTCCAGCAGCGCCGGAATGCCGTCCGCTTCGTGCTGCCGAGAGCCGATCTTCCGCCGGTGTTTACTGACCCTTCGTTGCTGTTCTTCGCTCGCGCCGTCGTCAAGGCAGCCGAATGGCAGGGGCAGGGCGCTGAATTCGCCAAGCTCCGCGTGAAGTACCAGAAGTCGCTGCGCGACGCGCTCAAGGACCGTTACGACCGATTCGCCATCCTCGCGGCGTGGGACAACCTTGCTCTATCGAAATCTCGCTTCACCGAAGAGAAGCTGAAGGTTCGGGGGAGTGAGATTCCCAAGGCGATGGACGACATGATCGCCACCGACCTGTTCGAGCCGGAGACCTTTGCCGACTACGCGGTAGAGGCTGCCAAGACCGCCGCATCGGTCAAGAAGGTTCTGGATGAGCTGCGCGAGCCGCGTCCTGCGCCTGCTGACACGATCCCTTGGCTTGGCGATACCCCGATGAAGGAGAAGCTCATCTCGGTCTGTGCTCAAGGCCAGATCACAATAAACGTGCAGGATCGCGAACGGCTGGAACGCAGGCCGGGGGAAGAGATCAAGGACGCCTACGCGCGGCTCCGTGGTCGCCTGCCAGATGGCAAGCAACTGGAGGATGTGATCCTCGGGCTGCCCGGCGCCGGTGCGGCCACGCAAGGTGCGGCGGCGTCTCCTTCGTCCTCGAACGGCGGCAACTCCGGAATGCCCCTGTCGCCCGGCGGCGCGGGCACGTCGGCAGGTGGCAATACATTATTCCCGGTGCCGAACGGTCCCGTGTCACCGAACGGTGTGGCGGAGCCTCCGAATCCGGACCTGTACGGCGGCGCTGGAGGTGGGTCAGGTGCCGCGCCGCCCAGCAGGACGTCGCTCGCCGTCGCCAAGCCCACCTCCGGCCTTAATCTCGCGGGCCAACTGGAGCAATGGTCCATCGGCCCGGCGACTCCGGTGAAGTCGGTAACCATTACGCTCGATGCCGCAACCGGCGCGCAGGTCAAGAAGCTGCTGGAAAAATTGCCCGATGGCATGATCTACGGTCTTTCGCTCGATCGGGAGGATGAGCGAGCGTGACCGCGACACTGCCCCTTGCTCTGCTACGCGAGTTGCAGGTTGCTGCACCGGCCCCAGCGTGGAGCCTACTCGCCCAATATGCGCTGGAAGCCTGCGAGACGAATGGCACCGGCCTGCCGGCCGACACCGCCGCCAGAGTGCGGGATGAGGCGCTGCGCGCGCTGGACACTTGGCTGGCCGGTGCCGGCTGGGACCTATGGTGCGAATTCGGTACCGCCGTACCCCGCACCGCCGATCGCCTTTTTGCGTGGTGGGATGCGGTCCCCACCGGCACAGGTGCCGCGGTGCTGATCCTGGATGGGCTGTCTCTTCGGGAGCTGCCGTTATTGCGAGAGGGCGCAGCCGCGCATGGATTTGCAGTCACCGCCGCTGAGGCCGCCGCCGCCGAGTTGCCGGGCGACACCAACACATTTGCCGCGGCGCTCGGCGTCACTGCCCGTAACACCCTCGCCAACAACCACCCTCCGGCTGCCTTCCGCCTCGCCGGTGCGTGTACCGAGGTCGCAAACCTGCCCTGGGCGGATTGCGCCGCGTTGATCAAGGCGGAGCCGCGTTGGATGTTTTGGCACGAATGGCCAGACACTCGGTTCCACGACGGCAGCACCTTTCAGGCGCTGGCGAGGAATGCGGCGAACACCTTCGCCGACGCCGCGTTTTGGGGCTTTCTCAAGCGCCTTGCCACTGGGCGCCGCCTGCTTGTTACGTCTGATCATGGCTACGCCCATATCGGCAGCTTCCAGGATACCGACGGTGACGCCAAGACTTGGCTACGAGCTGCGTTCGGCGGCGGCCGCATAGCCGCGGACGGTGAACTCGGCCCTTGGTCGCCGCCACTGGCGCTCGCTCTCGAAGGCCGGCAGGGGCGCGTCCGCATGCCGCTTGGCCGGCGGAAATGGCCGGTTCCCGGCGGTAACGCAAGCCTCGGGCATGGCGGACTTACTCTGCTTGAAGTGCTCTCCCCCTTTATCGAACTCCGACTTCAGGACTGACCGTATGCCTCGTGATGGCGCCACCGTCTCCTCCAAGGACAAGCTCGCGCAAGAGATCGCCAAGGTGGTCGGCGCCGGGCGTCCCATGGCGGTGGAGACGGTCGATTTTTCCGATCCCAATCGCCCGAAAACCTGCATCGAGGTGGATTTCCCGATCCTGGCGATCAACCAGATCGCGCAGATCGAGGGGAATGCAGGCAAGCCAATCTACCAGATGTCGAAATGGTGGGCGCGGCGCCGCTCCTCCGTCTTCCGGGCCATGCTGCTGGCGAGCGCAATGAAGGCGCCGGAGGATCCAATGCAGGCCGCGAAGGCCGTCTGGGAGGCCTACTATGCCAACCACCAGAAGAAGGGGGCCTTGAAGCACCTGAAGGTGGCAGACATCTTCATGGGCGGCGGCACCACACTGGTGGAGGGTTCGCGCCTGGGCATGCAGATGTCTGGTGTGGACTTGAACCCGGTGGCTTGGTTCGTCGTGAAGCAGGAGTTCGCCAAGCCGGACCTGGATGCTGTGCAGCGGTTGCTGGCCGATGTTGAGGCAGAGGTAAAGCCGCAAATCATGCCCTTCTATGCCTGCGAGGGACCAGGCGGAGAAAAGGGCGTCTGGACTCGCCTGTCTGATAAGACAGTCATGGAACCGGACTTCGACCCGCTGGGGCTGACGCTGGAGGAACGGAAGGGTTATTCGTATTCGGGGCCCGAGGCGATCTATACCTTTTGGGCAAAGCACGGCCCATGTCAGGTTACCGGTTGCGGCCACCGCACGCCGATCATGTCCAGCAATGTCATGGCGGTGAAGACCCTGACGGTGAAGCGTTGGGCGCATGCGTGCAGGGCGTGCAGCAAATCCTTCGACATCGAAAGCGAGCGGGCGCGCATGGCGCCGGATGCGCCACTGGTACTTGCGCCGGGTGAGCGCGCCTTCGCCGTGCCAGACAGGGCTGGACGCGTGACCTGCCCCCTTTGCACCTTTGAGGAGCAGGTGAAGCTGACGGGCACCGGCGAACGCAAGAAGATCGAGCTATCGCTGTTGGTGCATCCTTCGTGGCTGGCAGGCGCCCCGAAGATCGATGTGGACGGGAGGCCTTACGGTGGCTCGGCACAAGACGATGCCGAAAGCACGGGACGCTGGAATGTAGCGCGAGCAGCGACGACTCGCCTCGTCGAGGTGCGTGGCCCGCTACCTGAGAGCATTGTCTGTCCAGAAACGGGCGTCGTCATCGCGACTGGAAAGGCGGGGGGCACCGTCCCGCGCCGATCTGCCTATGCGTGCGCGGCCTGCGGCACGGTGCAGGATGTCCTGACTACGGTGAAGGCTTCCGCGAAAACTGGCCCGATGGCAGGTTATGCCGTGCAGGGCTATTCCCCGAATCTCGCCAGGGGAAGTTCCGCTTACAACGGACGATTCTTCGTGCCATTCGATCTGGCTGCTGCGCGACGCTATAGCGCGGCCTGCGTTGAGTGGGAAACGCGCAAGAACACAGATCTTGCAGAGTGGTGGCCTCAATCAGAGCTACCGTACGGCTTCATGACGCACCATCAACAAGGTGGCGTGCCCAACCATGGGCACACTCACTGGTGGACCATGTTTAGTCCCCGTCAATTACTAGTACATGCCTTGCTATACCGAGCCATAATGACGGTGGGAAATCATGATGTGGCTGCAAGGGAATTTGCCCTCGGCGCTTTCCAACAGTACCTAAGAAACCAGAATACATTTTGCATTTGGGATGTTAGCCGAGATTGTCTCGCACCACATATGAGCAACAACAACTATCATCCAAAAGCGACGCCAGTTGAAAACTGTGTTTTTGGAGATCTTGGCCGGGGCAACTGGACGTCTTGTATCGAGGCAATTGTCGAAGGAGCGGAATGGGCGGTTGCTCCCTGGGAACCTGTGGCCACACAGGAACTCAAACGGAGCCATCCGGATTTGGCGGCGGGCTTGCAGGGCAAGAGCCAGAAGGTCAGTACTAACGATGCGATGAACGGCGCTTTGATCGCGCAGGGCTCAGCTACTGAACTTGCCGGACAACACGATGCGTCGCTTGACCTTGTCATCACCGACCCTCCTTTCGGGGGTCTGCTGCATTATTCTGAGCTATCAGATTTTTTTTACGTGTGGCTGCGTCTGGCGTTGAAGCGTGACTACCCACGCGAATTTCTCCCGGACCATACGCCGAAGACCTTGGAGGCAGTCGCGAATCGAGCTCGGCAACCAGACCCGGGCGAAGCCGATGCCTTCTATCAGCGTCTGCTCACCCAGGCATGGCGGGAGGCAGAACGTGTCCTCAAACCCGGTGGTATCCTTGCCTTCACGTTCCACCACAGTGAGGACGAGCCGTGGGTCGCGGTACTTGAATCCCTTTTCGACGCGGGCTTCTACCTTGAAGCCACCTATCCAATTCGCTCCGACGAGACAAAAGGCGAGGGAGCAAAGCCCGGCACTTTCGGATCGCAGCAAATCGAATACGACATAATTCACATATGCCGTAAGCGTACCGAAGCACCCAAGCCAGTCTCATGGGCACGCATGCGGCGCGAAGTGTTGACGGACGTGAGGCAACTGCAAGGCCTGCTGGAGGCCCACGCTAGAGAGGGCCTGCCAGCCGCCGATCTCGCCGTTATTCGTCGTGGCAAGGCGCTTGAATACTTCTCCCGGCACTATGGGCAGGTGTTCAAGAACGAGGACGAAGTCATCAGTGTCAAAGAAGCTATCCTTGGCATCAACCAGATTCTCGATGAGGGTACGAGCACAGCCGACATTCCGCCGGTAGATGCTGAGCCTTACACGCGACAATTCCTTCGTATCTTCCAGGACGAGCCCGAGCAAAAACGGGACCAGTTGCAAAAATTTCTCCGTGGCACAGGAAGCAGCCCGGATGAGTTCCAGACGCGTGGCTGGTGCACCGAGACAGCGAAAATCTACCACCTCACTTCCCCTCTGGAGATTGCTCGCGCTTGGCACAATCGGCACAAGAGGAAGCTGGAGAGCGACTACGATCAAGCGATGGTTCTTATCGGAGCATGCCACCCGGGTAGCGGGCTGGATGCGAACGACACGCTGCGTAACGCAAACTTCAAGCCGCACCCCGCCTTGCGACAACTGCTGGAATGGTTCGAGCGCCGGGGCCACACACCGGGCGTGCGGGATGCTGCGAAACTCGCCAAGCTGCGCTTTGAAGCATGGCAGAAGGTCCAGCCGCAGAAGCCGGCGACCGCCCAGATGTCGCTGTTTGAGGCCAGCTAAGCCATGGCGGTCGCCGAAGCCTGGGCGCGCCGCGGACTGACCCTGCTCTGGGGAGCCGAAGTACTGCGTGATCTTGCCCCAGCGGCAGAAGTGCGGCCACTGCGGAGCCTGTTCGCTGGCCATGCTGACTGGCCGGACCAATTACCAAGCAACGGGGGACGTGCGCTGGTCGCTGCTGGGCTGGAGGCAACATTGGATTGCCTGTCGGCGGCCGATGCCGAGCAGTGGCTGGAACAGGACCTGCGCGATCTCATTCTAACATTTCAGGATAGGTATCAGGGTGAACGCGCCCTGGTACTTTGGTTGCCCAGCGGCCGTGCCCGGATCAAGTACGACGCTCCGAACGATTCGTGGCTTTGGGCCACGCCGGGTGACACGCCGCTGCCGCTCGGCCGGCTGCTGTTCTGGGGCGCGGAGCCGGAGGCCGAGCGCCTTTGGCCAACGAGCCTGCGCAGTCCGAAGGACGATACCAACATCATCGGCCTGCACCTCACGCGGCTTTCCTGATGAGCGATACCCTGGACATGTTGCCTGGCGCCCGCGTGACGCATGGCGATCTCGGCGAAGGCGTGGTCCTGGAAACTTCGCGGGACGGCTACGTTCGCGCTTTTTTTGGTATTGGCGAACGGCGCGTTCCCCTGGCTACGCTGCGTCCGACGCTATCGCGCACCGACCGTGT
>Ga0302319_10026762_pt1 | contig 10148 bp, 10 predicted proteins | sample Bog_T0_2_FD_203319 | JGI IMG/M metagenome (GOLD analysis project Ga0302319, IMG submission 203319) | Peat permafrost microbial communities from Stordalen Mire near Abisko, Sweden - Bog_T0_2 | ecosystem: Environmental > Terrestrial > Soil > Wetlands > Peat | place: Sweden: Abisko, Stordalen Mire...
TAAAAGGTAAGACGACGAGCGAGTCCTTCGCCACCCCAGCCGCATTGCGCAAGGCTGAGCGTGAGGTTGAGGCTTTTCATCGTTTTCGGGAACTTAGTCAGGAACTGCTGGAAGTGAACGAGAGGATCTGCCGTGCACGACCGGTGGAAGATTCGTTGTCGCCGTAGGAAAAAAAACCGCCGAAGCAGTCCCGCGCGAGACGGCGCGGGAAGTAGCCGCGCTGCTGGAAGTCATCTTCACTGGCCTGCGCAAGAGTGGCCATTTCGATCTGGAAGCGGTCGAGATGGCCACCCGCGCCGCGGCCCATCAGTTGGGCGCGAAGATGCTGGAGCAACTGCTGCGTGGGCCTACGGAGTTCGCACCAGAAGTTCCCTGTCCTTGCGGCCAACGCGCGCGCTTTCACCAGATGCGTCCCAAGCACCTGCTGACAGCCCTGGGTCCGGTCAACATCGAGCGCCCCTATTATCTGTGCCCCGATTGTCATAAGGGGTACTGCCCGCGCGATGTCGAACTGGACGGGCACGGAGTACTCGCCCGGCGTGCGCCGCATGATGGCACTGGTAGGCAGTGAGACCAGCTTTGAACACGGACGCCAACAACTCGCACTACTCGCCGGCATCGATGTTACGGCCAAAGCGGTCGAGCGGCAGGCCGAAGCCATTGGCGACGACATCGCGCAAAAGGAGAAGTTACGGGCGACAGGCACCCTGCAACTGGAACTGCCGGAGATTCTCGGCCCCGCCGTGCCCATTCTGTATGTCGAAATGGACGGTACTCAGGTCCCGATGGTGCGCGGCGAAATGGAAGGCCGCGCCGGACGCAGCGAAGGGAAACCGGCGCGTACGCGCGAAGTCGAGATCGGTGCCATCTTTACCCAGACCACCACCGACGAAGAACGTCGGCCGGTACGCGATGAAGACTCAACCACCTACATCGCGGCCATAGAAAACGCCGAGGAGTTTGGTGCGCGTATTTACACCGAAGCCTGGGAGCGGGGCTGGAGTCGGGCGGAAAAGAAGGTCATCATCGCCGATGGAGCCGAATGGATCTGGAACATCGTCCATCAGCACTTTCCCGGCGCCATCGAGATCGTCGATCTCTTTCACTCCCGGCAACATCTATGGGAGCTGGCGCGCGCGCTCTACCCCAACGAGGAAACAAAACAGAAACGTTGGGTGATGCGCCAACAAGCGAAGCTCGATAACGGCGCAATCGAAAAGCTGGTGCGTTGCCTGCGTTCACTGGACGTGGCCAATCCCGAACTAGCCGACAAGATCCGTATCGAAGCAGACTTCTTCGCGCGCAACGCCGCCCGAATGCGTTATCCGGAGTCCCGAAGCCAGGATCTGTTCATCGGCTCGGGAGTCATTGAGGCCGGATGCAAAGCTGTCATCGGCTCCCGCCTAAAACAGTCCGGTATGTTCTGGACCGTGCGCGGCGCTAACGCCATCATCGCCCTCCGCTGTCATCGCCTCAGTGGAAAGTTCGAGGATTACTGGGCCTCCCGCTCACAAGCCGCCTGATCGCTCAACAGAAATGTCGCGCACCCTTAAGGGGAAGCTCACCCCGTTATACTTAATTCGCGAACTAAGTGTAACGGGGTGAACGTCCCCTTAATTAAATTTGAGCCACTTGCGGTTTTTTTGTCGCTGTTTTAACCTGTTGAGCCGGGTCTGCGGTTCGGAGGCTTACATGCGAGAAGACATAGAGAGTATGACTGGGACGGCAATCCGCGAGGTTCGCCCCTTGCCGGCTGCCTCGGCGCTGATCAAGCAGCCCGCCGACAAGTTCCCCGCCGACTTCTGCCCTCGGTGCGGAGCTAAAGAAGTGCGGCGTCTGCCCGGAACGGTTTTTCATAAATTCCTGGCGATTCATCCGCACGCCTGCGTCCTCTGCTCGGCGCAGTACATCAAGTTTCAATTCAGCTTCCTGTGCCTGGTCACTTTCCTTGTGCTCGTGGGGTTAGGCATGGGTGTGCGCTATCTGGCCATGAACCCCCTGCTGTTTAGCCGGGAGGATGGGGCGCGCATCAACGCGCAGGCTTTGGCACGGGCGCGCGCGAATACCGGCGGACTCTCGCCCTTTGAAGAGCTGATGACGAAGAAATCGCGCAGCTCACTCGACAACGCGTCGGTCTTGAAACTCTGGAAGGCGCACGTCAGTTCCAGCGTGATTGTGAAAATGATCCAAACATCCATCCCGGACTACGACATCAGCGCCAATTCCATCATTGAACTCGAGCAGGATGGCGTGGATGAGGGCGTGATCCTCGCCATGATCGACGCGACTTACAGCGCCCGTTAGCAGGAGCGCCGAAGGATCATGTTGCAAACGAATCAATCATCAGCTTTCGGAGGCGGCGGCCGGAATTCCTGGCGGTGTCTGGCCGCCGGATTTTTGTTGCTCGCGGCCTGCACGAGTACGCCGCAAGGGCGTGAAGCAAAATACATGGAGAAGGGCAAGAGCGCGGCCGCGAGGAAGAACTACCACGCGGCGATCGTCGATTTCGAGGTCGCGTCGCAGAACATGCCGAGGGATGCGGAACCCGTTTATCAGCTCGGGATGGCTTACTTGGGCATGGGTTGGGCGGCACGGGCAGTGGACGCGTTCGAGAAGACGCTGTGGCTGAATCCGAAGCATGCGGGCGCGCAGTATCAAATGGCGCTGGTGAAGGTGGGGAGCAACCGGCCGGAGCTGATCGAGGAATCGAAGAAGGTTCTGACGGCCTATCTCGCGGCGCATCCGGGCAACGTTGAGACGATGGCGCCGCTGGCGCTGGCGCAGGCGAAACTGGGCAACAAAGCGGAGGCCTGGAAGCTGCTGGCGGCGGCCGAGGAGAAGAATCCGGCGAACATGCGGCCGGCGACGATCCTCATCGGCTATTACGCGGCCAAAGGAGATGTGGCGACCGCCAAGCAAATGGCGCGCGATCTGGCCGAGCGACTGCCGAACTCGCCGGATGCGGCGATTCTACGGGCGCAGGTATCGCTGGCGATGCGGGACTTCGCCGACACGGATGCGCAGGTGAACCGCGCGCTGGCGCTCGAAAGCGACTTTCGTCCGGCCCTGCAAATGCGGCTGCGGCGTGCGTTGATGAACCAGGACCGCGCCGCGGCAGAAGAGACGTCGCAGGAACTTTCGAAACTGCCCGAAAAAGTGACGTGGGGAGCGTACGGCCGGATGCTTTTCGCGGAGAATAAAGTTGACCAGGGCATTACGGAATTCAAGCGCGTCTTGCGGGAACACGACCACAACGCCGCGCTGCGCCACCAGGTTGCGAGTTTGCTGATCGGGGCGGGCCGCAACGCGGAGGCGGAAGAGGTGGTGGATGCGGCTCTGAAAAAAGATCCGAAAGACAAAGCGGCGCTGCTGGAGAAGACAACTCTTGAGATCGACGCCGGGCGGTTGGACGACGCAACGCGGGACGCGAAAACGCTGCATGATATGAGAGCGTTTCCCGGGCAGTTGAGCTACCAGGAATCGCGGATTTTCGCGGCGCGCGGCCAAAGCATCAAGCAGGGGGATCTGTTGGCCGAGGCGTTGAAGTACAACCCGAGACTGCTGCTGGCGCGCATTGAACTGGCGCGCCTGTTGACGACTTCCGGACGGCCCAAGAACGCGCTCGCCCTGCTCGAGCAGACCACGCCAGGGGAACAGCAGGCTCCGCGCTATATCTATAGCCGCGACCTGGCGCTGATCTCCTCAGGCAGCCTGGACGAAGCGAGAAAAAGCGTGGACGCGCAACTGGCGGCAGGGAAATCGCCGGGCTTTCTCTATCTGGACGCCGTACTGCGAATCAAAGCGCACGATATGCCGGGCGCGCGCAAGTCGCTCGAACAATCGTTTCAGATGATGCCGGATGACCCTCCCACCTTGCGGCTGTTGGGCGAATGCATGAACGAGCAAAAGGAAGGTCCCAAGTTTGTAGAGATGCTGCGCCAGGCCGCCGCCAAGAATCCGAAGTCTGCGATTCTGCAGAATACGCTGGGCGCGCAACTGTTAAACCAGGGGGACCAGCAAGGCGCGCGAGCGGCGTTCGAGGCCGCCAAAGCAGCGGGCGATGCGCTGGATGCCGACAATGAAATCACTACGCTCGATCTGCGCGCAGGAGCAATGGAGCGGGCCCGGCAGAGGCTGCTCGATCTCATCAAAACGCACGACAACGCGCGCTCCCGCTTATTGCTGGCGGAGATAGAAGCGCGCCGCGGTTCGTCAGCCGATGTGGTGGTGGCTCACTACCTGAAGGCGCTGGATATGGAGCCGGCGAATGCGCTCGTGATGAATAATCTGGCTAACTAACTTGCTGGCGTCGAACGAGAGCAAATACGACGACGCCTTGTTTTGGGCGCAGAAAGCGCAGGGCCTGGCGCCGGCCAATCCAGTGGTGGAAGATACCATCGGGTGGATTTACTACAAACAGGGAAAATATGAGGCGGCGCTGCCTTGTTTGGAGAAATCGCTGAAAGCGTTGGACCGTCCGTTGGCCCACTACCATCTGGCGGGGGCGCTCTTGAAAGTTGGCGATGCGGCTCGCGCCCGAAAAGAATATGAGATTGCTCTGCGGGAGGATCCGAAATCGGAAGCCCGCGTGGCGGTGGGACCGCTCTTTGAGAGGGTCGCGGGAAGGTAGCGGCCAGCGCTATGATGTGAGAGATGACGCCGCCTAGCGACAACGCATTGCAGGTTTTTTACGGAACGCTCCCCGTCGTGGGAGCGATTCTGCTGGCCAATTGGAACAACAACAAGAGGCTGGACGATCTCAACAAGCGGCTCGACGACTTGCACAACAGGCTCGACGATATGAAGGGCTCACTTCACAAGCGTATGGACGATCTGGCTCTCCAGATGAATACGGGGTTTGCGGAGGTGAAGGCGAGCATCGCGAGACTCGAATCGCGCGTCTCGGATCTGGAGAAAGGCCACGCATCTGGTGCGTTGAGCTGGCTTGGCGGCGAGCGCTTTTGGAGTGATATTGAGATAAGGATGGATCGAACGGCGATCTCTTATGAGCGATAACGTACTGATTGCCATCATCGGCGTCAGCGGTACGCTTCTCGTCGCGCTGGCGTCGTTGCTGCTCGTGTACCGGGGGTTCGATGGCTTTGAGCGCCGCCTGGAAGTGATCTAGGGACATATAAGCAGTTTTTCAAAGACACCGCTCGCAACTAAGCCGACATCACCCTACTTAAAGAGCCCCTCAGATTGCGCAAGACCTAATCTAGCTCGCTAGCGCTCCCCGCTCTGATTCGGCAGATACGTCCTCAGTCGCGCCTCCTACGCGCATCTTGCGGCGGCTCGCGGTGATCGAGGGCGGCATTCAGCAGTTCTTCCAACACACCGCCCGTCACCGAGCCCACGTCCGTGTACCCGAAGATCGGTTCCAATAGCGGTGCGCAAAAAGGGTACATCCAGCGAAATCCAGCAACCGCCGTGGAGGGTTCGGCGGTGTCTGATGAAAGTGATCGCATAAATGTCCTCACAGCGCCGCCGCCCGGCTGCGATTGCGATGCAGGCCATGATCCACCGCCGAAGCCATTCTCGGCGCATCCAGCGTGCCGCCGGCGAACTTGTTGATGAGCAGCGCGGCGTCCCCCGGCGCGCGCAGAATATCTTCGTGGCGCAGGGTGAGCAAGCGCACATCGGGGCGCGCCCCGAGAACCGTCTTCGTCTGTTCTACAATGCGTTGATACTCGCGGCGCAGGCGACCCCTGCGCTCCGGCGAATCCTGTACCGATTCGCCGCGCCGCCTGATCATCTTCGCTTGCGATTCCAGAATTTCGTCATGATCGCGCTGGATCAGCAGCACGCGATACTGGCAGCCCGCCGGCAGCGAACATACCAGCGGCACGGTTACCTTTAGCGCTTTACCGCGCGCCTCCGCCAACCAGCCGCGCTCGCGGAACAAGCTCTTCACCGCTTCGAACTCGAAATAACCGCGCGGGTTGTCTTCGTCCGCTTCACGCACTTTATCCGTACGAATCGGCATGCCGCCGTCATGCAGCATCTGCATCAGCATCGAAGTGCCCGAGCGCGGCAGCCCGCTCACGATAAACACTTCTTCGCCCAGCGGCGGCAGCGCCGCATCCAGTTGTGGCGCGGCCGTTTGCACCACTGCCCGTTCCTCCCGCGGCTTCTCGCCCGGCGCAATCGTCCGCCCCTTGCGCCGCATTTCGCGATACCACGCAAAGTGTTCTTCGGCACCAACCGGGTCGTGCAATTTCGATTTCAGCAGCCGCCCGCGCCACAAATGCGCTTGCGGAAAATGCGGATTCTGCGAAAGCGCCGTGCGCAGCGCATGATCCGCCTTCTCATAATCCCGCAGCCCCACCCACGCGATCGCTTGCAGAAAATGCGCCATCGGCGAAAAATACAGGCGGCCCACCGATTCGGTGGCCGCCTGCACTGCCGCCTGGTAATCGCGCCTCCGCACCGCCAAGCGGCAAAGTCCAAGGTGCGCGTGCACATTGTCCGGATCAATCTTGAGCGCTCGCGTGTATCCCTGTTCGGCTTCTTCCAATCGCCCCAGCCGCCGCATCAAATCCGCGCTTTGCAGCAGAATCGCCGGCCGCAAATGCGGCGCGCCGTCCAGCTTCTTCAAAACCTCCAGCGCCGCGAAAAATTCCTTCTCCGCCGTCAACGTCTGCGCCTGCAGCAGATCGGTAACCGCCGGATGATAACGCCGCAGCCGCAGCGTGGTCTTCAATTCCTTGCGCTCATCAAGCGTCAGCAGAAATTCGCGCGGTTCATCCGGCTCCGCCTGTGGATTCAACTCGTAGCTCACGTCCTTGTCGCGCGCCTCGGCATTCACCGCTTCGCCCGCCGCCTTCTTCTTCTCTTCGTAGCGCTCGCGCGCCAGATCGCGCCACGTTTTCATCTTCTCGAGCGCCGCTTCATACACCTCGCGCCGCCGGCCCCGCATATCGTCCACAATCTCGCGCATCTCCGCCACCCGCCCCAACGCCTGGCAGGAGAGAAACCGCTTCAACCCATAACGATGCTCATCCGGATCGCGCCGGCACAAATCGCGCGCAATCTCAAGCGCCTCTTGATGCCGGCCCGCACTCTGATACGACTCAAGCAGGTTGTAGCGCAATTCGCGCACGGTGGATTCAACATACTCTTCGATACTCTCGCCCGGCTTTTCGATATAGCCCAGCGCCACCAACTGCTCGAGCGCTTCGGCACTGGCCAGCGGATCAAGACGCGTGTGCGGCGGATGCCTCCCATCCTCACCCTCCACATCTTCCCAACTCGCAATCGTTAAAACCTCCGGCGGATCTTCGAAAGCGGAAGTCACCACCCGCCCATCCATGTCCTCGCCCACCGGCAAGCCATACAGGGTCAACAAGGTCGGCATCATATCCAGCACGCTCACCCCGAACAGGCTCGCGTCCTTCTTGATGCCCGGGCCGGCCATCACAAAAATGCCGTAAGGGCTGTGTTCCACCGCGGGACCGGCCGGAAAATCCGGAATCGCGCGCGGCCGCAAGTGGTCCGGATGGAAGCCATGATCCGACATCAAAATGACATTCGTCTCCTCGCCCGCCTTGCGCAGCAGCGTGCCCAGCATCTGGTCATGCAGAACATAAGCGGTAGAGACCACGTTCGAATACAACTCAAAATCCTCTTCCGGAATCCAAGCCTGGCGCGGCGGATGATACTTCATGAAGCCGTGGCAGAAGTGGTCGATGGCGTCGTAATACACGGCAAAGAAATCCCAAGGCCGGTTGTCGATCAGCCACGTGGCGGCTGAATGAATGCTCACGCACTCGGCAATGGTTTTGCACAGCATGGAAAAGCGCCGGTCTTTATCCTGATCCACTTTTTCAAGCGCGGGCAGAAACGGCTTGAGCATGGGCCACACCAGTTCCTGCGGATGCATGCGCAACTCGGCGAGGGTATCGTGCAACTCCGGCGGATGCACCGCGTTGGCCTGCAACGGCCAGGGTTGATCGATCTGCCGGTGAGCTTTGTGATACATGTCCGAGACCATCACGCCGTTGATCGGTTCGGCCGGATGGCTGGGCCACCAGCCAATCACGTGGCTGCGCAGGCCGTTCTGATTGAGAATGTTCCACACCGCCTTCGACGTGCGCGCCAGATTGCTGATCGGGCGCACGCCGCGGCCATCGGGCGTTGGCTCGGAAAGGCCATGAATGCCGTGCTTGAAAGGCCGCTTGCCGGTAGCAATGGAAGTCCACAGCATGGGCGAAAGCGGCGGATGCAGCGTGGCCGCCCGGCCCATCGCCCCGCGCTCCACCAGCCGCTGCAGATTCGGCATCTTGCCCGCATCCATCAGCGGATGGATGGCTTTCCAATCCGCCGCATCCCATCCAATGAAAAGCACTTTCTTCGCCATCGTTTTCATAACCTCCCGTCACACCGTGGCGGGTCGCGGTAGGGACGGCCATTGCGGACCGCCCCCCGCACAGACCCGTGCGGGCGCTGCTAACGCACACGGTTCTTGCCTTGGCAGTTGGGATGTTTGGCGGCGAAGCGCACGTTGGGATAGGGCTGCAAGACTCGGACAGGGGGCAGCAGGGTCGCCAAGCCGTTGGAGAACTTCTCCCACGTCAGGCGGCTGCGCTGGCTGCGACGCCGAAGCGTACGTAACCAGAGACGCTGAACCTCCCGGCGGAAGGTACTCAAGCGTGACGTATTACCGGGAATCGCATGAAACTGGAAATAGCCGCGTACCGTCTGCTGAAGCCACTCCACCGTGTTCGTGAGACCGGCGAGCATTCGTTTGCGCAGCTTCGCCTTAATATCTTTCAGCTTGGCTGCCATCCGCTTGCCGATGGTCTTCCGATGCACGGTGAATTTGCCCGTTGTGTGGTTGACTCCGCAATAGTGAGTGAAACCCAAAAAGTTGAAGGTCTCCGGTTTTCCTTCTCCACGCTTGTTCCGGCGTTCAGCGGCGAAGCGCCCGAATTCAATCAGGCGCGTCTTGTCTGGCTGTAGTTCCAGCCCGAATTTGGCCACCCGTTCCCGCAACTGCTCCAGGAACCGTTCGGCTTCCTCCCGGCGCTCGAACCCCAGCACGGCATCGTCTGCATAGCGCACGATAATCACATCGCCCTGCGCCAGCTTCTTACGCCATACCTCGATCCAGACATCCAAGACGTAATGAAGATACAGATTCGCCAGGATGGGTGATATCACCGAGCCTTGCGGACTTCCTTCTTCCGTCTCGATCCACTGACCCTCCTCTAGTACACCCGCCTTCAACCATTTTTGGATCAGACGGACGACTCGTTTGTCTCCCATCCGATATTCCACAAACTTGATCAGCCAATCATGCTGGAGTTTGTCGAAAAAGGACCGGATATCCAAGTCCAAGATCCAGTTCACTTTCTTACTCATGATCCCTACCCATAACGCGTCCAGCGCATCGTGCTGGCTGCGCTTGGGGCGGAATCCGTAGCTAAAGCCTAGAAAGTCCTCTTCCCAGATCTGGTTGAGAACCGTTCCCACGGCACGCTGGACGATTTTGTCCTCCAGCGCCGCCACACCTAATGGTCGTTGCCTTCCATCGGGTTTCGGTATCCAGACTCTTCGCGACGGTTTCGCATGATAAGCTCCGCGATGGATGCGTCCGTGCAGGTCGGCGAGCCGAGCCTCCAGGTTTTCTCCATATTCTTTCCACGTCATGTCGTCCACTCCCGGTGCTGCCTGTTTCTTCAGGCCGCTATAACTGTCTCGGAGCAGATCGATATTCACATGGTGCAGCAGAGCGGTGAACCGTAGCTTCTTATCCTTCTTTGCTGCTTCGCGCACACGCGCCAGCCCGTTTGGCTCGCTCTCCCGACTCGGTGTCCGGCACGAGTTTGGCTCTTGCGTGTTTTCCTTGGCCAGCGGCCTTTCCTCCACAGCCTCCGCCGGCGAGTTTTCGCTTTTGTTCGGCTGCTTCGTTGGTACTACGCCGCTGTACGACTCCCCGCCGCCGTTCGTGAAGGACTTACCGCTCATCGCGTTCTCCCTCCGGCCCGCTGACTGCACGGGCGGTGACGGGTTCTCCCGGTTCTCGCGCATGGAGTTTCTCTGCATGCTTGGGGTCTGCGACTCCGCAGGGCCGGTATCGTGCTCGCGTTATCGCACGCCCCGTTTTGCCTTCTGACTGTCTGACGCCATCGGCACCCTGGACCACA
>Ga0302319_10026763_pt1 | contig 10148 bp, 11 predicted proteins | sample Bog_T0_2_FD_203319 | JGI IMG/M metagenome (GOLD analysis project Ga0302319, IMG submission 203319) | Peat permafrost microbial communities from Stordalen Mire near Abisko, Sweden - Bog_T0_2 | ecosystem: Environmental > Terrestrial > Soil > Wetlands > Peat | place: Sweden: Abisko, Stordalen Mire...
CCAATTGGATGAACTGCTCGTTTGGAACTGGAAGGCCGCGCGCGAGGCTGAAAAGGTCGCGGCATGACCACGGCCAAGCGGCGAAGACCGGCGGGAAAGAGCGCCAAACCCGCCAAGACGACAATGGCCGACTACGCGATGTCGTTCGACGATCTTGGATTTTGGATGGCCGAGCGCGCCAACTCGACGACGCTTCGGCATCCACAGGCGACGTCCCTTTCGATGCTCGACGGCGCCATCGCGGCGGTCGTCGCCGGTCCGATATCGATGATGCAAGAGGAATGGGTCTGCCCTCTGCTCGGCGTCGATCCCGACGACTTCAACCACGACACCGCGACCTTCTCAGCGATCGCCGCCACGCTCATTCGACACAACGCGATCAGCAACACGCTCTCCACGAAACCCAGGAACTTCCAACCCCTATTCCTCCGCAGACCGAACGGCGAAGTCGACGTACGGCCTTGGTGCGTGGGGTTCTACGCCGTCATGAAACTACGGCTCCTCACCTGGTCCCGATTGATGAACCCCGACACGATCGAACATGCGTTGCTGCTGCCAATCCTGACCCACTGCGTCGACACTGACGGGCGCCCGGTCCTCGGCGCCCCGCGACACAGCCTTGCCAATCGGTCCTTCGCCCAAGACGCGCGGCGCGACATTCCGGCTCTAGTCGAAGCTTTGCGACAATACTGGATGCCGACCCGGTTCGCCCCGGGCAAGTAGCCTGACGCGAGCCCACACGGCAAAGGAAGGGTATCCTCGTACCGCTTACAGTCAACCCGACAGCATCCCGCACAATCAAAATAACTGAGGGCAGCGCCCAATCGACCATCGTCGAGCGTGCTCAGAAATCCCCCCGGCCGCACTCAATTTGCCAGCGCAGGCTCACATGTTGTTTCGCGATCCCGACGGCACGCCGATCAAATGTGTTCAGCCCGCCGAAGCCAGCGAAGTGACATCCCGCTGCGCGGTCCTGAAATAAGACCGACAGCCGGAAGCCAGTTCCAGTCAATCGAGGATGCCGCAGATGCAATACTCACGATCTACATTGATCGCCGGAACGCTTGCCGTTCTCGCCTGTAGTTCGCCCGGCTGGGCTCAGGTCGCTCCACCCCATACGCCGATGACGCTCGCCTCCACGCGGATCACGACCAAGGACGTCCTGGGCCTGGGCGCGTTTTACCAGAAGGTGACGGGGATCGCGCCGGTTGGAGACAAGTCCTACGTCGAGATCCGGACACCAGGCAGCGTTCTCGCTATCGGCGACGAGGAGAGCGTCAAAAAGACCAACGCCGGCGCGGCGGTCGCGGCGCAAAACCACACGATGATCCTCGAGTTTGAGGTCTCGGATGTGGACGCCGAACGAGCCCGTCTGGCGCCCCTAGTCAGCCACTGGGTCCTGGAGCCTACCAACCAACCGTGGGGCAATCGGTCGATGCTGTTCCGCGATCCAGATGGAAACCTCATCAACGTCTACACGAAGCTTCCGCAGGCAAAGTAGGCCGAACAAGCCGCGGCATGACCGAAGACTTTTATTGGCTCGGCGCGCTGCGCCAGTCCAAGCCCGTTGGAGATGAGTGTGAGCAACAAGATAGCTTTGATTACAGGCGCGAACCGCGGCCTTGGCCGAAGCATGGCGCTACACGTCGCAAAGCGCGGGGTAAGGATCATCGGGACTTTCAACAGCCATCGGGACGAGGCCGACACCACAGTCGCCGAGATCGAGGCACACGGCGGCGCTGCGGCCTTGCTTCCGTTGGACGTCGCGAAAAGCGGTGATTTTCCTGAATTCGCGACGACGGTCTTGCAAACATTGCAGACTCGCTTCGACCGGTCGGACTTCGACTATCTCGTCAATAACGCGGGGAACAGCGCCTACGCGCCCGTCACGAAGACCACCGAAGACCAATTTGACCAACTGGTCCGGGTCCAATTCAAGGCCCCTTTGTTCCTGACTCAAGCTCTGTCGCCGATGATCGTAGACGGCGGTCGCATTCTGAACGTGTCATCAGGCGCGGCTCACAAGGTCTCCGCCGGACTCGGTGTTTATGCGGCGATGAAGGGCGCTGTCGAGGTGCTGACGCTCTATCTGGCCAAGGAGCTTGGCGAGCGCCGGATTTGCGTGAACTCCATCGCTCCTGGAGCTATCGCCACTGATTTCGCTGGTGGCGGCGTGCGCGACAATCCGGACATCAATAAGGCCGTGGCCGGTATGACCGCGCTCGGCCGTGTTGGACTCCCCGATGACATCGGCGGGGCGGTCGCGGCGATCCTTTCGGATGATTTCGGCTGGGCGACGGGCGCGCGCATCGACCTTTCCGGCGGCCAAGGCCTCTAAGGCCGCAACGCCCGATCGCTATGAAATGAAGAGGTAAGCGGTGTCAGGCAACGAAGTCGCTTTGATCGTGGGCGTAGGACCAGGGCTTGGAGCGGCGCTGGCACGCCGGTTTTCGGCCGCGGGCCTTGCCGTGGCCGTCGCGGCGCGCGACCTCCCTGCGCTGACTTCCCTGGCGGCCGCGATCGGGCCTGACGTGCATGCCTATCGCTGCGACGTCACTGACGAGGCGCAGGTGGAAAAGCTCTTTCAGTCAGTCCAACAAGATCTCGGCGTGCCCGCGGTCGCCATCCACAATGCGGGATCCTACAGTTGCAAGAGCATCCTCGAATCCACCAAGGACGACGTCGAGGGGTGCTGGCGGCTTACAGCGCTGGCGGGCTTCTTCGTTGGGCGGGCAGCCGCCCGCCTCATGGTGGCACGTGGCGACGGAACGATCCTGTTCACAGGCGCCACCGGCAGCATCCGAGGGTCAGCCCTGTTCCAGAACTCGGCGATCGGCAAATTCGGGCTGAGAGCGCTTGCCCAAAGCATGGCGCGTGAACTTCAGCCCAGAGGCGTGCATGTTGCCCACGCCATTATTGATGGGCCCATCAATAGCGAGCGACTTCGCACCATGCTTTCAGATCGAAGCCCCGACAGCTTCCTGCAGCCCGATGACATCGCTGAAGCCTACTACCAGCGCGACGGCTATCGGGTCAATGTCTTCTCGAATCCACTGCTAAGCATGGCCGTTGCGGTCTGACCTCTTCCATCGTCCCGGCGAGGGGACTTCGCTTCGGGAAGGCTGGTGTCGCCCCGCCCGAAAGCCTTTGTTCCTTTCTCCGTTAAGCGGCGGCAGCCTTGGGAGAGCTTGCTCTGTCGGCAAATCTTGTTCCATCGACCCACATGCGATGCAGAATAACGCCCAACTTGCGCGCAACCGCCACCTTGCGCGCAACCGCCGCCTTGGCCTTGGCCATGCCCGCGCGCTTGGCCAATTTCATCCCCCAGCTTTTCAGCGAAGTTGCGCCCTTGAGCGGTTTGGTCAGAATCGCGTTAGCGGCCTCATAGAGCGCCGTGCGCAGCGAGGCATCGCCGATCTTGCTGATCCGCCCGCTGTAATCCGTCTCCCCGGATTGATATCGCTTCGGCGTCATGCCGAAATGCGGCCCCACCGGCTTGGACGATTTGAACCTGGCCGGATCGTCGATGGCCGCGACATAGGTCAACCCCACGATAGATCCGACGCCCGGCGCCGACATCATCAGGCGCACCCGCTTGTCCTGGCGCGCTTGTTGTCGCACTCGCTTTTCAAAGCCGCTCAACTCGCGCAGCAAGACTTCATGCGCCGCCAGCAAGGCCTTGCCAATGATCTCCAGGGTCGGATGGCCCGCGACTAGCTCCTCGACCCGCAGGCCGAAGCGGTTCGGGTTCGTTCTCCCAATTTTCACGCCAAAACCGCGCAATATGCCGCGCAGGCTCATTTCAATATCGAACAGCTTCGACTGAACCAGTTTGCGCGCCGTCAGCAGCGCGCGCACTTCCTGCGCCGGCATCGATTTGCAGTGAACCGGGCGGAACCAGCCCAGCCGCATCAATTTCGCGATCCCCCGCGCGTCGTTGCGGTCGCTCTTGACCGGCATCGCCTTGAAGGCGTCATGCACATGCCGTGTCTCCAGCAATTCCACCGCCAAGCCCTCTTTCTTTATTGCCGCATACAGCCATTGCGACAAAGGGCCCGCCTCCAGTCCAACGCGCGTTAATTCGAGCCCAAGATCCCGGAACCAGCCAATCAGGTTTTCCGGTTCGCTCAGGACTTTTGCCTCCCGCACGACCTTGCCGCTCGCATCCACAACGCAGACACTGGAAGCTTCCAACGAAACGTCGATTCCGGCATAATAGTCCATGGTCGTCCCTCTCGATGCTTGGAGCAGGCCAGAACCTGACTCCGTGGATTCGCACACCATCATTCTGAGGGATGACCACCCCGCCGCGCTAGAACCGCCGGAGCCGGCCCGTTACGCCATCTTGTCGGCGCGCGCGTGCGCCGTGTGCTCCACCGAGATATTGGTCCACGCGCCGGTGTTGATGAGCACATCGCGGCTGGTCGCCTCTAGAATAGGTTCCGGCCGCGTGCCCTCCCACGCGCTCATGCGCATCTTCTCGACGACGAAATCTCCCGCACGAGGCCCCAGCCCAGCCACCGGCGCCGCGCCCCAGCCGCCGCGCACCATTGCGTTGGAATCCAGCAGCCCCTCGGACAGAGGCGCGTTGAGCGTGACGCCCGGCGCCCCCGGCTCGACAATGAACCACACATGGATGAAGACGACGCCGCGCGCACGCCGGCTTCGCGAGTCGCCGCACGTACTCGACAACCCGCTGCTCATTACCGTGCGCCGGAGGCCGCGAAGGCTCCGCCGTCCGTGATGACATCGCTCTGCAGATCCTGGATCAGCACCGCGCAGCGGCTAGCATGGAGTCTGAGATCAACGGCGGTCAGCTTGGCGCCCTTGGCCTCCACGCCCCGCCGCGACTGTCGTCCGAAGTGCGTTCGCCGCCTCTCGCCTGCATATAGGGCTCGTTGCGCGGTCCCACCTTGGTCGGCAGGGCATAGACTGAACTCGTCGCCGTTATATACAACGTGCGCCAATCTGCCCCTCCCCAATTGAAATTGGCGGACTGTTCGGGAATCCTGAGCTTCCCCATGAGATCGCCGCCGGGCGAGAACACCCAGATGCCGCCGGGTCCCGTGCACCAAACATTCCCGCGGGCATCGCATTTCATGCCGTCGGGCCGGCCGGACTCCACTTCAGACTTGATCCCGGTCGCGAACAGACGCGCATTCGACAGCGAGCCGTCGCTCTCCACGTCGAAAACTCGAATAAGCGCCTGCTCCGTATCATTGACATATAGGCGCCGCTCGTCGGGGCTGAAGCAGAGCCCATTCGGCTGATCGAATAGATACCGTTCTACCAGCAGCTTCGGAGGGCCGCCGCCGGGCGCGACACGATAGACCCCCTGGAAACCGAGCTGTCGAGGCCGCTCGACGCCGAAACCGGGCTTGCGGCCGTACCAGGGATCGCTGAAATAAATTGCCCCCGACGAATGCACGCAGACGTCGTTCGGGCTGTTGAGTTCCTGGCCCTCAAAATGGGAGGCCAGCACTTCGCGGCGCCCGTCCGCCCATTCGCGCACCAGCGAGGAGGTTGCGTGCTCGCATACAATGAGATTGAGGTCGGCGTCGTAGGTCATACCATTGCACTTGTTCGCGGGCCGCAACACCTCTTTGACTCCGCCGTGCTGATCCCATCGACGCCGCACATCGGCGGGCATGTCCGAGAACAGGAGGTTGTGTTCCTCCGGATGCCAGATCGGGCCTTCGGTGAACGTGAAGCCCGTACCGACCTGGCCGACCGGCGCGTAGACATCGACAAGCTCCTCGAACTCGGGACGCAGGGACGTGTGCATCATCGGAGTGCTCCGCTTAGACAGGGAACCAGTTACGCTTGGTGGAGCTATGTCTGAATTTGGGTGACGGCGTGAATCAAGCGGCGGATTTCATTTCAGCGACGTGTTCGATTCCGTCTTTGAATTTTACACCGTTGATGACTTTCGGCAACTGGTTTTGACCTTTCAATCGACGCCAGGTCTTGGAGGCCGCCATCACCAGCTTGAAGACCATGACACGCGCTGTGTCCTGTGACAGAGCGCCCTTCATGCGGACTGTGCGATGCCTCACGGTCGCGAAGACGCTTTCGATGGGGTTCGATGTGCGCAAGTGGTCCCAATGATCGGCGGGAAAGTCGAAGAACGTCAGGAGCGTCTCGCGATCCTTGATTAGGCATTCGACGGCCTTGTCGTATTTGGGCGTATATTTCTCGGCGAAGGTAGTCATCGCCGCTTCCGCAGCGTCGCGATTCGGCAACAGCCAGATCTCGCGCAGGTCCTTGTGCGCGTTGGGTTGCATCGACTTCGGGAACTTGTCGAGAACGTTCAATGTCTTGTGCAGCCAGCATCGCTGATGACGCGTCGTCGGGAACGCCTCGTCGAGAGCTTTCCAGAAGCCGAGCGCGCCATCGCCAATGGCCACTTGCGGCGCCACCGACAGGCCGCGCGCTTTCAAATCGACGAGCAGTTCCTTCCAACTTTGAGCGCTCTCCCGCATGCCCGTCTGAAACCCGATCAGCTCCTTCTTGCCCTCCGGCGTCGCGCCCATCAGCACCAGCATGCATTCGGCCTGCGGCTCCATGCGCGCCCGCAAATAGACGCCGTCCGCCCAGACGTAGACATAGCGGCGCGCCGATAAATCGCGATCTTGCCATTGCCGATATTCGTCTTCCCATTCGCTCTTCAGGCGCGCGATCACTGCCGCCGAAAGGTTGGGCGCATCCTTGCCGAGCAAGGCCGCAAGGGCTTCCTGGAAATCGCCGGCGGAAATTCCGCGCAGATAGAGAACCGGCAGCAGGGCGTCGAGACTCTTCGTGCGCCGCGCCCATTTGGGCAGGATATTCGACGTGAAGCGGATCCGCGCGCCCGGCGTCGCGCCTCGATCGCGGGCCTTCGGCTTCTGCACTTCGACCGGGCCGATTCCCGTCTGGATCGCGCGAACCGGATCATGGCCGTGGCGAACCACACGCTGGCGGCCGTCAGCAAGAACCAGCTCGGCGTTCGAGGCCAGAAAGGCCTCGAATTCCGCCTCGACCGCCTGAGAGATCAGCCGGCGGGCGCCCGACCGCAAGATTTCGGTGAGAGGATCATCGATTGCCCCTTTCGGTCGAAGGGAGACAGCTCTATTCTCGTTCATGGCGTAACGCTCCTTCTGGAGGTTCGGGTGGCTTCAGCACCAACCCCGTTCGCCGCCTTCCTCATATCGTCACCCAGTTTCCCGCATAGCTCCTGGTGGAGGCGTGCTACAGGATTTTGTGCTGGCTCATATGTGGTTAAATTTGGCAGCGTCCAACGCGCCAAATGCTCAAGTCCAAGATACAGCCGTCACAGCTCGTGACTTTTGCGCCACTCTGATGACACCGGGTCAGATAGCCGAGGCGCAGCTGATGGCCCGCGAGTGGAAACCGAAGTAAGGCCGCGCGCTCACGCGGCTCGGCGGAGGATATTCGCGACCGTCTGCGCCTCCCAGCGACCACCGCGAGCCGTGGCAATGCCGCGCCCGTTCAAAGCGGCGGCGATTTGCCGGAGCGATCGAGCGCCGGCGGCCTGAGCCTCGCGAATGGCGGCCGCGACGGTATCGGCGAACGTGTCCGCACCGGCCGTGTGATGGGCGTTGGTGACGGCGGGAGCTTCGGCGCGGATTACCGAGAACTGCGCCGCGAGCCTTGGCGGCGGCGAGAGCCCTACTCGACAGGGCAGTCCTACTCGCTCAGAGCAGCGCCCCGGCGGCGTTGCCGACGAACATCTCGCAATCGCGGACGTAGCGGGCGAGCACAGCGTCGCTTCGCTGCAGCGGCTCTGACGTTCCGTCGTTTCGATTGCCGTCGGGCATGCTCGCTCGTATCGTGCAGCGATGGGGGCGACTCAGAGCAAGATCGACGGCGCGCGGGGGTCCGCAATCGAGGCGTTTATCGCTCGATGGCAGGGCCGCGACGGGGGGCAGGAGCGGGCAAATTACGCCATGTTCCTGCGCGAGCTTTGCGACGCTCTCAGTCTCCAGCCCCCTGATCCGGCGGGCGACCCCGAAACAAACGATTACGTCTTCGAGCGCGTCGTCAAGGAACCGGGCCGCAATATCCCCCGTGACGGCGACGATCACGCGCAGCAAGATTGGTTGGCCTCCTCCTCATCTAATCCCATCAGGTGGCGGTCCTGTGCCGACCACGGACAGAAGCGTGGCCCGGCGAAGAGATGACGCAAAAAGGGATTGACAGTTCGAGGCCCGTTACAGAAGGGGGTATTCCATCGTAACGCCCGAGGACTGCTGCGCCGACGCCGACATCGGCGCGCTGGGACAGGGCGTGCGGAAGCTGCTTCACATCGCCTGTTCGCTGCGCGCCGAGTCCGCGTAGGGCGCCGCGGCGCGTGTGTTCATCGAGCGCTTCGGTGCGGCGCGTCCAAGTTACGAGGTGGATTCGCTCGATATCTGGTTATACGCAGCCCGCTTCCGCCAGCAGTCGCGGGAAGTCCCTCCAGGGCGCGACGCAGCCGAGCCCTTCATGCAGGAGCGCAAGCGTTAGCACGTCTTTCGGCAACGGCCCAAAACAAACCGCCTCCACCTCGCATTCATCGATCGTTAGCCGGTTCGGCTCGCCCGCGCTCCAATCGAAACCGGCCATGCCGGCCCCCGTCTTGCCTTCGCTGTCCGCGGGCTAGCGGCTGTTAAACTCAATCGCGCCTTGCGGGAGAAGATAGACGACATAGGCGTCGCGGCCGCTGACCGTCGGATGATGGTCGCTTCCTGGCCCGTAGACGTACCAGCCCTCGGGATGGCCATCGATGCGCGGCACGCCGGAGATTGGCAAAATCGCCCCAATTTCTCCGTGCGGGTGGACGGGATACGGACCTTTGACGTCCTGCGAATTGAACGAACCTGCTCCTTCGGTGCAGGAGAAAGGGGGCTGAGGTGAAGCCTCCCGTCTGAGAGGATGTGATCGTCACATCCACCCCTCTCACGACAGGAGGCCCCGATGGCTACGATGAGCCCTCTTCGCCAGCGCATGATCGAAGACATGACGATCCGCAATCTCTCGCGGGCGACGCAACAATCCTACATCTACGCGGTCAGAAAGTTCAGCCGGCATTTTGGCTCGCCGCCGGATAGCCTCGGGGTCGAGGATGTCCGAAGCTATCAGCTTCATCTCATTGCCCAGAAGCGTTCCTGGTCACATGTCAATCAGGCCGCTTGCGCGCTGCGGTTCTTTTATGGCGTCACGATGGGTCAGCAGGAGGCCTTCGAACGGATCGTCAACGGGCGCGAGCCTGAAGGACTGCCGCTCGTTCTGGCTCCCGACGAGATCTCCCGCTTCCTGGAGGCCGTTCCGGGATTGCGCAATCGCGTCGCGCTCACGACCGCATACGCAGCCGGGCTCCGCGTCGGCGAGGTTTGCCGTTTGAAGGTCACCTCGATCGACAGTGAGCGCATGCTGATCCATGTCCAAGGCGGCAAGGGCGGAAGGGACCGCCATGCGATGCTGTCGCCGCGTCTACTCGACGTTCTGCGCGCCTATTGGCGTCGCGCGCGTCCCGGCCTGTGGCTGTTTCCCGGCCGGGAAGCGGGCGAACATGTCAGCGTCGCCGCGTTGCAGGACGCTTGCCGGGTCGCGCGACGCACGATGAAGCCGAGCAAGCCCGTGACAGCCCATTGCTTGCGGCACAGCTTCGCTACGCACCTTCTGGAGAGCGGGGTCGAACTGCGCATCATCCAGGTGCTGCTCGGACATTCCCACCTTTCCTCGACCACTCGTTATGCGCAGGTCGCCACGCATCTGATCGCCAATACGCCGAGCCCGTTCGATCGGCTCTCGATCGTGGTGATTCCGCCCGAATAAGCCCGGCTCATGCGCCCGAAGCTGGAGGTGGCGGACATCTTCCGCCGCCATGGCGATGCTTTTCGCGCTGCTCAAGGCAGCCGGCTGTCCCGCGAACAGCGCAAGGTCATGGCCGCGATCGAGGCGTGCCGAACGTCGGCGCTCGGCGGACACGTCGAGCGTTGCGAGGAGTGCGGCGTGACCCGCATCGCCTTCAATAGCTGCCTTATGGGTAAAATTTGTAATGGTGAGTCAGCGATCGTCCGGGCGGCGAATCTGTCGGTATTCCGGATGGTCCGACGGCGCTTCCCTCTCGCTTTTCTCCCCATAAGATAGGCTTCGAACGCCGGCGT
>Ga0302319_10026764_pt1 | contig 10148 bp, 7 predicted proteins | sample Bog_T0_2_FD_203319 | JGI IMG/M metagenome (GOLD analysis project Ga0302319, IMG submission 203319) | Peat permafrost microbial communities from Stordalen Mire near Abisko, Sweden - Bog_T0_2 | ecosystem: Environmental > Terrestrial > Soil > Wetlands > Peat | place: Sweden: Abisko, Stordalen Mire...
GAACGGCAGCGCGCGCTCGCCGAACTTGAAGGCGACATCGCGGCCCTCCAGCGCGTTGACCGCCTCCGGCGTCAGCCCTGCGAGTTCGTCGCGCGCGTGCGTCACCAGCGCCTGCAGCGCGGTAAAGGCCACATCCGGCTTGCCCGTGGGGGGCATGAACACGCCGTTCTTCACCGCTTCGATCGCGCCGCGCGAATGATGCGCGACCGAGACGATCTGGAACCAGAACGGCAGCATGTCCGGCGCCAGCCGCGTCTCGACCACCTCGGCCGGGTCGATGCCCTTGTCAATAAAATGCGCCAGACTCTTTTCCATGCAGCCGCCGACGGCGCCGAGGATCTGCAGGTAATTGGCGACGGTGGCGTCGTAGAGCGAAAAGGCCATGGGGGAGTCTCCCGTTATTTTAAGTGTTTCTTGCGCGCGATATCCTCCACGGAATGACAACGAATTGCAACGCCTCGAGGCGAACGCGCGACACGGCAGCCCCGTTCCGTATTCTTACTAGGCCGTACTTTAACGGGTCGTAGAGTCGCGGGCAGCAAGGTGCGCCAGGCGGCGAAAGCCGCTTCGCGTCCGCCCGTGAGGCAGTCGGACCTATTGTCCGGTTGATGTCGCATGACGAGGCAGTTGCTGACGCCGCCCTGGGGGCTCTTAAAATGACGTGGTTGAACAATTTCCGCATCAACATCAAATTCATCGTCCTGATCGGCACCGTGATGCTGGGCCTTGCGGTGGCCGGACTTTCCGCGTCGCGGCTCGCCCGCCAGGCCTTGCTGAACGACCGGGTTCACGCGCTGAAATCGGTCGTGGAAATTGCGGCTACCACCGCGGACTCGCTCGACAAGCAGGTTCAGGCTGGAAAGCTGACCAGGGAGCAAGGCCTCGATGCGCTGCGCGAGCGCCTGGCTGCGATGAAATACGACAATGGCGACGGGTATATCTACGCGTACACGCTCGAGGGGATCGTCGTTTACCTGCCGGACCCGAAGCTGATCGGCGCCGATCGCATCGATTACAAGCTCGCCAGCGGACGCTTGTTGGTCAGAGAATTGATCGACGGCGCGAAGAAGGACGGCGCGACCGTTACGGCCTACGGCTACCCGAAGCCCGGCCAGACCGCGGAAAGCGACAAGTTGGCCTACACCGTCCTCTACAAGCCGTGGAACCTGATATTCGGCAGCGGCGTCTATCTGGACGATATGGAAGCCGAGCTTTCCGGATTCGCGTGGTCGATGCTGGTTCTGTTCGTCGGACTGGGGTTGATCGTGGCCTTGCTGGCTTCCTTCATCGCGCTCAACATCGCGCGTCCTCTCGTCTATCTGCAGGGTCAGATGCGCCGGCTGGCTGACGGTGATCTCGAAATCGCCCCGGGCGATACCGTTCGCCGGGACGAACTCGGTGAAATGGCCCGCACCATGGAGGTGTTCAAGACCAACGCGATCGAAGTCGAACGTCTGCGAAGCGAACAGCTGATGGCGGAGACCCGAGCCGCCGAGCAACGCAAGGTGGACACCAACCGGCTCGCCGATGATTTCGAGAGTGCGGTCGGCGAGATCGTCGAAACCGTTTCCTCGGCGTCAACCGAACTCGAGGCCTCGGCCACCAGCCTGATGGCAACGGCCACGCGATCCGAGAAGCAGGCGACCATTGTGGCCGCGGCGTCCGGAGAGGCCTCCACCAACGTCGAATCGGTGGCGGCCGCCACTGAGGAACTGACCTCGTCCGTCAACGAGATCAGCCGTCAGGTTCAGGAATCGGCGAGAATCGCCAACGACGCGGTGGATCAGGCCCGCAAGACCAACGATCGCGTCGATGAATTGACCAAGGCCGCGGGGGCCATCGGCGCCGTCGTCGAACTGATCAACAACATCGCCTCGCAAACCAATTTGCTGGCGCTCAATGCGACCATCGAGGCCGCCCGTGCCGGGGAGGCCGGACGCGGCTTCGCGGTGGTAGCTTCCGAAGTCAAGGCGCTGGCCGAGCAGACCGCAAAAGCCACTGGCGAAATCGGGCAGCACATCGTCGGTATCCAGGCTGCGACCCAGGATTCGGTGTCGGCCATCAAGGAGATCGGCAATACGATCGGGCGGATGTCGGAGATTGCGTCCACCATCGCGGCTGCCGTCGAGGAGCAGGGCGCCGCCACGCAGGAGATCTCCCGCAATGTGCAGCAGGCGGCGAACGGAACCACGCGTGTCAGCGCCAATATCGCGGAAGTGCAGCGCGGCGCCAGCGAGACCGGGTCGGCGTCATCGCAGGTCCTCTCGGCGGCACAATCGCTGTCCCACGAAGGCAGCCGGCTCAAGCTCGAGGTCGGCAAGTTCCTCGACACGGTGCGCGCGGCCTGAAGCGCGCCGCACGCCGGGTGAGGTAACTGAACGTCGCCAATTCGATCTGAGGCCATCACGCCCCAGACGGGCGCAATGCACGCGGCAGCGAATCAGGCGCGCGCAGGATCGGACCGGCGCGGACAAGGGACATTTGTATCCCGGCTGACATTTTTCCATTCCACAAATCGCGCGGGCGCGTCTATAGGCAGGCATGATCCTGCGTCGCTCCCGCTTCATTCACCAGCTTCCCGTCGGCAAGGACCGCATCCTGATCGTGCATGCGATCAGCCACACGCGATTGCCTGTCGATCGCGATATCGGCGCGCTGGTGGATCATTTCGCCGAGCCGCGCCGCATCCCCGAGGACTGCGACGCCATGACGGCGCTGTTTCCCGGCGCGCGCGACAATCCCGGGCTGCGCGCCATGGTGGAGCGCACGGTGGCGGAATTGCAGTCGCGCCAGATCCTCACCGAGCTGACGCCGGAGCAGGAACTGGCCGCGGTCGGCGCTGAGCTCGCCGCCAAGCACGGCCGCGATCCGGCTGACCTGCTCGAACGCTACCGCCGCGACCAGAAGCAGGGCGTCGAATCCTACTGGTCGGTCGGCGCCTCGCGGGGGCTGGGCGATTTCGGCGGCGGCGGCCGGCGCGTCGACGCGCTCTTGTTCGGCGATTGCGACATCCAGATGGAGGCCGACTTCCTGCGCAAGGAAGCCGCGCGCCGGGGCATCGACCTGCATGTCGCGGCGACCTTCCCCGACGACACGCGCTTTGCGGCCGAGCGCAAGCATGACGTCGTGTTCATCGGCGCGCTGCGCGCCCGGCACCTGGTCGCCGAGGATGTCGAGGGTCTCAACCCGCACGCGGCCTATATCGGCCACGCCACGCAGCTCTTGACCGAACTGCGCGCGATGACGTCGGCGCCGATCCTGATGGACAATCTGCCCGAGCCGACGGTGCAGCCGCTCGGCCTCGCCGAACGCGGCGTCAAGGGGCATCGGACGCGCTTCCGTCTCACCAATGTGGCGCTGGCCGAACTCGCCACCGGCTTTCCCGATGTCTACGTCATCGATATCGCGGCCGCTTTGGCCGCGGCCGGCGCCGAACGGCTGCTCGACGACGGCCAGGTCGGGTTCACGCATTTCGGCTCGCCCGGATGGCTGTTGCAGCGGCCGGAGAGCGAGAAGGCGGCGGTGCATGGTATCTTCCCGGATACCGCGCCGCTGGCGAACAGCCTCGGCGGCGATCCCTATGGCCGCGAGGCGGTGATCGCCGAAAAACACATCGACGCGCTGGTCACCGTGATGGGGATCGGGCGCAAGAAGTGCGTCATCCTCGACCTCGACGGCACGCTGTGGCCGGGCGTGCTGGCGGAGACCGGCAGCCCGTTCGCCTGGACGCCGGAAGTCAGCGGCGCGTTTTCCTTCATCGGGCTGTATTTCGGCCTGCACGAGGCGCTGCTGTGCCTGAAGAAGCGCGGCGTGGTGCTGGCCTGCGTCAGCAAGAACGACGAAGCCACCGTGCGCGAGCTGTGGAAATACGGCGAGCAATACCCGGCCGAACGGCTGCTGACGCCGGATGATTTTGTCACCTGGCGCGTCAACTGGGACGACAAGGTCGGCAACATCCGTTCGATCGCCGACGAACTGGGCTTTGCGCTCGACAGTTTTCTGTTCATCGACGACAGCCCCGTGGAGCGCGACCGGGTCCGGCAGCGATTGCCGGAGGTCGAGGTGTGGGGCGAAGATCCTTTCAGCCTGCGCCGGCGCCTGCTCGACGATCCGTGTTTGCAGATCCCGGTCATCACGGCGGAAGCGGCGGACCGCAGCGCGCTGGTCAAGGCGCAGATCGCCCGCCAGCAACTGCGCGCCGAGACGCTGGGGGAGGCGCAATATATCGAGTCGCTGCAGATCCGCTGCCGGATCGAGCGGCTGACGCCGGAGTCGGCAAAATTGCCGAGGGTCGAGGAGCTGTTCCAGCGCACCACGCAGTTCAACACCACGGGCCGCAAATTCTCGTCGAGCGAACTGGCGGCGCTGGCCGGCAATCCGGACGCCCGGCTGTTCGCGGTCGAGGTCACCGACCGCCTCGGCGATCACGGCCTGGTGGGCGCCGCCGTCATCGCCGGCGGCGAGATCGCGGGGCTTGCGATCAGTTGCCGCGCGCTCGGAATGGGCGTCGAGCACCAGTTTCTGCGCCATGTGCTGGCCGAGGCGCCGCTTCCCTTGCGTGCGCGTATCGTTCCGACGCCGCGTAACATTCCCGCGCGCAACATTTTTCGCGATAACGGATTTACCGAAGTCGAGCCCGGGCTCTGGCAGTTCGCAAGCCCGGATTGAGCGGGTCCGGGACTCTCTCCCGACAACAGCCAATGGTCACGCGGCCTTCATGCCGCTGAGGAACTTCTCGACCTCGGCGCGCAAGGTGTTCACTTCACCACTGATCCGCTGCGATGCGCCGCTCACGCGTGTGGCGATAAGGCCGGTATCCGCGGCCGCCTGACTGATTCCGCTGACGTTTGATGACACCTCTTCTGTCCCGGCCGACGCGTGCTGCACGTTGCGGGCGATTTCCCTGGTGACCGCGCCTTGCTGCTCTACCGCCGACGCGATGGCCGTGGACACCTCGCTGATGTCACCGATCGTTTGGCCGACGGTCTGCATCGCCAGAACCGACTGAGTCGTGGCGGCCTGCATTTCGCCGATCTTGGCCCGAATCTCATCCGTGGCCTTTGAAGTCTGGTTGGAGAGACTCTTCACCTCCGACGCCACCACCGCAAACCCTTTACCTGCTTCGCCGGCACGCGCCGCCTCGATCGTGGCGTTGAGGGCCAACAAGTCGGTTTGCGCCGCGATTTCGTTGATCAAGTTCACCACGTCGCCGATGCGCTGTGCGGCCTCTGCCAGATTCCTGATCTGGGTGTTGGCTTGCTCGGCATCGGATACGGCCCGGGTCGTGCTGGTCGTGGAATGCACGATCTGCCTGCTGATCTCGGCGATCGACGCCGACAGCTCCTCAGCGGCGCTGGCGACGGTCTGGACATTGACCGAGGCCTGTTCCGAGGCGGTCGCAACGGCTGTCGACTGCCGGCTGGTCTCCTCCGCCGCCGCCATCGATCCGGCGTCGGACTCAAGCTCGGATGCCGCAGCGGCCAGTGTCATTGCGACCGAATCCATGCTGGAGCCGAACCCCTGGGCCACGCTGGCGAGATTGCGGACCTTGCGGTCCATGGCATCGGTGCCGGCATTGATCACTGTCGCACCGTTGCGGAACGTCCCGGGAAGCCCGCGCACGACGACCTTACGGAAGAATTTGCCGCGGCTGACATACTCCATCGAAGCGGCCGACTCGCGGACAAATGCATCGACGATGTCGAGCATGTCGTTCGCCGATTTCTGCAATTCACCCAAAGCGCCGCCGTCGCGGGCGCCAGGCATGCGAGCTTCGAGATCGCCGAGCGCCGCCTGCGCGCAGACCGCTGCTGCGCCGTTGAGGCTACGCGCCAGCTGCCGCAACGACCAGACGCCAAACCCGAGCGACGCGCCTGCGGCCATCAACTCGACGGCCGTATCCCAGGGGTCGACCGACGGCCCGACGAGAATTCGCGTCAGGCCAGCCACGGCAATGATGCCGATGGCTGCGAAGAGCGAGAGCATCGTCCTAGATAGAGAAGACAAACTCGTCATAGTCGAGCCCCGCACCCTTGAGTGTTGCTATCAGCATCTCGTAGCCGCGTTGCATGCCGTCCTTGCGGTTGGAAGGACGTTTTTCCTCGGCGAGCAGCGTTCGGTACAGGTCCTTGACCTTGGCAACCTGGTCGGGATTGGGTTTGCGCCGGTTGGAATGGTAGCCAACGATGTTCCGTTGCGCGTCGAACGTCGGCGTTACATGGGCGAAAACCCAATAGTGGTCGCCATCCCGCGCCATGTTGAGGACGTAGGCGAAGATCTCCTTCTTCGCTTCGATCGTGTCCCACAGCAGCTTGAAGACGCAGCGTGGCATGTCCGGGTGCCGGATCAGGCTGTGTGGCGCGCCTGTCAATTCCTGGATCGAATATTTGGAGAGCCGCAAAAAGACGTCGTTCGCGTAGGTGATGTGGCCCTTGAGATTGGTCTTGCTGACGATCAGCTCTTCTTCCGCGAACGGACACTCCTTGCCCGTCGGTCTGATTGCCGCAGCTGCCATCGCTTCCCCCGAAGCCCGTTTTGCCCGGCCGAATTCGGCAGCGAATCATTGGCCCTATTTCCTGGGCTCGCCTTGATCCAGATCAAGGATGCGGTACCCGGTGGTTACGCCTGCGCGCAACACGCGGAAACAATCCTCGCGCGGCGCGTTAAGGATTGGTTAACCATATTTAAATTAGCGTTGCCGGCATCCGCAACAACAGCCGACAGCTCATCATGACACATCAGGCCGCCAACGAGAATCGCATCGTGCTCGGCGACCCCGTGCCGTGGTTCAGTGCTGCGCTCGCGACCGGCAGCGGCTTCGACCTGCACGTCAGCGCCGGCCGCTGGGTGGTGTTGAGCTTCATGGGCTCGCCGGAAAATCCGCGCGCGATGGCCGAACTCACCGAGCTGATGCGCGAAAGCGCTTCCTTCAGCGAGGACCACATCATCATCGGCTGCGTCTTTACCTCGCCGCCGGATTACCTCGACAGCCTCGCCGCGGTCGCCAGCAACAAGCTGTTCTTCATCGCCGATTATGACGGCGCCATCAGCCGCCAGTACGGCGCGCAGGAGATGCCGCGCACCATCGTGCTCGATCCGATGCTGCGGGCCATCGCCAATATCGGCTGGGACGATCCGCAGGGCCATGCCCAGGCCGTTCAGGGCCTGCTGCGCGCGCTTCCCGCGGTGGACGATTCCGCCGGGGTGCCGATGACCGCGCCGGCGCTGCTGGTGCCGCGCGTCTTCAGTTTCGACGTCTGCGATTTCCTGGTGCAGTTCTACGAGCAGCAGGGCGGCGAGGAATCCGGCTTCCAGTTCGACATTTCGGGCAAGACCACGACCGTGTCCAATCACAGCCTGAAGCGCCGCAGCGACGTGCCGGTGGCGTTGCCCGAGGTCCGCGACCTCGTGCGCAGCCACATCGTCCGCCGTGTGGTGCCGGAGATCGAGCGCTATTTCCAGTTCAAGGCGACGCGGATGGATCGCTACATCGTCGCCTGCTACGACGCCGAGGTCGGCGGCCACTTCTTCCGCCATCGCGACGATGTCAACGCCGGCGCGCAGCACCGGCGCTTCGCGCTCTCGATCAACCTCAACAGCAAATTCGAAGGCGGCGACCTGATGTTTCCGGAATTCGGCCGCAAGACCTACCGCCCGCCGGAAGGCGGTGCCATGCTGTTCTCCTGCGGCGCGCTGCACCAGGTGACGCCCGTGACAAAAGGCCGGCGCTACGCCTTCCTGGCGTTCCTCTACGGCGAGGACGACGTCGCAACGCGCCTGGCCAACAATGCAAGGCTGCATGCCGGCGAGACACCTTATGTGCCCGGGCGCGACCGGCTGTTTCCGGAGGCGGGGCCGGCGGAAGCGACCGAACCACGTCGCGAGAGCCCGGCGCTAGCGCCGGAGTTGGCCGACTAGCGTCGGCATTTTGCGTCCTTAGCAGTCGTGAATGTATCTCCGACCTCATCCTGAGGAGCGCGCCCTCGCGCGCGTCTCGAAGGATGGCAGCAGGCTCCGTTCGTTGCGGCCATCCTTCGAGACGCCATGCTGCGCATGGCTCCTCAGGATGAGGACGGAGATATCTTCGCCGCGCGCCGCGCCGCACCTCACCCGATACCCCTGTTGAAGTCGATCACCTCGCTCCAGTCCATCCGCGTATCGACATAGCCGACCGTGCCGCATCGCGTGCAGCGCAGATGCGCCGAAATGTCCTGCCAGTCCCATTGCGGCAGGTCGCGCAACGCCAGCCGGCCGCAATGCCCGCACAGCTTTCCCTCGGGCGGCCCCACGCAATAGACCAGCACCGAGCGAAAGCCGGCGTCGCGATCGACCGGGCCTTTCCAGTAGCGCAGCCAGCGCGCGGGTTTTACACGATGAACCATCGCCGCGTTAGAGCGCGGCGGAATTTTCGAGGCAAATACGGCTAGCGGTGGGGAGCGGAACGGGCGCGGGGCACTGCGGGTCGCGGGTGTGGATAAGGGGAGCGCGAATCGGGGGCAAACGTGCGAATTTGGATTATGTACGAGCGCGCTTGGTCGCACTGATGTTGGGCTCCTGCTCTGAAATCACATCAAGACAAGTCCATCCGGTGACAAAGCGATAGTGACGCAAATTCTTGACTGCGGCCTTGAATGCTTCGGACTGGGATTTCCAGAACAGAGAATCTTCAATGCGGTAAGCGAAGTGCTCAGATACTAACCCCGTCGATTTGGTATCTTCGCCTTCAGTACTAAGGGGCATCTCGTCCAGAATTCGAACGATCTCTGTTTTGCCGAACTGCACGCGAAGCGCCTGTTGGTCATCGCCGGGAATAACGAAGTCGGCACCCACGGCCCTTCCAAGTCAAAGCGATGAGGTCGCTGAGACTTGTTTTGATGGAGAGGGGCTGTTCGATGGCGTGGTATTTCGGCACGGAAGGCCTCAGGTTTGTAGTGCGTAGTTTGGTGCTACTCGTATGTCTTAGCAGGTGCAACCCGCGCAGCTTTCCCCTCCCCAAAAAAAACCACGGCCCCCGTCAGGGGAGCTGACGGAGGCCGTGTAGTACATCGCATCGCGCCTAGGTTCGCGATTTGATGTGGGAGCTCGTGGGCGGGAGCATGATCGAAAGCCGACGCGCCGGTTTCAAATCATGCCCCTCGCGGAATTCTTAGAACGGCAGCAGCACGTCCATCACCTGCTGGCCGTAGCGTTGTTGTTGAACGTCGGTGAGCTGGCCGTGGCCGCCATAAGCGATGCGGGCCTGCGCGATCTTCGAGGAATCGATGGTGTTGTCGCTCTGGATGTCCTCCGGCCGCACGATGCCGGCGACGATCAGTTCGCGGATTTCGAAATTGACTCTTACCTCCTGCTTGCCCTCGACCACGAGGTTGCCGTTCGGCAGCAACTGGGTGACGACGGCGGCGATGTTGGTCTGCAGGCTTTCCTGCCGTTGCACTGAGCCCTTGCCGTCGCTGGACGAGGTGCCGTCGGCCGTCAAGAGGCGCCCCGGCAGGACTGTCGCGGCCTTGCCGCTCAAGAGGCTGCTTCCGAGGAAGTTGGTGATGCCGGAATCTTCGGTGGCGGTGCGGCTGCGCTGGGTCTCGTTCGCGAAATTGGCCTGGTCGGTGATGTTGACGGTCACGGTCAGGATGTCGCCGATCTGGTGCGCGCGCTGGTCCTTGAAGAACGACCGCGAGCCGTTGCGCCACAGCGAATTGGCATTGTAGGACACCGCCTCGGGTTTCGGCATCGGCATCTGCACCGGCTTGTAGCCCGGCTGCGCGGTCGGATTGTCGATCGACGACAGTTTTGGTTGCTCGCCGATCTGGGAGAGCCGGTCGACCATCGACGAACAGCCGTTGGAGACGCTGAGGATCAGCAGCGACGTCATGGTCGGGAAGATGCGGTTACACCGGAACCTGGACTTGTACATGAACGTTACTCGGCTTTCGGAGCAGCTGGCGAAGTGGTGCCGGCGGCGACCGGTGCGGCGGATGCCGTTTGGGTCGACCCGGAGATCGAGGAAGCCTCGGGAAGGCGGGGGGTAGCGACCGAGATCGAGACCTGGCCGCGGCCGATCACGACGCCGGACACGGTGCGCTTGGATTGCAGGTTGACGACGCTGACGACGTCGCCCTCGGTGCCGCCCTCGAGCGCCTTGCCGCGGATGG
>Ga0302319_10026769_pt1 | contig 10147 bp, 6 predicted proteins | sample Bog_T0_2_FD_203319 | JGI IMG/M metagenome (GOLD analysis project Ga0302319, IMG submission 203319) | Peat permafrost microbial communities from Stordalen Mire near Abisko, Sweden - Bog_T0_2 | ecosystem: Environmental > Terrestrial > Soil > Wetlands > Peat | place: Sweden: Abisko, Stordalen Mire...
TTTGGTCTACGTCGATTCGGCCGCCACGCTGACAACGGTGGCAGAGCGCCTGCCCGCGGCCGCGCAGCTCTATCCCGCCGCCTTCTTTGTCCTCGAATTGGCAGAGCCGCTGGCTGCCGCCGAACTGGCGCGCGTCCTGCCCGCAACCGGCGGGCTGCAGACGCGCCTGGTCCTGCTCCGGCGCTTCTCTTCCGGCGATACCGCCGCCTTGGCGGAATTCCTTGGACTCGCGCAAGCCCGTGGCTACCTCGTGGCCGCCGACGTGGCCCCGGCGGAACTGGCCGCCCTCGCTGACCCGCTGCGGGCGGCCGGAGCCCATCGCCTGATCTTCACCGCCTCCGCCCGCCTGCCCGCCTCCGGCTTCCACGCCCTCGGCGCCTACCGCGCCCTGGCCGAGGCACTGAAAAAGGCGGGGCTCAAATCCCCGCTCTGGATTCGCAATACCGCCGCCACCGCGGTCCTGGCCGACAACAGCTTTCTGTCCAAGCTGCTCGAGGCGAGTTTCCTCACCGGCGGGCTGCTCGGCGATGGGCTGGGCGACCTGGTCAGCATCGAGACCGAGGCGGAGCCGGCGCGGGCCGTGCGCCTGAGCTACAATGTCCTGCAGGGCGCGGGAGCGCGCATCAGTAAAACCGAGTTCGTGGCCTGTCCGAGCTGCGGGCGCACGCTGTTCGATCTGCAGTCGACCACCCAACGCATCCGCGCCCAGACCGGTCACCTCAAGGGCGTGAAGATCGCCATCATGGGCTGCATCGTCAACGGCCCGGGAGAAATGGCGGACGCCGATTTCGGCTACGTCGGGGGCGCGCCGGGGAAGATCAATCTCTACGTCGGCAAGCAGTGCGTGCAGTACAACATCCCGCAAGAGGAAGCCGACGCCCGTCTGATCGCGCTCATCAAAGAGCGCGGAAAATGGTTCGATCCGGTGGTCGTGCCGGCCTGAGGCGGAGGCGAATTCGTATTCAAAAATTCCGCCTCCGTCACCAGACCGTCACCCGGTGGTAACAAGGCCGTCTCCTTTCTAGACCGCTTCCCAAGCCGGTTACAAGTCGATGTAATTTCCGGCAAATTACGCGGCCGGAGCCACAACTCGCCCGCACCTAAATCGGAGGAATCGTGGCAACGAAAAAATGACGAAAGTTATACTCAGGGGCGATGTGAACAACTTGTCAGAAAGTTGGCCTTGTAATGATTTTTGGGTTCACAGTTATTCGATCCTTGTTCAGTTGATTTGTGCCGCCTGAGTGTCGTCGCTAGTCCCGTTCTTTGCCTCCCCCCCGAATCGCCCTGCGAATTTATCCTTATATCTTGGTCATCAACTCCTTCCGAATTCACCCTCCCCGAACCCCTCCTTTGATGCCCACGCCGCAATTTTCCCGCAGTGAGCTGACCCGGACGGAGTCAAGAAATGGCCTCTCGAAAGCCCTCTGGCTGCCTAGTGTGAATAAAGCCAGCCCGTAAGCCCTGCCCATGCCTTCTCCGACCCTAACGCCCAACCTCTGGGAAACCGTGAAGTGCGACTTTAAGTCGCTCTTCCCGGAAGACGTGTTCCAAATGTGGTTCGAGCCTGTGGTCTGCCTGGAAACGAGCGAAGATGCCATGGTGCTGGGGGTGCCAAACGATTTTGCGGCAATCTGGATCCACGACAACTACCTCGACCTGATCATGCAGCGCCTGCGCCTCAGCGCCGGCCGGATGGTCACGGTGACATTGCGGAAGAGCGAGCCGGCCCACCGGGGCGCCGCCCCGACGGGCGGGCGGACGGCGAGCGAGCCGGCCTCCCCCGGCCGGACCAAGGCCGCCCCGCGGCGCACCACCCGCTACGACGAGCGCGGCCCGGCGGCCGGGACCCTGATCCCCCGCAACACCTTCGAGACCTTTGTGGTCGGGGCGAACAACCAGATGGCCCACGCCGCCGCCCTGGCGGTCGCCCAGGCGCCCGCCCAGGCCTACAATCCCCTCTTCATCTACGGCGACACCGGCCTGGGCAAGACCCACCTGATGCACGCGATCGGACACGCCATCCTCCGGTCCAACCCGGATTCCCGCGTCGCCTACCTCTCGACGGAGAAGTTCACCAACGAGTTTATCCAGGCCCTGCAGGAGAACAGCCTGACTAAATTCCGCCAGCGCTACCGGCACGCCGACGTCCTCCTGATCGACGACGTCCAGTTCCTGGCCGGCAAGGAGCGCATCCAGGAGGAGTTCTTCCACACCTTCAACGACCTGTTCGAGTCCAGCAAGCAGATCGTCCTCTCCAGCGACCGTCGCGCCAGCGAGATCCAGAAGATCGAGTCGCGCCTGGTCTCCCGCTTCGAATGGGGCCTGCCCGCCGACATCCAGGCGCCGGACTTCGAGACCCGCGTCGCCATCCTGCGCTCCAAGGCCGCGACCCTGAAGTGCGACATCCCCGAGCCGGTCATCACCTTCATCGCCCAGAACGTCACCCGGAACATCCGCCGGCTGGAAGGCGCCCTGATCCGGGTCGCGAGCCATTTCGCGCTCTTCACCAAGCCGCTGGACGTGCCCGCGGCCGAACGCCTCCTCCACGACATGCTGATGGAGCAGGCCCAGATCATCCTCACGATCGAGACGATCCAGAAGCGGGTGGCCGACCACTTTCAGATCCGGCACAGCGACATGACGAGCAAACGGCGGCCGAACAACATCGCCATTCCGCGGCAGGTCGCGATGTATCTCTCCCGCACCCTGACCAAGCATTCGTTGCAGGAGATCGGGGACGCCTACGGCGGCCGCGATCACGGCACCGTCATCCATGCCTGCAAGGCGGTGGAGAACATGATGGAGCAGGATGCCGCTATGCGCGGCAGCGTGGCGTTCCTCAAGACGCAGCTGTCGAAGTAGGCGGCGACTTGGCGCCGGTGGGTTAGCGATTGCTCCAGGCAATCGCCTTGCTAGCATCGGGGACATGGCAACAGCGAAAGAAACGGTGCACGTCGAACTCGTCGACGAACCCGGCCCAAAGCGCAAAAAGGTGAATGCTTCGACATTCCTGGACCTGCTCATCGCTTTTGCTTCCGCGGGTGCCCCGGGTTCCGATGCGGAATCGCGCGTTTCAAGCCGTCGAGTTGGTCAAAAACTTCTCGAGCCCCGTCCTTCTTCCCTTGGACGTAAACCGCGTCGAGGATCTGCGAAAGCTTAACGCCATGATAAATCGTCATCCTCTCCGTGAGTTCACTTAAGGCTTCGGCTACCCGCCGCCCCGCGTAGACCCTGATCGTTCGGTTGATGAGGGTTATATTAGTTCGGACACCCCGGGCTTTCTTGACGGAAGAAGCGTAACTGGGAGAAATAACGGATTCAGCGCTCATTTTGAGATGGGTTAATCGGCCTTTCGAACCTTGATTCTAGCAAGATGCTGTCGCCCGTTTGCCTCAGGTGCTCTAAGGCTAGAAAGATGACCAATACCGGACGCATGGCCGGCGCATCTGGGAATCAAACCGCCTAGGCCGAGGCTCTGAACACTTGCGCTGGCTGGCCGCCTGCGGTACTTTAACTGCCTTATCCCGATGTCCCTTACCGAAGAGCAAAAGAAAATCGTCGCCGGCTGGGTCGCAGCCGGAGACAACCTCTCCGCCATCCAGAAGAAGCTCAATGAGGAGCTGAAGATTTCCATGACCTACATGGACGTCCGTTTCCTGGTCGATGACCTCAATCTGGAACTGAAAGACCCCGCCCCGAAAGCGAGCACCGACCTGAGCAAGCCCAGCGCCCCGCCCGAGGCCGCTCGGCCGCCGGCCAAGAAGGGCCTGCTGGAAAAGGCGAAGGAAAAGCTGGGCATGGGCCAGGGCGATGCCGCCCCGGAAGCGGACGAGGATGCCTACGCCGACGCCCCCGTCGGAGCCAGCTCGGTCCTGGTCACGGTCGACAAGATCACTCTCATCCCCGGCGCGATCGCCAGCGGCACGGTCAGTTTCAGCGACGGGGTCACCGGCAAATGGATCGTGGACCAGCAGGGCCGGCCCGGCTTCACCTCGATCAGCCAGGACAATTACCGACCCACGCCGGCGGATGCCCAGGCTTTCATGCAGGAACTGAGCGCCGCGCTCCAGCAGCGCGGGGTTTAAGCCGGAGGCGCTCACCCGACCCTCGCCGCCCACGGGGGCCCGGGCCGTCCGTGCCGGGGGCCGCTCGCGACGGACCGGGCTCGGGCTTGGCCCAACCTGTCATTTTATTTCCTAGGTCGATGCAGCTTTTGGCCGGCGCCCGTCGGGTTCAGGCTGGCTCCATGCCACCCCTTAAAAGATCCCTGGTTTTCGCTCTGGCCCTGATCGCAACCGGACTGAGCCCGCTCCGGGCCGAACCCGGCAATGAAGTCACCCTCGACGTGATCTCGAGCCCCGAACACCCCCGGAATTCCGAAGGCTCCTTCGCCACGCTTCGCTCCGGCCGGATCGTGTTCTATTACACCCAGTTTTACGGCGGAGCCTCCGATTACAGCTCGGCACGAATCGTGGAAATCCATTCCGACGACCAAGGTCGAACCTGGAGCCAGCCCAAGCCGTGGGCCGAGAAGGGTAAAAGCGTCAATGTGATGAGCGTATCGCTGCTGCGCTTGGCCTCCGGCCCGCTCGCCATCTTCTACGTCATCAAGAACAGCGGGCTGGACTGCCGCCCTTATATGCGGGTGTCGAACGACGAAGGGGCGACCTGGTCGGATCCTCGCTTGGTCATCCAGGCCCCGGGTTATTTCGTTCTAAACAACGACCGCATCATCCAAACGCGCTCGGGCCGGATCCTGGTCCCGGTCGCGTTCAACCGCCTCCTGCGGCCGACCGAGTATCGCCCCCATGGCGGCGACTCCCGCTCCAACGACCTCCGCGGTATCATTCTCTGGTACTATTCCGACGACCAGGGGATGACCTGGCGGGAAGCCGATTCCTGGTGGGCCCTGCCGGTGCCGAGCGCCGCCGGCCTGCAGGAGCCGGGGCTGGTCGAGTTGGCGGACGGCACACTCTATTCCTGGGCGCGAACCGACGTGGGGGAGCAATTCAGTTTTCGTTCGCAGGATGACGGCAAAACCTGGACGCCGCCCGAGCCCACCGACCTCAAATCGTCCTGCTCGCCTGCCAGCATCAAGCGGCTCCCCGGCTCCTCAGTGTTGCTGGCGATCTACAACGATCATTCCGGCCGATTTCCGTTCACCGTCGGACACGATGCCTACGCCGGTCGCACCCCCTTGATCTCGGCCTTCTCCCGCGACAACGGCCGGACTTGGACGCAGCACAAGCGCCTCGAAAGCGATCTCCAGGGAGCATTCGCCTACACCGCGATTCACTTTGTGGGCGATTCGGTCCTGCTCGGCTACAGCGCGGGCAAGGCCCATGGAGCCCATCTGGGTTCGCTGCGCATCCGGCGTCTGTCGCTGTCTTGGCTGCAAGCGCCGTGAAGAGCCGGCGGCTTGGGCTCAACGGCTGGCCGGGCCGGCCGTAGGTTCAGCCTGACCGGCTGACCATCCTACCCGTTGCCGATGGCCATCGCCCCGAACTTTCCCGTCTTTCGGCACTCGAGCGTCGCCGATCAAGTGGCCATCCCCGCAACTCCTGGCCTACCTCCACCTCCCCGGCCACTTGAGGGTTTGCTTCAGAGACAAAGACGGAAATTATGCCAAAGGCCCCTTGAAACTATCGTGAACAAAACAATCTGCCTAGGAATGATCAGCGCATTCGGCTGGCTCGTGGCTGCCCATCCCGCTTTGGCCGAACCGAGTCCGGACTCATCCCAGCAGAAGCACCACGATGTGCCGCCCGTCCGGAAGGTTGCCACCTTCGACCTGGAGCGGATCCGCCTCCTCCCCGGTCCGTTCCAAGACGCCCAGCAAAGGGATTTGCAGTACTTGCTCTCCCTTGATCCGGATCGGCTGCTGGTGATGTTTCGTTCCACGGCCGGGTTTTACCACGGGGCCGACTTCCTCCAGCCTTACGGCGGCTGGGAAAGCCCCGTCAGCGAGCAGCGCGGGACGGTCATAGGGCACTACCTTTCAGCCTGTGCCCTGATGTACGCCTCTACGGGCGATCCCCGACTGAAGCAGCGCACGGCTTATGTCGTGGCCGAACTGGCCAAATGTCAGGCGAATCTGGCAAATGCCGGATACCACCCCGGCTATCTCGCGGCCGTCCCCGAATACTTTTTCGACTTCGTCGACGCTCAAAAACCCGTCTGGGCTCCCTGGTATATGATCCACAAGATCATGGCCGGTCTGCTCGACGTCCATGTCCATACGGACAATCCCCAGGCCCTCGAAGTGCTGAACCGGCTGGCTGATTGGGTCAAATTCCGCGTCGACCGTCTCACCCCGGAGCAAATGCAGGGCGCATTGAAAAAGGAAGCCGGCGGCATGAATGAGGTGCTGGCCAACCTCGCGGCCGTGGGCGGGAATTCCGACCGTCTCCGCCTCGCCCAATCCTTCAATCACCTGAGCCTCTTCGCTCCGCTCGCCCGGGGCGACGACCAGCTCGACGGACTCCATGCCAATACCCAGATTCCCCAAATCATCGGCGCGGCCCGAGAGTATGAGTTGACCGGCCGGGCCGAATACCGCGACCTCGCCCGCTTCTTTTGGCGGGAAGTGGCACTGAAGCGTTCCTATGCCATCGGCGGGGATAGCGACGACGAGCATTTTTTCCCCATCGCGGACTTCCCCGCGCACCTGAGCGCGACCACCGACGAGACTTGCAACACCTACAATATGCTCAAATTGACCGAGCATATCTTTGCCTGGGAGCCTTCGGCCTCGACCATGGATTTCTACGAACGCGGTCTCTACAACCAGATCCTGGCTTCGCAGGATCCGGCCAGCGGCGGGGTCACCTACTACGTCCCGATGAAGCCCGGCATGTTCAAGACCTATTCGACGCCGGACCGGTCTTTCTGGTGCTGTGTTGGAACGGGCATGGAAAATCATGCAAAATACGGCGAGGAGATCTATGCCCATGCCGATCGCTCCCTCTATGTTAATTTGTTCATACCGTCCCAACTCGACTGGCATGAGCGAGGCTTGACCCTGCGGCAGGAGACCCGGTTTCCGGATGAGCCCATCACCCGGCTGCGCCTCGCACTCGCCCAGCCGCAACGGCTGGCCCTCAAGTTGCGACAGCCCGGCTGGTGCCGCCCCGGCATCATCGTCACTCTCAATGGTCATTCGATCGGGGCACAGGCGGATGCCTCCGGGTACATCACCCTCGACCGCGAATGGAGCGACGGCGACCTGGTCGAAGTGACTATCCCCCTTTCGCTTCGCGCCGAAGCGCTCCCGGGCGACAACCGAACCTTGGCCTTCTTCTATGGTCCCGTCGTCTTGGCCGGCGAATTGGGTACGGAAGGGATGCCGGCGGGCGGGGCCTACGCCGAGGCGGCGAAGAAATTTGCTCAGTGGCCGGCCGTGCCCGTGCCTCTCCTCATCGGTGATCCCGCCGCCATTTTTGCTGGAATCCGGCCGGTCGCGGGGCAACCCCTCACATTCCGGACCGAGAGCATCGGCCGCCCGCGAGATGTCACCCTCATACCTTTTTACCGCCTGCATCACCAGCGTTACACGATCTATTGGAAAACCGCCGCCGGTGCCGCCACCGTTGCGAGCTCAATCGGCCGGTGAACTAGGGTCTGGGACCGGCCAAGAATTCCTATGCGCGCACCGCCGGTCCAGGACCACTTATGAAAAGCCTGATCGCCGTCGCGATCCTGGTGTTGATCCGGCCGGCCGGGGCGGAGGAGCCGGCCAGCCAGTTCGTCTCCGGCCCCGGGGCCGCCAGGGCGGCTCCCGTGCCCTTAAGCGGGCTCTACGAAGAGGATTTGCTCGCATCCAGCCCGATCCGGGTCGAGCAGTGGCAACAAATGCGGGCCTATATTGCCGCATTGCCCCAGAGGGACTCGGGCGATCCGGCCCGGAATGCCCAGCCCGAGGCTGAGACGACCGAAGGCTTGCGCCGCTTCTTCCGCGGGCTTTTGGGCTATCCGCCTCCGGAATTTCTCGCCGCGCCCTCGGCGCGGATGGTCAAGGTGGGAGAAGACGCAGCGGCGACCTATTATCGCTGCTACGTCAAGGTCGCGCCGGAAATGGAAACCTACGGGCTTTACCTCGTCCCGAAGCGGGCGGTCCGACCGGCCCCCCTCGTCATCGCCCTCCACGGGGGCAGCGGTTATCCGGAACTGGCCACCTTTCATGGCGGGACCAATTATCACGACATGGTTCGCGGAGCGGTCGCCCAAGGCTATGTCGTCTTTGCCCCCCTTACCCTGATGTGGCCGGCCCGCGATCGGGATCATGGCACCCCGATTCCGCCGGATGTGCGGACGACCCTGATGGGAGTGGAGGCGGCCAAGATTTCCCGAGCTCTCGACGTCCTGGCGCAGCGGCCCGAAGTCGATCCGCGGCGGATCGCCGTAATCGGCCTTTCCTACGGCGGCTACTATGCCCTCTACACCGCCGCCCTGGACCCGCGCATCCGCGTCGTGATCGCCTCCGGTTGCTTCAGCGACCGGGTCAGGAACGACCCCTTTCACCCCGAAAAGCCGCGCAAGCCGATCGATCTCAGCAGCGTGGAGCTGGTGCGGCTGATCTGTCCCCGGCCGCTCCAGGTCCAAGCCGGGATTCGCGATCCCCAGCATCCGGTCAGCGAAGCCCGTCGGGCCGCCCCGCTCGCCCGCGCGCTTTATCCCGGCCCAGAATCAGCCCGATTCGACTTCGAGGCCTTCGCCGGCGTCCACGAATTCCGCGGCGACATCGCCTGGCCGTTCCTGCGAAGATTTCTCGATCAATAGGCAGTCCCCGGATGAAATCCTGTTCCCGCTTCCTGGCGCCGCTGTTGGCCCTAGCGCTGCCGGCCGCCGCCGCCGCGCAGAGCACCACCCAAAACTTTCGGTACGAAGCGCCGGGCGATGTGCGACCCGGCCCGATTACGATGGAGGGGCAGGCGCTCATCGGGGCGGTCGACCACAGCTGGATCAAGTTCAAGGTCGAGTCGGAATGGGGCTGGTTCAGCTATCGCCTGACCCGACTGGACGCCGAACCCGGCAGCCTCCCGGCGGCCGAGGCGCCCAACCGACCGGCCGCGGCCAGGACGAGCCGCGATCTTTCCTGGCCGGGGATCGATCTGGACGGCCCGCCCCCGCAGTTCTGGCTGGACGGAGAAATCACGGCGGTGCACCGCGGGGGCGCCGAGTTGGAGGGCCGCTTTGGCTTTCAGGGTGAAATCGTGCGTCTGCGGCTGGAATTGCTCGATAATGTGATGGCCGGCACCAATCCCCCGCCCACTCTCCGCCACGTTGCCTACGGGCCGGACCCGGAACAAACCCTCGACTTTTATCGGGCCCGTTCTTCCGGCCCCACCCCGGTCGCGGTCTACATCCATGGAGGCGGCTGGCGGCGGGGCGACAAGTCCGAACTCAACGAACTCTTTCATTTTCACGAGCTGCTGGATGCCGGCATTGCGGTGGCATCGATCAACTACCGATTCTGTCCGCCGGCGAATCCGGCCCCGGCCGTTCCGGCCGTCTTCGTTCCGCTCCACGATGCCGCCCAGGCGATCCAGTTTATCCGCAGCCGGGCCCGGGAGTGGGGATTGGACAAAGCGCGCCTCGGCCTCTGGGGCACGTCGGCGGGGGCCGATTCGACCCTTTGGCTGGCGACCCATCCTGATATGGCCGACCCGGCTTCCGCCGATCCCCTGGCCCGCGAATCCACCCGGCCGCTTTGTGCCGTCGCCATTGTGCCCCAAACTTCGCTCGATCCGCGGCAAATGCGGGCCTGGGTCGGGCCCCAGCTCGATTTCGGGGCCTATGCCTTCGGCATCGGGCCGGCCAACGATCGGAAGGCGAGCTTCGCCCATTTTCTCGCCGCCCGCGAGCGCCTCCGGCCTTGGATCGAAGCCTACTCGCCGGCCGCGCTCCTGACTCGGGAGGGTCCGCCCCTTTTCATCGACTACCGCGACCTGGGCCTCGTGCCGCATCGGCCGCTGGCGGACTATTACACGCACTCGCCCCGTTTCGGCATTGGCTTCTATGCCTTGGCCCAACGCCTCGGCCACGAATGCTATTTGCGCTATGCCGGCCTGGACGCGACGCGCTATGGCACCTGGCAGAATTTCCTGATCGCCTAGCTGCTGGGTGGCAGCGGAGAGGCCGGACC
>Ga0302319_10026770_pt1 | contig 10147 bp, 10 predicted proteins | sample Bog_T0_2_FD_203319 | JGI IMG/M metagenome (GOLD analysis project Ga0302319, IMG submission 203319) | Peat permafrost microbial communities from Stordalen Mire near Abisko, Sweden - Bog_T0_2 | ecosystem: Environmental > Terrestrial > Soil > Wetlands > Peat | place: Sweden: Abisko, Stordalen Mire...
TCGGGATGACCTGCTGGCTCTTATGCGTGCGTGCGGGCCGGAGACGCGGATCGCCATCGGCCACTGACCGATCGGGTCTGCGAGCTGAGAAAAACCCGGCGTCTAGGTATTTGACCTTAAGTACTATCCACAATGGAATCGTACAAATTTTCGCCATAAACTCCGTCTATCGTTTGCAAAGCGAGAGGAGAGTTATGATGAGAACTCAGTCCGAGATCGTGTTCGACAAGGAAAGTATTCGGCGCGCCGCCTATTCGATGATCGACAATCACGGCCAATCGGCCGCGCGGGTCGCGGCGCAGCGCGCCAGTAACCTTTCCGGTGATGCCGCCGGCGATGCGCGTCTGATGTGGCAGCAGATCGCCCGGACGATCGATCTCCTGCAGCGGCCGCGCCGGGCGGCAGCCTAGCCGAGCTGCCTTTGCCGCTCCGGTTTGCCGTGCGGCAGTTCAGGCCGCCAACGGCATGGTGACGGTAAATCGCGACCCGCGTCCCAATTGCGAATCGACGCCGACGGCGTAATCGAGCAGTTCCGCCGTTCGCTTGACGATCGCCAGTCCCAGGCCAAGGCCCTCGGAGTTGGCGGTGTCGACCTGATGAAAGGCCTGGAATATCCGGTCGAGTTCGCTTTCCGGTATGCCCCGCCCCATATCCCAGACCTCGATCACCAGCGACCTGCCACGTTTGCGGCAGCCGACCAGAATGCCGCCCGCATCCGTATACTTCACCGCGTTGCCGACCAGATTGCCGATTACCGTCGACAGCATGGATTCGTCGCTCTCGACCTTCAGGTTGCAGGGTCGAATTCGCAGGGACAGCCCTTTTTCGCGCGCGCGCAGGCTCCAATTGTCCTGCAGGCCATCCAGCAGCCGCTGGATCGGAAACCTTTCGATCCGCACGCTGTCCTGGTTCAGCCGCGATGCGCGAGCCAATGAATCGAGCTCCGTGTTGAGAGTGTCGATTGCCGAACGGGCATATCCCAGTATTTCCTGGTCCTCGGCATCCTCCAGGCTCCCGGAAAGCAGAGTCAGCGCCATATGGATGGTATTCACCGGCTGCTTCAGGTCGTGCCCGATCGCCGCCATCAGCCGGCTGCGGTACTGGTTGACCTTTTCGGTTTCGATCAGGGCGCGGCGCAGTTCCAACTGGGCCATCGCCTGCCGGGCCAGCGCTTCCAGCGCCAGCCGTTGATCGTCGCTCAGTCTGCGCGGTACGCGGTCGAGGACACAGAGCGTCCCCAGCGCGTGACCGTCCAGCGTGTGCAACACCGCGCCGGCATAGAACCGAAGATGGGGATATCCGGTGACCAGATCGTTATCGGCGAAGCGGGTATCGGCCGCCGCGTCCGGGACCACAAACAGATCATTCTGCAGAATGGCGTGGGCGCAAAACGAAACGCTTCGCGACGTTTCCGGAACCCCGACGCCGATTTCGGCTTTGAACCACTGGCGGGCCTGATCGACCAGGCTGATCAGCGCCATCGGCGTCTGGCAGATTTGCGCGGCGATTCGGGTCAGATCCTGGTATGCGGCTTCCCGCGGCGTATCGAGAATCCTGAAGCTGCGCAACGAAGTCAGCCGCTGCGGCTCGTTGGCGGGGACGGGTGCTTGCATCATCGGCGACTACAACCCAAAAAATCCGAAATGGTTTGAACGATTTGCCGGGGCAACTGCGGCATTTTGACGGGCCTCCGGCTCGCCATACGTATTTGACCCTACGGGACATTCCGAATGTCGGAGGCGTCAAGACCGGGATATGCTTCTCCCATGCTTCGTCGTGCAACAGGAGATGCACTGTGAGAACCCGATCTGAAATCACCTTTGATGAGACCGATGTCCGCCGCGCCGCTTTTTCGATGATCTGCAATCATGGCCGCTCGGCCGCGCGGGTCGCGGTCCAGCGCGCCGATAATTTGCGGGGCGACGACGTCATGGAGTCGCGCCTGCTCTGGGAGCATATCGCCAGGACCATCGACACCCTGCAGCATTCGGTCCAGGCGGCGGCATAGACTGTTCACGGTTCCGGCTTCAGGCCGTGCCGCGGTTTCCGAAGATAGCGGTGCCGACCCGGACATGGGTCGCTCCGGCCGCAATCGCGGCCGGATAGTCGCTGCTCATGCCCATGCTGAGAATGGGTAACTGATAGGTCCGCCCCAGCGCAGCCATTTCGACGAAATAAGGCGTCGGGTCGCGACCCGCAGGCGGAATGCACATCAGCCCGACGACGGGCAGCCGGTAGTCGTCGCGGCAAAGCGCCAACAGCGGACCCACGTCCTGGGACGCGACTCCCGCCTTCTGGGGCTCGTTGCCGATGTTGACCTGGATATAGCAGCGCGGCCGGCGTCCGGCGCGATGCATTTCCTCGGTCAGCTTCTCCGCCAGCTTCGGCCGGTCGACGGTTTCGATCACGTCGAACAGCGCCACCGCATCCTTGACCTTGTTGGTCTGCAGCGGCCCGATCAGATGCAGCGTAAGATCGGGAAACTCCGCCTTCAGAGCCGGAAACTTCGCCGCCGCCTCCTGCACCCGGTTCTCGCCGAACAGCCTCTGACCGGCTGCGATCGCCGCGCGAATCGCCGCGACGCCGTGGGTCTTGCTGACCGCCACCAGCGCCACGGCGCGGGCATCGCGTCCGGACGTGACCGAGGCCTGCGCGATTGCGGCGCGGGCCGCGCTCAGGCGCTGGGCGATTTCGTTTTCGGCTGCCTCCGTGGCAGGATCGGCCGCATTCATGATCAGAGTCACCTTCGCTATGCCCGATAAAGCCGCCTTTATGCCGGCGCTGTGCATGGGCTTCGTCCTGGGCCAGTCGGTTGGCGCGGCGGCGGCCGATATCGACACCAGTCTAGGCGGATTCGTCAAACTCGAATATGGCGCATTCGATCGCGCGATTTCGTCGTCGGGAAGTGTCATATCTTCGTCTGGGGCTATGTCTTCGTCAGCGACAGAGGGGGCGTTGCTCGATGGCGAGATCCACCTCGAGCTTTCGGGCGAGACCGACACCGGCATCAGCTATGGCGGCCGGCTCCAGTTGCTGCCCGCCGCGAAACCGCGCGACAACGGCAGTTTCGTCCAGGCCGGCTGGGCCTGGGGCGAGTTCCGGCTCGGCGATTACGGCGGCGCCGCCAAGGAGATGATGATCTCCGCGCCCACGATCGGGATCGGCCAGATCGACGGCGATCTCGACCGGTTCGGCGGCCCGTCGGCGCTGATTGCGCCCTACGGCCTGAACAATGACGATTCGACCAAGCTGACCTATCTTTCGCCGGTGCTGTTCGGGCTGCGTGCTGGGCTGTCCTTCACGCCCGAACTCTCCGGCGGCGGGGTGGAACTCGTCCCGATGCCGCATGTCGACGGGATAGACCGTCACCGCGACGTCACCGAGTTCGCCATAAGCGCCGCCCGCGATGTGGGGGACGCAACGGTGACCGCCGCTGGCGTTTACGTGGTGGGCGATGCGACGGCGGCCTCGCATCTGCACGGCCTCAACGGCGGGGGGTTGGGCGCGAAACTGGTCTGGGACGCCCTGACGATCGGCGGCGGCTTCGTCTATGACGGCGCCGGAACCCTGCCGCCGGACCACAGGCCGGGCCATGTCCTGCTCGACCGGATCGTCAGCGAGTTCAATTTCGGTGCGTCATACCAGCTCGGGCGGTGGAAGCTGGGCGCCTCCTGGGCGCATGATTACCGCAAGGCGGAGGCGTCGAACGACATTTGGGCGGCGGGCGTCGACTACAGGATCGTCGATGGGCTGACGGTCGCCGCGGATCTCATGCGTTTCACGAAACCGCGCGGCGCAGGCTTGGCCGTCGGTGACGCGCTGTTCCTGGAAACCGCCTTGCACTTCTGAGTCAGCGGTGGCGCTTGTCCGACTGGGCTTCCTGAAAATGGAACAGGTTGGACGCCAGGCTCATGCCGAACTTCCACTCGGAAAACGTCACGTCGGTCGTCTGCCCCTGGCCGTCCACCAGGCGCCATCCTCTCAACTCGATCGGCTGGTCGCTGAAGGCGAGTGTGACCGATCCTTGGTCGGGTGATTTGGCGTCGACCAGCTGGATGCGGATCACGCCGGCGGCGTGTTCAAATGCGGTGATGCGGGTTCCATCGGTCAGCGACACATTTTGCCGCAGCAGAAAGGCGAGCGGCGTCTGGCTGATGGGCAGGTTGGAAGCGTCCTTCTCCTGCGCATCCCAGAAGATGACGTAGTCGCCATCCGCGATCAGCAGATTGCCCCGGGGTTCGGTGTATTCGAACCGAAGCTTGCTCGGCCGGTTCAAATAGAACAGGCCGTTGCTCGACTGCCCATCGGGCGCGACCTGGGTGAAGTTGGCCTCCGCGGTGGTCAACCCGTTGAAATAACCCTGGATTTTGTCCAGGTCGGCGGACTCCTGCGGATTGGTGATCGGCGACGACTCTGTCGCTGCCGCGGCCATGGCGGAAATCGCCAACGCGACAGTCAGGGCCGCCGCGCGAAACAGGAAAGACGGGTTTAGGGAGCGCATGCGTTATCTATCGGCCGGGAAAATGGCAATTCAAGGGCCAACCGAGTTGGGAAGCCAGGGAATCACCAGGATCCGGCAGATTCCTGTGGACAAAATCAATCTAAAATTGTTTAAATTGCGTTATGGGGAGTTCCCCGAAGGACGGCTGGCAGCTTTGCCGTCTAGGATCGATGACTTGACCCGGCGGTTCGGTTCTCCGACGGGTGCTGCTTTACGATGGTCTCTTGGATGGGTCGATCACCGGCGTCGCTGACATTCCAGCGTTCCGTGGTCGTGCGGAAGCGGGTGATCCCGTGGAGGTAGAGACGATGAGCAATATGTTGGCCACGGTGACGCAGCTTCGGCGCGACTTGTCGGCCCTGACCAAGGGCGCGCCAAGTGTCACGATCGGCGAAACCTTCAGCAAATACGTCAAATTCGACGCCAGGAGCATTTCCAGGTTCGCCCTGACCACCGGCGATACCAACCCGTTGCATCACGATGTGGCGTTCGCGGCCAGCACGCGTTTCGGCGGCATCATCGCCTCGGGCAGTCATGTAACGGCCTTGCTCATGGGCATGGCAGCTGGGCACTTCGCCGACAAGGGAGTCAATGTCGCCCTGGACTATGCATTTCGCTTTCAGGCTCCGGTCCGCGTCGATGACACTATCCTGATGCGCTGGACGGTTACGGCGATCATGCCCCGCATTTCGCACAAGGGCGAAGTCGTGACGCTGGAAGGCGAAGCCATCCGCCACGGTGGGATCGTCGCCGTTAGCGCCACCGCCCATGCCCTGTTCATGGCCGCCTGACAGCTCGACGCGTCTCCGGGCAAAAGACCGGGAGCATTCGCCGCCAAATCTCCCGTCCGGGCCATCCCGCTTGCCATGCCGCCATCCGGGTCGGTATCGTCGCCCGCTTCGGATGCCGGTCCTTCGGCATTCGTCCTCACATCGAAAACCACCGTCGGGAGTGGAGTATTATGCGGCGCAGGTTCCTATCGTTGAATTTGGCGATGCTGGCGCTCGGCGCGGTTCTGGCGCTGGGCGCCGGACCGTACGCGCGGGCCGATGCTCCGGCTGATCCCCGTATGGCCGAGCGGGGTCTGGGCGACCCCCGGGCGCCGGTCAAAGTCGACGAATATTATTCGCTCGATTGCCCCCATTGCGCGGCCTTCGTGACCGAGACATTGCCGCAGCTCAAGGCCGACTACATCGACAAGGGCAAGGTTTATCTGGTGCTGCACGACTTCCCGCTGCACCCGTTGGCAGTCACTGCGACGATGCTGGCGCGCTGCGCCCCGGCCGACCGGTTCTTTCCGATGGTGGATACGCTGTTCCGGGTTCAGCGCGGCTGGGTCTTGCAGACCGAGGGCGCGTCGGTCGACGCGCTCAGGCAACAGGCCAAGTTTGCCGGCCTGACGGACGACCAGATCACATCCTGCCTCAACGATCGCGGTCTCGAGGACGCAATTCTGGCCGAACGGCTGGATGCGGAGAAGACCGTCGGCATCAACGCGACCCCTACCTTCATCTTCAACGGGAAGGCTGACGACCGGATCGAGGCCGCCGAACCTTACGACCTTTTCACCAAGAGGATCGACGCACTGCTGAAGAAGTAATCCCCGCACGAAACCGGACCCGGCGGTCAAATGCAGTTCACGCGGCTTCGTCTGGCCGGATTCAAGTCGTTCGTCGACCCCGTCGATCTCGAGATTGCCCATGGCATGACCGGGATCGTGGGTCCGAACGGCTGCGGAAAATCCAATCTGGTCGAAGCCCTGCGCTGGGTGATGGGCGAAACCTCGGCCCGCCGGATGCGCGGCGGCGACATGGACGACGTGATTTTCGGCGGCACAGCGGCGCGTCCGGCCCGCAATATTGCGGAGGTGACGCTCTGTCTCGAGGATGACGGCACGCTGCCGGCCGCGCTGGCACGCGCCTCCGGCGCCGGCGAGGTCGAGATCGCGCGGCGCATCGAGCGTGGCCAGGGATCGGACTATCGGGTCAACGGGCGACCGGCCCGGGCCCGCGACGTCCAGACCCTGTTCGCCGACGCGGCCAGCGGCGCGCAGTCGCCGGCGCTGGTCAGCCAGGGGCGGATATCCGCCTTGATCAACGCCAAGCCGACCGAGCGTCGCCAGGTCCTGGAGGATGCCGCCGGCATCTCCGGCCTGCACGCCCGGCGCCACGAGGCCGAACTCAAGCTCCGGGCGGCGGAAACCAATCTCGAACGGCTGGACGACGTGCTGGGCTCGATGCAGACCCAGCTCTCCGGCCTCAAGAAACAGGCCCGCCAGGCGGTGCGCTACCGCGAACTCAGCAATGAAATCCGCCGCGCCGAGGCGGTGCTGCTGGCGCTGCGCTGGCAGACTCTGCAGGGGCGCGGGGCCGACACAAGGGCTCGCTTCGCGGCGGCGGATGAGGTTGTCCGCGAGGCTTTGCTGGCGGTGGCGCGGGGGACGACCCGCGGCGCGGAATGCGCCGCCGCCCTGCCGCCGCTGCGCCGTGACGAAGCCGATCGCACGGCGGCCTATTCGGGGGACACTCTGGCGGCCGAGGAGCGGCAACTGGCGGCGGCGACCGCCGAGGCCGAGCGGCAGGCGCGCCAGCTGGAAACCGATCGCGCTCACGAATCGCGGCAGCTGGCCGAAGCCGATTCGGTGGAGTCCCGGCTGGCGGCGGAAGCCGAGGCACTGGTGCGGCAGGCCGAGGCACACCCCGCGAAGCAGGCGGCGGCGCAAAAGACCCTGGACGATGCCCGGCACTCAGTGGCCGAGGTCGACACGGAACTCGCCTCTCTGACGGAGGCGGTTGCAACCGCCGAGGCCGAGTCGGCGTCGCTCGGCCGGCAGAAGCGTGACCTGGAACAGAGACTGTCGATTCTCGACCGGCGGCTCGCCGAGGAAAAGCGCCGCCTGGATGCGCTGCCCGCCGACGCCGACGACCGCATTGCGGTCGAAGCCGCCGGGTCCGCCCTCGCGACCGCCGAACAGACCGCCGGCATTGCGCGGGAAGGGCTGGCGGCTGCCGAAAAGGCGCGATTCGACGCGGAGGCGGAGATCGGGAAAGCGCGAACCGGCGAACGCCAGGCATCCGGCGAGGCGACGCGTCTTGCGGCCGAACAGCGCGCGCTCGCCAATCTGTTGAAGTCCACCGTGGCCGGCAATTTTCCACCGGTTCTGGACCAGATGCGGGTGGTCAGCGGATACGAGACCGCTCTGGCTGCCGCCCTGGCCGATGGGCTCGAGGCTGCGCTCGACCCCGCGGCGCCGGCGCATTGGCGGGCCGACCGATCGGACAGGCCCTCGGCGCCCTTGCCGCCCGATACCGAGCCCCTGGCGCCCCAAATCACGGCTCCGCCGGCTTTGGCTCTGGCGCTGGCCCATATCGGCCTGGCACCGGATGAGGCGACCGGCGACCGGCTGGCGCCCTCCCTGAGGCCAGGTCAGATCCTGGTAACCCGGGCCGGCGGCCTGTGGCGTTGGGACGGGCTAGTCCGCCGGCCCGGCATCGCATCCGCCGCGGCCATCCGGCTCGAGCAGCGCAACCGGCTGGAACAGGTGGAGCGCGAATTCGCCGCGGCGGATATCGCGGCGAAACAGGCGGCCGAGGCTCTGGCCGCGGCCGATCGCGCGTTGGCTCAGTCGTCCGCGGCGGAAAAGCAGGCGCGGGGCGCCGTGATGACGGCGACCGCCGCGCTGGAACGGGCGCGGGGCGATCTCGCCGAACGCCGGCGCGCGGCGGAGTCCCGGGCGTTGACCCGCCAGTCGCTGACCGGGTCGCTCACGCTGGCCGAGGCCGACCGCACGGCGGTGGCGACCTCGCTGGCGGCGGCGCTGACGTCGCTTCAGGCCCTGCCGGACTCGGGGGAGGCGCGCCGTCGGTTGGAGGCGCTGCGGGCCCGGCTGACGACCGAGCGCAATCTGCTGGCTGCCAGCCATGCCGCCGTCGAACAGCTCGGCCGTGAAACCAGTGCCCGCAGCGTACGGCTTGCGGCGATCGCAGGCGAACGGCAGGAGTGGCGCGACCGAAAGGCGCGGGCGACCGGGCGGCTGGGCGATCTTGATCAGCGCCGGGCGGCGCTGGAGGAAAGGCGGGCGCGATTGTCGCAAGAGCCGGCACGACTGGCCGCCGCCCGCGAACAAATTCTGACCGAACTCCAGTCGACCGAGCGCGCCCGCAACGAGGCTGCCGATCGGGTGCTCGCCGCCGAGTCGGCACAACAGGCGGCGGAACGCGGCTTGAGGCAGGCGGAAGCGGCTTTAGCTGACGCCCGCGAGGCGCGTGTGCGCGCCGAAGCGGCGGTTGCGGCTGTGCTGGAGGAGGTTGAACAGCTGAAGCTGCGGGCGGTCGAGCGGCTCGGCGATGTGTCGCTGGACTCGATCAATCTGGCGCTCCTGGCCGGATTGGCGAAACTCACGCCAGACAAATTGCCCGAGCCGGCCGCGGCCGAGTCTCGGTACGCCAAGCTGGTTCGGGACCGCGACTCGATCGGTCCGGTCAATCTGCGCGCCGAGATCGAGGTCGCCGAGATCGACGGTGAGATCAACCGCATCATCGCCGAGCGCGACGATCTGCTGGCCGCGATCGCGCGGCTCAGGCAGGCGGTGCACGGGCTCAACCGCGAGGCGCGGGAGCGGCTGCTCGCGTCGTTCGGGACGATCGACGCCCATTTCCGCCGCTTGTTCACGCAATTGTTCGGGGGAGGCGCGGCCGAACTCAAGCTGACCGAGGCGGACGATCCGCTCGATGCGGGGCTGGAGATTTACGCCAGTCCTCCGGGCAAGAAGCTGCAGCAGCTGTCGCTGCTGTCCGGCGGGGAGCAGGCCCTGACGGCGATCGCGCTCATCTTCGCCATGTTCCTCACCAACCCGTCGCCGGTCTGCGTGTTGGACGAAGTCGACGCGCCGCTCGACGACGCCAATGTCGATCGGTTCTGCCTGCTGGTCCAGGAGATCGCGGAGGAGGTGGGCACTCGTTTCCTCATCATCACCCATCACCGCCTCACCATGGCCCGCATGGACCGGCTCTACGGCGTGACCATGGCGGAACGTGGTGTCTCGCAACTGGTTTCGGTCGATCTCCGCCGCGCCGATGCCTTGACCGCCGCCCGCTGAGGGTCGCGCGGGGAGGGGGGAGCCGGCTTGTCGCAGGGGGAATGGGCACATCCGGCTTGACAGTCCGCGATGCCGCACATACGGTCGCGCCGCTTTCAGCGCCTTTTGGTTCTGAAGGTTTTCGGCTGCGTCTTCAAGAAAGTTGCGCCGGTGAACCCTGAGAATCTCGAGGAACGGATTGCCAAGGCGCGTGCCGAAGGCGCGCATCACGGATCGGAAAGGCCCGATTCGGGCGGTAACGATCCAGGTGTGGAAAGTGCGATGAGTTTCGGTCTGCGCGCCGGGGCTCAGTTCGTTTCGGCGGTGGTCGCGGGCGGCGTCTTCGGTTGGTTGATCGACCGCTGGCTCGGAACCAAGCCGTTCGTCATGCTGGTTTTGCTGGTGCTGTTTTTTGTCGCCGCCATGGTCAATGTGTGGCGATCGATGAGCAGAGCGGTTGAAGTTGCGACTGGTGCGGCGCTGTCGGGTGAAAAGCCGGCAGCGCGCGCGGATAGGGTTACGAAAGAGATCGATGGAAAATCCACTTAATCAATTCGCGATCCACCCGC
>Ga0302319_10026773_pt1 | contig 10146 bp, 10 predicted proteins | sample Bog_T0_2_FD_203319 | JGI IMG/M metagenome (GOLD analysis project Ga0302319, IMG submission 203319) | Peat permafrost microbial communities from Stordalen Mire near Abisko, Sweden - Bog_T0_2 | ecosystem: Environmental > Terrestrial > Soil > Wetlands > Peat | place: Sweden: Abisko, Stordalen Mire...
ATCGCTTCATCAGCAAGCTGGTCGAGTGTGAGTGGCATGGGGAAATGATAGTCGCTCCGAACGGCTTTAGGAGCGAGTCCTTTTGTAATGTTTTACCTCGAAGTCGGGTTGCTGCAATACCGTTCCTACCAATTCGAACTGATCCTCGAACTCGGGGAAGAAGGCATCGCCTTCGATTACGCGGGGGATCACGGAAAGATAGAGGTCCTCGCACTTGCCAAGCATCTGGCGATAAATTTCTCCGCCCCCGATAACCCAGACGTCGCACGCATAGTTATCGGGACTAAATGCGGCGAGGTCGCGCACGATTTCGACGCCCTCGCCGAAATCCGCGCGGCGCGTCACGACCAGGTTGCGGCGGTTGGGCAGGGGCCGGCCCAGCGATTCGTAGGTTTTCCGTCCCATCAGGACGGCCTGGCCGGCGGTTGTTTTCTTGAACCACTTGAAGTCCTCCGGGATGTGCCAGGGAATTTTTCCGTCCTTACCAATGACCCGGTTAAGGGACATCGCAGCTATCGCGCGCAAGGCCATATTCAGCAGCCGGATGATTGAACCGCGGATGAACGCAGATGGACACGGATTTTTGCAAAGAGGCTCGAAGGTGATTCTGCCAAATCTGCGTCCATCTGTGTTAATCTGCGGTTCATAAAAAAGATGCTAGACGGCAATGGGTGCCCGGATGGCGGGATACGGGTCGTAACCGGATAGCTCGAAGTCCTCGTACCGGAATCCGTGGATGTCGCGGATGTCCGGATTGAGGGTCATCCGCGGCAGGGGGCGGGGCTCGCGGCTCAGTTGCTCGCGGGCCTGCTCGATGTGATTCTGGTATAAGTGCAAATCGCCAAAGGTATGGATGAATTCGCCCGGCCGCAGCCCGCATACGCGCGCCATCATCAGCGTCAGCAGCGAGTAACTGGCTATGTTGAACGGCACGCCCAGGAACAGGTCGGCGCTCCGCTGGTAAAGCTGGCAGCTTAGTTCCCCCTGACTTACATAGAACTGGAAGAGGGCATGGCAGGGAGGGAGCTTCATTTTCTCGATCTCCCCCACGTTCCACGCGCTGACGATCAGCCGCCGGCTGTCCGGGTTTTCGCGAATCTGCGCGATGACCTGGTCGATTTGATTGATCGCCCGGCCATCGGGCGTCTTCCACGCGCACCATTGCGCGCCGTATACGGGTCCCAGGTTGCCCTCGGCGTCGGCCCACTCGTCCCAGATGGTTACCCCATGCTCGCGCAGCCAGTGGACATTGGTGTCGCCGCGCAGAAACCAGAGCAGCTCGTAGATGATCGATTTCAGGTGCAGCTTCTTGGTCGTCAGCAGCGGAAAGCTCTCCCGCAGATTAAAACGGGCCTGCGCGCCGAATGTCGAATACGTCCCCGTCCCGGTCCGGTCGGCCTTGAAGACCCCGCGGTCGAGCACGAGCCGGAGCAGGTCATGATACTCGCGCATGGGAGACGGCCCCTAGTTGGCGGCGACGGCGGGGCCTTGCGGCAACGGGGCCGAGAGGTCCACGGCGCGCAACTCGACCTCGCGGCCAATCCGCGCGCTCTCGTAGATGGCATCCAGGATGCGCATGATCTCGACTCCGTCATCGGCGCCGGGCCCCGGCTGGCGGTCGTCGATAATGCAATTGAGGAAGTGCTGCTGCGCATTCTCAAAGCTGGGCGGGTACTTGAGCGGAACGCTCTTTACCATCGCCCCGTTCTCCTCCCGGAAGATGCAGGTCGTGGTGTCCTTGTAATCGAAGGTGACGTTCGAGAGTCCTCCTTTCGTCCCGCTCAACTCGAGATACACCTTCTCCCGCTCCTCGAAGTTGAGCGCCCAACTCACCTCGAGCAGAAGACTCGACCCGTTATCGAAGCGGATCAGCGCGCTGGCGAGGTCCTCGACGTCGTACTGCGCGTTCTGCGCGCGCGCAAGCGACTGCGCGATGTGGGAGTAGGTGCTAGCCGACACGGTCACGGCCTTGGGGCTGCCGATAAGCCATCGCGTGAGGTCGAGCATATGCACGCCCAGGTCGATCAGCGGGCCGCCGCCGCTCATTTTTTTCTGGCTGAACCAGCCGCCAAACCGGGGCATCCCCCTCATCCGCCGCCAGCCCGCGCAGCCGTAATACACATCCCCCAGGCCGCCGCCGGCGATGAGATGCTTGAAATACTGATGCTCCGGCCGGAAGCGCTGATTGTAGTGGATCATGAATTTCAAGCCGGTCTTGCGCACCCGGTCCCGCATCTCGATCGCCTCGAGCGTGTCCATGGCCATCGGCTTCTCGCACATGACGTGCAAGCCGCGATCCAGGCAGGCCAGAGCCATGGATTTGTGAAGGTAATTGGGCACGGCCAGGCTGACGGCATCGATTTCCGCTTTCGCCACAAAATCCTCGAAGTTCGTAAACACCTGCGGCACGTTGAACTCGGCCCCGTTCTTCTTTGCGAGCGGCTCGTCCCGGTCGCAGATGGCCTGGATTTTCGCGGCCGGATGTTTGATGTAATCCTTGATATGAAAGTGCCCCATGCCGAGGCCGACGATTCCGACGCGAACTTCTTTTTGCATTGGCAACGATTTCACCAATAAACGGCGCTCATGCAAGCTCTTCGCCGCTTCTCGATTTGCAAATCGCAAATTGAATCCCCCCGCGGCGCACGTATCCTCAGCGGAATGCAGCATCTCGTAGAGCTCAAGGACACCCAGAGCGAAGTCGACCACCGCAAGATCGCCATCGACCGCGTCGGGGTCAAAAACCTCCGTTACCCCATCACCGTGCTCGATAAGGCGCACCGCACGCAGAACACCATCGCGACCGTCTCCCTCACCGTCGATTTGCCGCATCATTACAAGGGAACGCATATGAGCCGGTTCATCGAGGCGCTCAACGAGCACGGGCCGGTCTTCCATATCGAGAAAATCCAGAAACTCGCACGGGGCCTCCTCGAGCGCCTGGACGCCCAGCAGGCGCACGTCGATTTCGAGTTCCCCTTCTTCCTCGAAAAAAAGGCGCCCGTGACCGGAGCCGTCGGCCTCATGGATTACACCGTCCGGTTCAGCGCAGGCCTGCGGAAAGGCGACCTGGATTTCGTCCTCACGGTCGTCGTCCCGGTGACAACGCTCTGCCCCTGCTCGAAGGCCATTTCCGACTCCGGCGCGCACAATCAGCGCAGCGTGGTGACCTACGCCGTGCGCTTCAATCGGCCCATCTGGGTCGAGGACCTGATCCGGCTGGTCGAGAGCTGCGCCAGCTCGGAGCTCTTCAGCCTGCTCAAGCGCCCGGATGAGAAGGCCGTCACCGAGCGGGCGTACAATAACCCCGTCTTCGTCGAGGACCTGGTGCGGGACATCGCCGCGCACTCGAATGCCGAGGAGAATATCACCTGGTACCGCGTCGAGGCGGAGAACTTCGAGTCGATCCACAATCACAACGCCTATGCGCTCATTGAAAAAGGGTAGGAAAATTCGAAATCCGAAATTTGATTTTAAGCCTCATGCTCTCCCGCATAGCCATGCTTGGAATCATCGCCTTCTGGGCGGTGATGATGGCGATGCTGGTGCGGCTCGAGACCCATCCTGAAAACACGGATATTCTCGTTGTCCCGGTCTCCTACGTGGCGCGAATCGTGTTCAAGCACGGCCAGCAATCCCTGCTCACCGTGCGCGAAGGCGAGAAGCCGATCGGCTCCGTCGATCTCCGCCCGTCCACGGCCGCCTCGGGCGGACGGTCGCTCGGGTTCTCCGGTTCGCTGGCGATGCAATTGCCACTCGCTTCGCGGCACCGGCTTAACTTCGATGGCGCGGTGGACTTGGACAGCGCGTTGCGCGGGCTCGGGTTCCACGTGGACCTGACCATGCAGGAATATCACTACCGCCTGAGCGTAAAAGGAGACGCATCGCGCAAGACCCTGGCCTGCGAAGTAACGCAGGGAGGCCAGCGCGCCTTTTCGCAAACGCTGCCGATGGACGCCACACTCGGCCCGGCACTCTTGCAAGACCTTGGCATCGAGCCAACCGCTCTGCCGATGATCGCCCCGGCGGGCATTTCGCCCCCGGCCGTCTCGGCGCGCGAAACGCAGATCACCCTGCACGGCGAACAACTCGAGGTCTACCAGGTGAGCGTGCGCGAGGGAACGGCGATCGAGGCGGATTTTTTCGTGACCGAGTTGGGTCAGCTCGTCCTGGCAAAGACGAATTTTGGCTACAGCCTTACCACGGCCGACTACGAATGATCCGGACCCGCAACCTGACCAAATGCTTCGGGAGCTTGAAGGCCGTGAATGACCTGACGCTGGACATCGAGCCCGGCGAGTTCTTCGCCTTCCTAGGGCCGAATGCCGCGGGCAAAACCACGACCATCAAGCTCCTCGCCGGATTGCTGCGCCCGACGGCAGGCGCCTGTTCGATAGGCGGCCACGATCTCCAGCGCGAGCCGGAGGCGGCCAAACGGCTGCTCGCCTACGTGCCGGACTTCCCCTTTCTTTACGAAAAGCTGACCTGCGCGGAGTTCATGCGCTTCGTCGGGGAGATGTTCGAGGTCCAGCCCGTGGAGATTCCCCGCCGCACCGGCGCGCTCTTCGAGCAGTTCGGGCTCGATCCATTCCGGCATGAATTGACCGAAAACCTGAGCCAGGGGACACGGCAGCGGCTGGTAATCGCCAGCGCCCTGCTGCACGAACCCAAGGTCCTCATCATCGACGAGCCAATGGTGGGGCTGGACCCCATGCATGCGCGCATCGTGAAGAACGAACTCAAGGAGCGCAGCCGCGCCGGCATGACCATCTTCCTTTCCACCCATCAACTCGGGGTGGCCGAGGAATTGGCAGATCGAATCGGCATCATAGGACACGGCCGCCTCATCGCCCTCGGAACGCTCGATCAGTTGCGCCGGCAAACCTCCTCCGGCGCCGGAGCGCTCGAAGGCATATTCCTAAGCCTGGTCGAAGGCTCCGAGACTGCCGGCTAAGCCGATCCATATGTCCTATACGGCCTATTGGGCCTATAGGGCTAATGAAAGCACCCACCCGCCCCCGAAATAAGCTTCTCCAAGAAGGGGTGGGACAATATATGTCCCATCCTTTGCGGCACAACAGCGCCCATGCCGCACAAAAACCCTTACTACTACCCGAAGATCAGCCGCTTCCTCGTGTCCGTCCTATACCACGAGGCGCGCTCCCGCCAAATCCCGATGACCGAGTTGACGGAAGCCCTGCTCCGGGAAAGGCTCGAGGGATCGAAGAGCTGGAGGACGGCCAAGGCCTCGTTGGTACGGGAGGATCCGCCGCCTTATCGCACGAAGAAACCGGCTCAGTCCGCCGCGATTTCCTCGGCCGGCAGCCCCTCCTCGAATTCCGGCAAGCCTCCCGCCTGTCCCACCCCTGCGCGCGCTGTCTCCCGTGCCAGCCCCAGCCCCACACCCAGCAACCCTACCAGGGCGAGCAAGGGCACGACGCTCCAGCGGCTCTCCGGGAACCAAAACTCGCCCACGTTGAAGGAATTCCAACGCGCCTGTGGCGAGCGCGCGGCGAACAAGCTGTAATAGCCACCCTCGCACACGCCGGTCGGATTGACCGAAACCGGGCCGCAATAGCTGCCAAGGTCCAACGGATCGTCGCTGCCCGCGGCAATCGATTGCCGCATCTCCGCCTCGTCCTCCACGAGAGTCGCCTTCTGTTCCCTATGTCTCACGCCGCTGGCGGCCAGCGCAGCCTTTTCCTCTCCCAGCCTCTCGGCGATCAGACGGTTCAGGATCGGCCACGCGCGTCCCTCGGTGAATAACGGCAGCGCATAGTCCGTGAGCGGGCTGTAAAGGAACATCTGGCGGCCGCCCGCCATCGCCAGGCTGCCCACCCCGGCCGGCGACTCGGCATCCGTGGCTGCAAAGAGGAAGTTGATGCCGATGGAAACCGCGAGCAGCGCCCCTGCAAGGCGGGGAAGCTTCATGAACCCGTACACGCAAGGCAACGCCAGGAAAGCCGTCGCCGGGATAAGATAACGCGGCCCGCTGGCGTAGCCGGCGTGCCAGCCCATGAAGGCGCAATTGACCAGGAAAAACGTGAGCCCGATTCCGATGAATAGCGCCGCCTCCGCGGGAAACGCCCTTCGCATCCGCCACAGCCCGTATACGCCCATCGCAAGAATGGGCGCCCCGTAAAAAATGCCGCGGAAAGGCGAGATCAAAAGGATGAGGGCAACGCCGGGGTTCGGGATGCCGAACATGCCAAGAAAGCAAGGTCCTTTCTCGATGAATGCGGGATTTTGAAACGCATTACTCAATGCGAAGGGCGAGCCGTAGCACGCCTTGTTGTACGCGCAGATGGCGGCGAGCGGCCCGAGCAAACCGAGCAGGTACCAGAGCGCGCTCCCGAATACCTTCGCGTCAAACAGCCGGCGTCCTTCGCCGCGCCAACTCGTCCCTACTAGATAAATGCCCAGCAATCCCGCCGGGACGGCCGCGACGTAATTGGTAATGGCAGCCATGCCCGCCAGCAATCCGGCCAGAAAGACCAGCCCGGCGGCCGCCTCGCGCCGGAAGAGGCAGTAAAAAGCTGCCACCAGCAAAATCGCCGTCGCGTCATGATCGAAAAGCAGCGTCGCGAAGGGGAAAAAGAGCGTGCCGAACCCGAATGCAATCGCTGTCCAAAAAGCCGGCCATGTCAGCCCGCCGGAGAGCCGCAGAGCAATGCGGAAGGCCAGCACGACGCCCGCCGCGGAAATGAGCCCCACACTAAAGAGCGAGGTCAGCCATGCGTTCACATCGAGCAGCCACCAAGTATCGGGATTCCTATGCATCAACCGCTCGAGATGCGAGATGACAAAGTACGCCGGCACGGCCACGAAGCTAAGCCCGGGCGGCTTGTTCGGATGAAAATGTCCTCCGGCATAGGACACATCCCCTGAGCATGCGACCGAATCGATCGACACGCCTTCGACTTTCGCCGGCGGCTCGATCCCGTTGACGGGGATCAAATTCCCTTTTGGTCCCACCCAGCACAGCCGGCTCGTCTTGGTGCCTATGGTCACATCGCCATTGATGACCCGGTGGCGGCGCAGCGCTTTTCCGCCCCGGCGCTGGTAGGCGAAGTAATTGTCGATGGCCAGCTCGTGTCCATCGACCATGGCGCGCACCTCCGCGAAACGTGAATTCTGGTTCCAGCCGCCCCCCTGGTTGAACCAGCCAAAGGCCAGCAACGCCGCAAAGAAAAGAAAGAACTCTACTCGCCGCTGGAAGCACATGGCCCGGCTACTATGCCTCAAAACAGCCCCGGGTCCAGTCCGGGTATTTTACAGCCCGCTCGCCAATCCATGCGCCGCCGCCACCGCCGGCAGCAACACCCGCCCGTCCATGACATTGATGCCATAGCGCAATCCCGGCATCCGCTGGCACGCGCCTTCTATCCCGTGGTCGGCGAGCAGTTCGATGCAGGGATAAGTCACGTTGGTCAACGCCTGGGTCGCCGTGCGCGCATAAGCCGCCGGCATATTGGCGACACAATAATGGGTGACCCCTTCCTCGACATACGTGGGCGCCTCGTGCGTCGTGGGCCGCGAAGTCTCCGCGCAGCCGCCTTGATCGATGGCGATATCCACGAAAACGCTCCCCGGCCGCATCGCCTTGAGCATGTCGCGCCGCACGAGCTTGGGCGCGCGGGCGCCGGGCAGCAGCACCGCCCCGATCAGCAGGTCCACCGTCGGCAACAGCTCGATCAGATGCGCCTCGCTGGAATAAAGCGTATGGGCGCTGTGCATCGTGATGTCCAGGAAGCGCATCCGTTCCATGTCCACCTCCAGGATCGTCACATCCGCGCCCAGTCCATTGGCCATGCGTGCGGCATTGATGCCCGAAGACCCTCCCCCGAGCACAACGACGCGCCCCGGCAGCACTCCCGGCACGCCTCCCAGCAGCACTCCGTTGCCGCCGCAATGCTTGGCCAGGAAGTAGCCGCCCATGATAATCGACATCCGCCCGGCTATCTCGCTCATCGGCTCCAGCAGCGGCAGGCGGCGATTCACCTCGACCGTTTCATAACCCAGCGCCGTCACACCGGAGCGCACCAGCGCCAGCGTCAGCTCCCGGCCGGCCGCAAGGTGCAGATAGGTAAATAGAATAAGCCCGGGCCGCAGCAACCCGTACTCGGACAGCAGCGGCTCCTTGACCTTTACGATCATCTCCGCCCGGCGAAATACTTCGACATGATCGTCCGTCAATTCCGCCCCGGCCGCGCGATAATCCTCATCCGCGTATCCCGAGCCCGACCCGGCCCCGGCCTCGACCAGCACCTGATGGCCGCGCTTCACAAGCTGGTAAATCCCCGAAGGCAGAAGCCCAACGCGGCTTTCCTGCTCCTTGATCTCCCGTGGAACGCCGATGATCATCTGCGTCAGTTGAGCGAGGGATCGTCCGGTGCGGCGGCCAGCAGCCGGAACCACGGCCCCTGCTCGCGCATGATGGTCGGCCAAAGCTCGAGGCATTTCTCAACGTCCAGGATGTCCTGATCCGGCTTCTGCACCAGCCACGCTTTTTGTTCCACCTCCGCCTCGAGTTGCCCCTTCGACCAGCCCGAGTAACCCAGAAAAGCGCGGACCGTCGCCTCTCCGGCTCCGGCCAGCTCCCGTGCCTCATCCAGCATGAGGTGCGTCCGAATGCGCAGCACGTCGTCCTCCCAGCGAAAAGCCGCAAACGTCAACTGATCCCGCCCCACCGGCCCGCCCACGAACACGGGCAACTCCCCCAGCGGCCCCAACTCGTGCTCCGGCAGCAATTCCCCCACCGTCTTCTCCGTGGCGCGATTGACGATGAGCCCGAAGGACCCCTCATGCGGATCGCTCGTCGAAATAACCAGCACTCCCCGGCGAAAATTCGGGTCCAGCAGATTGGGATGCGCGATCAGCAAAGAGCCTGCAAGCCCGAGCGAAGAAGGAAACTCACGCATCTGCAGGAAAACGTATGAACGCTACGCGATTGCGCAAGCAAAGATATCGCGCGCCGCTTTCGTCCATCTCGCCCACCTCGCCCACTCTGTCCACTGTGAAGAAAGGCCCCGCCCGGCGCACCCAGCGGGGCCCTTAAATTCAATCCTTCTCCCCTCAGCGCAAAAAGAACTTCGTGGAAACGCCCTGCCCCGTCTTCCTGAAAAATCGAGGATCGTTCAGCAATTCCTTGATGCGATTCCTCTCATTCATCTGCTGATAGCCCAGCGCATCGGCAACCTGCTTGCCATTGAGGCCGGTCGGTTCCTTGGCGAGGATCGTCTGCACATTGCGCGCGATCTCCTTGTACTCTTCGGAGTCCTTCACGAGCTTCGGAAGTTTCGGCGCGCGCTTGCGCGGGGCCTGCCCGTCGACGGGAATACCGGCTTGCGGAGGCACCCCGGTAATGTCTGCGATCTGCTTTTCCACCTGGGCCAGTTCATCGGCCAGCTCCCGCCGCCGCTTCTTCAATTCATCGAGCTGTTGATCTTGGAGTTCCCGCAAGCGGGCTTTGATCTGTTGGATTTCGTCAGTAATGAGCAATGGTTTTGGCATGGTTGTATTTTCGAGGCGCGATGTCGTAGCGAAATAGGCTGCGCGCGTCAAACGTATCGTGTTAAACGGTCAAAAAAGTTAACAGCCTCCCCCCCTCGCGCCAGAATCAATTTTGCCCCTTGCAGAGACCTGCCCCTCCGTGCAAGGTTTCCCTCCCATCGCAAAGCTGCGCATTCCGGCGGGGTAGCCAAGTGGTAAGGCCGCGGTCTGCAAAACCGCTATTCAGGGGTTCGATTCCCCTCCCCGCCTCGCTTTAATCCCCTGTAAACGAGAGGCTTACGTGTGACATTGGCCAATTCTAGGAAATGAGAAAAAATGCTCAAAAAGGCCGTTTTTCTGACTTGAAATGGCTAGTTTTGGCTAGTCAATCCCCGCCTGAAAGAACTTCCCGATTTCCCCTTGACTCCGAATCAGGAGCCAATCGGTTTGTAGAACATCGTCAGAACAATCTGTATCATTTGCGCGTCCGCATCGATTACTTGGGTCTGCGTCGCGTGAAGGACTTCGATTCCCGGATTATCCGATAGCCATTTATTTAATGCTTCTTCGAGTTTTACCGGACTCTCGTGTGAGAAAACTTTTGCCTTAATCATGCGCCCATTGTCTGGCGGCCTTTTTGAATATCAAGCCGTC
>Ga0302319_10026774_pt1 | contig 10146 bp, 9 predicted proteins | sample Bog_T0_2_FD_203319 | JGI IMG/M metagenome (GOLD analysis project Ga0302319, IMG submission 203319) | Peat permafrost microbial communities from Stordalen Mire near Abisko, Sweden - Bog_T0_2 | ecosystem: Environmental > Terrestrial > Soil > Wetlands > Peat | place: Sweden: Abisko, Stordalen Mire...
CTGGTGCTGCAACGGCAAATTCAGGACGGGGCCAAACCGGTCGACGTCTTGGGATATGGCTGGAAAGATGACGGCCAACCGCCCGGCACCGGGCGACTTGCCACGCGAAGGCTGAACAATCGACGGTAACCACCAAACGTTTCCGGTCAACCCGTCTCTCCGGCGTCGGCGCGTTTGTCCGTCAGCCTCTCCACCAGCGCCAACGCCTCGCCGACCAGACCGCGGCGGAAAAGCAGCACCACGACGATGAAGATGGCGCCTTGGATGATGGTCACCCAGGCGCCCAGCTCGGCCAGACTATTCTCGATCGCCACCACCACGAAGGCGCCGGCGATCGGTCCCAGCACGGTGCCCATGCCGCCCAGCAGGGTCATCAACACCACCTCGCCCGAGCTGTGCCAATGTACGTCGGTGAGGGACGCCAGTTGAAATACCAGCGCCTTGGTGGCGCCGGCCAGTCCGGCCAGGCCGGCCGACAGAACGAACGCCGCCAGCTTGAAATGCTGGGTGCGGTAGCCCAGCGAAATGGCGCGCGGTTCGTTCTCGCGGATGGCGCGCAGCACCTGGCCGAACGGCGAATGAATGGTCCGCCACACCAGCCAGCAGCCGGCACCGACGATGACCAGGACCAAGACGTAGAGCCGGATCGGGTCGTCGAGCGACAGGAGGCCGAACAATTTACCGCGCGGGATCGACTGGATGCCGTCCTCGCCATGGGTAAAGGGCACTTGCAGGCAGACGAAATACACCATTTGCGCCAGTGCCAAAGTGACCATGGCAAAATAGATGCCTTGGCGGCGGATGGCGACGAAGCCGAATGCCAAGCCCATGACGCCGGCGGCCAGCGTGCCGGCCAGCAGGCCGAGGTCGGGCGTCACCCGCCAGGCGGTCATGGCGTGACCCAGCACATAGGCGGCCATGCCGAAAAAAGCGGCGTGGCCGAAACTCAACAGTCCGGTATAGCCCAACAGAAGATTGAAGGAGACCGCGAACAGCGCGAAGCAGAGCCCCTTCATCAGGAACACCGGATAGACCAGGAACGGGGCGGCGATCGCCAGCGCCAGGATCAACAGGCCGAGCGCGAATTTCCGGTTCATGTCAGGCGGCCTTGCCGAACAAGCCGGCCGGTCTGATCAGCAGCACCGCCACCATGATGACGAAGATCACCGTGGTGGATCCTTCGGGATAGAACACCTTGGTCAGGCCTTCGACCAGACCGAGACCGAAACCGGTCAGCACCGATCCCAGAATCGAACCCATGCCGCCAATCACCACCACCGCGAACACGGTGATGATGATGTTGGTGCCCATCAGCGGACTGACCGAATAGATCGGTGCCGCCAATACGCCGGCCAGACCGGCCAGACCGGCGCCGAAGCCGTAGGTCACAGTGATCAAGAGCGGCACATTGACGCCGAAGGCACGCACCAGCCCCGGATTCTCGGTGCCGGCCCGCAGCAGTGCGCCAAGCCGGGTCCGTTCGATCGCCGCCCAGCTGGCCAGACAGACCATCAGCGAGGCGACTACCACCCAGCCGCGATAGATCGGCAGGAACATGAATCCGAGATTGACGCCGCCCTGCAGGGAGCGCGGCACCGGGTAAGGCTGACCCGATACGCCGTAGACCTGACGGAACAGCCCTTCGATGACCAGCGCCAGACCGAAAGTCGCCAACAGCCCATAAAGCGGATCGAGTTTGGCGAGCCTTCGCAACAGCAGGATTTCGGTCAGCATGCCGACCGCGCCAAGCGCCGGCGGCACCAGCAGCAGGGCCGGCCAATAGCCGACGCCAGCCACGGTCAGCAGCAGCCAGGCTGCGAAAGCACCCATCATATATTGGGCGCCATGCGCGAAATTGACGATGTTGAGCAGCCCGAAAATCAGGGCCAACCCGAGGCTGAGAACGGCGTAAAAGGCGCCGTTGATCAATCCCAGCAACAGCTGGCCCAGCAGCACCTGCAGCGGGATGCCAAGCAGGGTGATCATTCCTTGGCGGCCACCAGCGGGCAATGGCCCTGGTCGAGCGGTCGATAGGCCTGGTCACCGGGGATGACGCGCAGGATCTTATAGTAGTCCCACGGGTACTTGCTCTCCGACGGCTTCTTGATCTGCACCAGGAACATGTCGTGCACCATCCGGCCATCGACCCGGATGCGGCCGCCCTTGGCGAACATGTCGTCGATCGGCTGGCCGCGCATGCTGTCCACCACCGCCTTGGCTTCGTCGGTGCCGATCCGCTCGATCGCCTGGAGATAGTTGGTCACCGCCGAATAGACCGCCGCCTGCACCGAGGTCGGCATGCGGCCGTCCATCTTGGCCGACCAGCGCTTGGCCCAGGCCCGGCTCTGGTCGGTTTGATCCCAGTACCAGCCGTCGGTAAGCACCAGTCCGCCCGCTATATCGAGCCCAAGGCTGTGCACGTCGGAAATGAAGGTGAGCAGGCCGGTCAGTTTCTGGCCGCCGGCATCAAGACCGAATTCATGCGCTTGTTTGATGGCGTTGATGGTATCGGCCCCGGCATTGGCCAGCCCGACCACTTTTGCTTGGGAGGCCTGCGCCTGCAGCAGGAAGGACGAGAAATCGGTGGTCGGGAAGGGCGCGTTGACAGCGCCGATCACCTTGCCGCCGGCTTCTTTGACCGCAACCGTTGTGTCGTCCTGCAGGGCATGGCCGAAGGCATAATCGGCGGTGATGAAGAACCAGCTGTCGGATCCCTGTTTGGTCAGTGCGGCACCGGTACCGTGCGCCAGCGCATAAGTGTCATAGGCCCAGTGCACGGAGGTCGGCGAGCATTTCTCGCCGGTCAATAGTGAGGTGCCGGCGCCCGAAATCAGAAAGGCGCGGTCCTTGGCGCGGGTGATCTCCTGCACCGCCAGCGCCACCGACGAGGTCGGCACATCGACGATGGCGTCGACCTGTTCGACGTCGATCCAGCGATTGGCGATTGCCGAGCCGACATCCGGCTTGTTCTGGTGGTCGGCCGACACCAACAGAATGGGCTTGCCCCGGACCTTGCCACCGAAATCGTCGATCGCCATCTGTGCGGACACCACCGAACCCTTGCCGGCCAGGTCGGAATAGGCGCCCGACATGTCGGTCAGTACGCCGACCTTGACGACATTGTCGGAAATCTGCGCCGGCGCCGGTGACGCCGCTTCCAACAGTGCCGCCGCTACCGCAACCATCCATTCACGTCGCTTCATAGCTTCTCTCCCCTGGTTTTTTCATACGCCGAGATGGCTTTGCAGTTTGGCCAGATTGGCCTCCTGATTGACGAGGCAATCCACCACCCGGCCATGTTCGACCACATAATGGCGGTCGGCCACCGTGGCGGCGAAATGAAAGTTCTGCTCCACCAGCAAAATAGTGAAGCCACGTTGCTTGAGCTGGGCCAGGATGCGGCCGATATGCTGAACGATCACCGGGGCCAGGCCTTCGGTCGGTTCGTCCAGCAGCAAGAGCGGCGCGCCGGTGCGCAAAATTCGCGCGATCGCCAGCATCTGCTGCTCGCCGCCCGACAGCTTGGTGCCTTGGCTGCCGGCACGCTCCCACAAACGTGGGAACAGCGTCTGCAATTCCACCAGCGACAAGCCGCCCTGCCGCACGATCGGCGGCAGAAGCAGGTTTTCCGCCACCGTCAGGCTGGCGAAGATGCCGCGCTCCTCCGGACAATAGGCGATTCCGGCGCGACCGATGCGATCGGAACTGAGCCCGATCGTCTCCTTGCCTTCGAAGCGGATGCTGCCGCTGCGCCGGCCGATCAGCCCCATGATGGCGCGCAGGCAGGTGGTCTTGCCGGCACCGTTGCGGCCCAGCAGCGTCACCACCTCGCCGCTCCCGACATCGAAGGTCATGCCCTGCAGAATATGCGACTCGCCATACCATGCCTCGAGTGCGCGCACGGACAGCAAAGGCTCATCCATGGCCGGTTCCGGCCGTGGCGCTGCTGCCCAGATAGGCTTCGATGACCTGGGGATTGGCCGAAACGCTTGCGTAGTCGCCCTCGGCGAGAATTTCACCGCGCGCCAGCACGGTGATGGTGTCGGACAGTTGGGCCACCACTTGGAGATTATGTTCGACCATCAAAACCGTGCGCCCGGCGGCGATCTGGCGGATCAGCTGGGTGATCCGCCAGATGTCCTCTTGACCCAGCCCTGCCATCGGTTCGTCAAGCAGCAGCATTTCCGGCTCGAGCGCCAGCGTGGTGGCGATTTCCAGTGCCCGTTTGCGGCCATAGCTGAGCGCGACCGCCGGAGTGTCAAGGAAATCGGCAAGTCCGACCTGCTCCGCCAGCGCCGCCGCGACGGGGTTCAAGCCGTCAAGACTGGCCAGGGTCTTCCAGAAATGGAAGGAAGTGCCCAGTTTTCTTTGCAGGGCGACACGGATATTGTCCCGCACTGTCATGGCCAGAAACACCGCGGAAATCTGGAAGCTGCGCACCATGCCCAACCGCGCGATATCGGCCGGCGCGCACAAGGTAATGTCGCGGCCTTGATAGAGAATGCGGCCGCTGGTGGCGGCAAGAAAACGCGTGATCAGATTGAAGCAGGTGGTCTTGCCAGCGCCGTTAGGGCCGATCAGCGCATGGATGCTGTGCCGCCGGACTTTCAGACTGACTCCGCGCAAGGCCGCGAAACCTCTGAACTCCTTGGTCAACTGATCGGTCTCGATGATCCAGTCGCTGGACACGAAGCTTCCCCTGATGTCCATAGTCGTCTGCTTTTGGGGCGAGGGTGAAGGGACGCGCGGGTTTCTTGACCGCGTTGCTCAGGCTTGCTCCACGCCGCTTTTCTGTTTTTCCACCCACGAGATCACCTGCGGCGCTACCGCCCTGCAGGTGATCAGCGCCGACTGCGCCAATTGCGCTTTTTCCTGCGTGATATGCTGCATGCTTTCCACCAGCCTGCGCAGAATATCCTTGGCGAAATTGGCGTTGGTCAGCGCTTCCTTGAAATGGACACCGAAGGCGGTCTTCATCGCCTGCAGCAGCACTTCGGTCTTGTCGATATTGAGCCGCTGCAATTCCGACAGATTGTCGGCTTCAATGAACTCCAGCACCTCGCCGTAAATGGAAACCAGAGGCTTGTCGAGGCCGGAGCACACCAAGAAAAATTCTTTGTCGCGCGCGAAGAAGGCCAAAGACTTGTCCCCCAGCGCACGACGATAGGCGATGTACATGTCGCGCGACCAGGTGGCGACTCCGGGTAACGCCGACGGCTTGGTGGCCAGGATGGTGACGAATTCCTCGCCGGCCACTGCCTTGGCGCGCTTGGCGGTTGGCGCTTCTATTTGCAAATATTCGCGGATCGCATCGAACGATTGTAAATAGATCAAATCGTCGCCAAGTTCCGATAATTGCGACGTGCTGAGCATATTATAGGCTGGAAGCAGTGGCAACTGCCAGTCAAAGGCGATATTCCTCGAAATTTCACGTACTCTCCGTTCATCAAAGCCACCGCCAGTCTTACGCTCTACTTGCTTGGTCGTCGTAAATAGACCAAGGACTTTTTTCTTGACGGTTTCGGTAACGATCTTTTCATCTTCTCTGTTTTCCCGTTCCAGAAAATGCCGGGCACAGGTCCTGGTCAAAAGATGTTGAATCTGCGCCAGGGTCACCCCGCATTCTAGCGGCACGTCGAAGGCGGTCACCGGTTGCCCGTCGATATCCTTGACGATGGCGCCGACCAGTTCGCTGCTGTTGCGGAAGGCCTTGATGAACCGGTACAGATCGCGCGGTTCGCGGATGATCTTGCTATAGCTGTAATCCTCGGCGACCCGGCCTGCGGCTTTCAGGATCTCGATGATTTCCTTGATTCCGTCGATGATCGCCCGCTTGGTGTCGTTGCTCATCTCGATCGGCGGTGGGATTCGCGGCAACGTCATCGCACTGGGGCCCGGTCTGTTCATGTCTTTCGGTGGCGTTGCTGCATTGTCGTGGTCCGGCGCGTTGTGACGATTGGTCGCCGACTATTCGCGACGCACCAAATTCCCTCATCGCCGCCTTGCGACTTGTCCGCTATTCGCACTGCATGCGGCCAGCAAGCGATAGCCTAAGAACAAACTGGCGTCCAGCCCCAATGCGCCCAGGGACTATCCGAACAATCGCTTCAACCATTTAGCCAGCGGTTCGACAGCCTCGGCCGACGGTGCCGCGGCCATTGGCGGCATCGCTGCGGAAATGCGGTCGGCGCTGCGGGTGCCCTCGGTGTAGGCCTGGATCGAAAAGCGCACATTCGACAACAGCGCGTCGGAATCGGTCAGGCTGTCCGAACTGCTCAGCGCCCACGGCAAATTGCCATAATGCAAGGCGGCCAAGGCCAGATCGGCCGGCGGCGTTTGCCGGTGCGGCGGGTGGGCGGGGTTTTCCATGACATGTCTAACATGTTCGTAAAGTGCCGCGACGCTTTGCGGTGTGCGGTCCGTCTCGTAGAACATCGCCTGATTGGTTGCCGCTGCCTCCGGCGCCACGCTGGCGGCCGCTTGTTGCGGGTCTTCCGCGCGGGCCTGCAACATTTTGACGGCCCCGGCCGGGCCAAGAAAATGCGCGAGGTACAGTTCGGTCGAACCGACCCGGTGGCCCAGATTCTTTTCAAGCCAACGCTTGTTGTCGCGGGCATACTCGCCGGCGATCAGCGACGACAGCGCCGGGTCGCGCCGCAAAGCGAGAATCTTTTGCCGCTTTTCGGGGTCGGCTACACTATAGGCACCTTTGCCATTGCGCTGGATGGAGCAGGCCTCGTCGGTCAGCCCATGGGCGGCGCCATGCAGCTTGATCAGTTGCAGCCAGGTGCCTTTGGTGAACTGGAACAGACCGGCTGCGGAGGAAAGGCGAGATTTGGCGTCGCTCTCAAAAGAGCTTTCAGTGCCGGCCTGCGCCATCAGATAGTCGAAGCTGACGCCGGTGGCTTTGCTGGCGATGCGGATATGCCCGGCCACACCATTGACTTCGGCGATCTCGGCAGCACGCAGCGCTGCGGTCGGCGCATTGTTTGCTGGCATGAAAGCCACTCTCTCCCGGATAGGATACGGTGCGACAAGCTAACAAGCGAGGCGTTAAGGAATAGCTTAAAGACGCGCGCCCTTGACCGCCCACCCGCCGGGTCGGTTGCGCAGTTTGGCTTGGAAATAAAGCCATCCCGCCAGAAGCAGCCCGCCGCACAGATACAGGCTTGGTCGGCCGGCGGCGGTATCATGATATTCCGAGACCGCGAACAGGACCGACAGCAACAGGCCGAGCATGGGGAACAGAGGGAACAGCGGCGAGCGGAAGCCACCGCCGGTGATGTTGCGCCGGCGTCCGGCGATAACGCTCAGACTGACCAGCGCCAGACTGAACACCACGTCGCTCGAGATCAGCACCAGCAAGGTGCGTTCCTCAAGGAAACAAAGCGGCACCGACAGTGCGCAGAGCGCGATGGTCGCCGTCCAGGGCGATCGAAAACGGGGATGAAGCCGGGTCAGCCAGGCATTGGCGGAACTTGTCCACAGTCCGTCGCGCGACAGGCTGTAGAGGAAGCGGGATTGTTGCAGCACAGTGGCGAGCAGGGCATTGAATACTGCGCCGGCCACGGCGACGCTGACGATGCCGGCCACCAGCGGGCTGATGCGCCGGCTGAGGAGCGCGCTCAACGGCGCGTCGGCGGAAAGTGTCGCGGCCAGGTCGGGGGCCCCCAGCACCGCGGCCAGCATCGGACCGGCGGTGAAGACCGCGCCCACCAGACAGGCCGACAACACCACCCATCCCATGTGTCCCTTGGGAGCGTCCATTTCCTCGCCGAAATTGATCGCCTGGTTGCCGCCCACCGTCGCATAGGCCCCGGCGATCGCCGCCAACGCCAAAACGCCGAGCGGGACCGGCGCCAGACTGCCGCCGCTGATGGCCACCGGGTGCAAGATCGCCTCCGTCAAAGACCGCTCGGGATGCGCCAATCCGGTAAAGGTCACCAGGCACAAGGCCATCAATTCGACTCCGAGGAACAGTCCGGTGATCAGCACATTGGTACGAATATTGAGGATGCCGATCAATCCAGCGCCCGCCAGCGCGAGCGCCGCCGTCGACTGAACCGGAAAATCAGACCACAGGAAACGCAGATAGCTGGCGAACCCGACCGCCGACATGGCCAGCGAGGCCGGATACACCACGATCTTTATGGTGATCTCGGCGAAACAGGCGGCACCGCCGAGCGTGCTGTTGATCCCGGCATATTCGCCGCCGGCATGCGGAAAGGCATCCCCCAACTCTCCATAGATCATGGCCCACACCACCGCCACCATTGCGCCGCACAAAAACGCAAGGGCGGCACCGGTGCCCGCCACTTTGAGGATCTCGCCGCCGAACACGAAGACCGACAGTGCCGGCGACAGCGCCGACATCGCCAGCAGAAAAACATGGAAGGGACCCAAACGATGCGCCAGCGCCATCGGTTTGTCGGTCAGTGACATGAAGTCGCACCCTTTAATTTCGGTGACAGTGCACTTAATAGAGGATGCCCCTGAACGCGCTACCGAGAATTTGTGCACTGTCACCGTAATTCGTAATTCGCAATTGTCACCGTAATTGCAATTGCCACTGTAATTACGGCTAATAAGCAGGTGGTCAACAATAAATGAGAATTCCCTTTTTATGGGAACTTTGTCGTGGCAGTCGCCGTTGCGGGCGGCGTCTTGCTCTTACGCTGACAGTGGCCTTTTTGAGCGAGCCCGGTCACGACCGCGCGGCGCGGCGAAGCGACTGGGGCGGTTGACCGAAAGCGCGCAGGAAGGCGCGGCGCATTCGCTCGGGATCGCCGAATCCCACGCTGAGCGCTATGGCTTCAATGGGTTCCGGGCTATTTTCAACCCGCAATCGGGCATTTTCGACGCGCAGACGTTCGACCGCGCGCGCGGGGGTCAGACCGGTTTCTTCGGTGAAACGCCGCGCGAAATTCCTGGGACTCATCCTGGCCCTCTCGGCGAGTCGCTCCACCGTCAGCGGCTCCTCCAGCCGCTCCTGCGTCCAGGCCAGCAGCGGACCGAAACGGCCATTCCGACGCTCCATGTCCAGAAGGGCCGAGAACTGCGATTGCCCGCCCGGGCGCTGCCGGGTGACAACCAGCTGCTGAGCGGTGCGTCGTGCCACCGTCTCCCCGAGATCCTCGGCGATCAAGGCGAGTGACAAGTCGATTCCGGCGGTGATTCCGGCAGAACTCCATACCGTGCCATCGCGGACGAAGATTCGATCTGGCTCAAGCCGGATTCCCGGATACCGTCGCGCAAAATCGGCGCTTCGGCTCCAGTGGGTGGTTGCACGCTTGCCGTCCAGAAGACCGGCCTCGGCCAGGATATATGTCCCCGAACAGACGCTCGCCACTCTCCGCGCGGTGAGAGCGGTCGCCCGGACGAAGTCGAGGATTGCCGCATCGCGCGCCGCCTCTCGCGTACCTTGGCCGCCGGCCACCAAGAGCGTATCGAGCGACTCTGTATCCGTGATCGCTTGGGCATTGATCGTCGCACCGCAGGAACTTTCCACTGCCCCCGATGCCGCTGCCAGGATTGCCAGGCGATAGGTGCCGCCGACATACCGGCCGGCGATCTCGAAAGCGGCGAGCGGGCCTGCCAAATCGAGTATCTGGAAATCGCGAAAGATCAGGAATCCTATGCGACGCGGAATGGCTGATATCGAGGGAATAATGTCATTCATGCCAAAACCTAGTCCTGGCAAGATGGGTCTGTCAAATCAAAGGAGGCACATCATGGCCGATCAGCCTTTCATCATCGTCGAGGCCCTGTTTCCGGGCATGACCCAACTCGACTTTACCGGGCCGCATACGATCTTCAGTCGGATTCCCGAAACAGAGACCGTCGTCGCATCCGAACCCGGTGGGGAAATCGTCTCCGATGGTGGGCTCATCTTTGCCGGTACGGTTCGGCTTGCCGACATAAAGCGCTGCGACTTGCTTTTCGTTCCGGGCGGCATGTCGGTCACCGATGCGATCAACCACCCGGCCTTTATGAAGCAAATAGGTCGCCTTGCCACCGGGGCACGCTACCTCACCTCGGTTTGTACCGGATCCCTGGTGCTCGGCGCGGCGGGTCTTTTGAAAGGGCGTCGCGCAGCCTGCCACTGGGCGTGGCGCGACATGCTGAGTCTTTTTGGTGCGGAACCCG
>Ga0302319_10026775_pt1 | contig 10145 bp, 6 predicted proteins | sample Bog_T0_2_FD_203319 | JGI IMG/M metagenome (GOLD analysis project Ga0302319, IMG submission 203319) | Peat permafrost microbial communities from Stordalen Mire near Abisko, Sweden - Bog_T0_2 | ecosystem: Environmental > Terrestrial > Soil > Wetlands > Peat | place: Sweden: Abisko, Stordalen Mire...
GCATTGCTCCACTCAACAAACCGTATTCAGACGCTGTACACCGCAATTTAGCCAGAATGTTCGAGGAGTATCTATTGGACCGACGTATTGATCGATACCAAAGTACGTGCCAATACCATCGTCCAATTGACTCGCTTCTTTATGTCTGGCCTAATCGAAATGATAAAGCATATCGCGACACGGCCAATGCGGTGAGCAAACTGGAAGGCAACTTTCATCAAACGGAGGGGTAGTCGAGCGATGAATCAAACTATACGTCGAGAGCATCAAGAACTTCTTGAGAGTCTCGCCGCGGGTAAGCTGCCTGCTGAAGTTATCGGGGCATCCGCCAAGCGGACGAAAGGAGCATCAACGAAGAGAGTTCGGAATGAACAGTGGGAGCGGAGAATCGAAGAAGACTGGCAGCGCCACTTAGAGAGTTTGCGACAGTGTATCTGCGAGCTTCTCAGCGGGAATCAGCCCCCACGGAGGGAACGGATGGAGGCAGACAAGCCAGGTCAGGAGTAGCGCCCAGATGCCCGAACTATGTGAGATTGTTGAAGCGCGTCTCATACCTCAGAAGTCGCAAACTGAGGGAGCGTCTTGTAACTGCTACCACCACTAACGCGCCATCTGCCACAACCATCGAGGTCATCAAGCGCAGTAGAAATAATATCCACGAAGCCGTCGGCAGTACAGGCGCATAGAGTCAATCAGTTTGCAAAACGCTAGGCTGCTCGTGCTAGCCAACTCTTCATCGTATTCGCGTCCACAAGACCCGCTTGCTGGAGCTGAAGGCTACCGCGAGTGAATACGGCGAAGTTTGGGATTCCTCGGACGTTGTATCGTGAGGCAAGTTCCGGAAACCGTTCCGTGTCGACCTTAAGGATAACGGCACGGCCCGCGAGGTCTTTCGCGACCTGTGCGACATGCGGCGCAGCCGTCCGGCAGGGGCCGCACCAGGCCGCCCAGAAATCAACGAGCACAGGAACTTTGCTTTCGCGAATAACTTCATCGAACTCCTCAGGATTTACCTCTATGGGCTCTGCCATTGCAGGTAGCGCTGCCTTGCATGCGCCGCATCTTCCTATGTCTGCGAGGTGTTTCGCGGGAATTCGGTTCGACTTTCCGCAAGATGGGCACTTTCGGATGATAGCCAAGATAGAGTCCCCTATCGAATGCCGTGCGAACAGTATTTCACGAACGGGGGAATGAGATTCGCCGGGGAATCTCCTATTGAGGACGATCTATTCACTGAATGAGACACGTGCACTTCGTCGATGCACTCGGTCACACCGCAAACGACGACCGCTTCGAGGACCGCCGCCTCGCATCCATCCCGCATGAAACAATCGATCCCTCAGCAGCCTTCGGGGCGAAAATTAGCGATAGATCCAGTTCAACGCACCTCGTATGGGTGGAAGATGTAGTCCTTCGCCTTCACGGCCGTATGGCATGCATTGCCGCAGTCTGAGAGGCTTTTGTCATCGGCCGTGAACTTGCCCGACACGGCATCGTAGTTGAACACCGCGTATCCCCAACCGCCGGGCCGCAAGGCAGGACACAGGACCTCGTCAAGAAAGGCCAGGAAGATCTCCCGGTCGGTTGCCGCCTCCACGGTCATGGCGGCAATCATGCCCCGCGTGCTCATCGCACCCAGGATGGTGAGGATTTTCCAGTTGCCTTCCGGCGCGCTCTCGTGCACCCTTACCCCACCCGCAGCACGCGCATACAACCGCGTCATGCGCGTGGTAACGCCGCTTTCATCAAGGAAGACGAGTTTTTCCGGCGGGATCGTGGCCAGCCGCGCGACGAACCCTTCCCGCCGCCGACGGTTTTGCTCGCTGTCGCGCTCCCTGGCGTGGAGCGACTTTTCTTTAGCTTCAATCCCATCCGCTTCAGCGCCCGAGCCACGTGGGCGCGGCTGATCATCAGCCCTCGTTCCTGCTCCAGCTTTTCCCGTAGCTGCTCCAACGTCAGATCAGGAACGGCGACCAACCAACGCCGCAACTGTTCCCGGTGCTCGTCCAGAAGCTTGCGCGGAGTCCCCCGGCGTTGCTCAACCCGTTCCATCTGCCCGCTGCGGCGAAACTGAGCGCGCAGCTTCTTCCCAAAAGCCAAGCTGACCATGAATCGCTCAGCCAGTTCCCCCAGTGTCTCTTTACCAAGCTCGTAAGCCGACAGAAATCTCCGCCGAAGATCATCCGAAAACGCCTTCGCCATAGAAATATGCGTCCAGGACCGTCGCCATTTCAGGTATACATCTAAATGAGAAATGCAGCTAGTGGCATTATTTCGAGTCTGGAACTTGCCGACCCCAACCAGTTTTTGCCGACTTTCTGGCTCCAAAATCACTTGGAGCTGGAGCACGTTGTCGCCTTCTGCAAAGGGAAAAATTGAAGTTGGCCAAATGGGCGACTCAAAAAACCATAAAATATACCGCGAAGCATATCAGGATAGTATGAGAAAAGTTACGAAATATTTATTTTTTGGCTGAAACCCTAGCCAATCAGGTGCCTGGGATGTACCATTCTCAGTCGGGAAATTAGATCGATATGCATCGTCGCGAAATGAGTCCCATATATCGGATAGCCCCCTGCCGTTGGCTTTCAGTCATTGCTTTGCTACTCTCACTCCCGGTTTTATTGGCGGGTCAAGTTGGGTCTTTCGGCGGATCTTTGCAGTCTGACAATACTTACGGCCCAGCGGTTGCCGCTGACGGTTCCGGAGGTTCGACGCACAAGGCGCTGCCTCCGGCTCCGGAACAAATGGGGGACCTTCTTGAAAGGGAGGGTCATTACCAGGCTGCGATCGAGGCCTATGCGCAAGTCCTGACTCCTTCGGCCGTGGTGTGGAACAAGTTGGGTATATGCTACCAGTTGCTCTACGACCTGAAGGACGCAGAGCACAGTTACAAGGAATCGCTCAAACTTCTGCCCGCCAATCCCATTGTTCTCAACGATCTGGCCATCGTTCAGGAGCTTAAGCAGGACTTTCCGTCCGCCGAACGCATGTATCGCAAAGCGCTCGAAATCGACCCGCGCAACGCGCAGATTCTCAAGAACCTGGGAACGAACCTGTTGATGCAGGGGGAGTACACGAAGGGCGCGGAGGCCTACAAACAGGCATTGGCCATCAACCCGCACATCCTGGATTTCCGTACCGGACCGAAAGTGAATGAAACCGGTTCGGTGCAGTCGCTGAGTGCGGCAAATTACATCAAAGCACGGAGTTGTGCCGAGGCAGGCATGACTGATTGCGCAATCGACTACCTGCAACGGGCCTTGATTGAGGGATCAGCGACCGTGAAGCAAGTGAATGCGGATGCCGACTTCGCAAATCTGCGCGGCACTCCCGCCCTGGCGCGGCTCATTGGGGATCAAAAGTAAGCCATCTATGGGATGCACGATCCCACGAATGTTGACGGCATAGTCATGCTCGGGCACTCGCAGGCATAAGTGTGGCATCTGTTGGATTTCGCACCGCCCTTCCGGGGCGTGGCGCCGCGGCTGGCCGATTGAAGATCGCAAAATTAGTTTATGCGATTGCCCTGCAGTTCATGCCCTGTTTGCATAGATTCCTGCACCAGTCTATCCCAGCCAAACTGCTTCTCATCTTCATGATTCAACGGCAGATTGTTACTACGGCAGCTTGCGCCTCCGCGACACACAAAGGGAGTTGCCTACGGACGAACAGGAATCAGCCCGCAACAAAACCAACACTTTCTTGATCCTTTCCTTATACGTCGCGTGTTAATTCTGTAGGATGATGAACTCTTTAATCATCATCGATGACGACGTGGAGCTGGGCGATATGCTGCGGGGCTACCTTGCGCGTCATGAGATGAGCTTGGATATTCGACACACGGGAGATCTGGGGCTCAAGGCAGTTGCCACCGGGAGCTACGATTTGATGCTGCTCGATGTCATGCTTCCCGACCTGGACGGATTCGCGGTCCTCAAGCGTCTCAGATCCTACTCCGATACGCCGGTCATGCTGCTCACCGGGCGCAGTGAAGCGGCCGATCGCATTCACGGCCTTCAACTCGGCGCGGACGATTATCTCCCCAAGCCTTTTGACCCAGACGAACTTGTGGCGAGGATTCGCGCGATTCTTCGCCGCCGCGCCCCGTACCCACTCGGAATTCCCGCTCCCAGCAAGCAATCGCTCATGCGCATGGGAGATCTGGTCATTGACATTGGCGCATACAGCACAAGATACCGGGGCCTTCCCATCAATCTGACAGACATCGAGTTTTCCCTGCTCAAGCTGTTTATGCAGTCGCCGGGCGTGGTTCTGGATCGGGAAGAGATTATGCTGCGCATCTTCGACCGGCCATTCCATCCGCTAAATCGAACTCTAGATATGCATGTGAGCCGGTTGCGCAAGAAGCTGCAGTCAGCCACGACCCGCAGCAATATCATCAAGTCGATTCGCAGTGTTGGCTACCTATTTTCGACCATGGATCTGGAACGCCTGGACCTGAAGGCTTCATGACCACGCCAGACATGTTGGGCTGATTATGCTGCGCCTTGTGCTCAAAATATTCCTAGCCTATTGGATTGCGGCAGGCGTGGTGATCGTGGTCTCCGACCTCGAGCCGCACCGCGAGAACCACCATCCGCAGTTGGAAGACGCGCTCGACAGTTCCTTGACGATGAACGGCAGTTTCCTGACCGATGCAATTGAGCGGGGCCGCTGCGCTGAAGTGAAGAGTCTGCTGTCGACGCAGTACGGCGCGCTTGCCATTGCGGGCACGGACGGCACATTGCTTTGCGGCGATACCGGCGTTGAGGGCGAAAGCGCGCTTGCCCGGTCTGCCGCAAAAGCTCGCAAGCGGATGACTGACAACCATGCGCTGTTCCAACTGATCGCAACGCCGATCGCCTCCGGCAATCGCAATTATGTACTGTTGTTGAAGTCGCAATACGTTACAACCCTTGAGGTCTACGGGCTGCTGCCGGGCAACACGACCATCGCCATCTCCTGTGTGGTCACGCTATTTCTTGCTTTTCTTGTCGCCCTGCCTATCCGCCGCCTTCGCAAGGCCGCCCAGGAGATCGGTGCAGGAGCCTTGGATACGCGCGTGCAATGGGGCAAGGCATCGGAGACTCTGCACGCATTCCGCGGGCGCGACGACATCGCCAAACTGGTCGAGGACTTCAACAACATGGCGGCCAGGCTGCAATCACTGGCTACGGCCCAGCGCATGCTGCTCCGCGATGTCTCGCATGAACTGCGTTCCCCTCTTGCCAGATTGTCGGTGGGGCTGGGTCTGGCCCGGCAGGAGGCGGCTCCTACCATGCTTGTTCATCTTGACCGTATTGAACGCGAAGCCAGCAGGCTGAACGACTTGATAGGCCAGATCCTTGCCCTCTCCGAGCTCGAGACGCTTCAGAAAGTGGAAGACGCGGAGGATGTCTTGTTGAGCAAGATTGTGGCCGAGCTCATGCCCGATGTGCAGTACGAGGCAGCTCAGAGCGGGTGCGTCATCACCGCCGATATCATTGAGGACTGCACGGTCCGGGGCAACTCGGAGCTGCTCCGCGCGGCCATTGAAAACATCGTGCGCAATGCCATCGCGTATGCGCCTCCCAATGGAACGATCCACATTGACACGGCTTCCGCCTTGGAAGGTGATCAGCCTCTAGCAGTAGTGCGCATTGCAGACGAGGGCCCGGGAATTCCAGAGAACGAACTGAAGTCGGTGCTCAAGCCGTTCTACAGAGTCAACGGCTCGCTCTCCGGGCATAAAGCCGGCTTCGGCATTGGCTTGGCCATTGCTAATCGCGCGGCGATCGTACACGGCGGAACAATCAAAATTAGAAATCGCAAACAAGGCGGCTTGCACGTAGAGATTTGCATTCCTCTCAGTTCGAGTGACTCACGCTCGCGTGGGGTACATAAGTAAGGCTTATATTGATTCTATGAATAATAGGAAATATATATTCCAACCCAATGGAAATACCACCATTACCTTCTAAACTTCGCATGATTACTTATAGTTCGTTACAAACCGTTACATTCTTCTTGTTGTTACACGCAGCTATGTACTGCATAATGAACATATATAGCGTGACGGACAATAGCCGGGCTATAGCCTCTGATTCATCTCTCGCAAGTTGAGGCGACACCTGGTGCAGGGAATCCCATCGGAGTACGTCCCAGGATGCCTTCCAATGGAAGACACTCTCCGGTCCGGATGGGATAGGAGCCAATCAAGTTGTCGCCATGTCGCTACCGCCGCATTGGCTCCAGTTAAGTTACTTACCCGGGTCTTCACCGCTTCCCTTGATCCACGTCGATCAATCACAGCCCGAATTTTAGAGTGTCTGGCTTGCTATGCGTCTATCGGCAGCAAGCGTCAGGCGCAACCGCGCGGACGATTCCGGAGCGGATACTGGAGGTGTGTCTTGATGACACGGATATTGGAAATTGGCAGCGGCGAACTGTACGCCAAGGAATCTCACAGCGCGCAAGATCGGGCGCTTCGCGACAATCGAGCGGATCAACTGTACGAGTTCATTGCGGCATGGACGCGCCTGGATCTGACGCAACCGCCGGGCCCGCAGCTAGCGCAGATCATTGAATCGGTGTTCCACACAAGGGCCGTGGCAATCTTTGACGCCAGCCTGAATCGCCTTGACAAGACAGGGCAATGGAACTCCGGGGAGGAAGAGGCGGCAAGAAACTGCTATCTGCGCGATGCCTCATGGTATGACCCCATATCGCAGTTGTCGGAGCGCCCGCTACGCGTGGGTCAAATATCCTACGGAGCATTATTGGTGTACGGGGTGCTGAGTCCGCTGATCGCCGATATGCTTGCCGCCCTCGCGGCCATCGCAGTTGAGCGTCATCAAAGGTATAAAGCGAAAAACCAGGTTGAGGCTGCCAGAACTAACGAGCCGATTTTCCCGCCGGAAATGCCAGTGGAGATGAATGCGGCTGTGTACAACCCGAAGTTAGGCGAGCAGAACGCAGTAGTCCATTGCGGAATGATCGAACTCGATCCGGTGAGGCATCTAGTTTTGAAAAGTGGGCGGCAGGTACACCTAACCCCCAAGGAATTTGGCATCTTGCACTATCTGATGTTGAATGCCGGCAGACCGATCCCTCACGAGCAGCTTTTAAAGGCCGTCTGGGGAGTGCAATACGGCGCCGAACATGAGTATTTGCGGACATTTGTACGACAGCTTCGCAAGAAGATCGAAGATGATCCGGCGAATCCTCGGTATCTGAAGGTGGTTGCCTCTTACGGATATATGTTTGACGAATACCAACCCTTTCCGAAATCAGCATAATGCGTGCGGATTCCGCGTTGCCCAGATTTTTCTCAACCTCATGTTTCAGCAAGCGGATTGCGCTGGAGAGTGAAGGGAACCTTTATACTGTTTGCTTTCCGAATCATGTGGATAGAAGCCGTTTGCTCGCGGCGCACGAGAGGCCGACACCGAATCGCATCGCCGCCCGCCATAGCGGGAAGATTTCCCAATCCGTAGAGAGCATTCAAATTATTGCCAAGTTACAAATCGTTACAAATTATCTCTTGAACGGTTTTCCATACGAGTGCATAATCGTACTACACCAAAGATTCGTTCCATCCCCCGATCTTCCACTGATGGCGCTCTTATGAGCGCGCTGGGAAGGGGCAACATCTGCTTTCTTAGTTGAATCAGTGACAATAGTGCTCCCTGTCTGAGTGCAGTTCGTTGTCCCTAACATCTTCCGACCGTATCCTGCAACGTTGTCAGGAATGCATCTGGCAGATCGTATTGGCAAGACATAGCTGCTCTTGCAACTCACTCAGATGATCGATTCGTCCATCGTCCGGGGCAGCATACTCCACATTTCAAAACCTTCGGAGGCGACATGCGACGCTATTTGGCATTAGTGTACCTATCTCTCATACTTGTTTGCACTACATTTGCTCAGAGCACGTTTCGCGGCGGCATGGCAGGCATTGTCACGGATTCTTCCGGTGCCATCATCCCCGGAGCGCAGATTCAAGCCACCGATATTGCCACTGGCGTCGTCTCCAAGACGACGTCTTCGAGCGCCGGGGATTACACCATTCAGGATCTTCCGCTCGGCGACTATAACGTCGTTGCAACTTACGCCGGATTCGAAGAAACCAAGGTAGACCGGATTCGCATCTCCGCCGGTACGATTTTCAGTCTTCCCATCATGCTCAAGGTTGGTGCAACGACCACTACCGTGGAAGTGGATGCGGCCGCACTGACACTGGACACAACCACCGTGGTGAAGACCTTCACCGTCCCTCAGGAAGAAGTCGAGGACATCCCGATCAACGGCCGCAGCTTCACGGCGATGAATACATTTTTGCCGGGTAATTTGACTGGCACCACGAAGTATATTGTAGACGGCGTAGACAACAACGACATTTATAGCAATAGCGTCGGCTCCAATCAGGGCGGCGTGGACGGCATCCCCGGGACCCTTATTCCCATGGACTCCATCGATGAGTACTCCGCCGAGACGCAGACGGGCGCGGAAAACGGCGGCTTTTCCGGAACCACTGTCAACCTGTCAATCAAGTCCGGCACCAACAGGATTCATGGAGAAATCTACGACTTCAATCGCAATGAGTTCTTTGCGGCGGAGGGGCCATTTACCAAGTATGCCAATAGCCTTTTGGTTGCCGCGGGAAAACCCGGCACCGGAAAGGCGGCGATTCGCTTTGATGAGGGCGGTGCAGCTATTGGCGGCCCGATCCTCAAAGACAGGATGTTTTACTTCCTGAACTATGAGCGCCAGCAATACGTTCTCTCGCAAAGTGTTGCGCAACAGACAGAACCTTCTGCTGCTTGGATCACCCAGGCCCTGGCGCTGTTGGCGGCTGGAGGCGTAACGCCTGCTACCAATCCCAACATCACCATGATGCAAAACCTGATCACTACTCTGTGGCAGCCGAACATGTTGACGGGACCGGCGACTACGGGAAACTGGACTCCTCCAGCCAGTGCCGCGCAGAACGGGTTCAGCAACAACTTCATGTTCAAGTTCGACCAGACAATCAACGCGAAAAACAAGCTCAGCGAGCGCTGGTACCTGGGCGAAGGCGAACAGACCGCGCCCCTCAGCACCAGCCAGAACCCCTGGTACTATCAGACGGCCGGCGAACGCGTGGACAACATAGCGGTTACATGGAACAACACGCTATCCTCCAGAGCATCGAACCAGGTTCTCATGGGTGTCGACTTCTTCAACCAGCCCTTCAGCGATGCGAAGCCCAACGGCGGCACAGCGGCAACTGGCTTTATCGTCGGCGTGGGGCCTGGCAATACCTATGGTCAGCCGGGGCTCGCTATCTCAGGGTTTGACGGCACGGGCGGTACTTCGGCGCAGGTTCGGGACGACTACAGCGGGCATCTCACAGAGACCTACACGCTCGTAGTCGGCAAGCACACAGTTCGCGCAGGTGCTGAGTACAGGCGGCAGCAGGTTTACACGATCGCCACGGGGAGGGGAAGCAGCAGCATCTATAACCGGGGCACCTTCAGCTTCAGCGGAAGCCGCGGGTACAACGCTGCGAGCGGTGCCAACGGCACATCCTATCCGTCTACCTTCAATGGCGCGACTACGTCTTCGCAATTGAAGGCTCTCGCGGATTATCTCCAGGGCGAGGGAAGCTCCGCCCAGTTGTACAACGGCAACCTTAACCGCAACGTCTCCGTCAATAACTTCGACCTGTACACGCAGGACAGTTTCCAGATCACCCACTCGCTGAATGTCAACTACGGATTGCGCTGGGACTATTGGTCACCCGTGGGAGACGATCAGCAAGATTTAACTGTGTTCAGGCCCGGCACCGCGGCAAATTCACTTGATTTAACAGGCGGCCTCGCTGTGGTCGGCCAGGATATTAAGGAGCCGTATGAGGCGGATACGCTGCAGCTAGCGCCGCGTCTCGGGATCTCCTGGAAGCCGTCCTTCTTTCCGAAGATTACCAAAGGGATGGTGGTGCGCGCCGGCGCGGGACTTTACTTCGACACCACTGGCCTGGGTACCTGGGTCTATGCCACCAGTCTGGCCGGCAATCCAGCCGGTACAAAGCCGCTCTACAACGAGAATCTCAGCAACGAAAACATCCAGCAAAATGTTGCGATCTTTCCCGCCAATGCCGCGGCAAGCATCCCCAACAATGG
>Ga0302319_10026779_pt1 | contig 10145 bp, 8 predicted proteins | sample Bog_T0_2_FD_203319 | JGI IMG/M metagenome (GOLD analysis project Ga0302319, IMG submission 203319) | Peat permafrost microbial communities from Stordalen Mire near Abisko, Sweden - Bog_T0_2 | ecosystem: Environmental > Terrestrial > Soil > Wetlands > Peat | place: Sweden: Abisko, Stordalen Mire...
GCAGTTCCCGCATCTTCTGCGCATTGCCGCGGATTTGCTCGGCCATGGATTTCTGCTTGCGCGAGAAGCGTTCGATCCCGCTCATCACCTCGTCGCGCTGGCCGTTGAGGGTCGTATACAGAGCGGCGAACAACGTCTTCGCCTTCTCCTGCCGCTCCTCGGCCGTTCCCGTCACGTAGTCCTCGATCAGTTTGCGCGCTTCCTCCATCGGCGTACGGCGGGCGGCGAGCCGGGCGACCAGTTCGGCCTGCCTGGGGTCGACAGGCCCGTTGCTGTCGATGGTGTCGATCGCCGGGCCGTTCCAGACGCTTGCGATTGCGATCCCCGGCACCTTCAACTGCTGGCAGGGCCAGTCCGGATAACGCGGGTCCAGCGCCAGCGCCGGCGACAGCCACATCAAGGCCGGCGACAGCGACGCGAACAGGACGATCGCAGCACAGCGGTAAGCAGACCTCGCCGAACGAGACACGCCGCGTCTCCCTGTCATTCCCTCGCCAATTTCTGGTCTCGCAGCCGGCCGAGTTTTATCGCGGCCAGCCCCCGCGTCTGTCTTGGATGAGGCGCCGGATCATCAGACATCCGCATGCCCATGACAAATCAATTCAGCGGTGGGGCCTGCGCCGTCGTGATCAAGCGCGACAGCCCGGCGCCACAGGCCTGGAACATTGACCGCGACCCCTGTCATGTCATGCTTGCTGCCAACAATGGCCCATGATGGGAGGCAATGGCGCGTGCGCGGCCCATTTCGCAGCTGGCGCGATCGGCTGTTGCTCGCAGCGTCACTGGTCGCCGCCAGTTCCGGCGCACTCGCCGAACCGCCGGCCGTCGATGCCGCGCGCCTGCCTGCGATCGGCACCGTCGATGCGCGCTTTCAGTCCTACAACATCGAAATGGTCGAGGTGACCGGCGGATGGTTCTGGAAGCCCTATCGATCGAAGCCCGATCCGCCGGCGTCACCGCCGCCGCCGGGCATCGACTCCAGACTGTTTAAATACCGGCCACCGATCGACCTTCGCAATTCGCGGTTGCGCAAGCTCGCAGCCGCGCTCGGCCCGGCGTTTGTGCGTGTCAGCGGCACCTGGGCCAACAGCACCTATTTCGCGGACAAAGATGATGCGCCGCCAACCCCAGCCGGATTCAAGGGCGTACTGACCCGCGCGCAATGGTATGGCGTGATCGATTTCGCCCGCGCCGTCGATGCCGCGATCGTCACCTCGTTTTCGATCAGCGCCGGCACGCGCGATTCGGCCGGGCTCTGGACCACGGACCAGGCGAAGCGTCTGTTGGAATATACTTTCGCCATCGGCGGCCGGATCGCCGCGGCTGAATTCATCAATGAACCGGATCTCGCAAGCAGCATCGGCGGCGCGCCGCCGGACTATGACGCCGCCGCCTATGCGCGGGACTTCAAGGTGTTCGAGGCCTTCATCAGGCAGGCCGCTCCTGGCCTGTTGGTCCTCGGCCCGGGAACCAGCGGCGGGGTTTCGAGCGCGGCGGACCTGATGGCCGCCTCGGTGCCCGGGCTGGACGTCGTTTCCTATCATCACTACGGGACGCTCTCGGAACGATGCATCGGAACCAGCAAGCCCGAGGCGGCGCTGTCCGAACCATGGCTGTCGCTGACGGATCGATCCCAAGCGTTCTACAGAGCATTGCGCGACCGCTACGCGCCCGGCAAGCCGATCTGGCTGACCGAGACCGCGCAAGCCGCCTGCGGCGGCGACCGCTGGGCGGCGAGTTTTCTCGATACCTTCCGCTATCTCGATCAACTCGGGCGGCTGGCCAAGGCCGGCGTGCAGGTCGTCATGCACAACACGCTGGCGGCGAGCGACTACGGCCTGCTCGACGAAAACACGATGCAACCCCGACCGGATTATTGGGGCGCGCTCGTTTGGCGCCGATTGATGGGAACAACCGTGCTCGACTCCGGCGTGCCCCTGCAAGCCGGCCTCCACGTCTATGCGCATTGCCAGAGAGGCACGCCGGGCGGCGTGGCGCTGCTGGTGATCAACACCGACCGCGACGCGGCGCACGCGCTGATGATTCCCATGGCGTCGCTCCGCTACACCCTGGATGCCGCGGACCTCGGCGATCGGCAGGTCAGACTGAACGGCCGCATCCTATCGCTCGGCGCCGAGGATGAGTTGCCTACCCTTGCGGGTATGCCCGCGACCGCAAACACGACGATGACATTCGGGCCGGCGACGATCTCCTTTCTCGCCATTCCCGGGGCGGGAAACGAGGCCTGCCGATAACAGCCGTTCCGACCTCGCCAAAACACGGCTATGATCGCCGCCATAAACCCAGCCGCCCAAGCGCTGCAATCAAGAAATTGCCGGGGGGGATCGTCGTGCGTCACCATGTTCGCTTGCCATGCTCGATCCTGATCGCCTTGCTTGGCGCGGCGTCGGCCGCCTGCGCCGCGGACCCTGATCGATGCCAGGGGCTGTCGCGCCGCTACGAGACTGCAAAACCGCAGATCACGGCGATGGAAGTGTCGCTGACGCTGTTTGCGGCGGTCGACGCCAACTGCGTCGATCTCGTGACCGAACTGCTCGACCACGGCGCATCGCTGGACGCCCGCGACCGGCTCGGCGCCCGTCCGCTCAGTCACGCCGCCAAATCGGGCCATCTGCGGATGGTCGAGCTGTTGCTGGCGCGTGGCGCGCCGATCGACGCGCGCGATCTCGCCGGCGCTACTGCGTTGTATTTCGCCGCCGAAGGCAGCCATATCCAGATCGCGCAGCGGCTGATCGAGCGCGGCGCCGATGTCAGGCTCACGGGGCGCAGCGGCATCTCTCCCGTTGCCGCCGCGGCCTATGCCGGCAATGATACCATCGTCGCGGCATTGCTCGCAGCCGGAGCCGATGAGCGCGCCCCCGACGACACCGGCAAGCCGCCAATCGTCTATGCGGCGGCCGGCGCCCGGCTCAATATCGTGCAGCGGCTATTGGCGCAAAAGATCGATATCAACGCCCGCTACGCCAACGAGCTCACCTTGCTGATGTGGGCGGCCGGCCCCGACGAAATGGTGCCGGAGGCGCAGGCGGTCATGCTGTTGACCTATCTGCTCGACGCCGGCGCGCATATCGATGATCGGGACAACCGAGGCCGCACCGCCCTGATGATCGCGGCCGAGGGCGGCCACGGCGAGATCGCCGGCTTGTTGCTGGCGCGAGGCGCCGATCCATCGCTCAAGGACAAGTCCGGCCAGCGCGCCGCCGACCTCACCGTGCTGTCGGCGTTGCGCGAACGGCTGACGCCGCGCTGAGGCCTGGTTGCCGCAAAAATAGCCGGTTTGGAGCTTTGCCAAACCGCGCAATTCGTTGTCTGGTGGCGGCCCCGACAGACCGCCCGGAGCCCCATCGAATGACTGACGCAGCCGAGTACACCCCGCCCAAGATCTGGAGCTGGAACAAGGAAAATGGCGGCCAGTTCGCCTCCATCAACCGCCCGGTCGCCGGGCCGACGCATGACAAGGAGCTCCCGGTCGGGCGCCATCCGCTGCAGCTGTATTCGCTGGCGACGCCGAACGGCGTCAAGGTCACGGTGATGCTGGAAGAGCTGCTGGCGCTGGGGTACTCCGGCGCCGAATACGATGCCTGGCTGATCCGGATCAACAATGGCGATCAGTTCGGCAGCGGCTTTGTCGAGGTCAACCCGAACTCAAAGATCCCGGCGCTGATGGATCGCAGCGGGCCGACGCCGATCCGGGTGTTCGAATCCGGCGCGATCCTGGTGCATCTGGCGGAAAAATTCGGGGCCTTGCTGCCGACCGGCGCGACCCGCGCCGAATGCCTGTCGTGGCTGTTCTGGCAGATGGGCGCCGCGCCATATCTCGGCGGCGGGTTTGGTCATTTCTACGCCTATGCACCCAGCAAGATCGAATACGCGATCGATCGCTTCGCGATGGAGGTGAAGCGCCAGCTCGACGTGCTCGACCGGCGTCTGGCCGAAAGCGAGTATCTGGCCGGCAGCGACTATACGATCGCGGACATCGCGGTGTTTCCCTGGTATGGCGGCCTGGCGCAGGGCCTGCTCTATGGCGCAGGCGAATTCCTGCAGGTGCAGGAGTACAAGAACGTGCAGCGCTGGACCGCCGCCATTGCCGCACGCCCGGCCGTGCAGCGCGGCCGCATGGTCAACCGCGCCTTTGGCGATCCCGCAAGCCAGCTGCACGAGCGCCACGACGCCGACGATTTTGCGACCAGGACGCAGGACAAGATCGGAGAGGGCGCCACCACTGCCGGGACATGAGCGTCCGCTGCGCCAGCGGTTGTCCTTCCACTTCAAGCCGTCGCTTGCCGCATCGGTTATCTCGGCGCGATCTCAGCCCAGGCCCTCGACCTCCGCGAAGGCCCGCAGCCCGACGAAAGCGGCGTCATCGTCCACAATCAGATAGGCCGGGATCGGTTCGAGGTAGTCACGGAATCGGCCTTTATCCTCGAGACGGGCACGAAACGCGGAGCCGGCAAAATAGTCGGGAAAATGACGCAGAACGCCGCCGGCGATGAATATGCCGCCGCGCGCGCCGAGCGTGAGCGCAAGATTGCCGGCGACCGTCCCCAGCATCGCGCAGAACATATCGACCGCAGCGCGGCTGGTCGGACAGCTGCCCGCGATCCCGGACTGGGTAATCTCGGCGGCACTGCGCCGTGGCAGCCTCACATTATCCAAGGCCGCGAGCGCCTCGTGGAGATTTTCCAGCCCCTGGCCCGAAAGCACCCGTTCGGCCGACACATGTCCAAACCGTTGCCGCAAATAGGCGATGACGGCGTCCTCCCGCGGCGAGCAGCCGGCCAGCGTGACATGGCCGCCCTCGCTCGAAAGCACGATGTGGCCGGTTGGATGCGGTATGCTGGCGGCCACGCCCAGACCCGTACCGGGACCGATCGCCGCCACAGGCGCCGCTTCGACCGGCGAGCCGCCGCCGACCTGGAGCAGACTGTCAGGCGAAAGATGGGGCAGCGACCACGCCACCGCTGCAAAATCATTGATCAGACGCACCGTGGAAAATCCGTAGGCGGCGCGCAATTCGGCAGAATCGATCACCCAGGCACTGTTGGTTGCAAAACCTCGGCCGTCCCGGATCAATCCAGGAATGGCAAGAATGGCCGAGTCGATCCTGCCGGCATCGGTTAACCCGCCCAGATAGCCGTCGAGCGCCTCACGAAAGTTGCCGTGATCGCTGACCGCCATATGCGTCACTTTGCCGAGGGTTCCGTTCAGCAGCAGCGCGAAGCGCGCGTTGGTGCCGCCGATATCGGCCAGCAACGCGTTCCGACGGGTTGGCTCTGAGGAGGCTGTACTCATCGCTGTCGTACCTTCTTGATCAGATCCGGGGACCAGTGGAGTATGATGTCGAGTGCGCCGTGGCGACGGGTAATCGATGCAAGGCGAGGCCGCAGCTTTCGCGGCCCGACCCGATTCGATCAGGCTCTTGCCTTCTTGACCGGCTTTTTCCTGTCCGTCTTGCTCGCGGGCTGGGTCTCCGCGGCGTTTCGCATCGACCTGGCGTAACTGTCCGCGGCGTTGTCGGCGGCAATTTGCAGCCGCTTGGCGGCGGCCGCGCCCTGCACCATGGCATTCTTGGCGAAGTGCTTGTACTTTTCCTTGGCCTCCCGATCCTTGGCCTTGGCGGCGAGACCGATATATCGATCGCGCCCGCACTTTGCCGCGGCCATCAGTGCCTTATACTGTTGTTTCGCAAGCTGCCGGATGATGACAGCCAGATCGGCGTCCGCCATTGTTTGTTTTCCCCAAGCGCAATCGGACTATTCCAGGGAATTAAGTATGCAGTCGCTGCGCGGGCTTGGCAAACACGTTCCGGTTCCATGCTGTGCGGGCGCCGCTGCTGGCAATCGCTAACATCCACTAACAAGGCATAACGGGCAATTTCCCGGCCACCGCGTAAGTGTCAGTGGCCTCGGGCGAACGCGGCTGAGCGCCAAGCGGCTCGCAGCTCGGCGATCGGTGCGCCCGCGACGGCGGATAGCCAGTTCCTGATCAACAATCCAGCAAAGGAGCCTGACGATGCCAATGACAGAATCCACCGAAGCTATCGATCATGACCGCCGGCGGCTTTTGAGCACCGCCGCGATGGGGGTTGCCGCCGCCGGTGCCGGCGCCCTGCTTCCCGAGCAACTGGCGGCAGCGACCGAAGGCAGCGCGATCCGTCCCTTCCGTGTCAACATCCCGGAAGCCGATCTCGTGGATCTGCGCCGGCGCGTCAAGGCGACGCGCTGGCCCGACAAGGAGACGGTCGCCGATGCATCGCAGGGCGTGCAACTGGCAACCATCCAGCAGCTCGCGCACCACTGGCAGTCTGGCTACGACTGGCGCAAGATGGAGGCGCGGCTCAATGCCATCCCACAATTCATGACAGAGATCGACGGGCTCGATATTCATTTCATTCACGTTCGCTCGAAAAATGACAATGCGCTGCCGATGATCGTGACCCACGGCTGGCCCGGCTCGATCATCGAGCAGTTGAAGATCATCGATCCCCTTACCAACCCGACGGCGCATGGCGCAACCGCGGCGGACGCGTTCCATCTCGTGATTCCCTCGCTACCGGGCTACGGTTTTTCCGGCAAGCCGACTGCGCCCGGGTGGACACCTGTCAGCATTGCCCGGGCATGGGCGACGTTGATGCAACGCCTCGGCTACACACGCTACGTGGCGCAGGGCGGAGACTGGGGGAATGCCGTCTCCGAGGTGATGGCGCTACAGCAGCCGCCGGGATTGCTCGGCATTCACACCAACATGGCGGCCACAGTTCCAGCCGATGTTTCAAAAGCGCTTTCGGTCGGCGGGCTGCCGCCGGCCGGCCTTTCGGCCGATGAAAAGCATGCGTGGGACCAGCTGGATGATTTCTACCGGCATGGCCTCGGCTACGCGCAAGAAATGTCGAACCGGCCGCAGACGCTTTATGGAATCGCGGATTCGCCGGTCGGCCTCGCGGCGTGGATGCTGGACCACGACATCCGCAGTTACGGCATGATCTCACGCGCCTTCGATGGCAAGACGGAGGGACTTAGTCGGGACGACGTGCTGGACAACGTCACGCTCTACTGGCTGACGAACACCGCAATCTCCTCGGCGCGCCTCTACTGGGACACCACGCAGATTTCGGCGGGCGCAGGCTTCTTCGACGTCAGGGGAGTCACGATCCCCGTCGCCGTCAGCGCTTTCCCCGAAGAAATCTATGCGGCCCCGCGAAGCTGGGCAGAGCGGGCCTATCCCAAGCTCATCCATTACAACAAGCTTGAGAAGGGCGGTCACTTCGCCGCCTGGGAACAGCCGCAGCTGTTCTGCAGCGAGCTGCGGGCTGCTTTCAGGTCGTTGCGCCCGTCGCAGAACGGATAGGCGATTGGTCCTCCCGTCGAACCATGGAGACTCAACATGTCAGAAGAAATCAATGCCGATCGCCGCCGCTTTTTTGGCACCGCAGCTACGCTGCTAGCCGCCGCTCAGTTCGCCAGCAGCCCCGCGGATGCACAACCCAGTAAGCCAAAAACGGGGGACCTGCCCAGAATCAAGGCGGGGACGCATAGTTCGTTGGGGCCGCTGAAGCAGATCGATGCCGGCCTGCTCAACGTCGGTTACGCCGAAGCCGGCCCTGCCGATGGTCCCGCGGTGCTCCTGCTGCACGGCTGGCCCTACGACATTCACAGCTATGTCGATGTCGCCCCGTTACTGGCGTCAGCTGGCTACCGGGCGATCGTGCCATATCTGCGCGGCTATGGCACGACGCGCTTTCTTTCCACCGAAACGGTTCGCAACGGGCAGCAATCGGCGGTCGCGATCGACGCCATCGCCTTGATGGATGCGCTCAAGATCGAGAAGGCGATCATCGCCGGTTACGACTGGGGCGGGCGGACGGCCGACATCATCGCGGCACTATGGCCGGAGCGATGCAAGGCGCTGGTCTCGGTGAGCGGCTATCTGATCGGCAGCCAGGAAGCCGGCAAGACGCCGCTGCCGCCGAAGGCCGAACTGCAATGGTGGTACCAGTATTATTTCGCCACCGAGCGCGGCCGGGCCGGCTACGACAAATACCGCCGCGACTTTGCAAGACTGATCTGGCAGATCGCGTCGCCGAGGTGGGATTTTGACGATGCCACTTTCGAGCGCTCAGCCGCCGCCTTCGACAATCCGGATCATGTCGCGATCGTGATTCACAATTACCGCTGGCGGCTCGGCCTCGCCGATGGCGAGGCAAAATACGAAGATCTGGAAAAGCGGCTTGCCGTAGCACCCGTCATCAGCGTGCCCAGCATCACCCTCGAAGGCGATGCCAACGGCGCGCCGCATCCGGAGCCAGCTGCCTATGCGAAGAAATTTTCGGGAAAATACGCGCACCGGACCATCAAGGGCGGCGTCGGACACAATCTGCCCCAGGAAGCGCCGCAGGCCTTTGCCGAGGCGGTCATCGAGGTCGCGGAAAGTTAGCCGGTCGCGGACGCGGGAAAACAGCCAACCGATCAGGAGAGCTACATGAGCCAACTCGAACAAGAACACAACCAGCAACAGGGAAAAGTCGTTTACACGGCCAAGACCCACACCACAGGCGGTAGGGAGAACGGCTCCTCGCGCAGTTCGGACGGTCGCTTGGACGTCAAGCTTTCACTTCCCGGCGCGGCGCGTATCGGCACCAATCCGGAGCAGTTGTTCGCCGCCGGCTGGTCGGCCTGTTTCGAAAGTGCGATCGGGCTGGTGGCTCGCAAGAAAAAGATCGCGTTGGCTGACCTCACGATCGACGCCGAAGTGGACCTGCATCTGGCCGAAGGCGAGTACTTCCTCAGTACCCGGCTCAACGTCCACCTGCCGGGGATCGAGCGGGACGTCGCCCGGGCCCTGGTGGACGAAGCGCACCAGATTTGCCCGTACTCGAAAGCCACACGCGGCAATATCGACGTTGCGATCAATCTGGTCTGATCGCCGCTACCGGAGACGAGCGGACCGATGACGGTCAATGGGGTGATCGCGGTCGCTGTCGTCACGGCGACATTCGACTCGCCTCGGGTTTGGCGGGAGAAAGGCGTTATCGGTCAACGGCCTCTCACTCGGCTGAGCGCCGCGCATAAAGCGTAAAGCCCCAGGACTTCGTCGTCTGTCCGGGACCAAACAGAACACCGGTTGTGAATTATTTTTTGAATCGTGAAACACTTTTCGGGGTCGATAAATTGCGATGCTCGAAGTTCTCTTTCCGGGACTTCATAGAAAGCCCGTCGCGTCTTTCCCCTGGGATCGCGGCGGGCTTTCACGCTCTTGATGACGTCACCATTGATGCATGAGGCTGAAGCGGAACGATCGCCCCGACACGGGGCCTTGATTACGCACCCGTGGCCTTGAGATCGGAGAGGTCTCGCTCCCAGCCGAACACCGAGCGGCCGTCGAGGTCGGGCGATGCCGCGCGCTCCGCGGCAACGAAGGCTTCCAGCGATGGGCCATCGGCCGTTCGCTCGACCCGGCGGGCCTGGTCATCGAGGCGCTTGATGGCCTGCATGGCTTCGTCCCGTCCCAGCCTCGCATTGCGGACGGCGGATTTCAGCACGCGGATGGTCTCGTCATAGACCTTGATCGGGACCGGGTAGGGATGGCGGTCCTTGCCGCCATGCGCCAGCGAGAACCGCGCCGGATCCTGGAAACGGTAGGGCGCGCCGTGGACCACTTCGGCGACCATCGCCAGCGAGCGCACGGTGCGGGCGCCGACGCCCGGCGTCAGAAGCAATTCCGGAAAGTCGACCGGCCCGCGCTCGGCCGCGGCCGCGAGCGTGCCATGGAGCCGCCGTGCGAACACGTCGCCGGAGCGCACATCATGATGGGCCGGCATCACGAGATGCGGCAGCAGTGCTTGTGCCGGAACGTCTCCCGTCAACGCCGCCAACTCGCTAACGATGCGGTCCGGCCCGAAATCGGTCAACAGTTCCAGTTGCGCCGCGCGCGACGGGCCGGCCTGCCTGTCGGTGAGGTTGACGATCTCGCCCTGCCCGGGTCCGTCGATGGCGCTGTGCGGCGTGTCGACGAAGCTTTGGACATCTTCCGAATGCCAATGATAGCGCCGCGCCTGCTTGGCGTCGGCGTTCATGCCCTGCTGCACGACCGTCCATTTCCCGTCATCGGTCACGAAGAAGCCGTGC
>Ga0302319_10026780_pt1 | contig 10144 bp, 8 predicted proteins | sample Bog_T0_2_FD_203319 | JGI IMG/M metagenome (GOLD analysis project Ga0302319, IMG submission 203319) | Peat permafrost microbial communities from Stordalen Mire near Abisko, Sweden - Bog_T0_2 | ecosystem: Environmental > Terrestrial > Soil > Wetlands > Peat | place: Sweden: Abisko, Stordalen Mire...
AAGGCCAAGATCCCTCCGCTCACCGAGAACGAACTCGACTACCTCTTCGACATGTTCGTCTGTCCCAGCCGTATCTGGGGCGTCGAGCGTGGTCACGAGGTCGTCATGACGAAGGACGGGTGCGTCAATGCCCTGAACTCGTCGCGCATGTCGAGCGGCGTCGTGGCGCCGGTCAACCGCGAAGTCGGCGTGCGGCTCTTCGAGTCGATGCTCGGCTTCGACTCGATGGAGGTCTCGCACAACGACTACTCCGTCAAGCCGCAGCGCTTTCTGAAGGCGCTCGAGCAGCTCCACATGGAACTCCTGCAGGAGACCACGATCTTCCCGCTCCTGTACGGCTTCATGCCGAACCTCGGCCTGTACTATCGGCCCGACGGCTCCTTCCCCAACCCGTCCGACCTCTTGCCGCTGGGCAAGATCGACGAGGCTCGCAAGACCCAGGAAGAGGCCCTTCAGGCCTGCCAGGACGACTGCATCCTCATGAGCGACTGCATGCTCGAGATGGGCGCCGACGGCATCGACTACGACACCGTGGCCTCCACCGGCGACGCCGAGTTCCTGGCCGTGCTCAAAACGACCGAGCACGTCGCGGGCGTGACCGGCCTGCCGGTCGAGATCGGCATGTCGTCCGAGATGGTCCTGGGCTTCCACGGCCAGCTCGAATACGAGGGCACGCGCCTTGCCGGGCTCTGGCCTCATCAGCAGATGGAACTCTGCGAAAAGGCCGGCGCGGCCATCTTCGGCCCCGTCGTCAACACCAACACGAAGAAGTCGACGCCGTGGAACCTGTCGCGTGCGGTGACCTTCGTGAAAGCCTGCACCGAGACCGCCAAGATCCCGATCCACGCCAACGTGGGCATGGGCGTCGGCGGCGTGCCGATGTTCGAGACACCGGCCGTCGACGCCGTCACGCGCTGCAGCGCGGCGATGGTCGAGATCGGCCGCTGCGACGGGTTATAGGTGGGTACAGGCGATCCAGCCGGCATGCACATGGCGCATCTGTTGGCCTCGTCGATCGGTGGCATCAGGGCTGCTGGAGATCTAGTAGCCCGTATGCAACTGCTGAAGATGAGGAACACGGAAGCCAAGAGGTACGTGGCCGACAAGCTGCACGTCACGCCGCTCGACCTCTCCGACCCGCTCATCATGCGCAACCTGCGCGAGGAGCTCGACATCGGCACCATCACCGGCGTGCCGGGTGTCGCCAAGGGCATCGCGGCCAAGGTCAAGATCGCGGAGCTGCTCGACATCAAGATCAACTCGGTCGAGCAGTTCAAGAAGAGGACCGGGCTGCACGCCTAAGACCAGCACACGCCCACAAGCATCGCCCGGGTCGATCCCTGCCGGCTTCGACTCGAACGCGATGTAAGACCAGCAAGAGCGAGGGCCCGGCCGCCAGATGGCGGCCGGGCCCTCGCTTTGTCGTTGCCCCCCGGCGCTCCCCTGGGGCGCGGGGGAGAGGCACTCACTGCGCAAGCGGCGCCCCACGTTGCGCGTCGCCGCGGAGAGAGGCGCTCAGGCGCGCCCGCGGGGGCTCTGCCCACCCGGCCGTGTGCGGCGCCTCTAAGGCCGCCAGGAGGGCGCTGAAGGGCGTCAGACGCGCGCCAGCCACTCCTCGTAGTCGGCGTGCGCGGCGTTGTCGCAAAAGCGCCTGATGCGCCCCATGCCGTACTCGTAGAAATCGAAGTCGATCTTGGAGACGCGGCACTGGATCATCGCCCAGATGCTCCACCACAGGTCGGCGACCAGCTTGTGCAGCATCATGCGCGCGTAGCGGTGCTCGTCCATGGCGCCGCAGTAGGCGGTGATCACGAAGCGCTCTTCGTCGGCCGAGAGCGGGTGCTCCACGCAGAAGTCGCCGAGGTCGAAGTACGGGTCGGTCATGCCGCCGTACTCCCAGTCGATGACCCACATCCTGCCCTCGGGCGTGAGGATGAAGTTCTCGGACAGCAGGTCGTTGTGGCAGGCCACCGGGGCCGGCTTGTCGCGCTCCATGGCCTGCTCGATGCGGTCGCCGACCGAGAGCATCCAGTCGGTCTGGTCGGGGCGCGGCGCGTCGAGCTCGAGGGCCATGCGCAGGTAGTCGCGGATCATGTCGAAGACGCGGATCTCGTTGTCGAAGACGGCCTTGTCGTGGTAGGTGCGGATGGCCGCGACGATCTTCTCGAGGCGGTCGCGGTGACCGGCGATCGTCTCAGGGTGCATGGTCTCGCCCTGGATGAACGGCACGATCGAGCAATAGCCGGGCTGGATCAGGTGCAGGACCGGGGGCGTCACGCCCGCCGCGGCGGCCGCCACGTGGTTTCTGTGCTCGCGCTCACGGTCGATGAAGGTGTCGGTGCCGTCGCCGGGGATGCGCAGCACGAAGCGCCCCACACCGGCCTGCCCGGGCGTGCCGTCGACCGTGATCATGTAGTTGCGGTTGGTGATGCCGCCGCCCAGCACCTCGCAGTGCGCGACCTTGCCGTGCCACTCGTCGATCTGCGCGATCACCTGTTCGGGTGTGATGTCACTCATGCTTCTGGTCCCCTCTTCGAAGAGCGAGCGCCGAGCCCGGGGGGCTCGGCGCTCGCGTTTGTGCGTGCGCTATCGTGCCGGGAAGGCCTTACGTCACTCGGGCGGCACCTCGAGGAAGGCATACGAGACGTCGATGCCCTTGCCCTTCTGGTAGGTGCGACCGATCCAGTAGATGACGAGGCAGGCCGCGATGATGGCGGCCACCACGATGTAGGGGGTGGTGCCCTTCAGGCCGTAGCCCGACTTGGTGACGAAGGCGATCTCGGCGCCCATGCCGGCGACGAAGCCGATGAGCCCGAAGATCGTCACCAGCGGTATGCCCAACAGCTTGAGCGAAGCGCCGGGCGCGGCCTCATACAGCGCCTTGGCGCGGTACGGCAACAGGGCGGCCGCCAGGCTGCTGAAGACGAAGACGTAGCCCGCCGCGAAGGTGACGCCCAGGGTGAGGCTGTACCACGACGCCGAGTAGTTGTAGCCGATGCACCACAGCACGCCCAGGGCGAAGTAGACGACGTGGGCGTTGACGGGGGTGCGGAACCGCGAGCTGACCTTCGAGAACCACGCCGGCAGCGTGCGGTCGAGCGACATGCCGACCATGATGCGGGTACAGCCGATGTAGCAGTTGCAGGTGATCTGCAGCGAAGCCAGCATGAAGCCGAAGGCCACGAGCACCGTGATGATGGGGTTCGGCGAGATGACGATGGCGAGCACGCCCGGGAAGGGCAGCACGCTACCGATGCCGGTGCCCGACTTGCTGATGGCGCCGTAGTACGAAGCCGACGCAGCGTTGAAGAAGCCGGTGCCGACGGCGCGCTGCTCGGCCCAGGCGATGAGCGCCAGGACGATGCCGACCGCGATCAGCGAACCGACGATGATGAACATCTGGTTCTTGAACACGCGGGCGCCCTTGATCTCGCCGCCCTGCTCGACGCTGTAGGTCGCCCACTGGGTACTGGTCCAGGCGATCGGTGCGGCGAGCAGCGTGGCGCCGAGCGCGAACTTCGGCGAGATGTTGAAGCCGGTCGAGCTCACGTCGTGCTGCAGCCACGAGTAGTAGTGCGGGTTCTTGTCGACGATGCCGTTGAAGTGGTTGATCGCGACGGCGAAATGTTCGGGTGACGTGCGCAGGAACTGGGCGAGCATGATGACCACAATGACGCCCGTGCCGATGAACATGAGGTACTGCAGGCGCACGTAGTTCTTGAAGCCCGAGGTCAGCAGGGTGGCCATGAGCGCCATGCCGATGATGCTCACGGTGACGATGCCGCTCTTGCCCTCGGCCCAGATGCCGGCGTTGATCAGGCCGGTGCTGTGGTAGTGCACGCCGAGGCCCAGGAACAGCGGCGCGAGACCGAGGTTGGCAAACAGCCAGCCGGCGAGGGCCAGCCACTGCAGGATCCAGATCACGAAACCGCTCATCACGATCGGGAAGCCGACGGCTCCGCCGAGCACGCGGCTCTGGAAGACGTAGTCGCCGCCCGAGCGCGGCATGGCGGTGGCCATCCACACATAGGCGAGGGCGATGGGCAGCTCGAGGAGCGTGGCGAAGAGGCAGGCCATCCAGACCGAGACGCCGGGGAAGGCCTCGGGCGCCCACACGAAGGTCCACGGGAAGATGACGCCCATGGTGAGGAAGTTATATATGAACGCCGACCAGGGCGACATCACCCTGGACAGCCCCGAAGCCTTGCGACTGAAGACTTCAGGCTTTGCTGCCGTTGCTTCCATCTCAACCCCCAAACTCAGTTGAAAGACCGGATGACTGAAGACGCGCTTGCGTGACGAGCCGGGCGCTTAGCCTGACGTCATCTGATAGCCGACCACCTTGCCGGGCTGCAGCGTGAAGATGCAGCCGCGGATGATGCCTTCGCCGTACTCGCTGCCCGGGTTGATCACGGTCGTGCGGCCGATCGAGACCAAACCGCGCGACTCGTGGATATGACCCGTCAGAGCCAGCAACGGCTTGTACTTCTCGATGATCTTGCGTACGGCGTGGCTGCCGGCCGGTGCCGACTGCGCGACGCCGCCGACGATCACCGGCGACGGTGGATCGGTCGACCAGTCGAGCTTCGGACAGTCGTCGAGCGTGCAGTCGTACGGCGGCACGTGAAAGTTGAAGATGGCGCTCGTGAAGTCGTCGACGCCCTTCACGGCGTCTTCGAGGATCGCTTCGAGCCTGTCCTCGTCGACTTCGCGCGGCGTGTCCCACGGGGTGGGATTGGAGTATCCGCAGTTCGCGGTGGGGTAGAGGTCGTCGACCATGACCACGCGGCCCTCACAGTTCACGACGTGCTCGCTCTTCACTTCGTCGAGCACGGTGAGCACCTCGGGCTGGTCGTCGTTGCCGCCGGTCACGTACCACTTGACGTTGGTGTCGGCGAGACGCTCGTCGGCCAGGGCGATCCAGCGCTCCAGGCGCTCGCGCGCCAGGCGGCGGAAGGTGGCGTCGATCTCACCCTGGTCCGCCTGCATGGCGTGGAGCTCGTCCTCTTCGACGGTGACGTGGTAGAAGCCGAGCGTCTCGACGCGCTCCTTGACCGCCGCCAGGGCGTCGGCGCCCTCGATCGTCTCGGTCGTGCCCTGCAGCGTCGTGCGGTAGTGACTGTCGTGCTCGTGGACGATCGGCACGAGGAACTTGCCCGTGATGTCGCCGCCCATGATGATGTGGTCGACCTTGTAGAATTTGGCGCAGTTCAGGAACTTGCGGAAGGTCCGCTCAGAGCCGTGAATGTCGGTCGCGAAGAACAACCGTGATTGCTTCGATCCTGCATCCTTCTTTTTGAAAAGAGCCATACTGCCTTCCTTGCCGTAGCGTCGTAGCCTGCGCGAGCCCTAATCGATCACGTTGTACCATTTGACCTTGTCGCCGACCCTCGCCCGCAGGCGCCACTTGGTGCCCTTGGGGTAGTCGTCCATGGCCTTCAGCAACTCCGCGACGCGCTGTGCCACGATGCTGCGGTCTTCATCGCTCAGATCGAAGTGGGGCAGGTAGTCGCGCACCTTCCCGAGGTTCATCGAGGTCGTGCGCCACAGGCCCCATTCGCCGGCGCAGAGCTCGGCGATACGGCCGGCGTTGACATGGTCGTCGTCGTCGTCGCGGGCGATCTCGTGCTCGCGCAGCAGCATGATCGTGTCGATGATGTCCTTCTCGTTGATCTTCACGATCTGCATCTTCTCGAGGACGAGCTCGGCGAGGGGGATGGTGACGGAGTCGATCTCGAGGCGGTTCTTCCAGGGGATCGGGTGACAGAAGTCGAGCTTGTCCATGAAGACGTCGACGTGGATGTGGTTCGTGGGGTTGTTGAAGATCAGCCGGCCGCCCTCGGCGTGGAAAGCGTTGATCTCGAGGTCCTCGTCGTAGCCGATCGACACGAACAGCTCGCGGATCTGCTTGTCTTGCTTGCCGTACGCCGCGAAGTCGATGTCGGTGTAGACGCGGTTGAGCTTGGTCTGGATCCAGCCGAACTCGGGGCAGTGGTGGTGAAAGGCCAGCGCCCCGATGATGCGCAGCGGGATGCCCTTCTGCGCGCCGGCCGTCACGACCCTGAGGGCCTCGTCTTCGAAGACTTTGGCCAGGTCGGCGTCGGGCGTACCCATGCCGATCTCGGCACCGACCTCGCCGGCCGGGCGTGCTACTTCGTCGCTCATCTGGTGCTCCCGAGTCGTCTTTGTCGTGCATGCATTGTGTCTAGACCACCTCGCAGCGCGGTCCGGCGCGGCGGATGCGCTCACAGACCTCGGCGTCGATGCCGCCGTCGACCAGCACGACGTCGATCTGGTCGAGCGGGCAGATGACGACCGCCCCCACGAGGTCGAACTTGGAGGAGTCGGCCAGCACCACGACTTCGCCGCGCGTACGCCGTATCATGGCGAGCTCGATGCTCGCCGCCGCGATGCTCGAGGTGGTGAGCCCGGCCCTGGCGTCGAGGAAGTCGGCGCCCAGGAACGCCTTGTCGGCGTTGAAGTGCTGGATCATGTCGAGCGACCAGGTGCCCTCGACCGCGTCGAGGGCGGGGCGATAGAGGCCGCCGAGCAGCACGAGCTCGAGGCGCAGGCCGCGCGCCTCGCTGGCGGCGGCCAGGCTCGGAGTGACGACCCGCGCTTCGAGCTGCGGGTCGACGTGGCGCAGGATGTGCACGACCGTCGTGCCCGAGCCGAGGAACACGGTATCGCGCGGTTCGATCATGGCGGCGGCGGCGCGCGCGATGCGGTCCTTCTCGGCGGCGTGCGTGATGGCGTTGTCTTCGTAGCCGGGGAGGTCGGAGGGCTGGTGGCGGCGCACGGCGCCGCCGTGAGTGCGGGCCAGGACGCCTTCCTGTTCGAGCAGCACGAGGTCGCGGCGGATGGTGATCTCGGAGACGCCGAGGTCTTCGCTCAGCGCATTGACCCGCACGGAGGGCTGCGCGCGAAGGGCAGCGACGATGCGCGCGCGCCTTTCGGCCGGCAGCATCTCCCGAATGTCCGAAGCGGACAAGCGACCCCTCCCCCGAGAACCTCAACGATCAGGATTGGGCATGACCGTTCAAAGGTGATCAGATTGTAAGATCGGTTTCGCGGTTGTCAAGGGATTTCGGGAGTGGAATGAAAGAAAATACAGACGAGGGGCGGCGCCGCCGCGCCGCCCCTCGTCTGTGAGCGTGAATAACGGGCCGCAGCGGCGCCGTCAGACGGCGGCCAGCCAGGCCTTGTAGTCGGGGTCGGCGATAACCTCTTCGGCACGGGCGACGCGCCAGCGTCCCCATTCCATGTAGTCGAAGTCGATCTGCGAGACGGTGTGCTGGATCATGGCCCACACGCCCCACCAGACGCCGGACAGCGCCTTGTAGAGCATGAGCCGGGCGAAGTACCGCTCGTCCATCGCGCCGCAGTAGGTCTCGATGATGAGGCGCTCTTCGTCGCGCGTGAAGGGGTGCTCCATGACGAAGTCGCCGAGGTCGAAGTACGGGTCGGTCATGCCGCCGTACTCCCAGTCGATGATCCACATCTTGCCGTCGGCGTCGACGATGAAGTTCTCGGAGAGCAGGTCGTTGTGGCAGGCGGCCAGCGGCACCGGATGGCGCGCCGTCGCGGCCTCCACGTCGTCCATGGCCTTGAGCGTCGTCTGTATCCAGTCCGGCCAGGGCGTCTTCAGGTCCTTGGCGATCTGCCTGTACTTGCGGATCATGTCGAAGAGGCGGATCTCGTTGCCGAAGGTCGCATTCTGGTGGAAGACCTTGACGGTGTCGATCACCTGCTTGAGCCGGTCGGGATGGCCCACGATCGAGTCCTGGTGCATGACCTCGCCGTCGACGAACTCGATGGTCATGGCCTTCTCGGGCTCGATGATGTGGACGACCGGCGGCGCGACGCCGACGCGGGCGGCCTCGATCATGCACTCGCGCTCGTTGTCGCGGTCGATGAACATGTCGGTGCCCACGCCCGGCACGCGCAGCACGTACTTGCCGCCGCCGGGGTTGCCCCAGCCGCCGTTCACCCAAACGATGTAGTTGTGGTTGGTGATGCCGCCGCCGAGCTCTTCCCAGCGGATGTCCTTGTCTTTCCAGTCGGCGATGCGCGCGATGGCGTCGTCGGGGGTCAACCCATGTCCCATGGCATCTTCTTTCGGTCGGAGAGTGAAACAGGGGGCGAAACAACGGCGGGCGGCGCTTGCGCGCCGCCCGCCCGAGTCTTGCCGGATGAGTGCTGCGATTACCTCAGATCTCGAGCTCGAGCTCGCGCTCGATCGCCGCGAGTTCCTCGGCCGTGCCCTGGACCTTCGGGCCCTTGAACCACTTGCGGGCCGAGACGGCGTACCAGAGGCCGGCGCCGCCGACCACGATGGCCAGTACGACCGGCGTGTAGTTGAACCAGGCGTTGAAGCTGGCCGCGCCCTTCCAGCTGAACTGCGGCAGGCACAGGATGATGCAGATGAAGACCACCCAGACGATCGCGATCCAGCCGATGATCGGACCCCAGGTCTTGTTGAGCTGCCAGGGGCCGGGCACGAACGCTTTCGGGTTGATGCGGCGCAGGAACACCGGGATCAGGTAGGCGATGTAGAGGCCGATGACCGCGATCGAGGTCACGGCGAAGTAGGCGACCGGGCTGAACAGGTACGGTGCGGAGAGGATGAAGGCGCCGACCGCGCCGAACCAGGCGGTACGCACGGGCACGCGGCGCTTCTTGTTGACGTGGTGCCAGTAGTTCGAGAAGGGCACCGCGCCGTCGCGTGAGAAGGCGTAGATCATGCGCGAGTTGGCGGTCACCGACGACATGCCGCAGTAGAACTGCGCGCCGATGACGATCAGGATGAGCAGCTCGGCGGCGACCTTGCCGGCCGAGTACTCGAAGATGGTCGCCCACACGGTGTAGATCACGGCGAGATCGCCGTACCCGGAGTATTTCGTGCCGCCGATCACGACGGGGAAGACGTGCGGGATCGCCAGGCTGACGCCGGCCAGCAGGATGAAGCCGGCGATCAGCGAGATGAGGATCGAGTTGACGATGCCCTTCGGGGCGGCGATGCGTGCGTTGATCGTCTCTTCAGAGACGTGCGCGGAGGCATCGTAGCCGGTGTAGGTGTACTGCGCGTTCAGCAGGCCGACCAGGAAGATGTAGAAAGGCAGCGAGAAGCCCGACAGGCCCGCGAACGCATGCCAGCCCGTGCTGCCGAACAGGAAGCCCAGGGTCTGGTGGGAGTGCGAGTGCGGCGCCCAGAACAGCACGATGACGATCACGGCGACGCCGATCAAGTGCCAGTAGACCGAGACGTTGTTGAGCAGCGAGACCAGGCGGATGCTGAAGGTGTTGAGCAGACCCTGGATCGCGAGAATGACGGCCAGGATCGCGATGACGTGCCCGGGAGACGTCCAGTACGGCTTGTTCGTGAAGATGGCGAGGAAGGCCGACACGGAGTAGGCGCAACCGAACGAGATGCCGGCGGTGACTGCGACCTGGCCTACAAGGTTGAACCAGCCGGTGAACCACGACCAGATCGGGGCGCTGTTGCCGGGCGCGAGCTTGGCCGCCCAGTAGTACAGACCGCCGGCCGTGGGGTACGCCGAGCAGATCTCGGCCATCGAGGCGCCTGCCAGCAGGACGAGTCCGCCGACCAGCAGCCAGCCCCAGAGCATGGTGGGCGGACCGCCGTGCTCGAGGCCGAACGAGAACAGGGTCAGGCAGCCCGAGAGGATCGAGATGATGGTGAAGGAGATGGCGAAGTTCGAGAAGCGGCTCATGGAGCGGTTGAGCTCCTGGGCGTAGCCCATCTGGTGGAGCCGCTCCTCGTCGGTGAGCTCACGTTCGGGCACAGGCGGCGCTGCCGCTCCAGCGCCTCCCCCCGCGGCGGTCGTCGAAGCGTGCAAGTCGTCAGCCATGGCTGCCCCCGTAGTCCAAGATGGCCTAACCGATGTGTTGCTGTGTATCTATGCTGTTCGCTGCGGAGTCTGTCAACACGACGCGACGCGTGCAGAGCCTCGCCAAGGCCGCGCCGGACGCCCCTTCAAGCGGCCCTTTGCGGCGAGAATACACTGCTTGGCGGTCGCATGAAGAATACTACACGCGTCGTCCCCATTGTTGCCGATTCCTACGGCGGAGTGGCCACGAGGATGGCGGGACGTGCGACCCGAGTCCGGCGTTGGCGCGCGCG
>Ga0302319_10026781_pt1 | contig 10143 bp, 10 predicted proteins | sample Bog_T0_2_FD_203319 | JGI IMG/M metagenome (GOLD analysis project Ga0302319, IMG submission 203319) | Peat permafrost microbial communities from Stordalen Mire near Abisko, Sweden - Bog_T0_2 | ecosystem: Environmental > Terrestrial > Soil > Wetlands > Peat | place: Sweden: Abisko, Stordalen Mire...
GTGCTGGATGTCAGGCCCAAGGATCGGCGCGTATCGTTAGGCATCAAGCAGCTGGAAGCGGATCCTTGGACCACGGTCGCGGATCGTTATAGCATCGGGTCGGTGGTTGAGGGCCGGGTTCGCAAGCTAACCGATTTTGGCGTATTCATTGAGATCGAAGAAGGAATTGATGGACTGGTTCATATTTCCGATCTCTCCTGGACCAAGCGGATCAAGCATCCGTCCGAGATCCTCAAGAAGGGGCAGTTGGTGCAGGCTGTTATTTTGAACATCGACGCGCCGAACCGCCGTTTATCTTTGGGTGTAAAGCAACTGCAGCCGGATGCTTGGGAGTCGTTCTTTCGCTCGCATCAGCCCGGCGACATTGTGCGCGGCCGGGTCTGCCGCGCTGCCAATTTCGGCGTTTTTGTCGAGCTCGCTCCAGGGGTGGAAGCGTTGTGCCACCGCTCCGAGATCCCCGGCGGCTCCGATCGGAGAGGCGGCGAAGAACCTTCGCTGCCAATCGGAGAAGAACTCGATTTCAAAGTAATTAAGATCAATGAAGCAGAGAAGAAGATCGGCCTCAGCCTGCGCGCTCTGGCGGACGACGAGGAAAAAACGCGGCTTCAGGATTATCATCGCCACGCCGAGGCGGCCACGCTGACGATTGAAGAAGTAATGCATGCCAGAGGAAAAGGGGAGGGCCGCTGATGACGAAGGCCGAACTGATTGAAGAGGTGTCGCGGGTGGTCGACATGACCCGTAAGGATTCCGAGGTCATTGTAGAGGCGATTTTCGATAGCATTGTGAAGTCCTTGCGCGATGGAGACAAGATTGAAATCCGCGGCTTCGGCAGCTTTCGAACACGGCAACGCCAGCCGCGCGTGGGTCGCAATCCGAAAACCGGCACGCGGGTCGAAGTGCCGTCTAAGCGGATTCCTTACTTCAAGCCCAGCAAAGAACTGAAAGACCTGGTGAATAACTCCACCGAAGGCGCAGCTACGCCGGACGGCGCAGGAGCTGGGACTTCGCATCCCACGAAATAATAGCGGTGGATCATCTATGGAATCCCTGGCGCTATCGGTATCTCCAGGAGAAAACCAGCGGTTGCGTGTTCTGCGAGATCGCGGCTAGTTCGGACGATGAACGGAATCTGGTGGTTCACCGCGCCACCCACAATTTCGTCATCCTGAACCTGTATCCTTACACGTCGGGGCACATGATGGTGGTGCCCTATCTGCACGTGGCTTGGATGGAAGGGGCGCCGGATGAGGTGTTGCAAGAGATGATCCTGCTGGCTAAGGAAGCGCAGCGCCACTTAGGGGCGCTGTACCAACCCAAAGGCTATAACATCGGCATGAACCTGGGTGAGGCTGCGGGAGCGGGCATCGCGCAGCATATGCACCTGCACGTGCTTCCCCGCTGGGTGGGTGACGCTAACTTCGTGTCGGTGATCGGCGAGACGAGAGTTATCCCGGAGGAGCTTCCGGTCACTTGGAAGCGACTGTCGGATGCGTTTCGTTCAGGACGGTAGTTGTTGCCCTGGCCCGGCGGGATTGTGCAGAAAGAACGTCAGAACAACTGCAAGTCCTCAGCAGGCATGTTCTTTTCCACTCGAGCTCGAGTAAAATCCGCCCAAGGGGGTTCAGTTCTCCCAGAGTCAAAGATACGTCAGGGTATTGTTGAGGCGCCCGATAAACAACACGCGGTGGTGCTCCCAGCCGGTCGTTAGTTGGAAATGGAAAAAGCACGGAGGCTATTCCCATTTGCACCGGAGTCCGCTGATGCGGATGCGGTCATGGCTTGATGGGTCGAGCTTCCCTCGCGCCGACGAGCGGACGAGTGCCGGCGGCTCCAACCAAGAACCGCCGCGTAGCATGCGCATGCGGGTCCCCGGATAAAGATCTTCGACCCATTCCCACAGGTTCCCCAGCATGTCATATAGCCCCCAGGAGTTGGGATCTTTCTGCTTCACTGGATGTGTTGATTTACCCGAGTTCCACGAATACCACGCGATACGGTCCAGATTTCCGTATCGCGCCTCATTCGTTCCCGCTCGCGACGCGAATTCCCATTCGGCCTCAGTCGGTAACCGACCCCCAATCGCAAGCAGTAAGCTTCCGCCTCTTCCCACGTGACACTGTCTACTGGATAATCCGCACCCTTGAAAGAACTCGGATTCTTTCCGGTGACTCTCCGGTACGCCCCCTGCGTCACATGGCTTTCTCCCAACCAAAATCCTTTAAGGATCGTTACCTGTCTCGCAGGTGTCTCATCTGGTCCGCACAGGCGATCGACCGGAAGCTGCGCACTCCGCCCGGCTGGCCGGCGGCTTTAATGCCGCGATCAATCGCGGCAAGTGCGCTTCGTTCTCATGGTCAAGGACCGTTCGATTGGTAGAGCGCCCCTCAAGAAGGTTGTTCGAATCGCAGCTAAGGAGAACGCGATCAAGGTTGAGCCATACGTCCCCGAGCAAGTTCGCATGCTTAAGACCGATGGTATAACAGTTATATGCTTCGGCTCGCATTCAATCGCGCAAAGAGCCGGGCGGTCAAACGCAAGCATGGTGTCAGCCTAAACGAAGCGCAACGGATATTCGAGCAGACGTACCTGGTGGACCAAAAGAATGACGACCCGGAGCAGTTTCGCGCAATCGGCTGGTGCGGCGGCCGCCTCTGTTCCGTGATCTTCGAGATCGGGCATGATGAGCAGGGAGAGTATTATCGTCTCGTCACGGCCTGGAAAGCGACCAAAGAGGAGGAGCAAAGCTATGCCGAAAATACCTAAAACCAAAACCTCGGCCGACGAAATCGCCGAAAAGGCATCGCGCGGCGAAGATGTTTCCGCTCACTTTACGAACAGATTTACGGTCGTCAAGCCCGTTCATCGAGTGAATTTGGATCTCACGCAAGGTATGTTGCGAGAACTCGACGAGCGGGCGGCCCGGCTCAATGTGAGTCGACAAGCAGTTATCAAAACGCTCCTCGACGTCGCATTGAAGCATGACAACGTCAGTAAATCAAGAGGACGGAAAAGGGCAGGATAGGGCCGGAACCAAAACTGCAAAAAGATCGATAACGCCGATGAACAGATCGCCCAGCTTTGGGATTTCGGCTTCTTTTGCCATTCGTACCAGCCTACTTCATACCTTGAAAATAGTCTCATGGGCTTGTTTGAAAATCGAGTCGTTCTAATCACTGGCGGGAGTTCCGGCATTGGACGAGCCGCGGCGCTGGCCTTCGCCCGTGAAGACGCCGGCGTCGCCATCGCGGCGCGCGGGGTGGAACGAGCCGAATCGGTGGTCCGGGAAATTGAAGCCTCAGGCGGCCGATGCCTCTACATCCCCACCGATCTGTCGCGGTCCGTGGACGTCGAGCGTATGGTGCGGGAGACGGTGCGTGCCTACGGACGCCTGGATTTTGCCTTCAACAACGCCGCCACCGACGAGGGCATCCTGATCGCCACCGCGGACGCCACGGAAGATCAGTACGATCGGGCGATGGCGGTAAACCTGAAAGCCGTCTGGCTAGGCATGAAATTCGAGATCCAGCAGATGCTCGCGCAGCAGCCACCAGGCGGAGCCATCGTTAATACTTCGTCGCTCAACGGTCTCGGCGGAGCCCGCCTCGCGAGCATTTATTCAGCCGCGAAGGCCGGCGTCATCGCCCTCACCAAGGCCGCCGCCCAAGAGTACGCTCTCAACCACATTCGCGTCAACGCTCTGGTGGCCGGCGGCTATCGCACTCCTATGCTCGAACGGGTGATCGACCGTCATAGCGGCGGCGATCCGGCGCAGCGCGCCGCTGTGGAAGAGAAGTATACAAGCATGATTCCGATGGGCCGCATAGGCGATCCATCCGAAGCCGCCACGGCCGCGGTTTGGCTGTGCTCTCCTGGATCTTCTTATGTCACCGGCCACTCACTGATCGTCGACGGGGGATGGTCCTGTGCACTGCGCTAGTGCGTGCCGTAACAAGTCTAATGGGCTGTTCTGTACTGCTCTTAATTCAGCAAGGTGCGGTACAATCGACATGTAACCTCAATTAGGCCGCGTCGGTTGCCGTTCATTCCGGCACATACCTCGAAGTATAACTATGACCGCTACTTCGCCTCCCCCAAAACCTGACACGCTGAGCCGCCAAAAGGAGTTCCGCCGGGAACTGCAGAAGCGAGTTCTGGTGGCGGATGGAGCCATGGGTACGGTCCTGTATTCCAAAGGCGTCTTCATCAATCGCTGTTACGACGAACTAAATCTTTCTTCACCCGCATTAATCCGGGAGACGCACCAGGAATACGTGAGAGCGGGCGCTGAAATACTGGAAGCAAATACTTTCGGAGCTAACCGTATCCGCTTAGCATCGTTCGGGTTAGCGGAGAAGCTGGAAGCCATCAATCAGGCCGGCGTGCGGGTCGCGCGTGAGGCTGCACGGGATTTGGCCTATGTCGCCGGCGCGGTAGGGCCCCTTGGCGTCCGGATCGAACCGCTCGGCTCCATCTCGTTCGCCGAGGCGCGCGAGGTTTTCCGCGAACAGATTCGTGCGCTGGTAGATGCCGGTATAGACCTTCTGGTCCTCGAGACCTTCTACGACCTGAACGAAGTCCGCGAAGCGATCTTCGCCGCCAGGGAAATAGCCGGCGAAGACATGGTGATCGTCGCGCATGTGACCATCGACGACGATGGCAGAATGCGCGATGGTACCGACATTGAGACGTATACTCGCAAGCTTCATCAGTGGCCGGTCGACGTTATTGGCGTGAACTGCTCAGTGGGGCCGAAGACTACGCTCGAAACCATCGAGCAAATGATGAAGTTTTCAGACAAGCCGATCAGCGCGATGCCGAACGCCGGTTTACCGTCGGTGGTCGAGGGGCGCAATATCTACTTGTGCTCGCCCGAGTACATGGCTCAGTACGCGCGCCGATTCTTGTGGGCGGGCGTGAAGATCATCGGCGGATGTTGCGGCACCACACATGAACACATCAAGTTGATCAGGTCGGAGGTTCGCTCGCTGAATCCAATCCAGCGAAATGTGAATGTAACCGTTGAAGAAGAAACAGCCAAGACCACAGATCTAAAGAAGATTCCACTGGCGGAAAAGAGCCGGCTCGGTGCAAAGCTGGCGGCCGGGAAGTTCGTCTCGTTTGTCGAGATTCTTCCCCCGCGCGGCGTGGATGCGGCCAAGGAAGTGGACGGGGCCAAGTTGTGCGCCGCGGCGGGCATCGATTGCATTAACGTCCCGGACGGTCCGCGCGCCAGCGCCCGCATGAGCGCCCAAGTTACCTGTCAGTTGATTCAGCAGCGCGCCGGCATTGAAGCGGTACTTCACTTTTGCTGCCGCGACCGCAACATTCTGAGCATTCAATCCGAGTTGCTGGGCGCGCATGCGGTGGGAGTGCGCAACCTGATTTGCATCACCGGCGATCCGCCGCGCATGGGGACTTATCCGGACGCCACCGCCGTTTTCGACGTCGATGCGATCGGCCTTACGAACATCGTCAATAACTTGAATAAGGGCTTGGATCTTGGCAGAAATGCGATCGGTTCGCAGACTGCGTTGCTGCTGGGAGTCGGCGCGAATCCTGGCGCATTGAACATGGAAGAGGAACTACGGCGATTTGAGTGGAAAGCCCAGGCTGGAGCGGAGTATGTGGTCACGCAGCCTGTGTTCGACCTGCAACTCTTAGAGAAGTTCTTAAAAGCGACCGAACATTTTGGGCTGCCTGTGATTTGCGGCATCTGGCCATTGACCAGTTTTCGGAACGCCGAATTCATGGTGAACGAACTGCGAGTGCCGGTGCCTGAATCCTATATGGAACGGATGCGGCGGGCCGATTCCGCGGAGCATGCGCGGCATGAAGGGGTGGCGATTGCGCGCGAGATGGTAGAGAACGTTCGCAACATGGTGCAAGGTGTACAGCTCAGCGCTCCCTTCGGACGTTATACAATGGCAATCGAAGTGGCCGAGGCAATCGGTCCCAAAGATTAAAGTAGCGAGTTATCATTGGCCACAGATCTTATTGAAATCGATGCACATCAGCCGCTGCCACAAGCGGTCGAGCGAGCCGCGGCGGTGATCCGCTCGGGTGGCGTAGTGGCCATGCCCAGCGATGCCCTCTACACATTGGTGGCGGATCCGCTGAATCTGCAGGCCGTGGGGCGGGTCTTCAACGCCAAACGCCGCGAGATCCAGAGGGCGCTCCCGCTGTTGATCAGCAGCACGTTTATGGCGGAGGAATTGGCCAAGGAGCTGTCGGGGCGGTTCTATTTACTGGCCCGCCATTTCTGGCCTGGACCTCTCACCATCATCGTGCCGGCGTCCGCCAAGGTGCCGCTGAAGGTGACTGGCAACACCGGCCGGCTCGCATTGCGGCAGTCTCGATCGGGGCTCGCTCATGCCCTGTTGGACTGGCTGGATCAGCCGTTGATTTCTACCAGCGCCAACATCTCGGGGCAGCCCACCTGTAAGAGCGGGATCGAGGTGTTCGTCCAGATGGATGGGAATGTGGATCTGGTGCTGGACGGCGGCATCTGCGACGGGCAGGGAAGCACCACGGTGGACATCACGGAGCCTTATTGGAAAGTGATAAAAGAGGGGGCGGTTTCCGAAAAGGAGATCGCCGATTGCCTTAAAGGCGCTTAGCGCCCCCGACAGTCATGGTCTTTGGGAGCCGCTGATACTTAACGTGTAGGTTTGTCGTTGGGCCGCTTTTCGAGACGCTCTGATGAAGAGCTTGCTCGACTCCGATACGGTTGCACCCTTGGTCTCGGAAACTCGATGCAGTCGCCATTCGACATTTCCGAGTGGGTGCCGATCGAGTTTTGGCCCAGACAGCCCTTACCAGCTTCGAGTTGGAGATCGTACGGCCGATCGCCTTGGAGACGAGATCCGGCGCGCAGATGTGATCATGGGTCTGATTTCGCCCGATACCCGCGAATCGAGCTAGGTTCTTTTCGAGCTTGGCGCAGCTTGGTCACAAGCGAGACTAAGATGCCCTTTGCTGATTCGCGGAGCGACCAGGGAGGACATACCCGATCCTATTGAGGATCTTCACCTGCTCTCATTGGCTGATGCTCAACAGTGCCATGAGCTTCTCGCTGAAATTCAGCGGGCTACCAGGTTGAAGCGCCAGGAGGATGTGGGCGCCGCAGTGGACGGTGGAGTTCGGAAACTCGCCAAGTTGGCTGCGTCTTGAAACACTAGCGTTACTTCTTATGGCCGCCGCCATGCGAGTGTCCACCGCCTCCATGGGAGTGCCCGCCGCCGCTGACATGACCGTGACCACCGCTGGAGTGTCCCGATGATTTCGGGGCGGAGTAATGGGCACCTCCCCCGGAATTGCGCGCAGCCGAGTAGTGAGTCGCTGGAGCGGACCAACCCCGGCCGCTTCCAAAACTGCTGCTGGCGGAGCCCCCGCGGTAGGCGCTTTGCGGCGCGGACCCGGCGAAACTGCGCGCCGTGTTGTAGCTGCCGCCGCGCGAAGCGCTCGACGTCAGTCCGCGATAAGCTTCCGCTTGGCGGCTGGCACCCTGATAGCCCGCACTCGCGCGATAGCCCGACCCGGCGTTGCCGAAACTCGATCGCGCCGCGTTGTACGATCGTCCGCTAAATCCGGCGCCGGCAGAATGACCCCCATAGGGAGCGCCCAGCCGGTGGCTCGGATTATGCACCCACGCCGCCCGCGCCGCGTAACCCGCGCCGCCATGAAATCCGTATCCGCCATAACCATGGAATCCGAAATGGCTAAAGAACAGTCCGTTCAAAAACAGGCCATGGCCGAGCCAACTCAAACCCCAACCCCAACCGCCAAAACTCAACAAGCCGGAGAACAGTCCTCCGAGGAAGATACCGACCCCATAAACGATGCCGTAATCGGGCGCGGGATAAGCCAGCGGCGGATAGTAGCCGTACGCGGGCGGACCCCAAACATACGCGGGATTGTAGCTGGGCGCATAAACCATCTGCGGATCGGTCGGCTGAATCACGATCGCGTTCTGGCCGTTCTGCTGTTCATAACTGATCCGTTGCTGGGGCGTATTGTTCAGTCGGCCATTCTCGCGCGCCTCGGCGCGAAGCCGCTGGATCGCGTCCATTACCGCGGCCTGCTGTGAGAGGAAGGCATCCCCCAGGGCTTTGGTCCATTGATAGTCGCGAGTCAGCAAATCCATGACCGCTGGGAAAGCGACCAGGGCCTGCACGCTGGGATCCCAGTTCTGCTGCTTGGCGGCTTCGATCAACTGCTGGCCGTGGAGTCCAGGATTCTGTTGCATCCACTGCCGCGCCTGTCCGATCTCAAGCGGATAGGTGCTGGCCGCGAGAACCTGACTCAGCAGTAAATCCGGGTAGAGAGCGATGGGAGCCACCAGATTGCTCAATTCCTGGGGAGACAATTGAACGGCGGCCGGCCCCTCTGGCTGCTGGTAGGCGGGCCGTTCAGGGTAGTTCTGATATGACGGGTCTTGTGGTGGAGCTTGCGCAAACGACGGCGCGCTCAGACCGGCCAACAAGGCAGCAAACATCAGAACGGCTCGATTCGTCATAGGGGCAGGCTCCAGTCGCTTTCCTGGACGTGTCCGGCGTAACCCCGGTAACGCGTCCGGCCATTAATTTAGAATAATCCTACCCGGTTCTCATGTATACTTGCCGCTGAATCCCGCTGATTCCTGGATGGACCATGCTGAAACATTCCACTCTAAGACAGTTTTTTGGACTCGCGTTGTTCTGTTCCTGCGCGGTCCTACATGCAGCCGGCGTGCTGCATGCCTTCAAAACCTCTGCCGCCTCCAACCCCGTGGGCGCTCCCGTCATGGACGCTGCCGGTAACCTCTATGGCGTAACGGACGGAGGCGGGATCGGCGGTAACGGCACCATCTTTGAACTGGTCTACCACGGTCCTGGCGAATACACTTTAACGACCCTCTACGAATTCAATGCTTATCCCGGGGACGGCTACGGGCCCGGCGTAGGATTGGTCAGGGACTCGGTAGGGAACTTGTATGGGACCACGCAATGGGGCGGTGCTTATGGGGCGGGAATCGCCTTCGAACTAAGTCCCGCCGCGGGCGGCGCGTGGAATTATCAGATCCTCTATTCCTTCTCGTCTGCCTGTGGCGGAGGGTTGCCGGAGGGTCGTTTATATATGGATGGCGCCGGCAATCTGTACGGGACGACGGAAATTGGCGGCGCAAACTGCAGCGGCACAGTGTTCAAGCTAACCCCTGGCCAAGGCGGTTGGATCGAAAAAGATATCCATACCTTTACTGGCTCGACGGACGGGGCCAACCCGGTCGGTGGCTTGATCGCCGACGGGGCCGGTAACCTGTACGGCACTACAGATGGTGGGGGCACGGGGTTATATGGCGTTGTGTACGAACTCTCGCCGTCGGGAAGTTTCTGGGCTGAGACCGTGTTGTACTCATTTCAAAAAGAGAACGATGGAAACGCCCCGACAGGAGAACTGGTCCGGGATGCCGCGGGTAATCTCTACGGACTGACAGGCAATGCGGATGGAAGTTACGACAAAAGCACCGCTTTTTGAGCTGTCTCCATCGCCATCGGGATGGATTGAGACGATCATCCATCGCTTCTCTCAATCGACACCTGCGGGCTACAATCCGCATAGCGGGCTGGTTGCGGATAGCGCCGGCAATCTTTACGGGGCCAATTATTACGGGGGAGCCTACGACGCGGGCACCGTCTTTAAACTCTCGCCCAACGGCAGCGGCGGCTGGAACGACACGGTCCTGATCACATTCAACGGCACGAACGGCGCAAATCCGCTCGGTAACCTGATCCTCGATGCCACCGGAAACATATACGGAAGCGCTTTCCACGGCGACGGCAACATCAATTACAACGGCGTAGTCTACCAGATCGCCGCGCGGTAAGGCGAACCTCGACTTTGCCTTCAGCGGCCGAAGCTGTCTGTCTAACAGACGATGCTTGTTGTCCGGTCAACTCCTGCATCCTCCGTCTGCGCGCAAGATGCTGGATCTGGACAAGACGGCGCCATGGGACTGTCTAAGTCGTTCGCAACTATTTGCAAGCCATCATCTCCCATCCAATCAACCACTTACAAAATCCCCGCCGTTCCCCAAATCCCCTACCCGTTTACTCTGATGACATAAGTGTTGGGTGCGCCCCTGCCGGACCCCAACCACTCAAG
>Ga0302319_10026782_pt1 | contig 10143 bp, 13 predicted proteins | sample Bog_T0_2_FD_203319 | JGI IMG/M metagenome (GOLD analysis project Ga0302319, IMG submission 203319) | Peat permafrost microbial communities from Stordalen Mire near Abisko, Sweden - Bog_T0_2 | ecosystem: Environmental > Terrestrial > Soil > Wetlands > Peat | place: Sweden: Abisko, Stordalen Mire...
CGGAGCAGAAGCCGGGAAGCCTGAAGGGGCAGCTGGTCCGTCTATTCGACAAAAGACGCCAGGCGGAACCGCCTGTCCTACCTGGGCTTACTCTTGACGGAGGGAGCGTACGGGATCGAGGAGGGCGGCTCGGCGCGCGGGGATCAGGCTGGCGGCGATGGCTACGGCGGTAAAGGCAATCGCACTGCAGGAGTAGGACAGGGGATCCGAGGGCGAAATCTCGTAGAGTTTCGTTTGCATGAACCTTGTGAGCAGAAGCGCGACCGCCACGCCTGCGACGATTCCTATCGACGAGAGCACGGCGGCCTGGCGCACCACCATGGCGGTAATATCGCCGGCGCTCGCTCCCAGTGCCACGCGAACGCCCAACTCACGAGTCCTTTGCGCGACCGAGTATGAGATGACGCTGTAGAGCCCGACCACGGCCATGGCGAAGGCGCAGACGGAGAAGATCGCGACCAGCACCATCAGCATGCGTTCTTCGCGGCTGGCGGTGTCGAGCAGTTCGTCCATGGTGTGTATTTGCCGGATGGGTTGAGCGGGATCGACCGTGGCCAGCGCGTGACGAACAGGTTGCGCGAAGCTGGCCGGGGCGGACGCAGTTCGCAGCGTTAGGTTCATATAGGCCCAGGGACTCTGGACCCACGGCACGAGAAGCTCGGGCACGGGGTTTCCGGTGAGCTTGTCGTTCCTGACATCGCCGAGGACTCCGATCACCTGGGTGGGCTTTGTGGCGAGGCCAACGACCACCGATGCGCCGATGGGGTTGCGGTTGGGCCAGTAGCGGCGGACAAAGGCCTGGTTGACCATGGCGACCCGGGGCGCGGATTCATTGTCGCGATCGGTGAACATGCGGCCCTGGATCACGGGAATGCGTAATGTCTTTGCATAATCCGGCGTCACCATCTGGAAATAGAGGATGGGGCGCGAGCGCAGCGGGGCTTGCGGTTGGCCTTCAATCTGCATTGGCGTGGAGCGGGCGGGATTGACGGGCAGCGCGGAGGAGACGGCGACCGAAGAAACGCCGGGAAGGGCCCGTATCCTGTCCATTGCCTGGCGGGTGAAGGCGTTGACTTTCGGAGCGCCGTTATAGCGCGCCGGCGTGAGGTTTAGGGCTACGGTGAGAAGGTTGCCGGGATCGAAGCCCGGGCTCTGATGACGCAGCCGGTCGAAACTGCGCACCAGGAGAGTGGAGCCGGCGAGCAGCACGATGGAGAGAGCGATTTCGGCAACGATGAGGGCGTTGCGAGCGTCGTTGCGCTGCCGCGTGCCGGTGCCACGCCCGCTTTCGGCACGCAGCGTGGTTTCAACGTCGCTCCGGGAAAGCTGCCATGCGGGCGCGAGACCGAAAAGGATTCCGCAGAATAATGACGCTGCGATGGCGAAGACGGATGCGGCGAGGTCCGGGTGCACTCCCGCAACCATCGCGAAGGTATCGGCGGTGAGCGAGACGAGCAGTCTGGTAAAGATGAAGCTCAGACCGATTCCCGCAATACCACCGAGCATCGCGAGCACCAGGCTTTCCACGAGCAACTGGCGGACGATGGCGCTGGCCGGAGCGCCGAGGGCCATCCGAATGGCGATTTCTTTTTTACGTTCCAGCGCGCGGGCGAGCAGAAGCCCCGCGACGTTTCCGCAGGCGATGAGCAGCACGAAACCGACGGCGCCGATGAGAACGAGGACGCCGTGTTTGATATCGGCAATCATGTACTCGTGCAGTTCGGCGGCGACGAGCGAGTTGGCAGGGTCGGCATCGACGAGCCCCGGTTTGGCTTTGTGATAATCGCTGTCGACTGTGGCCAGCTCCGCTTTCGCCTGGTCGGATGAGACACCGGGTTTCAGGCGCGCGAGGGCGAACAGATAGCCGGCGCCCGCGTCGATTTGATTCTGCCTGAGGACCGTGAGTTCGAAAGGCCTGGGAATATAGACATCGACGGAGCGGCCCAGGGGCAGGAACATGAACGCCGGGGGAAGCACGCCGGCGAGCGTGTAATCGTTGCCATCGAGCGCGATGGGGCGGCCGATGGCGGAAGGATCGGCGTTGAGATGGCTGGTCCAGAATTCGTGGCTGACGATGGCGGCGAGAGGCCCGCCCGGTTTGCCCTGCGCGGGCAAGAAACCGGTGCCGATGGCGGGATGCACGCCGAGAATATCGAAGAAGCCGGCGGAGACACGGGCGCACACGAGGCGTTCGGCTTCGCTCGGGCCGGTATAGGTGAAGTCTTCCAGCGTGAAGGCGGCGAGGTCTGTATAAGACTTCGAACGATCGCGGATGAATTCGAATCGGGGCCAGGAAAAGGCGGTGACCTGAAGCTGGCTGTTTTTTTGAAGGGCGGTGAGAACAATAAGGCGGCCAGGCTCGGCAAAGGGCAGCGCGCGAAAGAGCACGGCGTTTGCGATGGAGAAAACAGATGTGGTGATGCCTATGCCTAAGCCCATGGTAAGGATGGCGGCAGCGGCGAATCCTGGGTTCTTCAAAAGAACTTTGAAGGTGAAATTGAGCAAAAGGGTGTCTTTTGAGGATAACGCGTTAGTCGCGGGCGCCAGGCACGGCAGAACGGGTTGTTCCGACATAGCCTCTTCGGGTCGCCTGATCGTAAACCGCCCAGCGAGAATTTCGCGCAGGTGAATCGTCTCTATGATTGAGGTATGGGTGCTGCGGCCTTTAGCGCCGGGATGTGTTGTCTGCGCCTGCCTGACGCAGGACATGCCGGTTCCTGCGTTCCGCACCACGGTGGTCGGGAACGTCGGTCTGCGCGGAATCGTCTACTACCTGAAACCAAACACCGGCGTTCTTCCCGACTCGTTCCATCGGTTCAAGCCGAAGGGCGAGGGGAAGTTCTGGATCGAAAAGGCCGGCACCTACAGGTTTGCGCTGACATCCGACGATGGCTCCCTGCTTTATATCGACGACATGCTGCCGATCAGCAACGACGGAGATGAATTCATGCCCCCGCCTTCGAACTGACCAATGACTGTTCCCGAGATTGAAACGGCGCGGCTGCTGCTGCGCGGACACAGGCTCGGCGATTTCGATGCTTGCGCCGCGATGTGGGCGGACCCCGTGGTGAACCGGTATTTCGGCAGTCCGCTTTCAGCCGAAGACTCGTGGACGAAGTTTTTGCGCTATTCCGGCCACTGGGCGATGAACGGCTTCGGGTTCTGGGCTGTGGTGGAGAAATCGACGGGACTCTATGTGGGCGAACTGGGCTTTGCCGATTTCAAACGCGAGATCGAGCCGCGGCTGCCCGATGTTCCTGAAGCGGGATGGGTGCTGATCTCAGCCGCGCATGGGAAAGGTTATGCATCGGAGGCGATTTGCGCCGCGCATAACTGGATGGATGGCAGAGCCGGACGTACGGTCTGCATTATTCATCCGGAGAATGCGGCGTCGTTCACGGTGGCGCGGAAGTTCGGATACCGCGAGACTGGCAGGGCCGTTTATAAAGGACGCGAGCTGGTGGTGATGGAGCGTTTGCGGGAATTCCGCCTGCGTATCGCGACTATGGAGGACGCGCCTGCGCTTGGGCGGCTGATCGATCTTTCGGTGCGCACGTTGCAGGCGGGCGATTACACTCCGGCGCAGATCGAAAGCTCGTTGAAACGCGTTTATGGCGTGGATAGCCAGCTGATTGCGGATGGGACTTATTTCGTTGTCGAGGCAGGCAGTGAAATTGTGGCGTGCGGCGGATGGAGCAGGCGCAAGACGCTTTATGGCGGCGATCAACTAGTGGGGCGTGAAGACAGTCTGCTGGATCCGCGCGTGGATGCGGCCAAGGTTCGCGCGTTTTTCGTGCATCCGGGGTGGACGCGGCGCGGGCTCGGCACGATGATCCTGGAGGCTTGCGAGACCGCCGCTGTGGCAGCCGGGTTCAGACGGTTCGAAATGGGCGCCACGCTGACGGGTGTCGCTCTCTATAAGGCGCGCGGCTATGAAGCGCTGGAGGAAATCGCGGTGCCGCTGGAGAACGGTTTGACGCTGCCGGTGATTCGGATGGGGAGGTCGCGGGCATAGAGGCTGAAGGCGGCGCAGAGGGTCGACAGGACCACCAGGGAACTTCCGGCAAGCAGAAAGGACGCATGCTCGGTCATCAGGGCGAGGTACGGGAGTGGGGTGAGCGCGACGATGGCCAGGGTGCAGCTCCAGTTGGTAGACGAGGCTACGGTGACCATCAGGGGGATGAGGACTACGGCGTCGTAGACATAGCAATGCGGCGATGCGATGAGGCCGATGGGCAGTGCGATCAGGAGGGCGTTCGGCAGGGTCATGCGCCTTGCGGCGAACCAGAGCAGCGCGTAGATGAGGATTCCGCCGATGAGGTAGATGGCGCTCGGCATTCCGAGCGATGTTATGATGGCGCGGATATTCAGCATGCGGCGCGGCTCGATATCGAAAACGGGATGTTTTAGCAGTGCGAGGTATTCAGCCGGCCAGTTGAGGCCTTCGAGAGCGAAGGAGACGGCCAGCTGGATGGCGACCCCGATGGCCAGACCCAAGGTGGCGCGCCGCGATTTGGCGAAGAGGACCAGGCCGACGGCGGGGAGATAACTGAGCTTGATGGCGATTAGCGAGGCGACGAGGCCGGCGAGGAATTCGCGCTGTTTCGAAAATATGTAAGCGGCGGCTAGCGTGATGAGGAGGACGAAGGCGATGTCCTGACCCAGCACGAATGTGTAGGCGAGGGGGAAGGAGAAGGCGAGTGCGATGGCCAGGCGATCGCGGCGGCCGGGGAACAGCCGGGCGCATCCGAGCATTGCGATGGCTGTGGCGATGAGCCAGATGCTTCGCGCGGTGGTGTAGGGCAGGGACGCGAGAGGCCGCAGGGCCGCGGCGTAAGAGGGGATGCGGATGTAGGGAAGGAAGACTCCATCGGCATGTTTATCGGGGCAGAAGGAAGGGTGGGCAAAGACGCTTTCGTGAGACTGGATGAGGTGCGCGGCGCGATAGAAGGAGCGGAAATCGTCGGCGCTGTCGGGGCGTTCGCGGATGGCGAGGGCCATGAGGGTTATGCCCAGGGCGCAGATTGCGGTGGTTTTCACTTATTGGTAAGTTTGGAGTATTTGGGCGGGTTGGGGCCAGTTGCCGATAGATAACAGGGTTATGGTCGTAATTGATTAGCGGCTTGGACTCAGGTCGAGTCGAGCGGAGGGGCAGATTGGATAATCAGCCCTTGAATTGAAGCGTGTTGGTTATGGTTTCGACACCTTTCTTTGCCGCGGTTCGAACTGGAGTGGTGAATCCGCGAACGCGTTGGCCCCACGTTGAGAACGTTTCCTCGACCAAATTGCAGTCCGATCCCACTTGCTGTTGGCTAGACTCTTTCGATTGCGAATAAGTCTCCTTGAGTCAGATGAATAGTGAGGCCATTTCCATCCTGGGCATAACAAGAGTGAAAGCGGTTAATGAGAATGTACGTCCCTCCTGTACGCAGTGCCGGCCAGCTTCCCACCCACGGGCGCGGGCCTCCGTAACGGTGTGGTGTTCGATCAGATACCGGGCAAGAGTGCGCGGAGTGCCGTTGTCGAACAGAACAAGCATTACGGGCGGGCGGCTGGGGCTTCGGCGCTATGCGCGGCAAACATCGGAACAGCGCGGACCTGTTCGCGCGTCACGCCGAATTCTTCCACCAGCTCGTCAACGTTCATGTCCTGAAGGTTCTCGAACACTGTGGAGATTGGCGTCCGCGTGCCTTTGAATACCCATGCGCCGCTGCGCTTGCCGGGGATGCTCTCCACGGCAGGGCATTGGGACCAATCAAGAGTTGCGGTCATTATTCGTACCTCCCTTACATCGTAAGCCTTTTCCATGTTTCAACGGCTGCGTCCGGTCGGTTTGCCGATGAGAGGCGGGCGTCCACCGGACCCTCATTACTTCTCTTGCCGTTCGAACCACTCGCGGACTTCATCGTCGTCGATGAGTTCTCCGCCGTCGGCCTGAAGAAGACCTTCCCCGACCGCATCCCCAAAGCGGTTTCGTTCCTCAAGAAGACACAGTGCGGCGTCCTTCTGCCCAGGTTTTTCGTTTGTTCGCACCCGCATGACTGGCAAGGAGCACAAGTTGCGCTTCCGGTCCCGGGGTGAAATGTACTTCCATGCCCCAAATGTAGAGACGCACGACGATTATGTCAACCGGGCGCCGGCCGGATTAAAATGGCTGCTTGGATTTATGAAACCGGATCGGCATGAACAACTAAAGAACCGCGTTGTCGGCGCCGCGGAGGCCGCGCTTGCGCACCACCAATACGTCAGCGCGCTGGATGTGCTCACGGGAACCGGGATGCTCTCCCCAACGCAGCTTGAGTCGTGGTGGAGGGGGAGAGTCGACTTCCTCGAAAGGGTCATCCAGGGGAATCTCCAAAAGATCTCGGAAGCGATGAAATACTTCCGGCAGTGGGCGGCGCAGAAAGGGCTTAAGCCGAGTGAAACCCGCTACAGGCATAGATCCTGTGAACTGCGGTTCAGCAAGAGCGGCGATCCTGGCATTGAGAAGAGCTACCGCACGCACTACGTTTCGCCCGCACTTTCCGAGCGTAAAAAAGAGCAAATCGAGGAGAAGCTGAGCCGCTCCCCGCAGCCGGTGGTTTTCGAGATCGTGCGCGACTCGCGATGCTCGGAATGCGGTGCGGAACTTTGTAAAGGCAGCTTCCTTTTTATGGAGGCGGAACGGCCGCTGTGTCTGCCTTGCGCCAAAATGGGCGATCTGGAATTTCTGCCTTCGGGCGATACCGCGCTTACGCGCCGGACCGCGAAATACAGCTCACCCAGCGCTGTTGTTGTGCGTTTCAGCCGGTCGCGCGGGCGGTATGAGCGGCAGGGAATTCTGGCGGAGAAGGCCGCGCTCGAAAAGGCAGAGGAAGAGTGCTTCGAAGATGCCGAGCAACGCGCGCGAGAAAGAGCCGCGGGCGCCGAGCGGAGGCGGAAAGAGGATCTTGAACTCGTTACACGCATGACCGCCGAGATCGAGAAACTCTTTCCCGGGTGTCCGCCCCGCGAGGCCGCTGCCATCGCGGCCCACACCGCGGCGAGGACCAGCGGCGTGTGGGACGAACGGCGCCGGAAAAAGTCTCAACGAGGGCGCGTTGATGGCTGCGGTGACCGCGGCAGTCCGCCACAAATACACTCCGTATGATGAGTTACTAATGTCCGGCGTGGACCGCGATCTCGCTCGCAATCGCGTCGCCGACAAGGTGGAAGAAATTCTGGGTGAGTGGAGCGAAAAGGGCCTTGGTCAGGCTAGCGCGCGATGATTGCCACAAGATAGCGGCACGAGTTGGAATCGGAAGGATTTTCAAAAATACACGGCTCCGGCGGTCCAGGCTGAAGGCAATCGCCTTTCCGGAGTTCATGTGCGAGGGGGCCTTCATGGAAAATCAGGCGACCGGAAAGAACCCAGATCTGCTGGTGGATGAACGTGTAAGCGCTGGCTGGATAAGCTATCTTCGCGCGTGGCGGCAGATGAACCTCGACCAGTTGAAGCGGTGCACCTGCTCGCGGTGACACGGCCCGACGAATGTAGCCCGTTTGGGGATCGGTCCAAACCTGTTGGTCCTGCGACCGCAGCAGTCGCTGGCTCTCCTCCTGCACCCCGGCCAGCAACTCGGAAATCGTGATTCCGAAAGCACCGCTCAGGCGCCCGAGAACGGTCGCAGTCGGGCTGCACTCCTCGCGCTCGATCTTGCTGATCATGGCGCGGGAAACTCCGGAGCGGCGCGCCAGTTCTTCGAGCGGCCAGTTGCGGGCAGTTCGTTCGTGGCGTACACGGGCCGCGAGCGCGGAGCCTGGATCCTTATTCACAAGTTCCACTATAGTAGATCATGGATCGTATAATGGACGATAATCATGATCATTCGGGACGCTCAGGAAAACGACTTCACCCAGATCACGGCCATCTATAACGAGGTTCTTCTGAGCTCAACGGCGATCTATCGCGACGAGCCTGCGCCGGTCGAGGAAAGAGTTTCATGGTGGCGCGGGCGATTACAGCAGGGTTATCCGACGCTGGTCGCCTGCGACGGCGGTTCGGTGGTGGGTTTCGCGTCGTTCGGGGATTTTCGCGTGTGGCCCGGATATCGATTTACTGTGGAACACTCAGTGCACGTGCACGCTTCGGCGCGCGGGCAGGGTGTCGGAACGGCGCTGGTGAAGGCTCTGCTTCCGCGGGCGGCCGCTTTAGGAAAGCACGTGATCATCGGCGGAATCGACGCGGAGAATGCCGCTTCCATTCGATTTCACGAGCGCCTGGGCTTCGAGCGCGTCGCGCATTTCAAAGAGGTGGGGTTCAAATTCGGGCGATTTCTGGATCTGGTCTTTGTTCAGCGCCTGATCAGGGATTGAGATCTTCCCAGCGCTTATGTTCTTCAGAAACGCAGTTTCGGACCACTCAGGCGGCTTCTTCTGGTCCGGGGCTTAGCGGATGGCCGAGACGTCAGGCTCGTGGCGCGCCGCGCAGAGTCCTGTCCGCCGACGCCTTACACGCCTTGGGAAATTCGTGACAGATCGAAATGGATGCTCTATGGTTAATTTATGGATAGGTAGGAGAGGCCCGCTATGATACTGACCCTCGAACTGAACGACAACAAGGAAGCCGCGCTCCAGGCCAGGGCGCGCGCGCACGGCGTTTCAGCCGAACAGTTCGTGCAGAAGATCCTCGAGCGCGAGCTGGAGCGGCAGGAAAACCCCGCCGCTGGCTCCGCCAGGCGCCGGATTTCTCAACGGATTGCCGAAATCATGGCCGATGTCCCGCCTGAAGAATTCGCCAGGCTCCCGAAAGACGGCGCCCGTCAGGTTGACCATTACGTTTACGGCTTGCCTAAGAGAGATTAGTGCTGCCGGTTTTCACGGATACCTTCTATTGGATTGCTCTGCTCAATCCAGACGATCCCGACCATGATCGCGTCACGGCTTTCGATCTCTCGCTTCAGCGTCCGCCTCTCGTCACGACCGATGAGGTGCTGACCGAGTTCCTGACCTGGTTCAGCGGCCGGGGCTCACTCCTTCGCATGAAGGCGGCAGCGGTCGCTTACGCTCTGCAGGACGACCCCGATGTGCGTCTTTTGTCTCAGACGTCCGAAAGCTTTTCGGCGGGCCTGCGGCTTTACGGTGAGCGCCCGGACAAGGAATACAGCCTAACCGACTGCCTCTCGATAGCGGCCATGAAGGCGGAAGGCATGACCGAAAGCGCCACCGGCGACCGGCATTTCGAACAGGAAGGCTTCCGGGCGCTGTTTCGCCCTTAACTCCGGCGCGAAGCCTGCGGCATGACTGGCGAGGAGCTGCGACGATTCTGTCAACCGGCTTGTTCAGTCAGCAGTCAGGGATTGAGCTCTTCCCAGCGCTTATGTTCTTCGGAAACGCAGTAGCGGACGAGTTCGCGGTACAGGCCTTCAATCACGCCGCCATCAAGGCCCGCTGCTTCAGCCCATTCGCGTCGAGTCTTCAGCACCGCGGCAACACGCTCTGGCGCGGCAACACTTGCTGACGAAGTCTTGAACTTTGCCGCGGCGCGCACGTACTCTACGCGCTCGGCAATGAGCAGGACGATCTGACGGTCGATGGCATCCATGCCGGCACGGATCTCGTCCATGCCGGCACAGTCGTCCGGTGGTATCACGCTGTTGCGGCAACGCTGACATTCGTGTCAGCCGCAGCCGCGGTGGGCGCATACGCAAAGCGGTTTTCGCGCAGTCCGAACTTGTGCATCAGGCGGCCGACGTGGTCCTGATCGTAGCGAACGCCGAATTTGCGCTCGATGGCCTCGGCGAGTTTGCCGGTGGTCCAGCGGTCGCGCGAAAACCCGTGAGCCAGCGCGCCTTCGTGGAACATCTTACGAATGGTGTCCACCTGGTCGGCCGTCAGACGGCTGGGCCGGCCAGTGGCGCGTCGCTTGCGCATGCCGTCCAGACCTTTCACCACGATAGAACGGTGCCATCGGGATGCTGTGGTGCGGCTGACGCCATATCGGCGGGCTACCTGTGATTGAGAGGAACCGTTCAGCAAGTCCTTAGCGGCGGCTAAACGGCGAGTTTCCATGTCGTCGCGATTCAGAGAGCTCTGCGGGGCAAGCATCATCTCGTGTCGCGCGGAATTTATACCAGAGCAACCCCAGAATACACTACCAACAGAGAGTCTGTAAATTGTTTCCAG
>Ga0302319_10026785_pt1 | contig 10142 bp, 9 predicted proteins | sample Bog_T0_2_FD_203319 | JGI IMG/M metagenome (GOLD analysis project Ga0302319, IMG submission 203319) | Peat permafrost microbial communities from Stordalen Mire near Abisko, Sweden - Bog_T0_2 | ecosystem: Environmental > Terrestrial > Soil > Wetlands > Peat | place: Sweden: Abisko, Stordalen Mire...
CCGCTCAGCCAGCGGGCGCCGTCATGACGGCCTCGCAGGCGGCGGGCAGCGGGGGAGGGTGGTGCGGCTTGCCCGGCGCCGCCGGTTGATCCAGCCGATCGAACCACCATTGCAGCGTCGCGTCGCAACCGTCGCCCGGCGGCGGCGGCGGCGCCTGCTCGCAGGCCGGCTGATCGGCGGGACAGCGGAACCGGATGTGCATGTGCGCCGCGTGACCGTACCAGGGCCGGATCAACCGCAGCCAGGACCGGTCGCCCTGCACCTCCTGGCACAGTTGCTGTTTGATCGCCGCATTGACCAAAATCCGGTCCACATCCGGCAGTCCGGCGGCGAGGCGCAGCAAGGTCACGACGTCCGGCGACCAGCGCGAGGTGTCCACGCCACGCTGATCGGCGCGCACCATGCCCGGCAGCTCGACCGATTCACGTGCTTCTGGGCCCAAGGCGGGCTTGGGCCGCGCGTCCAGCCCGAGATCGGCATCGAGTCCGAGTTGGTGGCTGATATGCCCGCCCGGCAGCGGGCCGCCGCGCGGGCGCGAGATGTCCTCAACGTAGAAATCTCCGAGCCCTGCCTGATGCGTCCGCTGCCCCAGCAGCTCGATCCGCGCGATGGTCGGTGGCGCGCCCCAGAACGCGCTGCGGCTGAGATGGATGGTCTGGAATCCCGGGCCGGAATCCGGCAGTCGCACTGCACCCGCCAGGCACCCAGCCGCCTGGCCTCCGATGATGCGCAGCGGTCCCGGTGCGGGCGTGGTGGCCGGTCCCGGCGCGGCCGCCGCCAGCAGGCTGATCAAAACGACTGCGCAACGCCGCATCAGAACCGCCGTTCGAAGATTGTCACCACGTCGCCGGGCTGCAGGTAGCTTTGGCGCCACACCTTGCCCTCCACAGCCGTCACGCCCACCGTTCGCACGACGGAAGCATAGTCGCTTATGGCGCGATAGGTGAAGCCGCCGGCCACGGCAACCGCGGTCACCACGGTCATGCCGGGCTGCCACGGAAACTCTCCCGGCTTGTTAACCTCGCCGAGCACGAACACCGGCCGATAGGCGATCACCTCGACCGCTATGGAGGGATCGCGGAGCAGTTGCGCACGCTTCAGCGCAACCGCGACGGCCGCTTCCAGTCCACTCGAGTCCAGCCCGGCCGCCCGCACAGGCCCCACAAGCGGCAACGCGATGTTGCCCCTGTCGTTCACCCGGAACTCCCCGGTGAGCCGCTCCTCGCCGAAGGTGATGATCCGAACCTGGTCGCCGGCGCCGAGTTGGTAGCTGCCAGCCGGGGGGTCAGGCAGCGGTAACAGGTCGTCGCCGGGCTGACAGGCGGCAACCAGCAGAGCCGTGAGGATCCAAATGATGGATCGCGCAGAGGGAAACGTCATTGAGCTCGCTGCATACCATCCTGCTGCATACCATCATGGGTGACGGTTAGCGCGTCGTTAAGTCCGTGGCCGATACGATCGCCCGATGCTGGACCGAGCAGCCGGAAACGAGACCGAGACCCCTCGCCCAAGGCGGCACACAACGCCAAGCGCCGGTTGCCGGCCGCCGGAGCCAGCACTTGGTCTGCCCGCACTGCTCGCTGTCCTGCAACGCCGCAGGGCACCGCTGATCGCCGTGGCCTTGCTGGTGCCGCTCGCTGCGCTGGTGGCGCTGAACCAGGTCTCGCCTCGCTACACCGCCACCGGCGCCCTGATCTTCGAACCGCCTGAGTACAAGCTTCAGGAGCTGCAAAGCATTCTCCGCAGCGATCCCGCGAACGAGGCGGTGATGGCAAGCCAGGCGGAAATCATCCGTGGCCGTCGTGTGGTGGAGCGTGTCGCCCAGCAACTCGCGCTGTACGATAAGCCCGAGTTCAACCCGGCGCTCCGACCGCCCGCTCTGATCAACCGGCTGCTGGCCATGGTACTGGCGCCCTTCGCGGCGCCGGAGCCGGCGCAGACCCTTGGTTCCGGTCCGCCTATCGACGACAACCGGAACGCCGCGCTGCTCGCAGTGCAGGGGGCATTCAACGTTCAGCCGGTCAAGACCTCCCATGTGCTGGAGATCAGCTTCACGAGCGCAGACCGCATTCTCGCTGCCGCCGCCGTGAATGCCGCCATGGATGTGTATGTGAAAGAGCAGCTCGGCGCGAAGTTCCGCGCCGTTCATCATGCCAACGACTGGCTGGAAGCGCGGGTCGTGGAGCTGCGCGACCAGGTGCGCGATGCCGAGGACCGTATCGCTGCCTACCGCGCCAAGCAAGGCATGGTGCAAGGCATGCACGCCGGCCTGGATGCGGAGCAGATCAGCCATTTGACCGAAGGCCTGGTGCGGGCCCGGAACGACCTGGCGGCGGCCGAGGGGCGGCTCGATGCCGCGGGCGGCTCCCAGGGGGCGGCAGCCCAGGCCGCCATCGCGCCAAGCGTGGTGCAGCTTCGCGCGCAGCAGGAACAGTTGGCCGCCCAGCTCGAGTCGCTGCAAAGCCGAGCCGGTCCGAGCCACCCGGACGTCATCGGACTGCGGACCCAGCTCTCCCAGGCCCAGCGGGCCGTGACGACCGAAGCCGCCCGGGTGGTGGCTGCCAGCCAGGCCGAGGTTCGGGCGGCGCGCGAGCACGTCGCCGCGCTCGAGCAGATTCTGGGCGAAGCCGAGCGTGCCAGCGATCGCGGCTCGGCGGCGCAGGTCTCCTTGAATGCTATGATGAGGGACGCAGATGCGTCTCGCGGCCTCCTGCAGGTCGTTTCGGAGCGTGTTCAGCAGACCGCGCAGCAGGCGGCGGTCGAGGCGTCCGACGCACACGAGATTTCCCTTGCGTTGCCCCCGATCCGGCCGAGCTATCCGCGTACCGGTCAGATGATGGCCGTTGCTTCCGCCGCCGGCGTAATGCTCGGCCTGTTGGCCGTCTATCTCCTGGAGCTGACCGACGGTACCTTTCGCAGCGGCGAGGACATCCGCACCGTGCTCGGCCTGCCTTGCTTCGCGCTGATCCCGGAGGTGCGTCGCCGCACGCTTGGCAGGCTTAGCGTTGACGCCTATGCGGCGCAGAAGCCGCACTCGCCGCTGGCCGAGCAGGTGCGGGCGCTGCGCGCCGGTCTGTGGCTGGGACCCACGCGCCCACGCGTCATCGCGATTACCGCCGGACGTCCCGCCGAGGGCAAGACTGTCGTCGCCCTGGCGCTCGCCCGTGCCGCGGCGATGGCTGGGGAGCGCGTGCTGGCGATCGACTGTGATATCCGGCACCACTCGTTTTGCCATCGCATGCACGTCGACATGGAGCCAGGTCTCGCCGATGTCTTGCGGGGCCAGGCGACCCTGGACCAGGTCGTGCGCACCGAGTCGGCCAGCGATCTGCACTACATTCCTGCCGGAAGCACCGATGCCGACCTGCTCGGCCTGCTGATGGCGGAGTCGGCAGCGGAGCTTCTGAAGCGCTTGCGGCAGGAGTATGACCTTGTTGTGCTGGATGCGCCGCCAGTGGCACCGATGGCCGATGCCCGCGTGGTGGCTGCGATCGCCGACGCAACGCTGCTTTGCGTACGCTGGCACAGCACGCCCCGCGCTACAGCGTTGCACGCGCTGGAAATGCTGGAGGACGTACAGGCCAAAATTGTCGGCGTCGCTTTGACCCGGGTCAACCCTCGCGCGCATGTGCGCTCCGGATACGCCGATGCGGAGGTGTATCATCACCGCTACGGCAGGTATTTCCGGGAGTAGATTGTGATGGCGCGGCGTTATCTGGTGACCGGGGGGGCAGGCTATGTCGGCAGCCACCTCGTCGCGGATTTGCTTGATCGGGGTGAGAACGTGGTGGTCATCGACGACCTTCGCACCGGCCATCGCGAAGCGGTGCTGCCTGGCGCGCGGCTGATCGAGGCCGACATCGCCGATCCGGCCGCCATCGGCAAGGTGCTGGCTGATGGCCCATGGGATGCGGTATTTCATTTCGCTGCGATGTCGATCGTGGGCGACAGCATGCGCGAGCCGTTCCGCTACCTGATCGAGAACGCGATGACCGGTATCCGGCTTATCGAGGCTTGCGTCCGCCACCAGGTACCACGCTTCGTGCTGTCGTCCACCGCCGCGCTGTTCGGCACGCCGAAACAGATGCCAATCGCCGAGGACTGCCCGATCGACCCGGGTTCGCCCTACGGGGAAAGCAAGGCCATGATCGAACGCGCGCTGTTCTGGGCGGATCGCATTCACGGGCTGCGCAGCGCCTGTCTGCGCTATTTCAATGCGGCTGGCGCCGATCCGGCCGGCCGGATCGGCGAGGACCATAATCCGGAGACCCATCTGATTCCGCTGGTGATCGACGCCGCCCTTGGAAGGCGCCCCGAACTGCTTGTTTTTGGCAATGATTACCCGGCGCCCGATGGCACGTGCATTCGCGACTACGTGCATGTCACCGACCTGGCGGATGCGCATTTGCGTGCGCTGGAGCGGCTCGAGACCGGCAGCGTCACCTACAACCTGGGCAATGGCCAGGGCCATTCGGTGCTGCAAGTGATCCAGGCTGTCGAGCGTGTCGCAGGCCGGCCTGTTCCCTATCGCGTGGTCGAGCGCCGTCCGGGTGATCCGGCGGTGCTGATCGCCTCGTCCGAGCGCGTCCAGCATGAGGCGGGGTGGCAACCGCGGTTCGGCGAGATCGACTCGATCGTGCGCACTGCGCTGGCCTGGCGTGAGGCGCATCCGAACGGCTATGGCGACCGGTAGCAGGGTGGCCGATGTTGCTGCCGGCTCTTGGATTCCGGCACGGCAGCGGAACGTCGCCAAAGCTTGCCTTCCGCGATGGCGCGTGACGGCGGTGACGTCTTGCCGGTCATGAATGGCTGGCCGCGCCATGCGGCGTCCGACCGATGAGGGCTGGCACTGCGACCAACGTATTCTGGTCCGCGTTCGAAGCCGGTACCTCCGCCGCGCTGTCCTTCATGTCCGCTTTCGTCGTCGCGCGGCTGGTTGGACCAGCCGAGGTCGGTATCGGCGCCGCTGCGGTCGCTGTCCATGTTCTGTTATGGGTCACTGTGAACGCGTTGTTCGCCGACGCGCTGGTGCAGCGCCCGGCGGTCGATGACGTAGCCGCTTCCAGTGCGTTTTGGACCTCTGCCGCGATCGGGGTCTTTGCGGCCTTCTTGCAGGCGGCGGCGGGCTGGCCGCTTGCAAGCGCCTTCTCGGACGCGCGGCTTGGACCGATGGCGGTCGTCCTGGCGCTCCCGCTGCCGCTGGTGGGCGCGGGCGGTGCGATCCAGGGACTGCTGACGCGTGATCGCGCCTATCGGGTGCTGGCCGGCCGGGCGGTGATTGGCCAAGGCCTCGGCACACTGACCGGCATCTGCGCAGCGCTCGCCGGAGCAGGGGCGTGGGCACTCGTCCTGCAGCAGCTTGTCACCTCGTCGGCAGGGGCGCTGGCGCTGCTGCTGCGTGCCCCGTGGCGACCGCGCGCCGTCTGCCACTGGGCGCCGGTGCGGGAGATGCTGCGCGTTGGTCTGCCGCTGACCGCGAGCACGTTGGTACAGCACGGACGCTACCGGTTGTTCGCAGTACTGATTGGGGTCACCGCCGGCGCGGCGCCGCTCGGCCAGGTGCACATGGCGTTCCGGCTGGTCGATACGGTGCGCGAGCTGGCGATGACGGCGCTATGGCGGTTGATGCTGCCCGGACTTGCCGAGCGCCAGAACGACCTGCCGGCGCTGGGTGCCCAGGTGGACCGGCTGCTGGCGTTGTCCGCCTTGGTGGTCTTTCCCCTGTGCGGCGCCATGGCGGTATCGGTCGGTCCACTGGTCCGGTTGTTGCTTGGGCCGGTCTGGGAGCCCGCCGGATTGGCTGCGCTGCCGCTGCTCGGTGTGAGCGCGTGGCTGTTCCTGGGCTTTCCCGCGGGCGTCGCGGTGGTGGCACGCGGCAAGGCCCGCTACACCCTGATCGCCAACCTGGCTGGGACGGGGGCCGTTTTGCTGGGCGTGCTGTTGCTGCGTCCCGCGCACGCATTTGAAGCGGTGCTCGTTTGGCTCGCCGCACAACTCATGATCGCACCGTACACGCTCATGGTGGCCGCGCGGTTTCTACCCTCGGCCGTCGGTTCGTCCGGCCTTTCAAGCCTCGTGCGGCCGATCCGAGCAGGACTGCCAGTTATGGGGCTGGCAGTCCTAGCCACGGCGATGGCGGCGCTGGTTCCCGGCATGGTCGCCCGGCTCGCCGTTGGAGCGGCCGTGTACCTGCCAGGCGTCGCGTGGCTATATGGCAGCACACTGCGCTTGCGTGTCCTGGGTTGCCTGCGAGACGGGCTGCGGCGTCAGCGGCGTCTTGAAGTGGCGGATGCGGAACTCCGTTAGTCGGACGTCTTCATCGTAGCAACGCTCGCAAGCAAGGAGCAGCGGGGGTTTCGCTTGCCTGAAAACAGGGCGATCGGACGTGGGCGAGGCGCGGCTAAGCCGGGGTTCCGCTTCGAGTGCTTCACGCTTGCCGCGCCGCCGGACCGGACGCCGGTGTAGCGCGACCATCAGGACGGTTGCCGTGTTGCCTCGGCCGCGCGGCGCCGTGGAGCCGGCAAATCCGGAGATCTTGGCCTACTGCCCCGCGTCCTTGACTCTGACGTGAACGTCCGAATCGATGTGCCCGTAACGAATGACGGGGTCGATTCGTGGCGGTGGAAATCGCGGTCAAGAAGTACGTGGTGAAGCTCAGCGATGAGGAGCGAGAGCGGCTTAATGGCTTGATCAAGAAGGGCAAACACCCGGTGTCACCTGACAAAAGAGTTCTTCCTGTGACAAAAGAGTCCTTCCGGCGACAATAGAGTTCTTCCGAGTACAATAAAGTCGAACCAGATTTGGGATGGGCATGCCCTTGCGCGGTCCTGGCGGCAGACTACTGGAACGCTTAACCCAAATCGGGCGTCCGGACGGGAACGGCTCAACCGGGACCGCGGCGGCCGCGACGGCGGGTGCTGGAGTTTCGCGCGTTTTGGCGGTTGCCTCATGACCGGCGATCGCCGCCGCCGTGGGCATGGCGGGAAGCAGATCATGAAGAACCCCTCCCATACCAGTTCGACCGGGTCACGCCCCGAGGCGCCGCGCATCGCCGGCCTGCCGGTCACGCACTGAACTCGGCTTTCCGCATTTTATATGAGTTGTTTCAACCCGAGTTTCGCTCGGCGAACCGGCAGAGGTGGTTCAATCTATAACCTGAACCAAGGCCGCAGCCTCATGCCCAGCCAGCACCCGGGCAACACGGCGATGAACCACAGGAACCCGTGCAGGCTGCCGGAGGCGATGCCGCCGACCAAGGCGCCGATGTTGCAGCCGAAACCAAGCCGCGCGCCGACCCCCATCAGCAGGCCGCCGACTGCCGCCGCGGCGACCCCGCGGGCCGGCGGCCACGCCTGTCCGCGGAAGCTCCCCCGCCATGAAGCGGCGGCCGTCGCACCCAGGATCATGCCGATGTCCATCAGCGACGAGTCGTGCGCCAGCACGGATCCCGCCAGCGCCTGACGCGGGCCATCCCAGGCCCAGAAGGTGGCCTGCGCGATGGGGAAGCCCAGTGCCGCGGCGACTTTGGCGCCCCACAGCGTCAACCCCATCGTGACGCCCCAGGGCTGGCCCGACAGCAGGAACGCTGCCGCCGCCAGCGTGCCGATCAGCGCCGCCACGCGCAGCCGTGCCAGGTCGGGCAGCGGGCCGCGTCGCAGCAGCATGAGGCACAGCGCGCCAACCAGAGCCAGCGTCGCCGCCAGCCCGCCCCACGGCCCCAGCAGGGCGCCGAGCGCGACCGCCGGCAGCGTGGGCCAGGAGAGCGCCGCCGGCAGCATCAGCGTCCCCAGCACGCCGCCCAGGCAGAAGAACGGCAACACCACCCACATCCGGGGCGAGCCGCCGCCCGCCGCGTAGAGCGTGCCGGAGGCGCAGCCATTGCCGAGCTGCATGCCGAGGCCGAACAACGCCGCGCCGACCACCGCCGGCAGGCCGAGCGGTGCGACGAACCCGCCATAACCCCCGACCAGCGCCGACACCGGGACGATCACCAGCGCCGCGACGGCGGCCACCAGCAGCCCAGCCGCCAGACCGGACCCGTCGCCGCGCGCCAGCCAGTTGCGGAACGCACCGGTGTAACCGAAGGAGGCGGTGAGGAAGACCCAGCCCAGCGCCGCCGCCACGCCAAACAGCGCCACCGACGACCATGCGCCGGTGCGCACCAGCAGCGCCGCAACGACAAGCATGCCGCTTGCGGCCGCAGCCAGCACAATTTTGTCGCCGCGCCAACGCCGCCGCGCGGCGTAGGCGACGGAACTCATCGTTCGACCGGCCGCGACGGATCGGCGGTCCACTGGGTCATCGACCCATCATACAGCCTGGCGCCCTGGTGGTGCAGTACCTCTGACAGCACGAACCAGTCGGTGGCGCTGAGATAGCCGGCGTTGCAGTAGGTGATTGCCGGCTTGTCGCCGACCGCAGCGAACAACGGCGCCAGCGCCTCCGTGGGCTTCAGGCGTCCCTCCGGCGTCAGCGCCGTATGCTGGTCCACCCACACCGCGCCGGGCAGGTGGCCGAAGGCGTGGACCGCCGGCATCTTTGCCGTCCCGAGCCACTGGGCCTGTGGCCGCGAGTCCACCAGTGCCGCGCCGCCATCTGCCACCGCCGCCACGACCTCCGGCAACTCCGCCCGCACCGAGGCGTCGTACCGTGCCGTGAACGCGGCTGGCTTGGGCATCACGGGTCCGGTTTCCACCGGTCCGTTCCAGGCACGCGACCCGCCATCGAGGATCGACACCGCGCCGTGCCCCAGCACCTTGAAGGTCCAGTACACCCGTGCCGCTGCGGGGAAGTCGTCGCCCACGATGACCGCCTGATCGGCGTCGTCCACACCGAGCGCGCCGATGGTGCCCGCGATCACCGGCAGAGGCGGCAGGGCCCCGACGGAACCGTCGCGCTGAGCGACCAGCCACCCCGTCCGGCCGAACTCGGCCGACACCGCGCCCCGGATGTGCCCAGCCTCATGCTGATCGGCCGGGCGAATATCCAGGACGACCACGTGCGGATCTTGCAGGTGCGCCGCCAGCCAGTCGGCCGACACCAGCGGCTGCGCGGCTGCGGCCGAAGCACCGGCTATGGCAAACCCGATGGCCAAGGCAGAGAGCGTTCGCATGCGAGACAGTCCTTCGTTTGTGGACAGAGCCAAAGCCGCACATCGTGCGGCTATCGCTGGTTTGGATTTGGGGGCATCGGTGGCGAACCGACCCCTGAGTAGAAGCATTTGTTAGAGCGCCGAGCCAAGCTTGGTCTGCAGCACGCAGGGCGGCGCGCAGCCCTTTTTGGTTGGATCGACACCGACATGGGCGATTGGGCTAGCCCTCAGCGAGGAATGCCCATAATATAACGAATCACTCCATTAGCTACCCCTAATCCCCGCAGGGCACCATGGACCTCGCTCCCGCTGATCTGGCTCTTTTCGAGGCCCGCGCGACGGAGGTCGCGCGCATCCTGCGCAGCTTGGCCAACGAACGCCGGCTGATGATCGTCTGTAAGCTGGTGGAGTGGGGCGAGGCCAATGTCGGCACACTGGCCGACGCCGTTGGTCTCTCGCAATCCGCTCTGTCGCAGCATCTCGCCAAGTTGCGCGAGGACGGCGTGGTTGCGACCAGGCGGGAATCGCAAACCATCTGGTATCGGATCGAAGACGTGCGGGTGGAACAACTCCTGGCCGCGTTGCACTGCCTGTTCTGCAAGCCGGATTCGCCGGCAACCTGACAATCGCACTCATGGAATTCCCATGCCGTGCTTGACCCGCTGACACTGTCGCTTGCGGTTGCCGCGGGCAGCCTCGTCGGCCTGGTCCTCGGGTTGATCGGTGGGGGCGGATCGGTCCTGGCGGTACCGCTGCTGGTCTATGCTGTCGGCGTCCCGTCGCCGCATGTCGCGATCGGCACCAGCGCGCTGGCGGTTTCGCTCAGCGCCGCCGCCAACCTGGCAGCGCATGCGCGGGCTGGCCGCGTGAAATGGCCGTGCGCCGCCGTGTTCACCGTGATCGGCATGCTGGGCGCCTATGGCGGCTCGACGGTTGCAAAAGCCGTGAACGGAGAGAAGCTGCTGGCGCTGTTTGGCATGGTGATGATCGCAATCGGTATCGCCATGCTGCGATGCCGCGGTGCGGTCGGCGACCCGACGGTTCGGCTGAC